>Ga0315283_10000481_pt1 | contig 29512 bp, 24 predicted proteins | sample YL17G09_0_MG_FD_204541 | JGI IMG/M metagenome (GOLD analysis project Ga0315283, IMG submission 204541) | Sediment microbial communities from Yellowstone Lake, YNP, Wyoming, USA - YL17G09_0 | ecosystem: Environmental > Aquatic > Freshwater > Lake > Sediment | place: USA: Wyoming | collected...
GTGCTTCCGGCAGGTGACCTTCATCAAGAAGGACCCTCCCTATGCCAAGGTGGAGCTCCTCCCAATTGGGGCGGGTTTTCAGTGCCTTCTGGTATTCCGCCAGCGCCATCTTGCGGTGGTCTGTAAATTCCTGGAAGTAGAAGTACTCACCTTGTGCCCAATGAACGACTGGGTCTTCAGGGTTGAGTGCACGAGCCTTGTCGAGGGATGAAGTGATTCTTGCGAGTCGTGTCGGGGTGAAGTCCCAGGACTCATAGACCGCGCTGTTGGCCATGGCAGCTCGGGCAAACGCTTGGGTGAAGGCGGGATCCTTCTCCGTCGCCTTCTCATAGAACTCTGCAGCCTTCGAATTTCCCGCGCTGTCAACGTAGTTGTCCCAGTAGTAATTTCCCCTAAGATAGTAATCGTAGGCCTCTGTGCTCTTTGTCGGGATCTCCTCTACGGCTGCCTTCTCTGCCGGCGAGAGGACCGCTTCCATCGATGAGGCAATGCGCTGTGCAATGTCACTCTGCACAGCGAAAATATCCGCATCGCTTCTGTCGTAGGTGTCGGCCCAAAGGTGTCCTTCGTCCGCCGTCTTGACCAGCTGGGCCGTTATGCGGATCTTTCCTCCCGAGCGGCGGGTGCTCCCCTCAAGCAGATAACCGACATCGAGGTCGTCTGCGATCTGCTGAGGTGTCTTCTTCGAGTCTCGATATAGCACCATAGAGGTCCGGGCGATAACGCGTAGGCCGCTGATCTTGGAAAGCTGCGTGAGAATATCATCGTGTATGCCGTCGGCGAAGACCGAGTCATCGAACGTCCTCCCGAATGGACTAAATGGAAGGACCGCGATCGATCTCTTCCTCAGTTGGCTCAACTCCCCACCATTTCTTCCCAGGAAGAACCATGCGCCGAGAGCGACAACAATCAGTGCAGCCGCAGCCAAGACCAGCCGGGTCCGTCTCTTGCGATCTCGCAGAACACCCGTTCGGGGTGCCGCTGGAGGCAAGGACGTGGAGATAGAGTGAATACTTCGGAGGTCCACAATAAGGTCATCGGCGTGCTGGTAGCGCTCTGCCGCAGACTTTGCCAGGCACTTGCTGATAATCCGTTCGAGCTCCATTGGGACACCGGTACGGAGGCCGGTGATGGGTTGGGGCTCGGCATTAAGGATGGAATACATCAAGGCGTTTTCGTATTCCGCTTCAAACGGGCGTTTTCCGGAGAGCATCTCATGGAGAAGAACTCCCAATGACCAGATATCGGTTCTCTGATCGGCTGGTTCACCCCGGGCTTGCTCGGGCGACATGTAGGCTGCTGTGCCGAGCGGGGAGCCCTCCTTCGTGAGCATCGTCCGCCCGGAGAGCTTGGCCAATCCGAAGTCCACAATCTTTGCGACACGATCGCTGGTGACCATGACATTGGCGGGTTTGATGTCGCGGTGGACTATCCCGTGTTCGTGGGCCTTGGCGAGACCTTGGGCGACCTGGATGACAATATCGACGGCCTCGTCGATCTTCATCGGCCCCCGCTCGATCTTCTTCTTGAGGGTCTCGCCCTCGTAGTAGGCCATTGCAATGAAGATCTGGCCCTCGGCGGTTTCATCGATTTCGTGGACGTTGCAGAGGTTTGCATGATCAAGTGAGGAGGCGGCCTGCGCTTCGTGGACGAAGCGCTCTTTGGCTTCAGGGTCTCGCGTAAGCTCCGGTGGGAGAAATTTCAGGGCGACGACGCGCTTGAGGCGGGTGTCCTCGGCCTTGTACACCACTCCCATGCCGCCTCCACCCAGGCGCTCGAGGATCGTGTAATGGGAGATCGTCTGACCGATCATGGGAAACCTACGCGGGCGTGTTTGGTTCCGGCGGCACAAAGAACCAACGGTACGGCGGCAATATACGACTGGGTGGGGCGAGAGTCAACGAAGCGATTTGCCTCAGTTAATCTAACAGCCTTCGGCTATTCAAGCTGGCGGCGCGACATTCCGATCGCCCAGATCGCCAGGGAGACAAGGAGGCCGGGGTACATCGGTTCGAGGCCGAGCGGGTAGGCGGCGGAACTCCCCATCCCCGTCGACCATCCCGCAATCAGCCAACCGAGCGACACCAGCCATCCGGAGGCCATCGCCGCAAATGCGAAGTGGGGGCCGGTCTTCCAACGGTCGAAGTACGAACTCACCAGAGGCACAAGCAGCCCCGGGACGATGACCGTCCCGATCGTATACCAGAGCCGGATGACCGAAGGGATGGAGAGCGCAAGAACAACTGAGAGCGCGCCGGCAACCACCAGCCCCCACCGCACGGAAAAGGTCACGTCCGCGTCACCGAGTTTCCCCCGCATCCTCGCGACGATGTCGCGCCCGAGCGTGGTCGCCGACACGAAGGCGAGCGTATTCAGTGTGGACATGATCGTCGCAAGCATCCCGACGTAAAACATCCCCTTTGCAACGGGGGGGAGCGTCGCCTCGGCAAGCATCGGATAGGCCATCACCGGTTGGTCCAGGTGAGGCAGAGCTGCACGCGCGTAGAGACCCGCGGTGGCAGTCATGGCATCGAAAACGAGCCAGAAAATGACCGATAGAAGAATCCCCCGTTTGGCCACCTCCCCCGATCGTGCCGCATAGCATCGCTGGTGAAATGACGGATCCACCAGCGTCCAGAGCGCGATGAAGAACCAGACCAGGACAAACTGGATTGAGTTCCCCCCGTTCCATGTGAGATGAGCGGGGGGCACGTGTGCTGTGATGAAGCCCCATCCGCCAAATTTCAGGAACGCATAGGGGAGGATCACGGCGATCCCGGCGAACATCAGAAAGAATTCGAATATGTCGGTGTTCACGTCGGCCCGGAACCCCCCCGTGAACAGGTAGACCACCGTCGCGAGCGTCCCGGCGATCACACAGACGGGGAGCGACCATCCCGTCACGAGTTGGAGCAAAACGCCGATCATCAGGATATATGGAGCGGGGGTCATCAGGAAGAACGTCAGGACGCTCCCCAAGACGGCCGTCTTCCTGTCGTACGCCTGTTCCAGTTTGTCGGGGATCGTGGCGAAGTTCGTCTGACGGATGCGCCTGGCGAGAAGAAAGGCGAAGAGGATGGCAAAGATGTAGTACGGCACCCCCTGGACCACCCAGTTTGAGATCCCGTAAAGGTAGGAGAACTCGCCCACGCCAAGGATGCCGCCATACCAGGTGGAGACCAGCGTCATCACAAAGACGGGGGTCGTGAGTGATCGCCCCGCGAGAAGGAAGTCGGCCTCCCCACCCCCCCTCCGGGTCGTCAGAAACCCGATGAGCACAACCGCGGCAAAGTAGCCGGCGATGACCGCGTAATCGGCCGGTGCGAGGCTCACCATGGGCGGGACCCCGGCACCCCCGCCCCGAGGACCACAAGAAGCATATTCCCCTTTCGGACGCGGACGGTGAAAGGAGAAGACCGGACGACGTTACTGAGACCGGTCTGCCCCACCTGCATCGGCGCTTCCTTGAGCGGATATTTCAGTCCGCGCAGCGTCACTCCGTCACAATTCCCGAACGGAAGAAGGCTCACGGTGGTTCCCGGCCGGGCCTTCACCGTCAGGGCAGATCCGACCGGCCTCGCGTACCATCGGTCCCCCCGGAAGGTGATGCTCAGACGCGACGTGTAATTCCAGATGACGGAGAGATTCCCGACCGTGAAATCGAGACGTCCCCCCGTCGCTCCGATCACGTCAACCTCTCCCCCCCCGTTGGCCGCCAGGAAATCAAGGGCCTTTTCAAAGTCAGTGTTGTCCTGCCTCCTGAGGCGAAGGAGAACGACGTTCCTAAAATAGCGGCGGGTGGAGGCACGAATGGAATCCAGGTCACCGATGATGACCCCGGGCGTGATGCCGCAATTCTTCGCCGTGTTCGCTCCGCCGTCCGCCGCGATGATACGATCGGCTTGGCGGGCGAGTGAGCGGACAAGCGTGCGGGACGGCGCTTCGCCGTTGCACACCAGAAGCGTACGTTGGAATCGTTTCATGCGCATCAGAGTGTCAGGGCAAGATTGAAGAATGCGTTCCTCTCCGCACCGACAAAAAACTGATCCCCCTCCCCGTGTGCGGCGTACAGGACGTCGAACAGGTTGCTCACCTGCAACTTCGCTTCGAGGCGGGCATCCATCGATGGAAGTTCGAGGGCATAGAGCAGCGATGCGTTGCTGACCAGGAACCGGTCAACGGTGTTGGCCGGGTTTTTGAAATTGTCGGTGTACTGCTTCCCCACATATCGGGTGAACCATGAGAACGAAAGCGGGCCCCTGGTGTACGTCAGCCGCGCGTTCGCCAGGAAGTCAGGGAACCCGGCGATCGGGTTGTCATCGAGCTCAACGGCCGTCCCGGTGGTATAGTCGGCGTAGCGGACGAACCTGTTTCTGCTGACCGTCGCCGTGGCCGTAACTTCGAGACCGTGCACGGGGACGACGCCCGCGGTAAGTTCGACCCCGACGTGTCGCGTCCGGTCCGCGTTCCCCGTCACCGGCTGGCCGAACCGGTCCACACGTCCCGTCTTTACGATCTCGTTGGTAAATTCCATCCAGTAGACGTTGACACCGAACATTGCGGCGCCCCCCCCTCCCTTGAAGGCCGTCCCCAGCTCGAGGTCGAACAATGACTCGGGCTTCACGAGCGGATTATTGAAGTCATAGGTCCCGGCGGGTGTGGTCCCGAACTGTGGAAGAACCGCCCCCCACGCTGCAGGCGTGCTCGCCTCCGCGGCATCATAGAGGTCCTGCAGCCTCGGCTCCCGCGACGTGTACGCGGTGCTGAGGTAGATGTTCCATTGCCCGTCCATGTTGTAGTTCAGCCCCGCCCGCGGATTCAGGAAATGGTACGGGACAGAGAAGTCGGTACCGACGAACCGCTCGTTGTAGAGCCTGTACCGGTTGTAGGCGTACTGGAGGTCGAGCGTCATCGCAAGATCAGGACGCAGCCGGAGCTGATCGTGTACGTAGAGCGAAACGATATCCTTCGCCCCGTTGAACGAGTAATAGCGATAGTCGTACGGCACACCGGCGGGAATCGCTTCGGCCCATTGCAGGCGTCCCCAGTGTTCGGACCGGTGGATGCGCACTTCCGCGCCGGCAATGAACTCGCCGTCTCCGTGCGCCAGGGTGATCCTGGGGAGCCATCCGTACTGCCTGTTCGCGACGTAGGCACGGATAAGCGCTCCCGGCAGCGTAAGCGTGTCGGGATCCCCCGTGACGTCAAAGCCGTACGCGGGTGTGATCCGGAGGTATGCTAACGGCGCCCAGGAGCCGTCGTAATCGAAAGATCCATCCCCCGTCACGCAGAAGAATGTGTTGTTCAGCGTGGCGGTCGGACTGAGCCGCCATTCGTGGAAAAGTTCGCAGTGCGGCTGCGAGAAATTCTCGATCTCCTCATTGCGCGCGATCGGGTTGGCCCGCCGCTTCTGCCGGTCGGTCACGTCTTCCTTCGGGATGCCGTAGTAGGCGAGGTGATCGGCCACCGGACCGCCGTAGAAATTCAGCTGGGTCGTCATCGTCTCATCATAGCGGATGGCGCCGACGAAGTAGCTGCCGAAGTCGACCCATGACCGGTCGCGGTAGCCGTCGCTCTGGATCTTTGCCAGGCGGGCGTGGAAGGCGTACCGGTTGTCCACGAGGCCCGAACTGAACGACGCGGCAACGCGTCGTGTGCCGAAGCTGCCGGCCCCGGCGGAGACCTCCAGCGAACGTTCGCGGGCGAAGTCGTTGGTCACCAGGTTCACCGACCCGCCGATCGCGGGGGGACCATAGAAAGCGCTCCCGGCGCCGCGTTGCACCTGCGCGTCCTCGAGCGTCCCGGCGAGATCAGGGAAATCGAGCCAGTACACGTTGTGATCTTCAGGATCGTTCTGGGGTATGCCGTTGACCATGACCGCGATCCGGCGTGCGTCAAATCCACGGATGTTCAGATAGGTGTAGCCGATGCCGTTTCCGCTCTCGGAATAGTACGTGCTCGAGGGGAGCTCGGAAAGGAGGACGGGAATGTCCTGCGTGGTGTAACGGTCGCGGATCTCCTGTCGTTCCAGGTTGGCAAAGGTCGCCGGCGTTTCACGCTCCTTCCCGCGTGTCGCCGTCACGGTGACCGGGAGCCCCTGGATCACCGCCGGCATGAGAGCCGTATCCAGCCTCGTGCTCTCTCCTTCGGCGACGGTACAGTCCACCGTCTGCGGGAGGTGACCGACATGGGAGAAGCGGAGGCGGATCGTCCCGGCGGCAACGTGCGCGATCCTGTAGTCCCCGTCATTCCCCGTCGTCGCTCCCAGCGAGGTCCCTTCGATGGTGACATTCACGCCCGACAGCGGTCTCTGTGTTCCCGCTTCCGTGACGCGCCCGGCCACCGATCCCCCGGGCTGGGCGAAGAGACCGGCCGCCCCCATCAGGGTGACCGCCGCCAGGAGAGCCTGCTTCATGATTCCATCTCCATAATAAGGAAATCCCGCCACCATGACGGCGCGGGATGTTTATGGGAAATCAAGAGGCTCTCTTGGTTCCGTTTCCCTACGCTGGCATGATCCAGATCAGGTTACAGGGTCTCATCTCAGTCCCGCGTCTATGGACGCCGGACACCCCTAACGGTGATGCGGCAATATACAAAGAGCCCGGGGCAAGATGCAAGGGGGGGGGCGGTAAGCGTCCGGGTCATGCGTTTTCTTGCATCTGGCGCGGGTCGTGGCTATATTTTCGGGCACATGCCCGAACTCCCTGATCTCCTCTACATAGCAGGCCGGCTCCAAAGGACCGTGGTGGGACGGACGATTCGTGCTACGACGGTGAAACAGCCCGTGGTCATCCGCAATCTGGTCGACCGACCCTTTGATGAGATCCTGATCGGGAGGGAGTTCCGCACGATCGGAGTGCGTGGACCCTTTCTCCGGTGGGGCTTTTCTGAAGGGATCGAGGTCGTCATCAATCTAATGCTGGCGGGGCGCCTCCAGCATCAACAGGCGACGGAGAAACCCCGGGGATTTCTCTGCCTGTCGCTGGGGCTGGACGACGGGACCGCGCTCAATATCTGCGACGACCACGCGATGACCAAAGTGTACATCGTGCGGGAAGGCGACGACGCCTCCATCCCGAAATTCGCCCTCCAGGGGATTGACATCCTTTCTCCCGCATTCACACCCGACGCTTTCCGCACCATGGCCGCTGCGCACACACGTCGACAGGTGAGGGTTTTCATCAACGACCACTCGGCGCTGAGCGCGATCGGAAATGCGTACGCGGATGAAATTCTGTTCGAAGCGCGGATACATCCAAAGACATTCGTCAGCAGGCTGAGCACAGGCGAACTTGAACTTCTTTACACTGCTATCAGGAGCGTCATCGCCGGCGGCACACGCCACGTCGAGAACGCGGGGCAGCCGATCGAGGTGAAAGTCCGGACCCACATGAAAGTCCGCAATCGGAAGGGGGAACCCTGCCCCCGTTGCGGTACGACAATCCGTCGCGAGGGAGTGCGCGGACATGACGTCTTCTTCTGCCCCGCCTGCCAGCCTTCCTCGCGCCCCCTGTTCATCAACTGGGAGAAACCTTCCGGCTCCGGCCGGGACCGGCTTTCCTGACCCGCCCCCGCTGGGTCTCCGTCTCACCTCCCCAACTATGTGACGGAACGCACACCCGGAGCCAAAAAACCTCACAACGGACCCTCATTCCCCCCTCATCTCCCACCTGGATTGCAACAGAGAGGCACATCGTGTATATTGTGAATGTAGAGAACTCTTTAGTTTCGTGATTTTTTTCCGATCGGACATGAACCTGAACGATCTGTTGCGTGACCGGACGACGGAGATCGTCGATGAGGCGGCCGCCGCGATGTCGCGGGCGCATCTCAAGCATTACGAAAATGCGGGGGCCGAGAACATTCACAAGCGTTTGAGGGCGTTGTACGTGCTCACGGCCCGGGCAGTGAAGGAACGGAACCTCGGACCGATGATCGCCCACGCCGATACGGTGGCCCGGGAGCGGTTTGAAGCAGGGTATAACCTGTGGGAAGTGCAGACCGCATTCAACGTCCTTGAAGAAGCAATGTGGACACGAGTCCTGAACGAGCTTCCCCCGACCGAGTACGCCGAGGCGCTCGGATTGATCAGTACGGTCCTCGGCACAGGGAAAGACACGTTGGCCCGCCGCTACGTGACGTTGGCGAGCAGGGTCAAGGCGGCATCCCTGAATCTGCAATCACTCTTCACCGGCATGGAAGGGGCCTGACACCGTTCCGGCGCCCCATGGGCGGATCCGGTGATCACGCTACACATCATGGTCTCGGGGGAATCCATAGTCATGCGCGTGCCGCGGTGGCGTCCGCTCGTCGGGACGCTGACGGTCGTCTGTCTCCTCATTGCCCTGACCGGCGCATCGGGGCAGGAGAACTCTCGCGCGCAGCTCTTCCGTGAAGCGGACGCGTCGCGCGCGCGCGCCAAGGATCGCAACGCAGATGTGTACGCGCCAAAGAACTTCACCCGTGGGATGGACGCCTATCTCGAGGCACAGGAGCTCCTTCGTCGGGGACGTCCCGTCGACGAGATCCAGGAACGCGTCCGCTCAGCGGTCAGATACTTCACCATGTCGGAGGAGGCCAGCAAGTCCGCCGAGAGCCTCTTCGCCCCGGCGATGGCTGCGCGGAACGACGCCATGAGCGCCGACGCGATGCGTTCATCCGCGGAGATCTGGACCAAGGCGGAAGCCCTGATGCGATCCGCGGCGACGTCGCTCGAGGAGGGGAATCCGCGTGCAGCGCGCGACGATGCCGGAGAAGCACAGGGGCTGTACCGCCAAGCGGAACTCGAGGCGATCAAGGCCAACTTTCTCGCCCCTGCTCGCCAGATTCTTGCCCGCGCAGACGAGCTGAAGGTGAAGTCTACGGCCCCGCAGACGCTCGAACGTGCGCGCAAGCTTGCAAATCTGGCCGAGGCAATGATCCAGCAGAACCGCTACGACAACGCCGAAGCCCGGCGCCTCGCCGAGGAGGCGAGCTACGAAGCCGCTCATGCCATCTATCTCCATCAGGTCATTACGCAACTCCAGGCGCAGGGACGGGACCTCGAAGATGCGATCCTCCTCTCCGAAACCAACATCGCGAAGATCGCCCAGGCGATGAACCTGCATCTTCACTTCGATGCAGGGATTGATCCGGCCGTGCAGCGCCTCGTCGGTGCCGCCCGGACCAGGGATTCCGTCGTGACGCGCATGACCGACAGTCTCAGGATCCGGCGCGCCGAGGTAGAAAATATGCGCCGCCGCATCGGAGTGCTGGAATCCCGGAGTATTGTTGCCGGAGGGGTCGACCAGATCCGCAAGAACGAAGAAAAGAAAAAACACGATCAGACCGTCGCCCTTGCCAGCATCCTGTTCACCGCAGAGGACGGGGTTGTGCTGCACGACGGGAGCAACGTGGTCCTGCGTATCTGCGGACTCGAGTTTGCCCCCGGCAAGAGCATCATCGAGCCGCAATTTTCAGGACTCCTGAGCAAAGTCCTGCGCGCCATCCGGATGTTTCCGAATTGCCAGCTGACGATCGAGGGGCATACGGAGGCCGGGGGGAGCGAGACCGCAAACCAGCGGATCTCTGAGGCACGCGCTGAAGCCGTGGCGGGATATCTGCGCAGCAGCCTCCCCCCCTCTACACCCATCCTTTCCCAGGGCTACGGAAGCAGCCGGCCCACCGGCGATAATTCTACGGCAGAGGGGCGGGCGCACAACCGCCGGATCGACATCCTGATCGTTCCCGAGTGGGCAATCGTGGGGCGCTGACAGAGGCACCCCTCCTCGCCCCCACGTGGGCTCCCGCGTCTTGCGGGTTCCCGGTCCGGCCAGTTCAACATCAAGGAGCATCTTCCGTGATCCGGACGATCAATGATTTTGAGCATCTCTGGTCGCGCGAACTTGAAGCCACGCAGAAGATCTTCAAGCACCTCACCGATCGTTCTCTGAGCCAGAAGGTCAATCCTGACGGGCGGACCCTCGCGCGGCTCGCCTGGCACATTACACTGACCGTGCCGGAGATGATGTCGCGGACCGGGCTGGAGGTGAAAGGCCCCGGGGAGCATGATCCGATTCCGTCCTCCGCCCGGGAGCTGTTCAGGGCATACAGCGATACCGCGATATCCCTGCTGGAACAGGTCAAGGCGCACTGGACCGACGCGACGCTCGACCAGAAGGACGACATGTACGGCGAACAGTGGACGCGGAGGTCGACGCTCACCTCGCTGCTGTTCCATCAGGTTCACCATCGCGGACAAATGACCGTTCTCATGCGTCAGGCGGGACTCGAGATCCCCGGCCTCTACGGCCCGGCCCGGCAGGAGTGGGCGGCCTACGGGATGCTCCCCCCGGAAATTTGAACGCCGGACGGACGCCTCCGTCTTTCTTCCTGAGACAACAACCTGGAGAACCCCGTGTTCTGGATCAAATTCGTACGAGACTTCTTGAAGATACTGAGAGAAGGCCAGACCCCCGGACAGATCGCCGGCGGGTTTGCCCTCGGATCAATCCTTGGCCTCTCCCCCATGTTCACGCTGCAGGGCCTCCTGATCTGGCTGGTCCTGCTTGTCCTCGACGTCAATCTGTCAGCCGCGCTTCTAGCGATCACGCTCTTCAGCCTCTTCGCTTATATCGTCGATCCGGTCTTCCACTGGCTCGGTTTCCAGATTCTTGTGAACGTTGATGCGTTGAAACCGGCGTGGACCTGGATGTACAACGCCCCGATCGCGCCGCTGACGCGCTTTAACAACACCGTCGTCATGGGGAGCCTCGTCGTCGCGCTGGCCCTCTTCCTCCCTCTCTTCCTGGCCATGAAGCGCTTCGTCGTCGCCTACCGCACCCACATCCACTCTCGTGTCGAGAAGTGGAAGCTCTACCAGGCCCTCAACAGGAGCACTCTCGCTCGCTGGTATCAGAGAATCCGCGATCTGAAAGGCTAGCCATGAGAAAGAAATTCGTCTATGTTGTCCTCATCCCGTTCGTCGTCCTTTGCGTGCTGGTCGTCCTCTTCGCCGATCGCTGGATCACGGCCGGCCTTGAAGCCGCGGGGGAGAAGGCCGTGGGCGCGAAAGTGGAGATCGACCGGCTGCACCTCTCTCTCTCCCCACTCGGCATCCGGTGGGCCCGCCTGCAGGTGGCCAATCCCGACGATCCCTGGCGGAATATCTTCGAGACGGGACACGTGAGTTTTGCCATGGACGTCGGCCAGCTCCTCCGGGCGAAGTTCATCATCGAGACGATGGAAGTCAACAATCTGATCCTCGACACGAAAAGAACGACCGACGGCTCCATTCCTAAGCCGAAGGCGGCGGAGCCGGTCGCCGCCTCGGGGGGGACTTTCAGCTCCCTCGCACGGGGGGCGCTCGACACGATGACCCCGGTCGGAAGCTTCGGGAAGGTCGCCTCGGGCGTCAATGCGGACAGCCTCCTGAAGCTGCTGGATATCAGGACACTCCGCCACCTTGACTCCCTCAAAATTCAGACCCTCGCCGCTTCGCAACAGTGGAGCGCCACGCAGGCCGATCTCGAGACGTCGAAGAAGAAGCTTGCCGCCATCGAATCCGGAATCGCCTCGATCACACCGTCGCAGCTGAACTCCGTCCCCGCCCTGATGTCCGCGATCCAGACCGTGGATAACGGGATCAAGGGGGTCAACGAGATCAGTGCGGCCTTCAGCACGCGGAAAGCATCGATCGAACACGACGTGGCGGCGCTCACCGCCTCGGCCGGGGCGATTGACAACATCGCGGCGGACGACTTTGCACGCCTGAAGGGGATGGCCAGGCTTCCCAACCTGAACACCGCCGGCATCGCCCGCCTCCTGGTCGGCGACGAGATGGTGACGCGGGCCCTGACGTATCTGCGCTGGGTCGACTTCGCGCGCGCCCATGTCAAGAGCGGGCCATCGAAGCCTCCGCTCGAGCAACCCGCGCGGATGAAAGGACAGGACATCCATTTCCCCCTCGACCGCTCCTACCCGAAACTCTGGATTCAGAAGGCCCTGATCTCCGGGGGCACCGGCAGCACCGGCACGGACGACTATATCCGGGCCCGGGGAGAAATCAGGAACATCACGAACGACCAGGGCGTCACACACCTGCCGCTCACCGCGTCTTTGTCGGGTGTGGAGGGACAGGGACGAACATTCTCGCTCACGGCGTTGCTGGACAGGACCAAGGAGACACCGTATGACGAGTACGCCGCGACGCTGCGCGGCGTTCCACTGAAGGAATTCAAGCTCGGCAGCGGCGCCTTCCTTGCGGGAACGATGACCAACGCGCACGTGAACTCTTCGTTGAAAGTCACGGTCCCGGGCTCATCCTTCGATGCCCTCACGACCATGTCCCTCTCCGGATTCTCGCTTCAGTTCGCCGGAACGCCCGGGACGGTGCTCGAGAGGATCGTGCGCGAGACCCTTCAGGGGATAGCGGCGTTTGATGTCGGCCTTCGGCTCTGGAACGCAGGCGGGGCATTCGATGTCGCGCTTTCGACCGACCTGGACAGCAAGATCTCCGAACGGGCACAGGCCGTGCTGGGGGCCGAGTTCACCAAACTCCAGAACGACCTGAAGACCAGGTATGACGCCGTTGTCGCCGCCAAGCGCGCGGACGTGGAGAAGCTGGTCGCCGGCAAGAAGGCGGAGATCCAGAACCAGCTCAATGCTTACCAGTCGCTTTTGAATGACGAACTGGCGATGATGGGCGCGAAGGAGAAGGAGCTCACCGACCGTCTGGAGAAGGAACAGCAGGGAAAGCTCAATGATGCATTGAAAGGACTCTTCAAGAAGTGACGCCTCCCACCGTTTCCGGCATTCTCGAGATCGACCCCAAGAAGTTTGGATTCATCCGGACCCTTTCTCACGGCCTCACACGGGTCTCCACCGACCCGTACGTCCCCGCCGCACTCATCACCCGTTACAATCTCAGGGAGGGTTCCTTCCTCGAGGGAACCGCCACAGAGAACCGGGGGAAAAGTCCCGAGGTCTCCGCCATCACCCGGGCCAACGGACTTGCCCCGGAGGCGTGGGCGCGCGTGAAGGAGTTCGCGGCACACGAGGTTGTCTCGCCGAACGAGGCGCTACAGCTGGAGGGAAGAGGAAGTGACCGCGCGATGCGGATTGTCGAGCTCTTCTGCCCCGTGGGGAAGGGGCAACGCGCCCTCATCGTTTCACCCCCCAAGGCCGGGAAGACGATGCTCATGCAACAGCTCGCCCACGCCATCAGCCTTCACAACCTCTCGGTCGATCTGCTCGTCCTTCTGATCGACGAGCGGCCCGAAGAGGTGACCGACATGCGCCGATCCGTCAAGGGGGAGGTGTTTGCCAGTTCAAGCGACAGTGAACGCGGCACCCATGTCCGTCTGGCCCAACTCGTCCTCGAGTACGCGAAGCGCAAGGCCGAGACGAACCGGGATGTCGTTCTCCTGCTCGATTCCCTGACGCGCCTCGGCCGGGCGTTCAACATCCACCAGAAAAGCAGCGGGCGGACCATGTCGGGGGGGGTCGATATCCGCGCACTCGAGATCCCCAAACGTATCTTCGGGGCCGCCAGGAAGCTCGAGAACGGTGGGTCCCTCACCATCATCGCCACGGCTCTGGTCGATACCGGTTCCCGGATGGATGAATTGATCTTCCAGGAGTTCAAGGGGACGGGGAACATGGAGCTTGTGCTCGACCGCGATCTCGCCAACGAACGGATCTTTCCCGCCATCTCTCTCGGAGCATCGGGGACGAGGCGCGAAGAACTGCTCTTCGGGCCTGCCGTTGCTCAACATCAGGCGCTTCGTCGTTCCATTGCCAGGATGTCGCCCCGTGAGGCCATGCTCAGCGCCCTGAAACTGATCGATCAATTTCCCACCAATGACCTTCTCCTCTCGAAGTTCTGAGGTGCTCGCCATTCCTTTCCCTCCGCGATTCGATTTCTGGAGGACGGTCTACAGCCACGGATGGTGCGCCCTCCCTCCGTTTTCCGTCGATCCGGTCGCGCGCACACTCACCCGTGTTCACGCGGCGGGGGATGGAACCACCGCCCGGTGGACGCTGCGGCGTAACGGCCGATCAATCTCGGCCGTGGTGGAACCGGGGGGAACAGGCGTTCCCCCCCCCGGCGTCATGGCAGAGATACGCACGTGCCTGAGACTCGACGAAGACTTCTCCTCCTTCCACCGCATGGCCCGGAGTTATCCCCGGTACCGGTGGATTGCGGCCTGCGGGGCGGGACGGCTGCTCCGTGCCCCGACGATGTTCGAAGACACGGTGAAGATGATATGCACAACCAATTGCACCTGGGGACTGACGACGCTGATGGTGGGGAATCTCGTGCGGAGCACCGGCCGGCGACATGACGACGAGCACCATGCGTTCCCGACGCCGGACGCCATTGCGGCCCTGAGCGAGGCGTACCTCCGGAAAGAGATAAAGGCGGGATATCGCTCGCCGTTCATCCTCCTGCTCGCCACACAGGTGGCAGCGGGATACCTGGACATTGAGTCGTGGCGAACGTCACCGTTGCCGACGGATGAGCTCTTCAGAGAAATGAGGAATGTGAAGGGGATCGGCCCTTATGCCGCGGGAAACCTGCTGAAGCTGGCCGGTCGGTACGATGAGCTCGGCCTCGATTCCTGGGTCAGGTCAAAGTACTTCGAGCTTCGTCGCGGGGGCCGGAAGGTCAAGGATGTCACCATCGAGCGGGACTATGCATCCTATGGGGAGTGGCGGGGTCTCTTCCTCTGGCTCGAGATGACCAGAAACTGGCACCAGGACAAGTTCCGGCTGTAACTTCCCCCTCCGGAGAGAGTATACAGAGAAACAACGATGCCGCGATGACGGACCGCAGATCGACATATCTCCTGGCCGGACTGCTGATGCTCTCCTGTATCGGCTGCGACCGGCTCACCAAGCACGCCGCGATGACATCGTTGCGGGACACGCCCCCTCTTGTACTGGCGCGCGGACTGGTGACCCTCGCCTACACCGAAAACTCAGGCGCCATGCTCAGCGTCGGCGCGACGCTCTCTCAACCGGTGCGTTTCTGGATCCTCACGGTCGGCGTCGGCATCCTTCTTGCGGGGATGTTCGTGTTTCTTGTCGTCACCCGTGACCTGTCGGCTTTGCTCACCGTGGCGATTTCCCTCATGCTCGGGGGCGGGCTCAGCAACTTCATCGACCGGCTCTTCAATGACGGACGCGTGGTCGACTTCATGACCATCGGCATCGGTCCGCTTCGAACGGGGGTCTTCAACTTCGCTGACGTCGCAATCACCTCGGGAGTCACTCTTTTCTTTTTTGCGGCTCTTCAGCGGCGGGGAGCGACCACCCCTTGACCTCCTCCCCCCGACCGGAAGGCCTCGCCCGCGGACGCCGCCGTCCCCTGGAGATACTTCGCACCTTCTTCCGCACCGGAGCGGCGGCGTTTCTCCTTCTCTCGTTCGCCTTCGAAGTCTCTGACACGGGATCGGTCTGGATAATGTGGCGCGACGCCCCCCTGCTCGCAGGGACGCTCGCCGCCCTCGCGGTGCTCATGGGTCTCGGCTGGCTCACGACGGCACGGCTTCTGCGGGAGGCCGCCGAATCAGGAGACGGTGCCGCTCCCGCGCCGCGCCCGCACACACGTGCCGATCCCTATAACGTATGGAAGGAGATGGATCTCCGCGGCCGGCTCCGTCTCGCCTTCGCGGTGTTTCTGATCTTCGCCACCATCGGCCCACTCGTCACGCTCATGGAGGGCGCGACCGAGCCGGTGCGCCCCCTTCAGGTCCTGCTCGTCACATTCGCCAGCGGGGCCATCGCAGCAAGTGTCATCCTTTTCGGCAACCGCCCCGTTCTCCTGGTGGCCGCCCTTCTCCTGTTCGTGGCGGTCGAACGATATGCAGCCGATCTTACCGCGGTTCTCGAAGGACACCCGCCCCCCCCGCCACGGGCCGCAGCGGCCGCGCCGGTTCTTCTCACCCCCGAGCGACAGACGGACTTGCGAGCCCAGCGGGTTCTCATTGGATTCGGCGCGGTGATCCTGATCGCGTCAGGGTACGTCATGTTTCTTGTGCTTCTGACGGGAGAAGGGCGTCAACGCGCACGGCTTCAGACGGAAGTGGAGATCGCGCGCAGGATCCAGTGCACGCTTCTGCCGCAGGAAGGTCTTCGCACCCCCTGGTGCGATGTGGCGGGTTCAACCGCTCCCGCGACAGAGGTGGGGGGAGACTACTATGACTACGTTGAGCTCCCGGACGGACGGATCGCCGTCGTCGTCGCCGACGTGGCAGGGCACGGCGTGGGGGCCGGGATACTCTCCGCAATGACGAAGAGCGCGTTCCGCGCTCACCTCGGCCACAGTCCGGGGCCGGGTCAGATGCTCGATGATCTCAATCGCACGCTCTGTCAGATACTGGAACGGAAGATGTTTGTCACGATGGCCTCTATCGTCATCGATCCGGCGACGCGAAAAGCACGCATTGCGACCGCGGGACATCCGCCGGTGTTGCACCAACGAGGGGGTGCAGCCTCCTTTGAGGAGGTGCGCACTCCGAGCCTCGGGCTTGGAATGAACCGAGACGCGGTATTCAGAGAAATCGAAGTGGACTGTGGGGAGGGAGACCGGTTCATATTGTACACCGATGGCGTCATCGAAGCGTCCCCCCGCTCGGGAGTGCAATTCGGCGCTGACCGTCTCCGCGCGACGGTCGCTCAGAGTATCGGGCTGTCGGCGGGAGAACTCGCGGCGCGGATACTCCGGGCGGTCAGGGAATTTGTGGGGGACGATGTTCCGGCCGACGACGCGACCGTGGTGACCGTCCGCATCGGGGAGGCGGGGGGGGAAAAGGCGGGATGACCTCCGTCGCAGGGGTCGGGATGTTCAGTCTCCGAAGCAGGTGCCGACCGCCTTCGCGGCAAAAATCATCTGTGAGTCAGGCGGCACCAGCCGCTGACGGCCGACCGCGTCGGCCAGAGGGACGGTAACAACGTACTGTTGCTGCAGACTCGTCATGACCCCGAATTCCCCCCGTGACATCGCCTCGAGGGCGACTGTCCCGAACCGGGTGGCAAGAATGCGGTCGAACGCGGTCGGGCTCCCCCCCCGCTGAACGTGTCCGAGAACGGTCACCCGGGTTTCGAGTCCCGTTTCGTCTTCGATTCTCTTCGCCACAAATTCACCCATCCCCCCGAGGCGCACGGGGTCGGTCCGTTTCTTGTCCATTTCCCTGACCGACACGTCGCCCCCGCTTGGTTTTGCCCCCTCCGCCACACACACGATGCTGAACTTCGCCCCCTTGCTCCGCTTGAGGACGGCATCGAACACAGCGTCCCAGGAGAACGGGATCTCGGGAATCAGGATGATATCCGCCCCGCCGGCGAGCCCCGCGCCGAGCGCGAGCCAGCCCGCGTAACGTCCCATCGTTTCCACCACCATGACCCGGTGATGCGCGGAGGCCGTCGTCTGCAACCGGTCAATTGCTTCCGTCGCGACGGCCCGGGCGGAGTCGTGGCCGAAGGTGATGTCGGTCGAGTCAAGGTCGTTGTCGATCGTTTTCGGAACGCCGATCACGTTCAGGCCCATCTGGGAGAGCTTGTGCGCGATGATCTGAGTCCCGTCCCCCCCGATCGTGACCAGGACGTCAAGCTTCAGATTACGATAATGATCAAGCACCTGCGCTGACGCATCGACGATCCGGATATTGCTCCGCTCGCCCATGGGAAAGTGAAAAGGATCTCCTTTGTTGGACGTGCCGAGGATCGTCCCCCCCTGGTTGATGATGCCGAGGACATCCAGCGGGGTCAACTCGCGATGCCGTCCTTCCACCATCCCTTCATAACCGTCGAGGATGCCGATGACGGTTGCATTATAGTAACTCATGGCGGGTTTCGCGATGCTGCGGATGACCGCGTTAAGGCCGGGACAGTCGCCGCCGCCGGTGAGAATGCCGATACGCTTCAGTTTCATGGTGGGCTGGGAAAATTCGTCTTTGGGAACGTATGGGGAAACCTCATCAATATACAATATTCCGCCGCCATTTTCACCCCCGCCTTCTCCGGAAGGCCGCCGGGCCCTGCCGGCTTGACTATTACGGTAAATGCTTCTACCATAAATTCCATCAGAACCATTCCGCGGGGAGATTGTTCTAGGAGATCGACGGCGAAGGCCGCCGGTGCACGTTCACGAAGAAGGGCCGGTGATGAATCCGCTGCTGCTTGACAGGAACGAAAATCAATACGGTCCAGCCCCCGCATGTTACGACGTCCTGCGGAGGGCGAGTCTCGAACAACTCAGTCTCTATTCCCGCAGTTACCTTCGTGGGAGCAAGGGAGACCTCGCCGAACACCTCAGCGCCGGCATGGGAATCCCGGAAGAGAGGCTGCTGTTGAGCTACGGCAGCGAGGACATGCTGAAGCAGACGGTGCACTGCTACCTCGGCCGGGGGGAGACACTCCTGCTTCCCGATCAATCGTGGTGGTATTATAAGAAACTGGCCGAGGAAGCGGGGGGAACACACGTCAGCTACCGGCTGGAGGAACGGGGTGATCGGTTTGTCTGTGATGAAGCCGAAATCCTCCGCCTCTACGATCTCCACCGCCCGCGGGTGATTCTGATCGCGTCGCCGAACAATCCAACAGGGAACACTATCGATCCCTTGCAGCTCGACGCAGTCCTGGAACACTGCAGGTCGTCGGTGATCGTGCTGGACGAAGCCTACGCCGGCTTCGGGGAGGAACCGGGCGACCGTGTGCGGCGGCATTGGGAGGCGCACGAGCGCCTCGTCGTGCTGCGGACCTTTTCCAAGTACTACGCGCTGGCCGGACTCCGTATCGGCTTTGCGTGCGTCGGGACGGATCTCGAGCGGCTCATCGGCTTCAGCGCACGCTACCTGGGGTACAACCGGCTGTCCGAACAGATCGCCCTCGCAGCGTTGAGCCAGCCGGAGTATTACCGCACGATCGCTCTGCGGATGGTGGAGGACAAGGAGAGGTATCGCAGGTTCTTCTCCCCCCTGGACGGGTACGTGGCGTTCCGTTCTGACGCCAACTTCCTTCTCGTCCGTTATCCCGCCGGCGACCGCGAGAGCCTGCGCAGCGGCCTTACCCGGCGGGGGATTGCGCTGAAATTCCTTGACGATCCCGGCCTGACCGATTGCCTGCGCATCACGATAGGAACCCGCGAGCAGAACGACGCCGTCATCGCCGCCCTCGGGGAGATCGTGGGCACCGGACGTCTGAGTCCGAAATCCCTCGCCAGCCCATGACCGCCGTCATCCTGGCCGCCGGCCTGGCCTCGCGGCTGCGGCCGATCACCGACACCATTCCGAAATGCCTTCTGCGCGTTGGAGGGACATCATTGCTGGGGCGTACGCTGGCGGCCCTGGCGGTCCCCGCCGTTGATCGCGTCATCATCGTCGTCGGTTACCGGCACGAACAGATCCGGACATTTGTCGACCCCTTGCACCTCCCCTTTCCCGTCGTCTTTGTCTACAATCCCTCCTATGCAACCACCAACAACAACCACTCCCTCTGGCTCGCCGCCTCCGAGTGCGCCGGCCAGCAGATACTGCTCCTCGATTCCGATATCCTGTTTCATCCCGGGATCATCCGGCGGGTGCTCGCCTCCCCCCACGATAATGTGCTGGCCTTCCGCGAAAGCCGGACGTTGACCGACGAGGAAATCAAGGTCACCACAGGGGAGGAGGGACGGGTGGTCCGTATCGGAAAGGACATTTCCCCCGTCGCGGCGTCCGGAGAATCGATCGGTATTGAACGATTCTCGTCCGCGACGGCGACGCAGTTGTTCCGCGTGCTGTCACGCCGGAAGGACACCGACGAATTCTACGAAGCCGCCTTTCAGGAGCTGATCGACGGGGGCACCACGATCCACGTCGTCCCCTGCGGGACCTTGCCCTGCATCGAGATCGATACACCGGCCGACATGCTCGCCGCGGAGCGCCTCTGGTCGGAGATCGATCGATGAGCGCGGCGTATTCTTATCGCGCATCGGTCAAGTCGGACGAATCCGACGAGCTGATCAACACCTACGTCCTCCGTCCCCTCGCCGGCGCGCTGGTCCGGATTCTGTACGCCACCCCCGTCACTCCCAATCAGGTGACCATCGGCGCCGTGGTATGCGGCCTGGCGGCGGCCTTTTTGTACGCGCAGGGAGAGCCTTCGGTCACTGCCGCGGCCGGCCTCTGTCTCACAGCGAAGGATCTGCTGGACTCCGCCGACGGACAGCTCGCGCGCGCCAAAGGGATGTTCAGCAGGGCGGGGAGGTTTCTCGACTCGATCGGGGACATCACGGTGAACGGCCTTGTCTTTGCCTCGATCGCCTCTGCCATGGTGAGGCACGGCGCGGGGAGCGGGGCGGTCATGGCATGTGCGGCGGGATTTCTCGGGATGTCGCTCCGGGTGTCGTATCACGTCTTCTACCAGACGTCGTTCCTGCACGTCCGGGACGCCTACCTAGGGAACAGAACCTCGGAGGAGATCCGTGATGAGGACACGAACGCAGATCCGGCCACACGGACACTGCAGCGGATATTCCTCCTCCTCTACGGATGGCAGGACCGTCTCATGGCGCGGCTCGACAGGTGGAGCAGGGGAAAGATCCTCCCGGGAGGTGATGAAGAACGACGATGGTACGCTGACGTGACGGCCGTGAGGATATCGGGATTCCTCGGGCTGGGAACGGAATTGTGCTTGTTGACGCTCTGTTCATTGACCGACCGGCTGTCTCTTTACCTGTTCCTCAACCTGGTGGTGATGAACGGACTCTGGGGGGCGTGCGTGGTCTATCGTCGCGGGGCGTTGCGGCGCGCGATCGCGCGGGAAAGGTAAAGGCGGATCAACGGCGGCCGTCTTTCTTCATCTCTTTCTTGAGCGTGGCTTCGACCGCACGCTGGTCCTCCGTGTTGATATTGAACAGGGTGCGGAGGTAGTTGTGCGTCTCGGGATCCTCGGCCCCCATTCCGCCCGCCTTCATGGCTGAGCGGAGAGCGTCGGTGTAGACCTCGATCTGCACCTCGTGTTCGATGTCGCGGTGTTCACCCTCGGTGAAGCCAAGCGACAGTCGGACGACGTCGAGCATGGACCGGTCGTCCGCACCCGGCGTCCCTCCTGCCCATGCCTGACGCAGCATTGCACGGTAGGTATTGGTCGATTCGCGGCGGAGAATCTCGCGCCCTTCGTCGGCGGCCTTCCGCTTCTCTTCTTCTTCTTTCCGCCACGCATCCCCCTGCTGCGATCGCTGCTCTGAGACCACGCGGGCCTCTTCCGCTTTCCTCTGGATGGTCAGGATGCTCTGCTCGTACTCCTGTGCTTCCGTGTTCCCCGGGTCCATTGCGTAGACGGTTTCGATTTCATTGATCGCCTTGTCGTACATCCCGTCGCGGATGTAGTCCCGCGTTTTCTGGAGGCAGCCTGCGATCTTGGCTTCGCGGATGGCGCGCTGCTGCGCGAGCTCCTCCTCCAGCCTGGCCTGTTCGGCCAGCTTCCGCTGGATCTCCTCGACTTTCCGTCGCTGTTCTTCCTGGAGGGCCCTTGCTTCTTCCTCGCGCCGTATGTATTCATCGCGCGAGGCATAGACCGTCTGCTCGAACTCACGCGCCTCGATGTTCGTGGGATCGAGGCGGAAGGCCTTGGTGACTTCCTTGAGGGCTTCCTCGAACTGCGCCTGGGCGACGAACTCTTTTCCCCGGTCGAGGTAGACGCGGATTTTCTTCGCCTGCGCGAGGCGGCGCCCCTCTTCGATCGCCTGCCGGACGGCTTCCTCATACTGGCGTGTCTCCTCCTCCTCCTTGCGGCGCCTGGCCTCCTCTTCTTCGCGCCGCCGGGCCTCTTCCTCCTCGGCCTTCTTCCGCTCCTCCTCCACGCGTCGTTTTTCTTCTTCCTCGCGTCGGACCCGCTCCTCTTCGGCCTTGCGGCGCGCCTCTTCCTCTATCCTAGCCCGCTCCGCCTCGTACTGGCGGCGCTGTTCCTCGGCGAGCCGTTCCTTCTCTTCGGCGAGCCGTTTCTCGTATTCCTCCTCCACCTGTTTCCGTGCCGCTTCATCGGCGAGACGGCGTTGCTCCGCTTCCCGCTCGAGCTGCCGCTGGTGTTCTTCCTCGGCCCGTCGCCGCTCCTCCTCCATCCGACGGCGGAGTTCTTCCTCCACACGGAGTTTCTCCGCCGCGAGTCGCTGGCGTTCCTCTTCCAGCTTCCGTTCCGTTTCAATCGCGACCTGCTTCAGCCGCTCCTCCTCGGCCTTCCGGCGCGCCTCGGCGGCCTCCTGCTCTTTACGGTGCAGTTCCTCGATCTTCTTCCGCTCTTCGGCGACCCGCACCACCATCTCTTCTTCAATACGTTTCCGCTCGGCTTCCAGACGCTTGCGGGTCTCTTCCTCGATCACCTTGAGCTTCTGTTCTTCCGCCCGGCGTTTGGCTTCAGCCGCCTCCCGCTCCTTCCGCTGTTGCTCCTCGAGCTTCAGCCGTTCCTCGCGGAGCCGCTCGAGCATCTCCTCCTCGATGCGCTTCCGCTCGGTCTCGAGTTTCTTCATCGTCTCGGCTTCCAGCCGCTGCCGCTCTTCTTCAAGATGCTTGCGCGCTTCCTCCTGGATCTTCTTCCGTTCGGCTTCGTCCTGCTGTTTCCGCTCTTCCTCTTCCCGCTTCCTGCGGACCTCATCCTCGCGCTTGCGGACCGTCTCTGCTTCGACACGGGCGCGGTTTTCGTCTTCGAGACGCTTCTTTTCCTCTTCCAGCTTCCGGTTGGCTTCTTCGAGCCGATGCTTGATCTCCTCCTCGGCCTTCCGGTGGGCCTCGTCATCGACTTTCTTGCGCTGGTCTTCTTCCGCCTTCCGTTTCGCCTCCGCAAGCGCGTACCGCCGGGCCTCCTCGTCTAGCTGGCGGCGGTGCAGCTCGGAGGGGTCGACACGCTGGGGGGCGCTGGCTTTGGGGGGTACCGTGTCCCGCCGCACGGGAGGAGCCGGCGTGACCGTCGTTTCGGGCTTTCGTCCCGCCGGTGGGGCGGGCGCGGACGATGACGTCGGGAGCGGGGTCGGCGCCGTGGCCGACGGGGGGGTCACCACCGAGGTGGCGGAGGGTTCCTTCTTACTGTCGCGCTGCTCGATCGCAAACTTGATCCGCTCCATGTACGCAACTGCATAGGGGTTCTGCGGATCCGTCTGCATGGCCAGCTGGACAAGACGTGCCGCCCCCTCCAGGTCCGATCCCTTGAAGAGCTTATCGGCCATCTTCAGGAAATCGCCAGCTTTCTTTCTCTGTTCCTGTCGTGTTGCGTCGTCGAGTTCAGGCACGGTTCTCTCGTCCTAAGAACAGCAGTTGCCTTGTGATCCAGGATAAGTAATATATTCATTGAGCCCCTGATTGTCAACGAGGCCTGACACGCAGGCTGACGCACGTCACATCGAAACCGGACAAAGGGGGCGCGTGCCAAAAGACGGAAATGCGGTTGCTGGACTGACCATGAGGCAGGAAGGGACAGCACGGTGTGAGCGTGCGCTGCAGGAACCCTACCGGGTCAAGACGGCAATGAATTCGGGCTCGGAATAGAGGTTGAAGTAATCAAGGTCCAAAATGCTCGCCAGAGTGAACCGGCGGTTGAGCGCCTTCCGGAGGAAATCGAGAGCCTGGGCCTTGTCTTTCTGGAGCGCGTACATGCGCGCGGTCAGGTGGAGCACGTCGATATCCCCGGGAGCCAGTTGCTGGGCGCGCGTGATCGATGCAACCGCCTCCTTGAACGAGCCGAGCCGTGTGTTGACGAGGGCAAGGTAGGCCTCGGCGATGGCGTCGTCGGGTTGAGCGATGAGGTGTGTCTGGATGATGTCGCGGGCGCGGACGAACGATTCCCGCCATTCCGGGATGGGTCTCCCCGCCGATTGCTGCGCCCGGCCGAGCTTGTAGTAGTCAATGTAACTTTCCCGTTCGCGCGCCACGCGGTCCAGGAAAAGATTCAACGCGCGATCAGACTGCTGCAGCTGCACGAGGACATCCGCGTAGAAACCGGTGGCGTACTCGCTTTTGTCGCGGGCCATGCGGAGCCCCTGTTCGTATGCGTGCAGCGCCGCCCGGTTGTCGTCGCGCTTCTCCTGCGCATGAATCGCCTTGAACTGATGAAGCTGGCCGAGCAACGTCAGGGCGGCAAGGCTCCCCGGATCATCGGAGACACTCCGCTGGGCGGCTTTCACGGCGAGATCGAGCTTTCCGGTCGCCGCATAGGCAACCGCAAGGCGGCGCTGCGCTTCGGCATCGCTCGGCGCGGCGTTCACCGCCTGTTCGAACCTTTCAATGGCCTTGTCGTATTGACCGCGAAACTCTTCCGCGAGCCCCCACGCCCGGAATGTCTCGGGGCTGCGGAGCCCTGTCGAGAGAGCCTTTTGAACTGCGTTGAGCGCCTGTGCGATATGGGCGGGAAGCATCTCGGCGGATGTTTCATACGCGAGCATATGCGCCCAGGCCGACGCCGCGTACGCCTCCCCGAATTCCGTGTCAAGCCGCAGGGCCTGATCGAACAGCGCAATTGCGTCTTCGGGGGCAAACAGGTCGCTGCGACGCAACAGCGACCGTCCGCGCGCGTAGAGTTCGTACGCAGCTTCGTTGTTCGTCGACACACCGAGCAACGAGCTACCGTTGTTCGTGGTAAGTTTAATGCCCATCCCCCCTGCGAGCCCGCGAAGGAGTTCCGGTTTCAGCCCGGGGAGCTCGCGGGGAGACAACTGCACTCTGGTCGACCAGATCGCTGTCCCCCCCATCGTATCGGAGAACGACACCTGGACCACAATCTTGTCCTGGACGCGAGTCATCGACCAGGAGTAGACATAGTTCGCGCCGAGTGCCCGCGCGATCTGGCGAGGCGGGGCCGTGGAAGCTCCGAAGGCGAACGACGTCGCCGGTGCGATGACACGGATCTCGGAGACCTGGGCCAGGTCCGCGATCAGATCTTCCGCGAAGCCGTCCGCGATAACGCTGAGCAATGTGTCGCCCGACGTCGACGCAGGGAGCACGAGAATGGAGTACCGGGCCGGGGAGACCGTGTTGCGAATGGCGTCGACGATGTACCACACGGCGACCGCCAGAATGATGATGACCGCAATGGTGATCAGCGGTTTGACCGGGATCTCCACCGAGGAGACGCGCTCGGCGATTCGCTTTCCGAACGAAGGCGGGGGTGGGCCGACGGGCCCTTTCTCTTCCGGAAGGAGGTCGTAACCCGGCTCCAGCCGGGGACCGCTGATGGACGCCCCCCAGAAATCGGTCGGGCGCCCCGACGTCCGCACCGGCTCTTCGGGAATGATGCGCGGCGCGCCTGAAGCGCGCTCTTCGTGACGCCGCATCTCCTCCTCCATCTGTATCTGTTCCGCCAGCTGCCTCGCCTTTTCGATCTGCGCCCGGAGGTTGGCGGCTTCGGCATGGGTCGGGTCAAGGTTGAGAACCTGGGCCACGTACTGGGCCGCCTTGTCGTACTTCTCCTGCTGGTAGTAGGAGTTTGCCGCCTCGAGCATATCGCCGATCTTCTTCCGGCGCACCTCCCGTTCGTTCTTCTCGTCGCCGGTCTCCCGCACACGCGGTGCAGAGGGAGCGGCAGATATGATCCTGGTCTTCGCCTTCTCCTCCTGAAGGGCGATCAGCCGTGTCTTCTGCTGGGCCAGATCGGGATCGTCGGGAATCAGCTTGTTCAATTCCACGAACAGCTCCGAGGCCTTCTCCGCCTTGCCGCGTTCGAGGGCGCTCTGGAGCCGCTCACGAAGGACCAGGACTTTCTGCTCGGTGGCGGCTCTGTTGGAGGCAGCGGGATTTTCTGAGGCCGGGACGGGGAAAGGAGTGGGGGACGGCTGCTTCTCACGAGGGGATTTGTCGCCGCCTGACCGGCTGCGGTCCTCCTCCTCCAGGCGGCTCAGTTCGGCTTCCTCCGCTCGTCTGCGAATCTCTTCAAGGAGATGCTTGCGGGTGGACTCGCTCTGATTATTTTGATCGTCCGACGGCATTTGTGATCCGTTCGCTACCGACCGGCGTCAGCCGGCATGAAGAACTTATCATGTGGAGGGGAATATATCCAAATCGGCTCCGAATGTCAAACAAATGGCCTTGACTTCCATCACACTTCTTTCTACGTTGCCAAGGCACCATTACCGACGAATCGGAGATCCCATGGGCATATTTGTTGTTTTTTTCATCATCGTGATCGCCGTCATCATATGGACGATCATGACCTACAACGGCCTTGTCACCCTCCGCAATCAGGTGACCAACGCCTGGAAACAGATCGACGTGCAGCTCAAGCGCCGGCATGACCTGATCCCGAATCTGGTCAATACCGTCAGGGGCTACATGGAGTTCGAGCAGGAAACGCTGCAGAAGGTGATCGCCGCGCGCAACGCCGCGGTGAGCGCCACCGGCGTGGCCGATGCCGCGGCCAAGGAAGGGGCGCTCACCGGGGCCCTCTCCCGCCTGTTCGCCCTCGCGGAGAATTACCCCACCCTCAAGTCGAACGAGAACGCCAGGCAGCTCCAGGAAGAGCTCTCCAGCACCGAGAACAAGATCAGCTTTGCGCGGCAGTTTTACAACGACATCACGACCAAGTTCAACATCGCGCAGCAGGTCTTCCCCGGCAACATCATCGCAGGATTGTTCCGCTTCGGTCCCTCCGAGCTCTTTGAGATCACCGAGCCGTCGGAACGCAGCGTACCCCAGGTCGATCTTTCGCTCAAGAAGTAATCTCGCCCATGGCGGATTCTGCCTCCAACATATACGAACAGCAGGCGGCGAACCGCCGGAACACCTTTCTCGTCATGGCGATCTTCGTCCTGTTCGTCGGATTCCTGGGTTTCGGATTCGACGTGTTCTTCCTCGGGTTCGGCGGGCGGGGGGCGTCGTTCCCCTTCGCCACCCTCATCGCATTGCTCATCGGCGGCTTCGGCGCATTCAATGGACTCGAGGCGGGAGCGAGCGCGGTCCTGCGGTCATCGGCGGCCGTCCCGGCCGATCCGGAGGACCCGCGCTACCGTCAGTTGCACAACGTTGTTGAGGAGATGGCGATCGCGGCCGGCCTTCCGAAGCCGGCCGTGTACGTCATTCCCGATGCCGACCCGAATGCCTTTGCGACCGGGAAGGACCCCGCTCATGCGACCATCGCGGTGACCGAGGGACTGATCGGGACGCTCAACCGGGACGAACTGCAGGGGGTGATCGCCCACGAGCTCGGTCATGTGCGGAATGAGGATATCCGCCTCATGACGGTCGTCGCCGCGCTCATCGGCGCGGTGATGCTGCTGAGCGAATTCGGCCTGCGCGGCATGTGGTGGGGGGGAGGAAGGAAGAGTTCGTCGCGGGAAGGAGGAGGGATCGGGGGGGCGCTCATGCTGGTGGCGTGGCTGATCGCGCTCATCCTGGCGCCGTTTATCTCCCGGTTGCTTGCCATGGCGGTATCCCGCCAGCGCGAGTTTCTCGCGGATGCCTCCGGTGCCGAGCTCACACGCAATCCCGGCGCCCTCGCTTCGGCGCTCGAGAAGATCGACGCCGCCGTCGAACCGACACGGTCGATCAAAAAGGGGACCGCCCACCTCTGCATCGCGAACCCGCTCGGCAGCGACATCAACGAGAAAGAGGGGTTCCTCGCCGACCTCTTTGCCACCCACCCGCCGATCCGCAAGCGGATCATGCTCCTCAAAGGCATGGCGTACCAGGGCGGTCCTACTTCGTCCGCGCCACCGCCAGGATCGTCAATACATCCGCTTCCATCGTCGTCCGCGGCGATTCGGTGATCCGGCCGACCTCCTCGCCGTTCTTCATAAAGATGAAGGTGGGTACGCGTTCGATTCCGTATTTGTCCGCCATCCCGTCGGAACTCTTCATGGTCCTGTCGAGGGCGTAAAGCCGGACCCGATCGGGGGGTATGCCCGCCGAATCTGCGAGTTTCAGGAACCGCGGCACCTCCCGCTTGCTGTCAGAGCACCACCCCCCGAAGAACACCGTGACCTCGATCCCGTCCCGGGCTTCCCTGATCAGGTCCACGAATCCCTTTGCGACCTGCGATGTATCGTAGCCGATCCTGAACGGCGCGTAAAGCGGCTCGTCGAGAATCGTTCGAGGCACCCATCCCCGGTCGGACGGTTCGGACGCCCCGAACGGCCAGCCCGCGCATCCCGCCAGAGATGCCGCCAGAGAGAGCACGAGGATCAGTTTCTTTTCCAAGGCATTTCCTGTATATTGGGGGAGAATCCTTCAACCTGGCCTTTAAGAAACCAACCCACCACCTCCGATGACCAAACCGCTTGACAGACGATACGACGCGCAGGGGGTCTCCGCCATCGATGTCGCCGCGCTCGAAACCTTCGCCTACGAGTATCCCGGGAAGGACATCGTGGTCAATATCGACTCTGACGAGTTCACGGCGGTGTGCCCCTGGTCGGGACTGCCGGACTTCGCCACCATCAGGATCGACTACGTTCCGGCGCGGGTGCTCATCGAACTCCGCTCGCTGAAGTATTACCTGTTGTCCTACCGCAACGTCGGCATTTATCAGGAACACGCGGTCAACAGGATTCTTGAGGACCTGGTCCGCTGTGCGAAACCGAAATGGATGAGGGTTGCAGCCGACTACAGGATCCGCGGCGGCATTCACACGGTTGCGAGCCGCGAGTACGGGGCGCGGAGAAAGCGGGATGGGGCCGTTACGATGCGCGGCGGCGGGCGGTGACCGCACGCGGCATGCGCGAGGAGCGGAGGACGACCGCCTCCCCCAGATTCTTATGCATCTTATGGGCGTCCGCAAGCCGTTCAAGGTCCAGCGTGACCACGTTGGCGCGTTTGCGGGGAGCCCGTCTGTTCGAGAACACCTCTTTCCCCAGCGGATCGAAAACGTACGAATATCCTCCCTCTTCCCCCTCCGCGTTGCATCCCACCACAAAGATCTGATTTTCCAGCGCCCGCGCCCGCAGCAGCGTACGCCATGCCTCATCACGCACGGCCGGCCACCGCGCCGGCACAAACAGGACATCAAGACCGCGGAGCGCAAGCGCGCGCACGAGCTCGGGGAAGCGGAGATCGTAGCAGATGATCACCCCGCAGCGGATCCGTGAGCCGGGAAGCGAGGCGGTGAACGTGTCGATACGGGTCCCCGGGCGGAAGTACCGGTGGTCGCCGGAAGTACGGAAGAGATGAATCTTATCGTACCGGTGGATCGTCCGCCCGCGATGGAACACAAGACTGGTGTTGCTCCGGGCGGGGGGGGGCTCCTTCAGGAAGACGCTCCCCGCGACACAATAGTGCGCGAGCGTCCGTGATGCATCGGCAAAGGTGTGGAGAAGCGGATCGCCGAAGCGGTGCGGCCGGGCCCCCGCCTTGAGCGCGGCGTAACCGCTGTCGACCATTTCGGGAAATATGAGGAAGTCCGTCCCCCTAAGACGCCGCACGGCGACGGAAGTCGCCAGGACGTCATGGCCGAGACAGAGACCAACGCGGAGTGTTGCCATAGTGCGGTTACTGGCGGACGACGTTGATCGCCCTCTTTCCCTTCTGTTCCGTCTTTATTTCAAAAGACACCAGATCCCCCTGCTTAAGCG
>Ga0315283_10000483_pt1 | contig 29476 bp, 20 predicted proteins | sample YL17G09_0_MG_FD_204541 | JGI IMG/M metagenome (GOLD analysis project Ga0315283, IMG submission 204541) | Sediment microbial communities from Yellowstone Lake, YNP, Wyoming, USA - YL17G09_0 | ecosystem: Environmental > Aquatic > Freshwater > Lake > Sediment | place: USA: Wyoming | collected...
CCAGCCGCGGCTGCAGGTGTGGAAGGGGCAATCGGATGCCGGGCAGAAGGGGGGCGTCTTGGGGGGGGATAGGTCGCTCATGCTAGGCTGGCTCTGCACGCTCCAGGCCATCCACAATCTTCGGGGCACAATGCACGAGCTGAGCCTCGCCACCGAGATCTACGGGATATGCAGGGCGACCATCGACGCCCGCGGGACGGGGCGGCTCGACTCGGCGCGCGTCGCGATCGGCGAGCTGGCGGCGGTCGAGCCCGAGTTGCTGGTCTACGCCTGGGAGGCCGTGGTCTCCGGCGGGCCTGACGCCGCGGCAAGGCTCGAGGTCGAGTGGCACCCCGCACGGCAGACCTGTACCACCTGCGGTGAAGTGAAGGAACGCGCGCCCGGCGACTGGCTCGGGATCTGTCCGACCTGCGGTGGACCCGTGCAGATCGCCGGCGGAGACGAACTGGACGTGATCGATCTCACCTACACGTCCGATGAAGAGGAGATGGCGAAGTGACCCAGGTGGACGTGCGGCAGAGGATCCTCTCCGACAACGCGGCCGCGGCCGCGGCGCTGCGCGAGCGCTTCGTGGCCGCGCGCACGCTGGTGCTCAACCTCATCTCCTCCCCCGGCTCCGGCAAGACCACGCTGCTCGAGGCCACCGTGCGCGCGCTCGCCGGGAGACTGAAGCTCGGCGCCATCGAGGGCGACATCGCCACCGAGCGCGATGCCGACCGCCTGCGGGTACTCGGCATCCCGGCGCACCAGATCCTCACCGGCGGCTCCTGCCACCTCGACGCCCGACAGGTGAGCGGGGCGCTCGAGGCGCACGACTTCGGGCCGCTCGACGTGCTCTTCATCGAGAATGTCGGCAATCTCGTCTGCCCCACCTCCTACGACCTGGGCGAGGACTTCAAGGTCGCACTGCTCTCGGTGACCGAGGGCGAGGACAAGCCCTTCAAGTACCCGTCCATCTTCGCGAAGGCCGCGGTGACGGTGGTGACGAAGGCCGATCTGCTGCCCTACGTTTCCTTCAAGCTCGACGAGGTGCGCAGGCAGGTCGCGGCGCTGCACCCCGGCGGCACGCTGCTCGTGACCTCGGCCAGCACCGGCCAGGGCATCGCCGAGTGGTGCGCTTTGCTCGATGAGAGGCTGGCGGCGAAGCGCGGGGCCGCGTCATGAGGCCGAGGCTCGGTTCGTTCGGCGCGGTCATCCTGTGCGCGTTGCTCGCGGCCGGAACACTCGCGCCCCGGGCCAACGCGCAGCCGCCCGCGGCTGCTGGCGCACTCGCCCCCGCGACCCCCGTCGCGGGCAAGGGCCTGCGCACGCTCATCCTCGTGCGCCACGGAGTCTACGACGAGGACGATGCGCGCGATGCCGAGGTCGGCAAGGCGCTGCTGTCCGAGGGCCGCGAGCAGGCGCGGATCACCGGAGCGCGGCTCGCGGCCTGGCCCACGCGCGTCGACGTCGTGCATGCGAGCCCCATGACGCGGGCACGGGAGACCGCGGAGATCATCGCGGGGGCGTTGCCCGGACGCAGCCCCGAACCCGACCGCGACCTGCGCGAGTGCACGCCGCCCACCTACCGCGCGGACGTCTTGGCGGACCTCGAGCCGGGAGAGGCCGATTCATGCGCGATGCAGCTCGAGCGCACCTTCACCCGCTACTTCCGCCCCTCGCCCGAACGTGACAGCACGGAGGTGCTGGTCTGCCACGGGAACGTGATCCGCTGGCTCACCTGCCGCGCGCTGGGCGCCGACCCGAAGCTCTGGCTCGCCATGAGCCTGGCGAACTGCAGCCTCACCGTGATCGAGATGAAGCCCAACGGCGGCTGCCGCATCACCGCGGTGGGCGACCGCGGGCACCTCCCCGTGGCGCTGCAGACCTGGTCCATGCCGAAGCCTGCCGCCACGGACTCGACGCGGAAGCGGTAGGCCGGGCGGCGGGGCTGGCGGCCCGGCGTGCCGCGCGCGCGCCGGGCCGCCAGCCGTAGCGCTCGAGGTCGATCCGCCCGCGTGCATCGAAGCGCACGCCCTCGCGCTCGAGCCGCAGGCGCTGGGTCACGTCCGCACCACCGCCGGGCGGCAGGCTGATCGCGCCGCGCGCGTTGACGACCCGGTGCCACGGGGCGAAGCCCTCTCCGGGCAGGGCGTGGAGCGCGTAGCCAACCTGGCGCGCCTGGCGACCGAGGCCCGCGAGGGCGGCGACCTGGCCGTAGGTGGCCACGCGCCCGCGCGGGATGCGGCGCACGACCACCCAGACGCATTCCCAGCGGCCCACGCGTGGCGTCGCGGACTTCCCGCGGCTCATCGGTCGGTCCACGCTCTCCCGGCGCCTTCAGGGCGCGCCGTGCTCCGTGCGGGCGATGATCTCCTCCTGGAGCGTTGCCGACAGGTCGCAGAAGTAGTCGCTGTATCCGGCGACGCGCACGATGAGGTCGCGGTGCGCTTCGGGATGGGCACGTGCCGCTCGCAGCGTGTCCGCGGTGACGACGTTGAACTGCACGTGGTGTCCGTTCATGCGGAAGTACCCGCGCACGAGCTGGGCGAGCGCGGCGATGCCCTCGTCGCCGGCGAGCAGCGACGGCGAGAACTTCAGGTTGAGCAGCGTGCCGCCGGTGCGCAGGTGGTCCATCTTCGCGGCGGAGCGGAGCACCGCGGTCGGGCCCCGGCGGTCGGCGCCCTGCACCGGCGAGATCCCCTCCGACAGCGGCTGACCGGCCTTCCTCCCGTCCGGCAACGCGCCGGTCATCGAACCGAAATACACGTGGCACGTCGTCGGGAGCATCTGGATCCGGTACCGCCCTCCCTTCGCGTTCGGCCGCCCGTCGACTGCCCCGAAGAACTCCTCGAACACGCGCATCATCAGGCGGTCGGCGACGTCGTCGTCGTTCCCGTACTTGTGCGTGCGGTTCACCAGCCGCTGGCGAAGGACCTCGGCGGCGGCAAAGTCGGAGTCGAGGGCCTCCAGCATCACGGCCATGTCCACGGTCCGTGAGCCAAAGACGAGTTCCTCGATCGCCGCGAGACTGTCCGTGACGGATCCGATGCCCACGCCCTGGATGTAGGTCGTGTTGTAGCGGGCGCCCCCGGCGTTGTAGTCGCGGCCGCTCGCGATGCAGTCGTCGGTCAGCACGGAGAGGAACGGCGCGGGCATGCGCTCCGCGTACAGGCGCTCGATCGCGTCGTTGCCCTCGATCTTGAGATCGATGAAGTGCCGCAGTTGGACGCCAAACGCGTCGCAGAGCGCCTCGAACGCCGTCCACGCCCTGGCTTCGCCAGTGCGCGGTCCGAGCTGCCGCCCGGTGCGCGGATCGACTCCGTCGTGCAGGGCCAACTCGAGCACCTTCGGCAGATTGAAGTAGCCCGTCAGGATGTAGGCCTCCTTGCCGAAGGCCCCGGTCTCCACGCAGCCGCTGCAGCCGCCGGCGCGCGCATCCTCGAGGCTCTTCCCCTGCCGCAGCATCTCCTGCACGACGGCGTCGGCATTGAAGATCGACGGAAAGCCGTATCCTTTGCGCACGACTCGCAGCGCGTGCGCGAGGACCTCGCCGGGTGTCTCCCGGGAGAGCTGGAGGTTCGAACCGGGCTGCAGCAGGTGCATCTCGTCGATGACGTCGAGCAGCAGGTGCGTGACTTCGCTCGCACCGTCGGAGCCGTCGCGCAACAGCCCGCCGAGATTGATGTTCGCGAAGTCGGTGTAGGTCCCGCTCTCCGCCGCGGTCACCCCGACCTTGGGAGGCGCCGGGTGGTTGTTGAACTTGATGAGGAAGCACTCGATCAGCTCGCGCGCCGTCTCCGGCGTGAGCGAGCCGTCGGCCAGCCCCCCCTCGTAGAACGGCCGAAGGTGCTGGTCGAGGTGTCCGGGGCTGAAGGCGTCCCAGCCGTTCAGCTCGGTGATCACGGCGAGGTGGCAGAACCAGTAGGACTGGAGCGCCTCGTGGAAGTCGCGCGGAGCGCGGGCCGGCACGTGCCGGCAGACCCCGGCGATGCGCGCCAACTCGCGGCGGCGCGCGGGGTCGGTCTCCCGCGCCGCCCGTTCGTCGGCGCGGCTCGCGTGCCGCTCGGCGAAGAGGAGGACGGCGTCGCAGGCGATGTCCATGGCGCGGAGTTGCTCCTGCTTCGCCGGCGCGCCGGGTTCGCCACCAAGAGCGGCCAGGCTGGCCGCGATCTCGGCCTTGAAGTCGAGCAGGCCCTTCCGGTAGATCTTGTCGTCCAGCACCGTGTGGCCGGGCGCGCGCTGCTCCATGAACTCCGTGAAGATCCCGGCTTCGTACGCCGCCTTCCACTCGCCGGACATCGCCGCGAAGATGAGGTCCCGCATCGAGCGCCCGCGCCAGTACGGGATGACCGTCTCCTCGTAGGCGCGCAGGCACTCGGCCGCGACGGCGTACGAGGTCTTCGGGCGCTCGTCGAGGATGCGCAGGTCCTCCTGGCTGTGGCAGGTCAGTTCCGGATAGGTGGGCACCTGCTTGGGCGCCGGGCCGCGCTCGCCGACGATCAGCTCCCCAACGCCCAGATGGATCGTCTGGTTCGCACACAGGTGACGGAAGGCGCTGGCGCGCATCACGGGGACGGAGTGGCGCCCCTCGTGCTCGCGATAGAACTCCGTCAGGAGGAGCGCCCGCTCGGCCGAGATCGCCGGCCTCGCTTCGAGGCTTTCCCCGCGGAGTCTCCCGGTCCTTGCGTTCACCATCCTACCCTCCGATCCGGACCTCGAGCCCGCACTCCCGATAGCAGCGGGCCAGCGCTTCGAGACACGCGGCCGACGGGGGCATGAACTCTGCCTCTGAGAGTGCCCGCGCAGCCTCCCCCGCCTTGTGCCGCCCGAGCGCATGATACGGTAGGAGGCTTACGCGGCGCACGGAATCCAGCGAGGCCGCGAGCCGCGCCGTGGCCAGCGCATTCTCCACGTCGTCGTTGAAGCCTCCGATGACCGGCACGCGCAGCCAGATCGGGGTGCCCACCTGCGCCAGCGCGCGGAGATTGGCCACGATGTCCGCGTTGTCCACTCCCGTCGCCGCGCGATGTCGCTCCGGGTCCACGCTCTTGAGGTCGTAGAGCACGAGATCAGCCTTCTTCGCCGCGTCCAGCAGGCGGGCCCTCGGCGCGTGGCCGCAGGTGTCGAGCGTCGTGTGGATCCCCTCCGCGCCGCAACCGTCCAGCAGCTCGAGGAGGAAGTCGGACTGCAGGAGCGGCTCGCCGCCCGAAAAGGTGGCGCCACCGCCGGACTCCTCGTAGAAGACACGGTCGCGCACGACCTCGGCTACGACCTCGGTCGCCGTCATCTCGCGGCCGGCCATCCGCCGCGCGCCGGCCGGACAGGCCTCCACGCAGGCACCGCAGCGTCGGCAGCGCGCGCCGTCGAGCGGCGCCGCCGCCCCGCCGGGCCCGCCCGTCACCACGCCGTCTGTCCGGACCGCCTCCGGACACACGGCCGCGCAGGCGCCGCAGCCGAGGCACCGCCCTTCCACGAGGAGCACCTCGTGGCGCGGCGCGATTCCTTCCGGATTGTGGCACCAGGCGCAGGCCAGCGGGCAGCCCTTGAGGAAGACGGTCGTGCGAATGCCCGGGCCGTCGTGGAGCGAGAAACGCTGGATGTTGAAGACGACGCCCATCGGGCTCCCGTTTGTCGCAATGCGTCAACAGATGCGCGGCAACTGCTCCCCGCTCAGCATGTCCACGATGCGCAGGCCGCCGACCCGGCTGCGCATCATCACCCGGCCGGGGTGGTCCGCGACCACTTCGCCGATGAGGGCGGCCTCGCGCCCGAGCGGATGCGCGCGCATCAGCGCGAGCGCCTGCTCCGCCGTTTCCGGAGCGACGATCGCCAGGCACTTGCCCTCGTTCGCGACGTAGAGCGGATCGAGCCCGAGGATCTCGCAGGCGCCGCGCACCTGCTCGGCCAGCGGGATCGCGCGCTCCTCGAGGCGCAGTCCCACCCGTGCGGCCGCGGCGATCTCGTTGGTCGCACTCGCCACGCCGCCACGCGTCGGATCGCGCAGCACGTGCACACCCTCGCCGAGTGCGCCGAGCAGCGCGCCGACGAGCCCGTTCAGCGCGGCCGAGTCGCTCTCGATGGTGGTCTCGAACGAGAGGCCCTCGCGCACCGACAGGATGGCGATGCCGTGGTCGGCGATGCGCCCGCTCAGCAGCAGCCGGTCGCCGGGCCGCGCGCGCGTTGGGGCGATGTGCACACCCTCGGGCACCATTCCGATGCCGGTGGTGTTGATGAACACGCCGTCGCCCTTGCCGCGGTCCACCACCTTGGTGTCGCCGGTCACGATGCTCACGCTTGCGTCCCGTGCCGCCTGCGCCATGGAGCGCACGATCCGCCACAGGTCGTCCATCGGCAGGCCCTCCTCGAGCACGAAGCCCGCCGTGAGCGCCAGGGGCTGCGCGCCGCACATGGCCAGGTCGTTCACCGTGCCGTGCACCGCGAGCGAGCCGATGTCGCCGCCCGGGAAGAAGAGCGGGCTCACCACGTACGAGTCGGTGCTGATCGCGAGCCGGCCGGCGGGCACCACGAGCACGGCGCCGTCGTGGAGCGGCTCGAGCGCGGGGTTGCGGAAGGCCGCGAGGAACAGGCGCTCGATCAGCGCGTGGGTGAGCCGCCCGCCGCCGCCGTGGGCGAGCGTGACCTGCGGGTACTCGCTCCGCGGGATGGGGCACTGCAGGCCCAGGGTCTCGATGGGCGCTGGCTTCGCGTCGCTCACGGCTTCCTCGCGTACTGGTGGTAGGCGGCGCAGGCGCCCTCGGACGAGACCATGGGCGCGCCGAGCGGATGCTCCGGCGTGCAGAGTGTGCCGAAGGCGGAGCACTCGTGCGGCTTCTTGAGCCCCTGCATGATCTGGCCCGCGATGCACAGGGGCGACTCCTGCGCGGTGATGGCGCCGACGTCGAAGCGCTTCACCGCATCGAAACGGGCGTAGGCGTGCCGCAGCGCGAAGCCGCTCGCGGGGATGACGCCGATGCCGCGCCAGGCGCGGTCGCAGACCTCGAAGACCTGCTTCATGAGCGCCTGCGCCGGCCGGTTGCCCTCGCGTGTCACGGCGCGCGCGTACTGATTCTCGACGCCCGCGCGGCCCTCCTCGAGCGCACGCACCGCGAGGTAGACACCCTGCAGCAGGTCGAGCGGCTCGAAGCCGGTCACCACGATCGGCACCCGGTGGCGCGCAGCGATGGGCTCGTATTCGTGGTAGCCCATCACGGCGCAGACGTGCCCGGCGGCGAGGAAACCCTGCACCAGGCTCGCGGGCGAGCCGAGGATGGCCTCCATCGCGGGCGGCACCAGCACGTGCGAGCAGAGGATGGAGAAGTTCTCGAGCCCGAGCTTCTCCGCCTGCCAGACGGCCATGGCGTTGGCGGGCGCGGTGGTTTCGAATCCCACGGCGAAGAAGACGACCTCGCGCTCCGGGTGCTGCTGCGCGAGTTTCACCGCATCGAGCGGCGAGTAGACCATGCGTACGTCGCCGCCACGGGCCTTGACACTCAGCAGGTCGGTCGTGCTGCCCGGCACGCGCAGCATGTCGCCGAACGAGGTGAAGATCACCTCCGGGCGCGCGGCGATGGCGAGCGCGCGGTCGATCAACTCGAGCGGGGTCACGCACACCGGGCAGCCGGGGCCGTGCACCAGCGTGAGCGACTCCGGCAGCATGCGGTCCACGCCCGACTTGATGAAGGTGTGCGTCTGCCCGCCGCAGATCTCCATCAGCGTCCACGGTTTCGTCACCGTGCGGCCGATCAGGTCCACATAGCGCCGGGCGCTGGCCTCGTCGCGATATTCGTCCACGAACCGCATGGTCACCACCAGGAAGGTCATGCGCGAGAGCCGCGGGGAGTCAGAGTGGCGTGGCGCCCGCCGTTGGCGACCGCGCCCCGCCCCTGAGCAACTGGGCCCGCTCCACCCGGAGAGCCCCGGGAGCGAAGTTACACCGGGTCGCGTGCTTTGGGTAACCGCCCCGGCCGGGCGTCGGTCGAGCGGGCCCCGGGCGTGTAGTGGGCGAGCGCATGGTGCCTCTGCTCGCCCACTACACGCCCGGGGCCCCCGCCGCTCATCGCCGAAGCGTCCTGCCAGTGCCCGCTCAACCCACCGGTGGAGCGGGCGCCGCCAGCCGCCTCACCACGACCAGCGTCACGTCATCGTCGTAGGTCGGGCCATGCGCGAAGGCCTGCACGTCCTCCAGGATCGCCCGGACCATGTCCGCCGCGCCGAGCCCCTGCTCGCAGAGCCGGGCGACGAGTTCGCGCAGCCGATCCTCTCCGTACATCTCGTCGTCCTTCCTCTGGCACTCGGAGATGCCGTCCGAGTACAGCACCAGGACATCCCCCGGCGCGAAGACGCGCGTCTGCTCGGTGTACGTGGTCTTTTCGAACATCCCCAACGCCTGCTCTCTGGACTCGAGGTCTTCGAGTTTCCCGGAAGAGTACAGCAGGCCCGGGTTGTGCCCGGCGTTGCAAAAGCGCAACCCGCCGTCCGCAGCCGTTTCGAAGGTCGCCACAAAGAAGGTCGCGAATCGTCCGCTCTCGATCGCACGGAAGAGCGAGATGTGCATCGCCTGCGCGATAACCGCGGGCGAGGTTCCTTCCCGCGTTTCGGCGTGGAGCGAGGCCCGCAGGTGCGACATCAGCAAGGCGGCCGACACGCCCTTGCCGGACACGTCCCCGAGTCCCACCACCAGGTGGCCGTCGCTGACCTCGACCCAGTCGTAGTAGTCGCCGCCCACCTCCTGCGCGGGCACGTTCACGCCCGCCACATCGAGTCCCGGGACCTCGGGCGGGGCCGTGGGGAGCAGCCGCCGCTGGATCTCCCGGGCGACCTCGAGCTCCTTCTGCCGCTCCCGCGCCTTTTGCTCGAGGAAGATGAATCGATAGCTCGCGATGGCCGCGTAGGCAAGCAGCGGAAGCGCCAGACCGAGCGTGGGCGGCACGTCCCAGCCCCGGAGCACGAACAGCGTCTGATCCGCCGCGGCAACAGCCAGCGCCGCCAGCGCCGCGACCGCCGCCGCCCATGGCATCGAGAGGCTGACGAAGAGCCAGCCCAGCAGCGCCGCCAGCACGCCGAGCAGGAGCAGATGCACGGTCGGCGATACCCGCGAGATGAAGCGCCCGCGCAGGAACGAGTCCACGGCGTTCGCGTGCACGTAGAGCAGCGGAGTGGCCGGCGAGAACGGCGTGGAGCTGACGTCGGTCGCGACCTGGGCGACCGCCGTCACCCCGACGAGGACGATACGCCCGCCGAAGGCGCCCTGGAGTTTCTGCACGTCCCCGGCCGCGTACCAGCGCAGAACGTCCACCATCGAATAGGCGTGCGGAAACGACCCGCGGTCCCCGGCGAAGTCCACCCCCGTGTAGCCCTCCCGGTCCACAGGCACCCGCAGCGGGTCGAGGCCCTCCCAGGACAACTCCACGCCTCGCCGCGCGGAGACGACACGAGGCAGCGGGCAGCCGGCCATCCCGACGCTGGCCACGCTCAGGGCCAGCGACGGGTAGAGGCGACCCGAGTAGCGCACGAAGACCGGGATGCGGCGCACCACACCGTCCGGGTCCACGGCCAGCACCACATGACCGAGCACCGCCGCCGCCCTGAGCAGGTCCGGCTCGGGGGTCGTCGCCTCCTGCGCCTCCCGTGCGGCGATCCCGGCCGCAGGCAGCCCGTGCGGCGCCAGCAGGGCTTCAACCTCGGGCCGCGGGCGCGCCGGGCCCGCGCGGGCGCGCTGACCCGAGACGAACGTGATGGCGTGCACCAGATCCGGATGGAGGGCCGTGACATGGGCGAGCAGTTCGTCGTAGCGCGGGTCCACGACGTCGGTACCCAGGAACAGCAGGTCCACGCCCACCGCGCGCGCGCGGCCCTGCGCCAGCGCCTCGATCAGCAGCGCATACTGGTCGCGGGGGAGCGGCCAGCGCTTGTAGTCCTCGATCGTCGCGTCGTCGATCTCGACCACGGCGATGCGATCCGAGACCTGCCGCGCCCCCCGCAACTGGAAGCGCCAGTCCAGCAGACGCAGATCCAGCGTCTCGAAGGCCCCGAAGAGCTGGAGCGCGGCGAGCACACCCCAGCACAGCAGCGCGACCGCGATGCCGGGACCGATGCCGAGACGCTGGGGGGTACGGTGTGCCACGAGCGCTGAAACCTAGCGCTTCCAGTAGAGGATGGCGTGAGCGTCGCTGTCCTGCGCCGCGCGCGGTCCGCCGGAGCGCCAGGTCGGCGTCTGGCGCCGGTCCGGCCGGGCGCGCGTCGCGACCCCTCCCCCACGGGCCGTCGAATCGCGCGGCACCCCGCGCACCGCCGCCGACAGCATGGCGCGGACCTCTTCCGGGCTGATGTAGGTCTTCTCCGCCTCGCGCGCCTCGATCCCCGTGGAGTCGGGCGCATGGAGACCCAGCAGGGCTGAGGCGGGCTGGAGCCCGCCCGCCAGCCTCACCCCCACCGCGGCCTCGTCCCTCGACTCCTCCTCGCGGCCCAGCAGCATGAGCGCGACCGAGCGGTTGAGCCGAATACCCGCGTCCGCGCTGTCGCTGCGGATCGCCCGCTCGTAGAACGCCAGCGCCACCTCGACCTCGCCCCGGAGCAATTCCAGATTGCCCAGGTTATTGAAGGCCCGCGAGTCGCCGCGACCGGGGGCCAGCAGCGAGACGAAGACCGACTCGGCCCGGGCGAGATTCCCGGTCATCGCGAGCGTGATGCCGTAGTCCATCTGGCTGCCCGGCGGCGCGGGCTCGATGGCATGGGCAGGCGAGACGCGCAGTGCCAGCAGGCACAGGGCCAGCGCGAGAACGCAGCGTCGAGGAACGGCGATCAGGTGCGGCATGGGGCCTCCTTTAGTCCTTCCAGTAGAGGTGTTTGCGCAGCGGCGTGTTCTCTTCCGCCCGCGGGGCACCGGTGCGCGTCTGCAGGGATCCTGCGGGGACGGCCGGGGCGGCCACCGGCGCGGACGGAGCCGCCTTCGGACGTGACGGCGACGGGAGCCTGCGCAGTGCGGCCTTGAGCAACTGACGGGCCTCCTCGGTCGAGAGGCGGCTGCGCCCCAGCCGCCCCGCGCGCTCGTCGGGCGGCAGGCCCAGCAGGTTGCAGGAGGGCGCGTAGCCGCCCGCCAGCTCCAGCCCGCGCTCCAGCGGCGACTCGGCGTCCGCCGTGTCGCCCGCGACGTACGACACCACGCCCAGGTTGAGCCAGATGCCCGGGTCCGAGCCGTCCGAGGACACCGCTTCGCGCAGATGGACGAGCGCTCCGGCGCAGTCGCCCTCGTCCGCCAGCGTGACCGCGAGGTTGTTGTGCGTGCGCGCCGAGGCGGGCTCGAGCTTGAGCGCTTCCTCGAGCTTGCCCTGGCATTGCTCCAGCCGGCCCGCGAGCAGGAAGACGTGAGCCACCTCGTTGAGGCCCTCGGGCGTGATCTTGATGTCGCGCCCGGCCTCCCCATAGCGCGACGCCAGGTATTCCTGGCGCACGCCGTTGAGCGAGACCGCATCGGCGGCGAACTGCGCGCGGAGCCGGTCCGCGTCCCAGTGCGGCGCAGCGGGCGTGCCCGGGAGATCCCCGGGCTCGTAGCGGCCCTGGGCGGTGGTGACGTCCACCAGCCCGAGGCGGCCGCGCGCGGTCCAACTGGCGTAGGCCTCCGCACCGATCCGCCAGGCCTCGGCGAACCCCTTGTTGATCGCCGTGGTCTCGAGCGGGATCCAGACCTGCTCGCCCTGGACGACCGTGAGTTCATCGGGGACCCCGAGCGCGACGCGGTAGCGCTCGTGCAGACCGGTGTCCACCAGCAGGAAGACGTGGCCGGGGACGTCCACGAACTGGGTGGCGATGCCGACGTTGCCGAACAGCGCGGCCATCAGCACCGACGTGTCGTCGCAATCACCGGTGCGGCTCTCGAGGGTCTCGCGCGGATAGTGAACGGTATCCACCGCGCGCGGCGTGTCGGACATCGAGGAGTACGGGTTGTTCGGATCCGGCACGTAGGTCACGCCCACGGCCGAGACCGCGTCGAAGATCACGGCGGCCAGCCCGAGGTTGCGGTTGCCAAGCAGGTGCCTGCCGTCGGGCGCCGCGAGCGTGCTGGCCTCGCGCGCCACGCTCTCGACGGCCGGGTCGGTGGTGGTCACGAAGGCCGCAGCCTGCGCCAGGCCCGCGCTCCAGTCAATGGCGCCGGGGCCGTAGGCGACGCTGCGTGCCAGCACGCGCTCGGTGCGCGAGAGCCGCTGGCTCTGGTAGGTCGCCGAGACCCGCACCTGCACTGGCCGGTCGCCGCGCTCCGCCAGCACCTTGCCCGGGAAGACCGCCGTGAGCGGCAACTCCTGCACCGCCTTCGGCCGCAGCAGCAACTCCTGCTCCGAGGGCAACTCCATCAGGCCCGGCACCATCACGCTCACCCGCGCCGTCAGCGGCCGGTCCTGCAGGTTGCGCACCCGCACGGCGCCGAACGACTCCCGTGCGTAGCTCTTGTACAGCGACAGATACAGGTCGCGGGTCTCGACCTTCTCGATGCGGATCTGCGACGGATTGAAGTTGAAGGCCATGGAGAGTCCGAAGTGACTCGTGCCGCCCAGCACCGGGTGCTGCTGGTAGGCGTAGTCCACATGGAAGACGCCGACCTTGAAGCCCGCCCCCGTGGACCAGGTCAGGGGCTCGTCGTCGTGCAGGTCCTTCTCGAGTCCGGCGCGCAGGGCCATCACGTCGCGGAGCCAGGCTTCGCCGCCGAGGTGAATCCGGTCGTCCACGTCCAGGGCGACGGTGCTGCCCCCCAGGAGCGCGTACGAGGCCGCGGCCCGCAGATTGCGCGGGTAGACCACGGTCGAGGTCCCGTTCGAGTACTTGAGCCGCGTGCCGAGCAGGTCCTGCGCCACGAACCCGACGCGCAGGCGCTGCAGCGGCAGAGCCAGGAATCCCACGTCCAGGCCCGTGCCACGCCCCTGGCGGACAGTCGAGCCATCGAGGGCCGTCCCTCGCGTGAGCAGCTTGCCCGTCACGCCCAGCGCGAAGGCCGAGCCGATGCGCCGGGCGTAGGACAGGTCGAAGCGATTCTCCCCAAAGGCGAGTTCGTCGTCCTCGAACCCGGAGTGATACCAGTCGGCGGCCACCGCCTGCCGCCACGAGAGCGGCAGCACGAACGAGGCGACGTCGTCCTTGATGCCGGAGCCGAAGAGGTCCGCGTGGGAGAAGCCGATCTCCTGGTGGCCGATCCACGCCAGCCCGGCTGGATTCCAGTAGAGCGCGGTCACGTCGTCGGCAATCGAGGTGAAGGCGCCACCCACGGCGATCGCGCGAGCGCCGAGCGGGACCTGCTCGCTGGGAGCGGCCGATGAAGGTGGCGCGGCCAGCGTCAGAGTCAGCAGGACCACCAGTCCGATCCACGGCGCGTATCGCTCATCCACGTTGCACCTCCACCGTCCAGGGGCCGGCAACGCCGTCGTCCAGCGCAGCCCTGACAGTGTTCTCATCGTACCACCGCCACCGTGCGCTTGCGGACCTCTACCAGCGCCTCGATCGCGACCAGGTACATGCCGTCCTCCACCACGCTCCCGTCTTCGTTCCGCCCGTCCCAGTGTATCAAGTTCGCGCCGGCGCCCAGCGGGCGGCCCGACATCACGTTTCGCACCCGCCGGCCCGCGCGGTTGAACACGGTCACCGTCGTGGAGGCCGGCCGCGCCAGGGTGAAACTGATCGCCGCACTGGTGCCCGCGAAGCCGCCCGCGGGCGAGAAGACGCGCGGCGTCAACTCGAGCGCGGAGAGCCCGCCGCTCCCGGAGCCCGCTCCGGCGTCAAGCACGATCGCATAACGTCCCGGGCCGGTGATGGGCGCGCCGATCACGCGACGCAAGGGGTCGTACGTGCCCCCGAGCCGCGTCCAGCCTTCGTCGCCGTGCCCCAGGTAGATCGCCGGCGTGGCTTTCATCTGCAGTACCACGCTGTCGGGCAGCGCGAACTCGAGCGTCGCGGTCTTGGCCAGCGGCCCGACCGACCAGGCGATGCCGTAGCCGGTGGCGACGGCGGCGGCAGCCGGTGGGAGCGCCGTCGTGGGCGGCGGATCGGCCGGCGTGACCGAGACCACGGCGTCGTCGGGAAACGCGCGCGGCGGGAAGTAGAGGTGGATCTCCTGGTTCGTCGTGTACACGTCGCCCCCGTTCAGCGCGCTGACGCGGGCGGGCGTGGTCACGTCCGCCCAGGGGGCCGCGTTGTCCACGATCACCGCGACTTGTTCGACTCCTGCGAGACCGAGCGTGTCGAGCACGGCGAGCCTCAGGTCGTAGTCGCCCTCGCCCGCCGTGCGCGTGTCCCAACTCGCGAGCAGCGTGTCGCCCGCGGTCGCCGTGGACGAGTCGATGGGGATGGACCAGTGCGTGGCCCCCACCGGGCGCGCATCCACCCGGTACGAGCGGAAGCGCGGATCCGTGGCGCTGCCCCGCACCTCCAGCACGCCGCGCACCGGCTGGCCGAATACCGGCGAAGAGAGGATCGCGTTTGGTGGCGTGGCGTCCACTTCCCAGCTGAAGACAATGGGCAGGACATCTGCGTTATCAAGCCAGTCCCGGGACCAAACCGCGATGGAGTGCCGTCCGTCCGAAATGCCGCCCCGCCTCCAGGTTATCCCGGCCCCCCAGGGCGAAACCGGAGCCCCGTCGAACGAGGTTGAGAACTCGACGTCGACGAACTCGCCTGAGGCGGCACTGCAAACAACAACCGCATCCCGGTAGACCGTGAGCACATCCGGCGCGGAGAGAATGGCCGACTGGGGCGCGACCCGGTAGGGCTCGTGTTCCGTGAGGCCACCATTGCTCGCGAACCACAGGTGACCCACCGCGTCCTGCAGGAACCCGGTGACCTGGTCCGACGCCAGACCATCGCCACGGCTGTCGTAGGTACGCCAGGTGTCGCCATTGAAGCGGGCGAGACCCGCGTTGGTCGCGAGCCACATGGTGTGCAGGTCATCCTCGAACAGACCGAGGATCGGCGTCGAGGGGAAGGTCAGCCGCGGATAGTAGGTCCAGCCCGACCCGTCGTAGGTGGCGGCCCCGCGGTCAAGTCCGACCCAGAGGTGGCCGGAGTGATCGACGAACAACGCCTTCACGACGCTGTCGTGAGCAGCCCCGAATGAGGTCAGCGTGGTCCAGCCCGGACCGTCGTACCACGAGAGCCCCATCGGCGTGCCCACGACCACGCGTCCGGCAGCATCCACGACCATGGCGGTGACTTCGTCCGCCGGCAACCCGTCGGCAGTGCCGAAGCGCCGCCAGCCGGTGCGCGCGGCATCGAGTTGGTAGAGCCCGTCCGAGGTGCGGAACCACAGCCGATTCGCCGCGTCCTCGACGGTGCCGAGCACCTCGATCCCGTAACCCGCGACCGACCCCGTGAGGCCGTTGTTCCAGGACGCACCATCGTACCGGCTCGTCCCGGACGCAGTACCGAACCACAGGTCTCCGGCACGGTCCTGGAAGACGGAATAGACCGTGTCGCTGGCGAGGCCTGCTTCACGCGTGAAGGCCGCGCAGACGGCGCGCGCGCTGTCGAAGCGAGCCACCCCGCCGCCGCTGGATCCGAACCACAGCTCGCCCGCGCGGTCCTCGAACAGCACGTTCAATGAATCTGCGATCGGCCGGCCCGCCTGGCGCCGGAACGTGGACCACTGCCCCGCGTGATCGTAGCGGCTCACCCCGCCGGCGTACGTGGCGAACCACAGGTCGCCGCGGTGGTCCAGCAGCATGCTCTGGATGCAGTTGCCCCCCAGCACATAGGAGAAGGGCGCGCTCTGCGCGCCGCGTCCCACGCAGGTACTGCTCGTCGAAAAGTAGTTGCGCCAGGCGACGCCGTCGTAGCGGTAGAGCCCCGACGCCGCGGTGGCGGCCCAGAGATTGCCGGAACGGTCCTGGTGCATCGCCAGGATCCGGCCCAGATAGCCGCCGTCGGGCGTCTCGCGGTACTGGCGCCAGACCCGGCCGTCGTAGCAACTGATCCCGGAGTAGATCCCGCCAAACCACACCCGACCCATGCGGCCGGTGAGAATCGAGGTGACGACGTCGTCGCCAATGCCGTCCAGGCGCATGAAATGCGCCCAGGTCCCGCCGGCGTAGCGGAATGCGCCCTGGTCCGTGCCGAACCAGACGCCGCCCGTGCTGTCCACGGCCAGCGACAGAACGCTGTCTCGCGCCAGCGCGCCGGGAGTCGCGGTGAAGCTCTCCCAGACCGTGCGCGTGCTGTCCAGACGGCTGGCGCCCTCTGGCGTCGCGATCCAGAGATTGAAGTCGTGGTCCTCGGCGAGGCGCCAGGCGAAAGAGTGCACGAGCCCGCCCGCCTGCGCGGTGTCCGTCGACCACGTCCCCGTCCCCGGCTGGTAGCGCGTCAGCCCGGCGGGCGTGCCGAACCAGAGATCGCCGCGGTGGTCCTCCAGGATCGCCTCGACCTGGTTGCTCCGCAGGAATTCCGGACTCGAGAATCGGGTCCAGTGCGTGCCGTCGAAACGCACGACGCCACCGTTCTCGGTCCCGAACCAGTAGGCCCCGGTGTGGTCCTGGGTCAGCGACCTAACGGTGACGTTGGGCAGGGAATCGCGCTCGGTAGTCCAGCGCACACCGTCGAAGCGGCTGGCGCCCTTGGGCGTGCCGAACCACATTGCACCGCTCGCATCCTCGAGAATGCCATAGACAAGGTTGTCAGCGAGTCCGTCCCGGGCGCCACGGAAGTTCTGCCAGTCCGCGGAAGCCGGACTGACCACGAGGGCCAGGAGGACGAGCGAGGACGCCGTGCGGGCGCCCGTCTTCAGGACTTGGCCGATGATGGTTCCTCCCACGAGGCGGTCCCCCGCCAACCGGTCACGAACAGAGCGCGCATCATACTCCGGCTCATCAGCACTATCTTGACGGTGCGCTCGAATGATCCGGCCTTGAGCCGGGCGAAGTAGATGCCGCTCTCCAGCCAGTCGGGGCGGAACGCGAGACTGTGCGGGCCGGCCATCAGCCACTTGGGTCGCAGCGGCGCCGCCACCCGCCGCCCCATCACGTCGAACACCTCGAGGCTCACCTCCGTCGCCACCGGCAACTCGAAGCGCAGCTGCGTCTCGCTGCGGAACGGGTTCGGCGCCACCGGGTAGAGCGCAAACTGCAGCGGCGCGGTGCGCACCGTGTCCACCCCCAGCGTGCCGAACAGCACGGTCCCCTCGGCCGTCTGTTTCGCCCCCTCCACGTTCCCGGAGTAATCCGTCGCCCGGGCGTAGAACTGGCACTGGTGCCCCCACGGCAACGCCAGGGTCAGCGAGTCGCCGGTCAGTTCCGCCACCATCAACTGGAACGGCTTCCTGCCCGCCCGCCCGTACAGCGACACCGACTTCAGCCCCGCCCCGCTGTCCCCATCCGCAGCGCTCCAGCGCACCCGCACCATGGTCGTGTCCAGGATCTCCATCGGGGCAGCACGTGGCTCACCGGCGGCCGGTTGTCCAATCGGTTCGACGACGTGTTGGTCGCGATCGGCGTGTTGATGTCGAACTTGATCGCCGCCTGGGCCTGCACGTTCGTCCCGTTCGGGCTGCTCCCCGGCGGCCGGATGGCGTAGTTCACGAACCCCTGCCCTCGCCCAGACGGATCGTTCACCGGCAGGAGCCCGAGCAACGGGTTCACCGCCTGGGCGAAAGGGCCCTACCGGTCGCGCCCCGGAGCCTCGCGCAACCGTGGCGGCGCCGGGCCGGGGTCCGGGCCCGCGCCCGGCGCGCCTTCGCGCGCTTCTTCCAGATCCGCCAGCTCGCCCATTCGGCGCAGGATCTCGAAGGTCTCCCCGGCTTCCTGCTCGTCGATGATGCTGATGGCGAAGCCGGCGTGCACGATCACATACTCACCGGGCTTCGCCTCGGGCACGTAGGCGAGGCAGATCTCCTTGTTCACGCCAGCGAAGCTCACGGTGCCCATGATCATGCCCTGGGCGTTCTCCTCGACCGTCAGCACCTTGCCCGGCACGCCGAGACACACGTTCAGTCTCCTCCCTCGATCCCCAGTTGCGCTGCGGCCACGACGATCTGTCCCAGGCTCACGCCACCATCATTCGGCGGCACCAGGGCGTGCTGCAGCACGATGTGGCCCGCCTGCTCAAGTGCCACGGCCAGCCGCTCGGTGAGGAGCCGGTTCTGGAAGCACCCGCCACTCAGCGCCACGCGCTCCTCGCCCACGGCGCCCGCCACCGCAACCGCCGCGCGCACCAGCCCGTTGTGAAAGCGGGCCGAGATGCGTTCGCGCGGCACGCCGCGCTGCACATCTTCCAGCACGGCCTCGAGCAGCGGCTCCCAGTCCAGGACGATGGGCGGACGCGCCCCCGCAGGCGCCGCGCCAGACAGCGAGTCTACAGGATACGCACCCCGCTCCGCCGGGTCGGCCAGCCACTCGAGGGCCATGGCCGCCTCGCCCTCGAAGGTCACGCTCGGATGCAGGCCCACGATGGCCGCGACGGCGTCGAAGAGCCGCCCCATGCTGGTGGTGACCGGGCAATTGAGGCCGCGGTTCAGCATCCGTCCCAGGACCTTGAGTTCGGCGTCGGCGAACAGCCCCGCAGCTCCCGGGCCCGGCCCGGCCAGCGCGGCCTCGCCTTGCGCCTCCCAGAGCAGGCCCAGTGCGGCCCTGCGCGGCTCGCGCACGGCGGCATCGCCTCCGGGTAGCAGGAAGGGCCTCAGGTGGGCCACACGCTCGAATCCAGTGGCATCGCCCAGCAGGAACTCCCCACCCCAGACGGTGCCGTCGGTCCCGTAGCCGGTGCCGTCCCAGGTCACGCCCAGCGCGCGACCCTCCACGCCGTTCTCGGCCAGGCAGGAGACGAAGTGGGCGTGGTGGTGCTGGACCCCGATCAGGCGCGGCCCACCGGCACGGGCCAGCGCCCACCGCGTCGAGAGGTAGTCGGGGTGCAGGTCGTGGGCAATGGCCACGGGCTGCACGTCGTAGAGCCGCTGGAAGTCGACGATCACGCGCTCGAAGGCGCTCATCGCCTCCTCGGTCTCGAGATCGCCGATGTGCTGGCTCAGGAACACCTGCCGGCCCACGCTCAGGGCCACGGTGTTCTTCAGGTGCGCACCCACGGCGAGGATGACTGGAAGCTCGCGCTTCACCGTCACCGGCAGGGGCGCGAAGCCCCGGGCGCGGCGCAGCAGCCGCATCCTGCCGGTCGCGATCCACGCGACGCTGTCGTCCACGTGCCGCTCGATGGCGCGGTCGTGCACCAGGAAGACGTCGGCAATGGACCCGAGCCGCTGCAGGGCCCGGTACTCGTTGGTGCAGATCGGCTCGTCGCTGAGGTTGCCGCTGGTGGCCACGACCGGGAAGCCGCAGGCGTTCAGGAGGAGATGATGGAGCGGCGTGGAGGGGAGCATTACGCCGAGATACGGATTGCCCGGCGCCACCTCCGCCGCCACCGGCGCGTCTGCCCGGCGCGGAAGCAGCAGGATGGGCGCTTCGACCGAGGCGAGGTGCTCGGCCGCGAGGTCCGAGACTTCGCACAACTCACGGGCCTGGCCGAGGTCGCGCACCATCAGGGCCAGCGGCTTGCCGAGGCGCAGCTTCCGCTCGCGCAGACGCGCCACGGCGGCGCCGTCGCGGGCGTCGCACATGAGGTGGAAACCACCGAGGCCCTTGAGGGCCAGGATGCGGCCATCGCTCAGCGCTTGCGCGGCGCCGGCGAGGGCCGCATCGCCGCGAGCCAGGCCCGCGCCCGAAGCGTCCCAGAGCGCGATGACCGGTCCGCAAACCGGGCAGCCGATGGGCTGGGCGTGGAAGCGGCGATCGCGCGGGTCCTCGTATTCCCGCCTGCACTCCACGCAGAGCACGAAGCCGCGCATGGTCGTGTTGGGCCGGTCGTAGGGCAACTCGTAGAGGATGGTGAAGCGCGGGCCGCAGTTGGTGCAGTTGGTGAACGCATAGCCATGGCGCCGCTCGGCCGGGTCGAGCACCTCGGCCAGGCAGTCCGGGCAGGTCGCCAGATCCGGCAGCACCAGCGCGGTCTTCACGCCGGCCTCGCTGCTGTGGCGGATCTCGAAAGCCGTGAACCCCGCGGGCGGCAGCCACGCGGCCTCGACGCTCTGCACCAGGGCGTGCGGCGGGCGCTCGGAGACGATCCGCTCGTGGAAGCGCTCGAGGGTCCGGCGCGGGCCATCGACCTCGATGAAGACCCCGCGGGCATCGTTCAGGACCCAGCCCGGCAGGGCCAGTTCCCCGGCGAGGCGGAAGACGAAGGGGCGGAACCCAACGCCCTGGACCGCCCCGCGGACTTCGAGCCGCAGGCGCTGCGGCGAGACCGGCTGCTCCTCGGGCGTGGCTTCCACCTCCTCTCGCGGGACGGCCCACGCTGGCCGGAGCGGGCGTCCCCGGGACAGTAGACCACAGGGGCCGGGGACACGCGAAAGCCCGCGCCAGACGGGCTCTGCCGCCGACTTGTAGGGCGCGGGGGCACACGGTACGTTTGCCCGGTCTTCGGTCGCCGGAACCCTTATCCGCGCGGCATCCAGAAACCACGGAGTCACGACCCCGCGCGCAGCTGCGGCCGGGCCCGCTCCTCGACAGGAAGGCCCATGAGATACGGCATATTGACCGGAGGCGGCGACGTACCGGGACTCAACTGCGCGATCAAGGCGGCGGTCTACCGGGCCGCCGAGGCGGGCCACGAGTTCGTCGGCCTGCGGCGCGGCTGGGCCGGCCTGCTGAACCTGAACCCCGCCGACCCCCGGACGATGGAGCATCACGTCATCCCGCTCAGCCGCGCGAGCACGCGCACCATCGACCGCAGCGGCGGCACCATCCTGCACACCTCGCGCACCAACCCCGGCCGGGTCTCCCCGAAGGCCCTCCCTGACTTCCTCAAGGACGACTACACCCAGCCCGGTCCCGAGGGCCGCTTCGACTGCACGCCCCATATCTTGAAGGCGATCGAGCACCTCCGCCTCGACGGCCTGGTCGCCATCGGCGGGGACGACACGCTCTCCTACGCGGTGCGGCTGCATCGCGAGGGCGTGCCCATGGTCTGCATCCCGAAGACCATGGACAACGACGTCCACGGCACCGACTACTGCATCGGCTTCTCGACCGCTGTCACGCGCAGCGTGGAGTTCATCCACTCGCTGCGCACGGCCGCCGGTTCGCACGAGCGCATCGCGGTGATCGAGTTGTTCGGGCGTTACTCGGGCGAGACCTCGCTCATCTCGGCCTACCTGGCGGGCGCGGACCGCGCGGTGATCTCCGAGGTGGACTACGACCAGGACAAGCTCCTGAGCTTCCTGGTGCAGGACCGCAACAACAACCCCAGCGCGTACGCCATCGTGACCATCTCCGAGGGCGCCAAGCCCATCGGCAGCGACATGCACCTGAGCGGCGAGGCCGACGCGTACGGCCACCAGAAGCTCGGCGGCGTCGGGCTCCACCTCGCCGGGGAGATCGCGAAGCACACGGGCATCAACACGCTCTACCAGCAGGTCGCCTACCTGATGCGCTGCGGCGAGCCCGACGTGCTCGACCGCATGGTCGCGACCACGTACGGCAACCTGGCGACCGGTCTGCTGATGAAGAAGCAGAGCGGCCTCATGGTGGCGCTGAAGGACGGCAAGTACACGACCGTCTCGGCCGACGTCATCTCCCAGGGTCACAAGCGCGTGGACGTGGACGAGCTCTACGACGTCGAGCAGTACCGCCCGAAGGTGGCGCACCTGCTCGGCAAGCCGATGTTCCTGTACTAGCGCCCACCGGCGCGCGGGCGCACCGGGCCGCGCGCCGGCCGCGTGGAGGCCGCGTGACGTTTCAGCAGGTCCTGGTCGGCGTCGGCATCGCCTACGGCGGCTCGGAGGTCGTGCTTGCCTTCGCGCTGCGCTCGCGCGGGAACCTGGCGAAGGGCGCGGACCGGGGCTCGCTCGGGGTCATCTGGACCACGATTGCGCTGGCGATCTTCGCTTCCATCCAGGTGGCGAGCCGGGGAGCGGCGCGCCTGCCCGGGCCGATGCTGGCCTGGGCGGTCGCGGGAACTGCGATCCTGTTCGCGGGGCTCGCGCTGCGCTGGACGGCGATCCTGACGCTGCGCCACGCCTTCACCGTGGACGTGGCCATCGCGAAGGACCAGCGCGTCGTCGACCACGGGATCTACCGCCTGCTCCGCCACCCCGCCTACACCGGCAGCCTGCTGGCCTTCCTGGGCATGGCACTGGTCTTCGGCGACTGGCAGGCCGGGCTCGTCCTCTTCCTCCCCATCACGGCCGCGTTCTTCTACCGCATCGCCGTCGAGGAGCGTGCGCTGCGGGCAGCCTTTGGCGAGGACTACGACCGCTACGCCCGCCGGACGAAGAAGTTGGTCCCCTTCGTCTACTGAAGCCTGACGCCCGCCCGCGCCCCGCGGACCATTTCCCCATCGGAGCCGACGCCATGAAGTCGCTCTTCATGATGCTCATCGCGGTCCTGGCATTCAGCACCGGAGCGCTGGCGCCGGCCCCGGCGGCGGGACCCGCGCGCGGCGCTGTCGCCGAAGCCGGCGCCCCGGTCCTGGCGAGCGGCGTGGTCGCGGCGCCGGAGTCGGTGGCATCCGAGGTGGGTGCCGCGATCCTGCGCGCGGGCGGCAACGCCGTGGACGCGGCCATCGCGGTCCACTTCGCGCTCGCGGTCACCCACCCGCGCGCCGGCAACCTGGGCGGCGGCGGCTTCATGCTGGTGCACACCGATTCGGGCGACTTCGCCATCGACTACCGCGAGACCGCGCCCGCCGCCGCCACGCGTGGCATGTATCTCGACGCCGCGGGCAACCTGGTCGAGGGACTCAGCCTCGACACGCACCGCGCGGCCGGCGTGCCGGGCTCGGTGGCCGGGATGTGGCTCGCCCACTCCCGCTTCGGCTCGCTGCCATGGCCGCTGTTACTCGCACCGGCCATCCGCATCGCAGAGCGGGGCTGGCGCATCGACGCGCGGACGGCCGCGACCTTCGCGAATGAGACGCGCAACAACTTCCGCGACTACTTCCACGGAGGGGTGGGAGAACTCCTCGTCCAGAAGGAACTCGCGGCCACGTTGCGCCGCATCGCGACGGAAGGCCCCGACGGGTTCTACCGGGGCGAGACTGCCCGGCTCATCGTCGCGGAGATGGCCCGCGGCGGCGGGCTCATCACGCTCGCGGACCTCGCCACGTACCGCCCCGTGGTGCGCATCCCGGTCACGGGCAGCTACCGCGGCCTGCGCGTGGTCTCGATGCCGCCGCCTTCCTCCGGCGGCGTGGCGCTCGTCCAGCTGCTCAACCTGCTCGAGCGCTACGAACCCGCGCAGCTCGGGAGTGGCTCCTCCGCCCACATCCACCTGGTCGCGGAGTTGGAGAAGCGCGTCTTCGCGGACCGCGCGGCGTACCTCGGCGACCCGGACTTCGTCCCGGTGCCCGTCGAATCGCTGATCTCGAAGTCTTACGCCACGACGCGGGCAGCGGGGATCTCGCCCGAACGTCGCACGCCGACCGCCACCATCCACTGCGGCGTTGTGACGCACGAGAGCGAGCAGACCACCCATTTCTCGATCGTGGACCGCCACGGCAACGCGGTCGCGAACACCACCACGCTCAACGACTCGTACGGCTCGGGCATCGTGGTCCGCGGCGCGGGATTCCTGCTCAACAACGAGATGGACGACTTCTCCGCGAAGCCCGGCGCGCCGAACCTCTACGGCGTGACCGGCGGCGAGGCCAACGCCATCGCGCCCGGCAAGCGCATGCTTTCCTCGATGTGCCCCGCGTTCGTGTATCGCGGCGACAGCCTCTGGCTCGTCCTCGGCACGCCCGGCGGGCCCACCATCTTCACCACCGTCTTCCAGGTCATCGTGAACCAGGTGGACTTCGGGATGTCGCTGGCCGGGGCCGTGGCCGCCCCGCGCTTCCATCACCAGTGGCCGCCGCGCGCGATGGACGCCGACCCCATCGACTTCGAGCGAGGCCACGAGCCGGACGCCACGACGCGCGGCGTGCTCGAGGCGCTGGGCTACGTGCTCCGGCTCCGCGATCCGATCGGCGACGTCCAGGCGATCGAGATCGCGGGCGGCCGCGCGACCGGCGCGAGCGACCCGCGCGGCAGCGGGCGGGTGAGCGTGAAGTAGCCCCGCCACCCTGACCGGACACGCCGGGATGCGGTATCGTACCGGGGCAGCAGTCCGACACTTGGAACCGCCGCCCGAAGCCGCGCGGCACTGAACTAGACCCACAGGAGTCCCCGATGAGCGAGACCTGGCAGAGCCTGCTGATGCGCGACCACGAGACCACCGAGAAGGTCTTCGCCGCCATGGAGAAGCCCTTCACCTCTCCCGCGGGGCCGCCACCCGCACTGGTCGCGAAGTTCTTCGACTACGTCAACAACTACGTGGACCGTTGCCACAACCAGAAGGAGGAGCAGCACCTCTTCCCGCTCGCCGAGCAGCGCGGTATTCCCCGGCAGAGCGGCCCGCTCAGCATCATGCTGCTGGAGCACGAGGCGGCGCGCGGCCTGCTGGCCAGGCTCGAGCCGCTGGTCCAGGCCTACGCGGGCGGCGATGCCACGAAACTGGAGGTGTTGCGCGCGAGGTTCGGCGAGTACGTGGCACTCTGCAAGGACCATTACTGGAAGGAGAACGACGTCCTCTTCCCGATGGCCGCGCGGGTCATGAGCGAGGCCGATGGCGCGGCGGTCATCCGCGGCATCGAGCAGGTCGAGGCGGCGCTCGGGGCGAACACGCGGGCGGACTACTACCGGCTCGCCGAGGAACTGATCCAGACGGGCGAACTGAAGGACCTCTCCTTCGGCGTCGAGCGCGACGTGCTCGCGGCCATCCTCAACACGCTGCCCGTCGAGTTGTCCTTCGTGGACCAGGACGACACCGTGCGCTACTTCAGCCACGAGCAGTCCGAGAAGATCTTCCCGCGGACCCGCGGCGTGATCGGCGCGAAGGTCCAGAACTGCCATCCGCAGAAGAGCGTGCACGTCGTGAACCAGATCCTGGCCGACTTCAAGGCCGGGAAGCGCGAAGTGGCGGAGTTCTGGCTCGAGTTGGGCCCGCGCTTCCTGCACATCCGCTACTGGCCCGTGCGCGATTCGGGCGGCCGCTACCTGGGCTGCCTCGAGACCGTGCAGGACGTCACGGGAATCCGGGCCCTCGCCGGGAAGAAGACCCTGCTCGACCAGGGCTAGGACCCGACTCATTCAGGGACGGCAACCGCTGTGCAAAGAAACAAGCCCGGGAACCGGCGCCCGGGAACGCCAATCAACTCCAGGGCCGCCAGAGGAGAAGGACATGACCGAGAAGAAGAGGCTGACCACCAACGCGGGCGCACCCGTCGCCGACAACCAGAATATCATGACCGCGGGGCCCCGGGGTCCGGCGGTGCTCCAGGACGTCTGGTACCTGGAGAAGCTCGCCCACTTCGACCGCGAGGTGATTCCCGAGCGCCGCATGCACGCCAAGGGCTCGGGCGCCTACGGCAGCTTCACGGTCACCCACGACATCACGAAGTACACGAAGGCCGCGATCTTCTCGAAGGTGGGCAAGAAGACCGACCTCTTCGCGCGCTTCTCCACCGTGGCCGGCGAGCGCGGCGCGGCGGACGCCGAGCGCGACATCCGCGGCTTCGCGATGAAGTTCTACACCGAGGAGGGGAACTGGGACCTGGTCGGCAACAACACGCCGGTCTTCTTCCTGCGCGACCCGCTCAAGTTCCCGGACCTCAATCACGCCGTGAAGCGCGACCCCCGCACCAACCTGCGCAGCGCCCGCAACAACTGGGACTTCTGGACCTCGCTGCCCGAGGCGCTGCACCAGATCACCATCACCATGAGCGAGCGGGGCATCCCTTACTCGTATCGCCACATGCACGGCTTCGGCAGCCACACCTTCAGCCTCATCAACGCGAAGAACGAGCGTCACTGGGTCAAGTTCCACCTGGTCTGCCAGCAGGGCATCAGGAACCTGACCGACGCCGAGGCCGAGGCGATCGTCGGCAAGTGCCGCGAGAGCCACCAGCGCGATCTGTACGAGAGCGTCGAGAAGGGCGACTTCCCGCGCTGGAAGATGTTCATCCAGGTGATGCCCGAGAAGGACGCGGCGAAGTCCCCGTACAACCCGTTCGATCTGACCAAGGTCTGGTTCCACAAGGACTACCCGCTGATCGAGGTGGGCGTGATGGAACTCAACCGCAACCCGGAGAACTACTTCGCCGAGGTCGAGCAGTCGGCCTTCAACCCGGCCAACATCGTGCCCGGCATCGGTTTCTCGCCGGACAAGATGCTGCAGGGGCGCCTGTTCTCCTACGGCGACGCCCAGCGCTATCGCCTCGGCGTCAACCACCACCTGATCCCGGTGAACGCGGCGCGCTGCCCGTTCCACAGCTACCATCGCGACGGCGCCATGCGGGTCGACGGCAACCACGGCTCGACGCTCGGCTACGAGCCCAACAGCTACGGCGAGTGGCAGCAGCAACCGGATGCCGCCGAACCGCCGCTCGACCTCGAGGGCGCGGCCGGCCACTGGGATCATCGCCAGGACGACGACTACTACTCGCAGCCCGGGCTCCTGTTCCGGCTGATGAAGCCCGAGCAGCAGAAGGCGCTCTTCGAGAACACCGCCCGCGCCATGGGTGACGCACCCAGGGAGGTCAAGGTCCGCCACATCGGCAACTGCCTGAAGGCCGATTTCGCCTACGGCGAAGGTGTGGCCAGGGCGCTGGGCATCCCGGCGAGCGAGGTTCCCAGGAACGTGTAGCCAGGCAGATCGCGCTCGAACAGGAGAACCCCCCACATCCCGTCCGGATGCAGGGGGCTCTCGAAGCTGGCTCGCTAAGTGTAACAGTGTTCGACGCGGCCGCCCGGACTGGGCCGAGCCCGAGATCTGGTTCCGCATCGTCCACGTCGCCCTGGAAGGCGACGACGGCGCGCCCGCCGCCGCCTACCGCGAACAGGCGGTCGAGATCGCGCTCGGGCCCAAAGGGGCCTTCGAAAACGGCAACATCGGCACGCTAACGCGCAGGGTGCCCGCCGACCAGGTCGTGAGCGCGGTGCCACCGCGCCGCGGCAAGCCGAAGCCGCCCAAGGAACCCCGGACGCCCCGCGTGGTCGAGCTCCTCCGCAATGCCATCGAGTGGCGGGTCCTCCTCGAGTCCGGCCAGGTCCCCAACCAGGCCGAGATCGCCCGAGGGGAGCGGATTACCCGGGCCCGAGTCACTCAGGTTCTGGGCATGCTTCGCCTTGCGCCCGAGATCCAGGAGCGCATCCTGTCCATGCCGGACATGGCCCGCCGGCCCGCGATCACGGAACGCGCCCTACGATCGATCACCCAACTTGATGCTGGCAACCAGGCCGGTGCGTTCAGATCCCTCATGGCAACTCCCCGATCCGTCTCACGATCTGGGATGAGCTACCCCTCACGACATCGCAGGTAGACGGCGACCTCCCTCCGATTAAGGACCGGGGGCGATACCGAACAAATCCCCTGACGGGACCGTCTTCGGACCGCCGCGGCGTTCTTGCAGGCACGTGTGGCAGCGTAGAACCGTCTTCCCGCAGGCGTGACTCTCACCTACCTCGCACGGCGGCACGCACGCCGAGTTTTCACTTGTGTGTCGGCGGGGTGCTGGCAGAGACTACCGCTAGGTGGTCTCGCGCGTCCTCTCGCATCTCGCGCGCCTCCGCCACGACACGCACCCGCCTTAGTGGACTATAGATGCGGCTATGCGGAATGCGGATAACCGGCAGGACCGTCATAGTGAGCGCCGGAGGGACTATGGACACGAACAGCGGCAGCCGCAGCGCAATGGCAGGTCTCGCTGTCCCCCGTGGCAGGAAGAACAGCCTCATCCCCACCACTGTTGCCCTGGGGATCCTCCTCGCGCTGTCTACTGCGACCAGTTCCCTCGGCCCATCATGTTCTGGCGCCGCAGCGGCCGAGAGCCCCCGGCCAGTCGATGCGGACTCCCTTCACAGGCTCGTGGCTCGCGCCGAAGGGGGACAGCCGAGCGCCCAGTACCAACTGGGGACGCTCTACATGCTTGGCGAGGGAGTGCCTCAGGACGATTCTCTCGCTGCACTGTGGATTCGCAGGGCCGCACAGCAGAATCACCCCGACGCTGAATTCGCGCTTGCCAGTCTCTATGTGAGCGGTCGCGGCGTGCCGCGCGACAGCAGCGAGGCGGCGCGCAGATTCCGTCTCGCTGCCGACCGCGGGCATGCCGCGGCGCAATTCTGGATGGCCGCCCGGCATTACTTTTCATGGAAGTCAACCGGTGACTCGACCGCGATTGCCGAAGCCCTCCGCTGGCTCAGAGCCTCATGCAACCAGGGATTCTCAGTCGCCGAGTTTACCCTCGGGTCAATGTATCGCTCGGGGGACGGAGTCCCCAAGGACTCAGCGCAAGCGGTCACATGGCTGACAGCGGCGGCCGAGCATCATTCTCGAGAGGCACAGACCATGCTCGCCGGCATGTACTGCACACAGGAGTGGGTGCCGGCGCAGCGTCAGGTGGCGCTGAAATGGTTCCGCGAGGCCGCCGAGGAAGGGTACCGCGAAGCGCAGTTTGCAATGGCATTGTTGCTCTCCCAGCGCCAGATGATCATGGGCATGGTGCTGCCCGAAGCGAACGCGCCAGGCGGATCGGATCTGGTGAGTGCATACATGTGGTCAAGAGTCGCCAGCGACCCAGGAGACCTGGAGCTCCGGTCAGCCTTCTTCCCGGTCAATCCGGAGGGTCTGATGGCGGCGCTTGAGGTGGAATTGTCGGCCCAGGATCTGGCCGATGCGAAGAATCGGGCCCTGGACTGGCTCGAACGGCACCCCGACTTCCCGCCCGGCCGTGAACGGGTCGCGATGTCCGATGAGCTAGTTCGCGAGCACGCCGACTTGAAACGAATGGCCGAGCGGGGTGACCCCGAAGCAGAGTTCGAACTGTCGAAACGGTACTACCACGGAACTGGAGTTCGGCGGAGCTATCGCGAGGCGGCGCGGTGGGCTCGCGAGGCAGCCAATCAAGGGCTGGCGAGTGCGCAGGTAGCGATCGGAGACCTCTGCCTGAGAGGCGAAGTAGTAACGCAGAGCGATGCGGAGGCCGCCTCGTGGTATCGCAAGGCGGCCGAGAAGGGTCATCCGATGGGTCAGGAGCAGCTAGCGCGACTCTATTCGGGTGGCAACGGTGTCCCCCAGGACGATCGCGAGGCGCTTGACTGGGCGCTCAAGTCCGCCGAGCAAGGACTCGCCTCCGGCCAATACCTCGCCGGCTTTCTGCTCTGCTGCAAGATGCCTACGTCGGTGCGTTCGGACGAGGTCGCCGCCTACGCTTGGTTTACTCTGGCCGCGGAAGCCGGTTACGAAAAGGCTCGCCCGTTCCTCGTCAACCTTGAGGTCAGCATGAAGCCGAAGGAACTCGCTGAGGCCAGGCGCCGCGCCGCCGCATGGAGAGTGTGGGTTCCGGGAAGTCCTGCCGGTGATTTCCGGATATTCCTGCCGGTGACTGGCCGTGACTCCGGTCTGGTTCGGCACGCTTGAGGTGGCGGGTACGATACGACGTGCCG
>Ga0315283_10000486_pt1 | contig 29445 bp, 22 predicted proteins | sample YL17G09_0_MG_FD_204541 | JGI IMG/M metagenome (GOLD analysis project Ga0315283, IMG submission 204541) | Sediment microbial communities from Yellowstone Lake, YNP, Wyoming, USA - YL17G09_0 | ecosystem: Environmental > Aquatic > Freshwater > Lake > Sediment | place: USA: Wyoming | collected...
AGTAAATATTTGTGATTTTGGAAAATCGAACGGAGAGTCTTTTGTTTCATTAATAAGGGGATTGATTAAAGTGGAGGGAATCGAGAGATACAGGATCTCATCAATCGAACCAAATCTCCTCACGGATGAACTGATAGAACTAACATCAGAATCAGGGAAAATCCTGCCACATTTCCATATACCACTTCAGAGCGGATCCGACAGGATACTCGGGCTTATGAGAAGAAGATACAGAAGGAGTCTTTTTGAAGAAAAGATCAGTAAAATAAGAAAAGCTATACCTCTTGCCGGGATTGGAGCAGATGTTATAGTTGGCTTCCCGGGCGAATCGGACCAGGACTTTAAGGATACTTATGGGTTTCTCCGGCAGATACCTGTATCCTATCTCCATGTTTTCAACTTTTCAGAACGTCCGGGTACCCGTGCCTCAGCCATGAACGGGAAAGTCCAATTCCCGGAAAGACACGAACGCAGCAGGATTCTCTCTTTACTCTCTGAAGAAAAACACCTTGAATTTTGCAGACAAAACATAGGCATGGCAAATGAAGTTTTGTTTGAACATTCAAGGAGTGAAGGCATGATAACCGGTTTTACCGGAAATTATTTAAGGGTTGAGTATCCCTGGAAGTTCACCTTGGCAGGAAATGTGAAAAAGGTCTTGCTTACAGGTATTTCTGGCTCAGGCAGGATGAATATAAAATTATTAAACGAATAATGAATTATCTTAAAACTCTCTGCTCCGATATTGAAGCAGCAGCTTTGACAGCCGCTGAGTTCATCAAAAAGGAATCAGCGCTCTTTGATATAAACGATACTGAATCGAAAGGATTGAACAATTTTGTGACTTATGTCGATAAGGGATCGGAAAGAATGCTTGTTGAACAGCTTGGGTCAATTATTCCTGAAGCAGGTTTTATTGCTGAAGAGGGAACTTCCACAAAGAAAGGATTGAAATACAACTGGATTATTGATCCCCTTGATGGCACTACCAATTTCCTTCATGGTGTCCGTCCTTACGCGATAAGTATCGGACTGATGGAAAATGGTGAGGTAATTGCCGGTGTGGTTCACGAGGTAGGAGGAAATGAAACATTTACTGCCTGGCGGGATGGCGGTGCATGGCTTAATGGCAAAAACATCCATGTTTCAGGGATACAAAGTTTGTCGGGGTCTCTGGTAGCAACCGGATTTCCATATAATCTTTTCGACAGACTTGACCCATATATGAACCTGCTGACATATCTGGTGAAAAAGACCCATGGTGTAAGAAGACTCGGTTCTGCTTCGATCGATCTGGCTTATGTGGCATGTGGCAGATTTGACCTTTTTTTTGAATATGATCTCAAACTCTGGGATATTGCAGCAGGAATGTTGCTTGTAAGAGAAGCCGGGGGACGCTTCAGCGATTTCTCCGGTAGCATGAATAACCTTACAGGCGATGAAACAATAGCATCCAATGCTTTAATTTATAATGAGATACTCGAAATAATAGGTAGCTTTATGAAAAAAAAGAGCATCTGACCAATGGGAAAGATCGGATTCTATATATTTTATGGTATTAACTGGTTAATAACCCTGTTGCCCCTCAGGATATTATACATCTTTTCAGACATTCTGTTCATTTTTCTTTATTACTTTCCATCGTACAGAAAAAAAGTTACAATTGAAAATCTGAGAAACTCTTTTCCTGAAAAATCATCAGAAGAAATTGCACTGATAGCGAGAAAATTTTACAGGCATCTCTCTGATCTTTTTATTGAGACTTTCAAACTTACCCATTTGAGCAACAAAGAGTTAAAAAAGCGCTTCAATATAAGCAACCCTGAACTCCTTGAAAAACTGTATAATTCCGGTCGTGATCTGGTCGTTGTTCACAGTCATTTTAACAACTGGGAGTGGCTGGTATGCCTCCCGCTTTATACAAAATACAAAAACGTAAGTATATATAAACCTGTTCAGAATAAAATGTTCGACAGATTCTTGAATAATCTCCGGTCAAGGAACAATATGGGATTAACTCCAACGAACAATGTAATAAGGGAGATCATTAATAACAGGAGAAAAAATATACGTGTGCTTTACGGTTTCATTGCTGACCAGACACCTGCCAAACCGGATATAAGATTCTATACTTCATTCCTGAATCAGGAAACTCCTGTTTTTCTTGGAATTGAGAAAATTGCCTTGAAATATGATATGTCGGTTGTTCTCTTTAATGTCCGTAAGATCAGACGCGGTTATTATAATCTTACAGTTGAATTATTATTTGAAAGAACCAGGGGACTTCCGGAATATAAAGTAACTGAAACACATGTTAAACGGCTCGAAGAAATCATAAGAGAAAATCCGGAATACTGGATCTGGACGCACCGCAGGTGGAAATATAAAAAATCTGTTTAAATGATCAAAACTGCTGTTGTCATACTTAACTGGAATGGCATAGGATGGTTACAGAAATTTCTTGAAACTGTTATAAGATATACTGCAAATCAGGATACAAGAGTATATGTGGCAGACAATGGCTCGACAGATGGATCCGTTAAATGGATTTCAGATAATTTTAAGGATATAAGGTTAATAATTCTGGAAACTAATTTCGGTTTTGCCGGAGGATACAACAGAGCTCTTAATCAGATTGATGCAAAATATTATGTGCTCCTGAATTCAGATATAGAAGTCACAGAAGGATGGCTGAATCCTCTTGTCAGATACATGGATCAGAACCAGGGAACAGCATCCTGTCAGCCAAAAATAAAGTCATTTCAAAACAGGAACCATTTTGAATACGGCGGTGCTGCAGGCGGCTATATTGATAAATTCGGATATACTTTCTGCAGAGGACGGATTTTTGACTTTATAGAAAAAGATTATGGGCAATATGATAATACTTCAGATATTTTCTGGTCGTCCGGTGCCTGTATGATTGTCCGTTCCGATGCCTGGAAAAAATGCGGAGGACTCGATGATGACTTCTTTGCTCATATGGAAGAGATAGACATGTGCTGGAGATTTCACCTTGCCGGATTCCGGGTGGCTTGTGTTCCTGAATCAGTTGTATATCACGTTGGCGGAGGTGCGCTCCATTATGATTCCTCCTTTAAGACCTATCTCAACTTCCGTAATAATCTGTTCCTTCTTTATAAAAATTTGCCGGATAATAAGTTACACACTATTCTTTTTGTAAGGAAATTATTGGATGGTCTTGCAGCATTAATATTCTTCCTTAAAGGTAAACCGGGAAGTGTAAAAGCAATATGGAAGGCCCATGTGGATTATTATAAAAGCATAAAGCGGTTAAAGGAGAAAAGGAAATCTGTGATGGATCTTTCAATTGACAATACTTTCAGCAAATTAATGAACAAGAGTGTTGTTTTCAGGTTTTATATAAAAGGCGAGAAAACCTTTAGCAGTTTTAATATACAGAATTTCGAAAAATGAAGAATTACCAGCTGATAGTGTTCTTAGTAATTGTTATCACAATTTATTCACTCGCAAATATTTATATTTACCTGAGAGGATATAACTCAATCGCGGTTTTTCAGAGTTTCAGAATATTGTATTTTACTATTTTTGTCATCCTTGCATCTACATTTATCTTTGGCAAATTCCTTGAAGCGCGCCACTCTTCAGTACTTTCAGATATTCTTAATATAGTTGGTGGATTCTGGATGGCTTTTATGCTTTATGGAGTCCTTTTCCTTTTTGTTTCTGATTTAATATCTCTGATCCTCAGGTTGATAAACTTAATTAACAGCGAAGACATCATTGTATTCAGGAGATGGTCTTATATATTTACTCTGATTGTCTCATTTATCCTGATTACGGGGGGATTTTTCAATGCACTGATTCCCCATGTTAAAACCTATGATATTGATGTTGATAAACCGGCTGAAGGATTGAATAACCTTAAAATAGGAGCTGTATCCGATATCCACCTGGGTAGCATAATCAGGAAAAGGAGTTTAAAGAAACTTTCGAACATCCTGAAAGAACAAAAGCCTGATTTGGTTCTTCTTCTGGGTGATATAGTGGATGGTGAAATAGGACCAGTCATACGAGGTGACCTTTTAAAATACTTCACCTGTCCGAAATGCAGGGACGGACTTTTAGCTATAACAGGGAATCATGAATTTATAGGAGGTGCAAAACGTACAATTCCATATATTGAAAGTAAAGGGATAAGAGTTCTGAAAGATGAAGTAATAACAATGGATGGTGGAGTGCAAATTATAGGAAGACTTGACCGCGATTCAAAAAGGTTTTACGGGAAAGAGCGTAAACCACTGGCTGAACTTGTCAAAGAGGTTGATACTGCCAAACCGGTGATACTGCTCGATCACCAGCCATTCAACCTTGACGAAACAGCTAAATATGGCATTGATCTTCAACTTTCAGGTCATACCCACAATGGTCAGATGTGGCCTTTGAATCATCTCACATCAAAGATTTATGAGCTTAGTTATGGTTATTTGAAGAAAGGTAAAACACATTATATTGTTTCCTCAGGTTTTGGTTTGTGGGGGCCCAGAGTCAGATCAGGCAGCAGATCTGAAATACTGATTATCAATATAAAATTTAAAACAGATTAGAATCCTTTTTCAGGTCGGTCAGGCTACAGGAGCTCATAAATCTTCTCGAGAGCCATTCTCCTCGATCCTTTTATCAAAATCAGAGTGCCTTTAAAAGGCTCACTCTTAAGGTAATCCCTCAATTTATCAAGATCCTGAAATGATTTAAATCCAAAGCCGGCTGAGATCTTTTTGAACGTACTCCCCACAAGAAGTACTTTTTCAGGTTTAAACTGCTGAATTTCTGTAAGTACCTTTATATGTTCCTCTTCACTCTTTTCACCAAGTTCCAGCATATCACCAAGTATTAGCACCTTTTTGCTTGCTTTAAGTTCAAAAAATGATTTCACAGCCAGCATCATACTTGTCGGATTGGCATTATATGAGTCGCATACAAGAGTATTATTAGGAGTGGTTTTAATCTGGGAACGGTTATTTCCCGGCTGATACTTGCTAATGGCTTCAATGATCTCATCAATTTCAACGCCGAGAAACAAACCTGTAGCTATTGCTGCATTAATATTTTCAAGATTGTAAACTCCAAACAGACCAGTCTGAATATCGTAAGTCCTGTGCATATATTTAACTCTTACAGCAAGGTTCATCTCAGAGGGAAGCGCCTCAACAATAAGCTCTACTCCTGTAGGATTTGAAAAAGGGACACCTCTGTTTACTAGCTTATAAATCCTGTCTGTCAGAAACGGATTTTTATCATTGTACAAAGCAATTCCGTTTACTTTCCGAAGATGTTCATACAGTTCTGTTTTTGCCTTTATTACACCTTCGAACGATCCAAAACCTTCAAGATGTGCTGTTCCAACGTTTGTTATTATACCATAATCGGGCCTGGCAATATTGCATAATGTACGTATCTCCCCAATATGGTTGGCTCCCATCTCCAGAATCATCATTTCTGTATCCTCCGGCGCTGATAATATAGTCAGGGGCAAGCCGATCTCATTATTAAGATTTCCCCTGGTATAGTGCACCTTAAGCTTTTTTGACATTATGGCAGCTATCAGCTCCTTTGTTGTCGTCTTTCCATTTGATCCGGTAATTGCCAGAACCGGAACATTAGCAATTTTGCGGTGATGCATTGCAAGAGCCTGGAGTTCAAGAAGGCAGTCGTCGACCAGGATTGTCTTGTCATTTTCATATACAGGATCATCAATAACCCCATAGGAAGCTCCCTTGTCGAGCGCTTCAACTGCATATTTGTTCCCGTTGAAGTTCTGACCCCAGAGAGCAAAAAACAGTTCTCCTTTTTTTATTGTTCGCGAATCGGTAGATACGCCTGTTGACTCTTCCCTGAAGATCCTGTATAAATATTCTGTTTTCATACCTTTTTAAAAAAAAAGCCTCATTATGTTTACGTAATGAGGCAATATATAAAAAAATCCGCTAAAATTAAAATCCGGCAGGACTTCCGACTCTGATCATGGCACATCTGAATCCTATATCATCACGACAGCTTTCCTGATCGAGGTATCTTCTGGTTGAAGGATTGAGCCAGTATGCCCTGTCTCTCCATGAACCTCCTTTATAAACTCTTGAATTATCATTGATCAGCGTAAAATAATCCTTCTCCTCCTGTGCATACATCCTTGAGGAACCTTTTTTGCCGTCATCTGTATTCCAGTCCGGACCAGTTGGAATGGCTGATTGTAAATCGCCGTCCCGGTAGTTCCTGTAATCACCCTTCTTATAGTTATATCTGTTTGCCACATCTTTGTCCTGAACAGTATCAATATAGAGACGTCCAAGCTTATCTTTTCCCACAATCTGCCCGTTGGCATCCCGGCGGAGATCAGTAAAAACATTACCTCTGAAAGGATTGAAAGCATCAACATCCTGAGAAGAAAGAGGACGGTAAACATCCGCTACCCACTCACTTACATTACCTGCCATGCAATAAAGACCGTAGTCGTTAGGCCAGTAGGACTTAACATCAGTTGTTATGCTTCCATTATCATTAAGACTCCCTGCAACACCCATCATATCACCCCTTCCGCGTACAAAATTTGCCATCATTTCGCCTCTCGAACTCTTATCCGCATTTCTGACATTATGTCCATCCCACGGGTAGATCCTTCTTTCGTAAATCCTTTCTTCAAAGGTATTACCTTTAAGAGCGTATGCAGCAAATTCCCATTCTGCTTCAGTAGGCAGCCTGTATGACGGAAGCATTAATCCATCCTCAAAATTTGTACGTCTTTCAGTCTGATTTGGATTCAGGCTTTCCCGTAACTGGTTCACGACTCCTTCATACTGACCTGCCAGATAAGCCTCGGTGTTAAAGTTCTTATCATTAATCTGGTTGGGATCAGGATTCAGTTCCCCTTCATCGATCAGAAGCTGTTCGTTTACTCTGTCGGTTCTCCAGAGGCAGTAATCATTTGCCTTCACCCAGCTTACACCTACAACAGGGTAGTTGTTATATGACGGATGACGGAAATAATACTGAACATAGGGATCATTGAATCCCATTGGGCTTCTCCATACAAGTGTGTCAGGCAATGCTCTCCGGAAAACCTCAGGATAGTCTCTGTAAACCCTTTTAATCCAGAACAGGTATTCCCGGTAGTCCACATTTCTTACTTCCGTTTCATCCATATAAAATGAGGAGACTGTAACAGTTTTAGGAGAATTGTTCCAGTCATACATTACATCCTGTTCCACACGACCCATTGTAAAACGACCTCCCTCTATAAGCACCAGACCAGGTCCGGTTTTCTGTTCCGCCCCGATGGCCACTTCAAATCCTCCGTTATCAGGGTCATTATATTTCCACCCGGTGGTTGATGATACACTGTCACCTTTTTTGCCACCCTTACACGAAATCAGAATAAGTGCAGCAACAAATATAACCGGCAAGGTTCTGAATCTATACATAACTCATCATTTTTAATGGTATCTATGAACTTTCAAATATACGAATTTCTCCAATTATTTTTTTTTGGACACCAAATATAACTACATACCCGGTACATTTATTGTTCTGACTTTTATTCTTTTTTCAACATTATTTAAAATGAAATTAAGACCAATCTGATGGATAAGGGAAAAAGGCATCAGAGAATAGTCCGAAACCAGGTTAAATCTGTAGTTGTATAACAGGGCTATTTTGTCTTTCCTTAAGGAAAATCCCGCCTGTACATCAATACTCTTATAATTATTGATCATAAGTAAGGAGCTGAAGGACAGATAATTGTTTGTCAATACTGCCCCTCCGCTTATACAGAAGTATTTCCCCTGCAGCTCAGCATAAGCCTGGGGCATAAGCCTCAGATCACTGTTTTTATTTAAAACAATTTCAGTAATGAAATGCGCGACATACTTCCTGTCAAGGATTTCAGGAGATGTTCCGGTTATATTCAGATCGGGCTGTGTCAGATGGGTTACAGCAAATCCGAAAGCCAGTCTCTTATAGATTAACATAAAACCGGTCCCGACATCAAAAACAGTAGTTCTTTCATTCGTTGCCAGATCAGATGATGGTAATGAAATCCCTCCCATCTGATCTATCTGATCAGGAAAAACAGCATCGTTAAAATTATAGCCCCTGTGAAAAAAAGACGCCGAAAGTCCGGCATTAATATAAAGGTCTTTACCGGCCTGTAAGAGGTATGAATATGACATACCACCCCTTAATTCGCTTAATATTCCACCCAGGTAATCATTTGAAATGTAAAACCCTGTTCCCCCGTGAAGCTGGGAAACGTATGAATCATATGAGAGAAAAAAAGAATGAAAGTTGTAATTATTCCCGGGATAGAAATTAAAATAGGAAAGCCTCAGAATTCCGTTTAAATTAATGCCTGTAAAACCCGGATTATTAACAATAAGGGTTTGATATCCCGGACCATAACTTGTCTCCTGACAGAACAGAGGTCCTGAAAAAAAAACAAGAAGAATGTAAATCAGGATTTTACGGCTCATAAAGGACCTTGAAACTAACATATCAACGCATTTCCCGGGTCAAAATTTTATCAGAAACAAAAATCACCTCACAAAATAAGCTAAAAACCTTAACTTCATTTCTATCTTTGCCGGGAATAATGGTCCGGCTGGCTAAAATATCAATAATAATTATCATGCTATCTTCCCTGAATCCGGATGTCAGTGGAAGAACAGAAAATTATTCCTCATCATCTGTTCTCTCTTCAGGCAAATGGTTCAAAATTGCCGTAACGAAAGATGGCATATACCGGATTGACTACCAGAAACTAAAACAGCTTGGGCTGGAAAATCCTTCAAATCCCAGGATTTTCGGAAATAATTGCGGTCAGCTTTCCTACTTTAATGATGGCTCAAATCCCGACGACCTAAAGGAAATAGCTATCTATCTGAATAACGGAAGTGATGGAATTTTTAATGAAGGAGATTATATTCTGTTTTATTGCAAAGGGACACACAGATGGATCTACGATGATATAAACAATGATTTTATATATCTGAGGCATAACTATTCTGATACAGCATTCTATTTTCTAACATCTTCAGGCTCCCCGGGGAAAAGGATAGGTACCGGAAAAGATCCGGCTTCAGAGCCTGACTACTTCACTTCTGTTTCTGATGCTTTGTTTGTACATGAGAAGGAGACCCAGAATATTCTTCATTCCGGAAGAGAATGGTACCAGCCTGTGAGTTTTTCAAAGGAATTGGAAGTCAATCCGGAATTTAAGGATATTGTAATGTCGGAAAATATTACATATCAAATCAGAGTTCTTGCAAGGGCCTCATCTGCAACACTTTTCAGACTGACGGAAAACGGATCAGCCTTTACAACCATTCCGGTCAGGGGAATAAACCTTGCCTCAACAACAGGAACATTCGCTCAGGCAGCCATGACTGAAGGGGAATTCCAGCCTTCTTCTTCAGAACCGGTACTTAAAGTAGCTTTCCAGAATAATGGTGATATTTCTGCAAAAGGTTGGGTCGATTATGTGAAATTACATGCAAGGAGACTTAATAAATTTGACGGAAAAGCAATGCATTATTTTGATTCTAAATCAGTTGGCGATAGCATTGTTACGGAATTCACAATACAAAGCTCTTCTGATGAGGTAGTTATATGGGATGTTACTAATCCCTTTGAATCAGAAATAATCCCGGTTACGAGAAAAGGAGATAAAATAACCTTCAGAAAGGAAACCGACTCGCTCAGAACCTTTATCGCATTTACAAATACCAATGTCAGTTCTCCTGTAATACTACCGGACATTTTGCCTAACCAGAATCTGCATGCCTCACCACCGGTTGATATGGTTATATTAACTCATCCACTATTAAAGAAATCCGCTGAGCGCCTGGCTGAAATCCACAGCAGAAACAGCGGTCTGATTTCTCTTGTTGTTGAGCCGGAACAGATCTACAATGAATTTTCAGGAGGCGTGCCAGATATTGTCGCGATAAGGAATTTTCTGAGGATGAAGTTTTTAGTTCAGAAAGGGACCCCTCACCCCCTGAGATATCTCCTGCTGTTCGGAGACGGGTCCTTTGACAATAAAACTGCACCTCCGGGTAATACAAATTATGTACCTACTTACCAGACTTTGAATTCTGACATAGTAATTTCATCATTTACCTCGGACGATTTTTATGGCCTCCTTGAAGACGGGGAGGGTGAGGAAACAGGGACCGAGGATCTCGGGATTGGCAGAATACCCGTTTCGGATACCACTGCCGCTGGTATTGTTGTGTCAAAAATTGAAGGCTATCTGAATCCGGCTAATCAGGGAAACTGGAAAAATGTTGTTTGTCTTTCTGCTGATGATGAAGATGGCAACACCCATATGTATGATGCTGAAGGACTCGCTGACTTAATCCGGGAGGCTGATCCATGGGTAAATATTGAAAAAATATATTTTGACGCCTATAATCAGGTCTCCTCGGCAACCGGACAATTTTACCCTGATGTAACACAGGCAATCAATGACCGTATTAATTCCGGAATACTTATTTTTAATTATATAGGTCATGGCAATGAGACGAGCCTTGGCCATGAAAGAGTTGTAACGCCCGAAAGCATTGAACAATGGGAGAATATATCAAAACTTCCTCTTTTTATTACTGCAACTTGTGAATTCAGCCGTTTTGATGATATTAGTACAAATAGTGTTTCAGGCAGCATTGAGGGTAAAAACTCCTCCGGTGAAAGGATCCTCCTTGACAGCAAAGGGGGTGCTATCGCACTTATGTCTACAACAAGGCTTGTCTATTCAGCACCAAATTATACATTGAACAGGAACATTATTGAAGTTGCTTTAGACCGTGATCAGGATGGGAATGCACTAAGGCTGGGTGATATAATCAGGTTGGCCAAAAACAGAACAGGAAACAGTACTAATAAAAGGAATTTCCTTTTGCTTGGCGATCCGGCTGTCAGACTTTCGTGGCCATGGCACGGCCGAGTTGTAACTGATTCAATAAACAATAGACCTGCCGGTCAGGCTACCGATACACTGAAAGCATTATCGATGATTACTGTAACCGGCCATATTGAAGATATTAAGGGAATTGTTAAGAGTGATTTCAAAGGAGTAGTTGTTCCTCTGGTTTTCGGACAGGCATCCGAGATTAAGACACTTGCTAATGATGGGGGTCAGAATATGTTTTTCAGCCTTCAGAATCGCATCATTTTCAGCGGTAAAACAAGTGTTGAAAACGGAAGGTTCAACTTTACCTTTATTGTCCCCCGTGATATTGAATATTCATTTGGAAACGGTAAAATAAGCTACTATGCCTATGATGAAGATATCGATTTGAACGGCAGCTTTTCTGATATTGTGGCAGGGGGATTCAATAATGTAAATTTTCCAGATAAAACAGGACCTGAAATTGCTGTTTATCTCAATGATACCTTATTCCGGAACGGGGGGATTACTGACTCAAATCCAAAACTCCTGGCGCTGATTGACGATATCTCAGGTATTAACACAGCCGGATCAGGAATAGGTCATGATATACTATGCTGGCTTGATAATGACCGGACCAATTATTTTATCCTGAATAATTATTATGAAAATGATTTTGACAAATATAATAAAGGCAGGATCATCTATAATCTGTCAGGTTTGTCAGAGGGTAATCATAGTCTCACATTGAAGGTATGGGATAATTTCAATAATTCAAGTGAGAAATCGATTGATTTCCTTGTTGAAAACGAAGATATATTTATACTTAAGAATCTTCTTAATTACCCTAATCCTTTTAAAAATGCTACAAATATAAGTCTGGAGCATAACAGACCAGATGCGCAGCTTGATATAACTGTAACTGTTTTCAGTATGAACGGTTCTGTAATCAGGATTATAAATACGTCAATACCTGCAACCGGATACCAACTTGCTCCGATAGAGTGGGACGGAAATATTTCAGGAGGGCAAAAAGCAGGAAAAGGAATATACCCTTTTAAGGTAAAAATAACTACAGATAAAGGTGAAACTTCCACAATTTCAGGGAGAATGATCATTTATTAACATGTACACAATAAGTCGCAGAAATATTTGTTTTATATTTGCAGACTCATAAAGAAGATAATTATCAGCATGAAGAAGAAGACTACCAGATTTTTTCTATTCCTGTTATTATGTACCAATGTACCAATGCTCTACTCACAGGACGAGCTAAATCCTATTCAGACTGTTGTACCATTCCTGATGATTGCTCCTGATTCCAGGTCAGGTGCTATCGGCGATGCAGGTGTAGCAACATCTCCGGATGTTTACAGTATGCACTGGAATCCTGCGAAATTTGCATTTATTGACGGGAAAGCAGGAGTTGGAATTTCTTATGCTCCATGGCTAAGGAACCTCGTTCCTGACATCAATATTGCGTATCTTACTGGATATTACAGGATTGATAAAAAACAGGTTGCAAGTGCAAGTCTTGTATATTCCTCCCTTGGTGATGTGCCATTTACTGATGATTACGGGAACCTTGAAAGAACATTTAAGCCTAATGAATTTGCAATTGATCTTGGCTATTCGAGAATCTTTGCAAAGAATTTCTCTGGCGGTATAGCCTTCAGGTTCATCTATTCAAATCTTACAGGTGGTACATACTCGGGCGGTGATGCAACAAAACCCGGTATCTCTTTTGCAGCTGATATATCGGGATATTACAGGAAGGAAATAAATTTGTTCAGCAAGGATGGAGATATTGGATTCGGGCTCAATTTTTCAAATATCGGTTCTAAAATGAGTTATTCCGACGGACAGACTTCAGATTTCATTCCAATGAATATGCGACTTGGTACTGCTGGCACAATTAATCTGGATAACTTCAACAAGATATCTCTTGCATTTGACCTTAACAAGCTGCTTGTTCCCACACCCCCAATTTACAATTCTGATGGCGAGATAGTAGACGGAAAGGATCCTAACGTATCGGTTCCAATAGCCATCTTCCAGTCATTCTATGATGCCCCTGGAGGTTTCTCTGAAGAGATGCATGAGATAACCTATTCAATTGGGGCAGAATACTGGTATAATAACCAGTTTGCAATCAGGGCAGGATATTTTCATGAACACGAAACCAAAGGAAACAGGAAATACTTTACTGCAGGTGCAGGTTTCAGGTTTAAGGGCTTTACAATTGATTTTTCTTACCTGATGCCTACAGCTTCAAATCATCCTCTCGCCAGAACCCTCCGTTTTTCATTGGCCTTTGATATTTTTGCATTGAAGGAAGGAAGTTTACCACCACAATGAACATCAGAATAGGTCAGGGTATTGATTTTCATCGTCTTCAACCCGGTCTTGAACTCTGGCTCGGGGGAATCCTGATAGCTTCTGAACGCGGTTGTGTGGCACATTCTGACGGAGATGTCCTGTTACACGCAGTATGCGATGCACTTTTAGGTGCAGCAGGACTTAGGGATATAGGTTACTATTTTCCTGATAATGATCCCGAATTCAGCGGGATCGATAGTAAGATCCTCCTAAAACGGACTTATGACCTCATTTGTGACAAAGGTTACACAATTATTAACATTGACTGCACTGTGTGTCTTGAGAAACCTAAAATAGCGGTGTATATTCCTGAGATGAAGAATACTGTTTCAGCAATTCTCGGTAGCATCCCGGAAAATATTTCGATAAAAGCTACAACTACTGAAAAGTTGGGTTTCACCGGCCGGGAAGAAGGAGTTGTGGCAATTGCTGTCGTTCTGCTTTCCAAATGAAAGCATACTGAGAATCTGCTCCGAATAATCCTGATCACCCTCCAACACAATTTATAGCGTATGAACTGCATTGTCGATTAGCTTGTCATCGGCAATGGATGGAACAGTAACTATTAATCCCTCGGTTCGTTTCATTTCCCTTTCAAGGGTAAACATTGCTCTCTTGTTCCTTGCCCAGGCTCTCCTGGCTATACCATTATTAACATCCCAGTGGAGCATCATACTCAGCTTTTTTTCAGATTCTGATGATCCGTCGAGAACCATTCCGAAACCTCCGTTTATAACTTCTCCCCATCCCACTCCACCTCCGTTATGAATCGAAACCCATGTTGCTCCCCTGAACGAGTCTCCGATCACGTTTTGAACTGACATATCGGCTGTAAATTTAGAGCCGTCAGTTATATCTGAAGTCTCCCTGTAAGGAGAATCTGTTCCGGAAACATCATGATGATCCCTTCCTATAACAATAGGAGCTGAAATGATCCCCTCCTCAATTGCTGAATTGAATGCTCGGGCAATTGCTATTCTGCCCTCGGCATCTGCATAAAGGATTCTTGCCTGGGAACCCACAACAAGATTGTTCTTACCGGCCTCATTTATCCAGCGAATATTATCTGACATCTGTTGCCTTATCTCATCAGGAGAATGTTCCATTATCCTGATAAGTGTTTCTGCAGCAATCAAATCAGTTTTTTCAAGATCAGAAGGATCGTTTGAACAGCATACCCATCTGAAAGGTCCAAATCCATAATCAAAGCATAACGGCCCCATTATATCCTCAACGTAAGAGGGATACCTGAAGTCACCTTTTGAATCGAGGATATCGGCACCTGCCCTTGAGGCCTCGAGGAGAAAAGCATTACCATAATCAAAGAAATAGGTACCTCTATCACTGTGTATATTTATTGCCCTTACCTGCCTTCTAAGAGATTCTCTGACTCGATCCCTGAATTGTCCGGGATCGGCAGAGATCATCTTGTTTGATTCTTCAAATGTGATTCCTGCCGGATAATATCCCCCGGCCCATGGATTATGAAGCGATGTCTGATCTGACCCTATATCTATCCTGATATTGTTTTCAGCAAACTGTTCCCAGACGTCAACTATATTCCCATGATATGCAATCGATATAATATTCTTCTCCAGCCTTGCTGCCTTAACCCTTCTGATCAGTTCACCCATATCTGATATAACTTCATCGACCCAGCCCTGAGAAAAACGCATTTTTATAGCCTTCGGATTCACTTCTGCGATAACAGAGACAATTCCGGCTATCCGGGCAGCTTTTGGCTGGGCTCCCGACATACCTCCAAGCCCCGAAGAAACAAACAGCTTCGTTCCCCTTTCAGAATCATCAATATCCAGTTTCCGGCAGGCATTCAGAATGGTTATTGCTGTACCATGAACAATGCCCTGAGGACCAATGTACATATATGATCCGGCAGTCATCTGGCCGTATTGAGAGACACCCAGGGCATTGAATTTCTCCCAGTGATCATGTGAGGAATAGTTAGGTATTACCATTCCGTTTGTAACAACCAGCCTCGGAGAATCTTTTTGTGAGGGGAAAAGTCCAAGCGGATGACCGGAATATATTACCAGCGTTTGATCATCGGTCATTTCCGACAGGTATTTCATTGTTATGCGGTACTGCGCCCAGTTCTGAAATACTGCCCCATTGCCCCCATAGGTAATCAGTTCACAGGGATGCTGGGCAACCTTCCTGTCGAGGTTGTTTGAAATCATCAGCATTATAGCTGCCGCATGCCTCGACCTGAAAGGAAAATCATCGATATGTCTGGCTTTTATTTCGTAATCGGGACGGAACCTGAACATATAGATCCTGCCAGTCTCACGAAGCTCAACCGCAAATTCAGGTGCCAGCACTTTATGAAAATGCACCGGAAAATACCTGAGAGCATTCTTTATCGCAAGCTTTTTTTCCTCAAAGCTTAAAATATCCTTCCTTTTTGGAGCATGATTCAGGTCCTGGTCGAAAGGTTTTGGCGCCGGTAATGTTTCCGGTATTCCTTCAGAGACCAAACGTTTGAAATGGGCGGGAGTCATAATTCTTCATATGGATTTCAGTTGTAAAGTTATTAAATAAAAAACCACCTTTATGAGGTGGCTGTTTATTCTTAAAAACCGGTTCTAAAGGTGGCTTTCATTTATGATCTCATCATCGACAAGAATCCTGCCGCAATATTCGCAAACAATAATTTTCTTCCGCGACTTTATATCCAGTTGTCTCTGAGGTGGAATCTGATTAAAGCATCCGCCGCAGGCGTCACGCTGGACAGGAACAACTGCAAGGCCATTCCGGGCATTGGAACGTATCCTTTTATATGCGGCCAGCAGCCTCTCTTCAATAACAGCCTCTATCTTCTCTGACTTTTTATATAATCCCTCCTCCTCTTTCTGAGTATCGGAAATGATCTCATCAAGTTCTGCCTTCTTATTTTCAAGGTCCGACTGACGATCAGACAGCGTTGCTTCCGATCCTGTTATTACAACCCTTTTTTCTTCTATCTGGGTAGAAAACTCCTTGATCTTTTTATTGAAAAGTTCAATTTCAAGATTCTGGAATTCAATTTCTTTAGAAAGTGAATCAAATTCCCGGTTATTCCTTACATTTTTTTGCTGTTCCTCATATTTTTTTATCAGTGATTCAGCCTCGCTTATTTCAATATTCTTCTTTGAAACTGATTTTTCAAGCGTAACTACCTCTTCCCTCAGGTTCCCAAGGCGGGTTTCGAGCCCTGCAATCTCATCTTCAAGATCCTGAACTTCAAGAGGAAGTTCTCCCCTCAGAGTCTTTATCTTATCGATTTCTGAATCGACAAGCTGTAGGCTATATAACGCCCTAAGCCTATCCTCAACAGGTATCTCAGCTTCATGTGTTTTAACTTTTTCCATTTTAAAAGTAATTTATCGGATTGGTGTTTTTTTCTGAAAACAGGACTGCAAATTTAGGGAATTTTTTAATAAGTAGATCGTTTAATATCTCAGATGAGAATTTTTCAGTTTCAAAATGGCCGCAATCAACCAGCAGGATTCTCTTATCTGCCTCAAAGAAAGTATGATATTTAATATCACCGGTTATAAATGCATCAGATCCGGCTCTAATGGCTTCTTCAAGAAGCGCTGATCCTGAGCCTCCGCAAAGGGCGACTTTTTTAATATCCCTGCCTGTAAGTTGAGAATATCTGATCCCATGCGCCTGAAATACAGAAGAGACATGTCTTAAGAATTTATCCTCACTGAAGGGTTCCTTAAATTCACCGGTACAGCCAAGTCCTGCATCGATATTACTATTGCCTATTGAATAAATGTCATATGCCACCTCCTCGTACGGATGGGAATCCATCAATGCTTTTATCACCCTTTCTTTTTGATGCGAAAATATTACTGTCTCGAATCTTATCTCCTTTTCAAAATTCATTTTGCCCTGTTCCCCCGTAAAAGGTTTTGTCCCTTTACCAGCTCTGAAACTTCCGGTCCCTGGCACGCAGAATCCGCAATGATCATAATTGCCGATGTTACCGGCACCTGCATTAAATAAAGCTTCCCTGACTTTATCTAAATAATCCTCCGGAACAAAAGTTACCAGTTTTACAAGCTTGTTTTCCAGCGGTACAAGGACTTTTATATTCCGCAGATCCAGTTTCCCGGCCATCTTTTTGCTTACGCCGTTACCCATTACATCAAGATTTGTATGTGATGAATAAACAGCAATATCATTTTTTATGGCTTTAATAAGGATTCTGTCAACAGGGGTCTTTCCGGTGATTTTCTTAATACCCCTGAAAATAAGCGGATGATGTGAAATTATTACATCACAGCCTTTCTGAATAGCTTCATCAATCACATCCTCCGTAACATCAAGGCTTATCAGCGCCGAGGAGAGATCCTTTTCAGGCCGGCCAACCTGAAGCCCGGAATTGTCATAATCTTCCTGAAATGACAAAGGAATTTCCGACTCAAGATAAGAACAAAGTTCTGACAGTTTCATTTTATATATTCTCTATTGTCCTTTCTCCTCCATTCCCCGTGCGCAGTAAAAAAGCTGCAAAAGAGAAGTGTAAAGAACAGGTAAGATGATTCTTTATATATTGTCACGCAATTCTATGAGCAGGTTCCTTATTTTTTGCAGGGAGTCGTGAATCTCAAATTTATTGTCAGCCTCATCCCATCTGCCTGAAAGTTTTTTCTTTACTCCTGACATTGTCATCCTTTCTTCCTTCAGAAGCCTGTATATTATTCTAAGGTTTTTTACATCTGTCGCTGTAAACATCCTGTTCCCCTTTTTGTTTTTCATAGGTTTCAGGATATCAAACTCGTTTTCCCAGAATCTAACGGTGGAGACAGGTACTTCGAGCATCCTTGATACCTCTCCAATGGAATAATAGAGTTTTTCTATGCTCTTTTCCTTATATGGCATGATACTTATTTAAGTAAAAGTCGATTTTGTTAAGAACCTTAAACATATTATTTATCATGAGGGACCTAATCAAATGACTGGCCGGTTTTGGCGGCAATCTCAATCATTGTTTCATATTCAGCCGGAGAAAGGTCATTAAAGAAGTAATTTACAGGATCCACATTTACGTTATTAAGTCTTATTTCATAATGGAGATGAGGGGCTACCGACATTCCAGTATTCCCGACATATCCTATAATATCTCCTCTGTGAACCTTCTGCCCCTGTCTCACATTGAAGCTTTCCAGATGTGCATAAAGTGAAGAATAGCCAAAACCATGATTTATGACTAAAAAGTTACCCATCCCTCTTTTACCCGAGGAGACTGACTCTACTGTTCCATCTCCCGAGGAATAGACTTCAGTTCCGAGAGGAGCCGTGAAATCCATGCCCGCATGGAACTTGCTGATTTTATATACAGGATGGATCCTCAGTCCAAAACCTGATGCAATCCTTGTAAGATCTTTTGTGGATATCGGGATTATAGCCGGAATTGACCTCAGCATATCTTCTTTTTCCCTTGCAAGAATTATAAGCTCATCAAATGATCTGGACTGTACATAAACCTTTTTCCTGATTTCATCCAGCTTCTTGGCAGTCTCTATTATAAGTCTCGAATTATTAAACCCTTCAAGCTCATTATACCTGTTTACTCCGCCTATTCCAGCCTGCCGCTGGGTAGCCTGAACAGGTTCTGCTCCAAAAATTGTTCTGTACAGGTTATCATCGGTCTCCTGAAGATGCTGAATCACCTGTTCAAGATTTTGCATTTCTCTGTGAACCAGATCATACTGGAGAGTCAATTGTTCAATTTCACGTTTTAGTGCTTTTTCCTTAGGGGAATCAAAAAACAATCCAAAAATAAAATTGAGTACAACGGCAACGATTACCGATCCGATAAGATAAGCCAGGGATCTGAGAAGTATGGCCCTAACTCCCAGCCGTATTTTATCAAAACTCAGAGATTCAGGATTATACTTATACTTCGGATTAGCCATGATTAAGCAAAGATAAATATTTCATCATAATTATTTGAAATATGCCTTATTAATCAGGCTCTGAACCAGGATCGGGAATACCCTTCGGGATTATTATCTGAATTTTGTCTGAGCTGTGAGTGTTTGTATCATGTCAAAATACTCGTCCTCAGTAAGATCATTATTGAAAAAATAGAGTGGATTTTTGTGTTGTCCATACAGATCGATCTGGTAATGAAGGTGAGGACCCGAGGATGTTCCGGTACTCCCGCTGAGACCGATCAAATCACCTCTTTTTATATTAAGGCCCACTGTTACCTTTATATTGCTGAGATGGCCATAAGTAGACTGATAACCATACCCGTGGTCTATGATAATACAATTCCCATACCCTCCTTTCCATCCTGCTTCAATAACTTTTCCGGAACCTGTAGCATATACTTCAGTACCGTATGGAGTGCTGAAATCCTGCCCATGGTGCCATTGAGGAGTTCCAAGGACCGGGTGCCTCTCCCTGAACTTCATTCCGTCGCCGAGTCTGTAAATAACATTCACCGGGCTGATCATCGGAAGATATTCCATTTCCCGTTTCCATTCATTCTTTCTTTCTTCAATAGCTTTGAATGATTCATATTGAATAGTTGTCCTGTTCCTTATTTCTTCAACTTTTGTACTGAAAAAAAGCATAAAAATGGTATTTTCATAACCATCCAGTTCTTCAAGCCTGTTTACACCTCCTGATCCCATTTTACGGATGGAACCAGGAATCGAATCCATATCCAGTATAGGCCGGTACCTGTTCGCGTCAGACATTTCAAGATCATTGAGGATGTTTAACGAATTATCCATCTTCCTGCCCAGAAGGGAATACTTAAGCTTGATGTTTCCAATTTCCTGCCCCAGCACTTTTTCCTTCGGTGATCCGAAAACAGCATCAAAGATTGCAGTGTACAGAATGGTTACAGCAACTGAAATCAAAGTCCATAGCGTGAAGCGAATAAGCTTACTCTTCCATGGTAATCGTATCTGTTTATACTGAAGATCCGATGAATCAAGAAAATACTTCCGGTCTGAAATCACCTGCTCTGGTTTTTTTAAGAGGAATTAACAAATCTAAAACAATTAAACTAATTTTACAAACTGAAATTCAAGTTACTTATTGCCTAATTATATGTTATTTACACTAAAATCTAACGATCTGAGAAAGATTTTTTTTGATTTTTTCCTTTCAAAAGGGCATCTTATCGTTCCTTCTGCTCCAATGGTTACAAAGAATGATCCGACACTGATGTTCACAAATGCGGGGATGAACCAGTTTAAGGATATTTTTCTCGGAAACCAGCAACCTGCAGGCAGGAGAATTGCTAATTCTCAAAAATGCCTGAGGGTATCCGGAAAACATAACGACCTTGAAGAAGTTGGTCATGACACATATCATCACACAATGTTTGAAATGCTGGGTAACTGGTCCTTTGGTGATTATTTTAAAAAAGAAGCCATAGAATGGGCATGGGAATTTCTGGTAAAAAGACTTGGGATCCCTGAAGACCGGCTATATACAACTATTTTTGAGGGGAGTGCAGAAGAGGATGTACCGCGTGATGATGAAGCCTTTAACTGCTGGAAAAGTTGTTTTAAAAGTCCGGAAGGCAAAATTCTCGAAGGTTCAAAAAAGGATAACTTCTGGGAAATGGGTGAATCGGGTCCGTGCGGCCCCTGTTCCGAAATTCATGTGGATATAAGGGATGAATCTGAAAGATTAAAGGTGCCTGGTTACAGGCTTGTAAATAAAGGCCACCCACAGGTTATTGAGATATGGAACCTTGTATTCATTCAGTACAACCGGCTTTCAAACGGAAAGCTGGAACAGCTTCCCGAAAAACATGTTGACACGGGGATGGGATTTGAAAGGCTGTGCATGGTGATTCAGGGGAAGAAATCAAATTATGACACAGATATCTTTCAATCAATAATAGATAAGATTTCTGCCATAACAGGGAGAAGCTATGGGATTAACGATACCTGGGATATTGCCTTAAGGGTAATTGCAGACCACATAAGAGCTATTTCCTTTTCAATTGCAGACGGACAGATGCCTTCGAACAATAAAGCCGGATATGTGATAAGAAGAATACTTCGCAGGGCAGTAAGGTACGGGTATAATTACCTGGGCATGGAAAAACCTTTCCTTTACCAGCTTGTTCCGGTACTGACTGATGTCATGGGGAACTCATATCCTGAACTTAAAGCACAGAAAGACCATATAATGAAGGTTATTCTTGAAGAGGAAACATCTTTTCTCAGAACACTCGGGAAAGGATTGAAGCTATTGGAAAAAAAGATCGGGGAACTAAATAAGGAAGGTCTTAATATATTGCCCGGGAAGTCAGCATTTGAGCTGTATGATACCTTCGGATTCCCCGTCGATCTGACCCAGCTGATATTGAGAGAAAATAATATGAATACTGATATTCCTGGTTTTGAGTATGAAATGAAAAACCAGAAGAGCAGATCAAGAGAAGATGCTTCCATTGAAGCAGGCGACTGGGTAATTGCAAGGGATACCGGCGAAACGGAATTCACGGGTTATTTAACTACAGAAAATGATGTTCTGATATCAAAATACCGCAGGATAAAATTCAAAGGGAAGGAGAGCCTGCAGATTATTCTGGATAAAACGCCCTTTTATGCTGAGTCGGGTGGTCAGGTCGGAGATACAGGATTCCTTATCTCAGATAAGGAGAAAATAAGGATAACAGATACCTTAAAGGAGAATAACGCCATTATTCATGTCAGCAATGATAGACTGAATGACCCTTTATCACAGTTCCGGGCGGTTGTCGATAATGAGAAACGCACGATGACAGCAAATAATCATACTGCCACACATCTTATTCATTTTGCTTTAAGAACTGTTCTGGGTAAACATGTGGAACAGAAAGGATCATTGGTCACCGCAGATCATCTTAGATTTGATTTCAGCCATTTCGCAAAGCTTACAAAAGAAGAATTGAAAAAAGTGGAAGAGTGTGCAAACAGTCTGGTAAGACAAAGCATCAATATCAGGATTTCCGAAAATATAACCATGAAACAAGCCCTTGAAATGGGAGCAATGGCGCTTTTCGGAGAGAAATATGGCGAAACAGTGAGAGTTGTCGAATTCGGAAAATCAGTGGAACTGTGCGGTGGAACCCATGTGGATAATACTGGTGCCATTGGAATAATCAAAATCATCTCTGAAGGAGCAATAGCTGCCGGAGTAAGGAGGATTGAAGCAGTTACTGCTGCAAAGGCGGAAGAATATATAAATGAGAGACTGGCTTCAGCTGATGAAGTTGCCGCACTTCTGAAGAGTACCGGCAACATAAGGGAAAGTGTCGAAAAACTCCTGGTGGAGAATTCAGCACTTAAGAAAGAGATAGAAAAGTTCCGGATGCAGAATGTTTCTGTCATCATAAAGGAACTGGAAGAGAATGCTATCCTGATCAATGAGGTCAGATTTATTTCAGGACAAATAGAATACGGAACAGCAGATATGCTCAGGAATATAGCCTTTCAGATTCGTAAATCTGAAGATAATGCTGTACTTGTTATTGGTCTTGCAACAGGCGATAAGGCTAATATTCTGGTAATGGTCAGCGATAAGCTGGTAAAGGAGAAAAATCTTAATGCAATTGCAATTATTAAGGAAATATCAGGGGAGATAAACGGCAGCGGTGGCGGCCAGCCTTTTCTGGCATCTGCAGGTGGGAATAATCCGGCAGGAATAACTGCAGCACTTAAAAAGGTTAATGAATATTTAAGGAATCTTACAGGATAAAATACACAAACTACTATTTTGGTAACTGGTTTTGTTTTTTTAAGGTGCTCCCTTACCTCTGCTTTATTTTTGTATTTTTGAGGCTTTCCGGATAAAATGAAGAAAACTGTTCCTTTTATTGGTATTCTGCTGATTGTTTGCCTGATCGGAATCTTAGTCCGTTGTACCCCGGGAGCCTGCCTTGAAGAGACAAACTCATTCCTGGAAGCATCATTCTACAGTAATACTACAAAAGAAATTCTTGTGCCTGATAGTCTCACCATTTCCGGATCTGGCCAGAGTGATACGCTTTATAACAAGGCTGAGGGTGTGAAGGTAGCCTCTCTCCCACTAAATGCGACAACCGGCAAATGTACTTTTGTCATCCGGATCAACGGGACAGATGACACATTGCAATTAATTTACTCAAGCTACCCCCATCTTATTTCAAAAGAGTGCGGATATACATTCTACCATACCCTTGATACATTCTTTTACTCCCGGAATACTATCGATTATGTCTATCGGACTTCTAACAATATCACAACATTAAATGAGGAGAATATTCGCATATACTATTAGTCTGTTGTTATTTCTTTCAGGCGCAGGTCTTTATGCACAGGATACAGTATTTTTTCCTCTTAAGATCAGGGCAGGATTCGACCTTATTGGCCCTGCTGTCTACATTTACAACAAAGATAACCTGAATCTTGAGGGTTACCTTTCACTCGACAGAAATGAAAAGATGTCGTATGTGATTGAAGGCGGATATCTTAAATATAAGTATTCCCAATATAATTATGATTATATAAGTACAGGAGTTTTTACACGGATTGGAGTGGATTTTAATCTTCTGAAACCTGAAATATCACTGGGTAAATACTGGGCTGGTGTAGGATTGAGGTACGGTTTGAGCTTTTACAGCTCCGAAACTCCCTCATTCAGCCATGATAACTACTGGGGCACTGCAACCTCTTCAATACCTCAAATAAAAAGCACCGGACATTTTTTTGAACTCACACCTGGATTTAAAACTGAGCTGCTACGGAATTTTACTGTCGGATGGACAATCAGACTGAAATTGCTGATTTCCGGTGGAGGGACCAGGGATATTAAAACCATTTATATTCCCGGCTATGGGAATGGTGGAAAAACAGTAACCTTGGGTATAAATTATTACATTTCGTGGAACATACCTTTCAAAACCAGAATGGTTATAACTAAACCAGTGGTTCCTGAGGAACCAGAGGAGAATGAAGAAGAAGGTCTGAATCAGCAGACAACAGATGTAAGGCAATAGAGTGACTGAAAATAAGACTATCAGATACTGATCCTTCAGCTAACCGGCTTACGGCTGAAAATCCAGAGTCCGGTAAAAGTGAGTAATCCGTTTAATACCAGTAATTCAAATCCGAATTTATATCCATTTAACAATTCCTCAGAATATGTACTGAGAATGTAACATATAACTGGTGACATGACAGCAATCAAAGGAGTAAGTCTGTCGTTGACCTTACGCTTTGTAAATAGTCCGAATGAGTATAATCCAAGGAGCGGACCATAGGTGTATCCTGCAATTGTGAAAAGTTTGTCAATTACCGCCCTGTCGTTCAATGATCTGAATATCAAAATGCTTACAAAGAAAATCAGGGCTATGGTTATATGGACTGCATATCTGGCTCTGGTTTTTGCCCTTTCTGTCATTCCCTCCCTTTTTTCAAGACCCAGAAAATCGATGCTTACAGAGGTTGTAAGGGATGTAAGTGCTCCGTCAGCGCTAGGGAAAGCTGCTGAAATAAGGCCTACCAGAAAAACTATTCCTGCAACAGGAGTAAGGTAATTGAAAGCGATAGTCGGAAAAAGATCATCAGTCAGAGTTACTGTAACACTTTTCGATTGCGCATAGACAAGCAGAAAGGCACCCAGAAGCAGAAAAAGAAAATTTACCAGAACAAGAATACCACTGAAAGTAAACATGTTTTTCTGTGCTTCCCTTATATTTCGGCAGCTTAAATTCTTTTGCATCATTTCCTGATCGAGCCCGGTCATCGAAATTGTTATGAACATACCACTGAGAAATTGCTTTAAAAAAAACCGCTCATTATGCCAGTCAGTTATTATCATTTTAGATACCGAACTGTCAATAACTGTTCCTGCAAGCTTAAACACAGAAGTTCCCAGTTCTTTACTTATATATATCACCGAGAGGATAACGGCAAGCAACATAAAAGTTGTCTGGAGTGTATCAGTCCAGACAATAGTTCTGATTCCGCCTTTAAGAGTGTACAGAATTATCAGAGTTATAAAAATCAGGACATTAACCCAGAACGGAACATTCCATGCATCAAACACAAACAGTTGCAGAACATTAATAACAAGGAACATACGAAGAGATGCTCCAAGTATTCTGGAGAGGATAAAGAATCCGGCTCCGGTTTTGTAGGACCAGAAGCCAAACCTGTTATCAAGATAAGTATAGATGGAAGTAAGCTTTAGTCTGTAATAAAGTGGCAGCAGGACAAGAGCTATAACAAAATACCCGAACAGATACCCTACAACAACAACCATATAGCTGAATTGTGTCTCTTTTACCCATCCGGGAACCGACATAAACGTAACTCCTGACAGCGATGCGCCGATCATTCCATAAGCTACAATAAACCATGGCGAAATCCTGTTTCCAATATAAAATGACTGATTGTTTGCTTTCCGGGCTGTAACCCATGTTACAGCAAATAAAAGAATGGTGTATGCCAGAAATATTAACAGGATCAGAAGTGGCTTCATAAAAATCGGAAATTAAACTGCAAGGATAGTAAAAAGTAGGGAAGGCAAAAAATTACCTGACATTAATACTATTAAGGTAATAATTGAGCTATTTTTGTGTAAAATCATCCCTGATGAGTTATTCAGAATACCCTTCAAAGCTTCTAGAAAATGCAGTCAATGAATTCGCTTCCCTTCCGGGCATAGGAAGAAAGACCGCTTTCAGGCTGGTAATGCATCTGCTTAAAAGAGATTCTGAAGAGGTAAAAAAGTTCGGTGATTGCATAATCAGGCTTCACAGGGAGATTCATTACTGCAAGGTGTGCCATAATATATCCGACAGCGAGATCTGCACTATATGCGGTGACGGAAAGAGAGAAAGATCTTTGGTATGCGTTGTTGAAAACATTCAGGATGTAATGGCAATTGAGAATACCCGACAGTACAGGGGATTATATCATGTACTGGGAGGCTTAATATCACCTGTCGATGGTATTGGCCCATCCGATTTGAAGATCGAGAGCCTTGAAGAGAAAGTAAAAATAGGAGGAATAAATGAAATTATTCTCGCCCTGAGTACAACAATGGAGGGTGATACTACCAATTTTTACCTTTTCAGAAAGCTGAATAAATATAATGTTTTGTTGAGTACTCTTGCAAGAGGGGTCGCCGTCGGAGACGAGTTGGAATATACCGATGAAATAACTCTTGGAAGAGCTATTAACAACAGGAATCCTTATCACCAATGAAACACTCTGTTGATAGCCATCTGGCCTTTTCGGGAAAGAGCATGAAAAGATCTGCTATCAGGAAAATTGTCATTGAGATCATTGAGAAGATCTAAGCTTCGCATAAATTACATTAGGAACATGATGTTCCGGCATTTGTGAAATTTATTAAACATATTTGAATCCAGCTTGTTAATGTAGAAAAGTATCATTAGAATCTGATCCGCACTGTTTTCCAAAATTCTTTAAAGAAGGAAAAGTGCGGCAGAAGAAATAAAACGCACAATCACATGGCACTGATGAATATCGTACTTCCAGCAATGGGAGAAGGAGTGATTGAAGCAACAATCATTAAATGGCTTGTGAAAGAGGGGGCCGAAGTTAAGGAGGATGATCCCCTTGTTGAAATCGCGACCGACAAGGTTGATTCGGAAATCCCTTCTCCTGCATCAGGAATAATAGTGAAATTTCAAGCTTCTGAAGGCTCACTTGTAAGAGTTGGTGAAATTATTGCACAATTTGAAAAAGATGAGGTTATTAATAATGAAGAGGAGCAGAAGATTGAGAAGGAGATCGGACGTATCAGGGAGTCAATAAAGGCTGATAAACTTGAAAAAGATGAGGAGGTAACAGTTTCACGGGAGATGAAGAGCCGTACTCCCTCCGGTAAATTCTTATCCCCGCTTGTGAGGAATATTTCTTCCAGGGAAGGTATAAGCTACTTTGACCTGGATAAGATCTCAGGAACCGGAATGGATGGAAGAATTACCAGGGACGATGTGCTCAGGTTCCTAAGTGAAAAGGTAAAGAGAGGCAAAGCGGCTGCTGAAAAAGTCATAAGTGATTCATCAGGGAAATCAGAAGGAGGGGATGAAGTAATAGAGATGGACAGGGTCAGGAAACTGATCGCCGAACATATGGTTATGTCCAAAAGAACATCTCCTCATGTTACCTCATTTATTGATGCAGATGTTACACAAATGATTAACTGGAGAAACAGCATTAAAGAAACGTTCCTGGCAACTGAAGGCCACAAACTAACTCTCACACCTATATTCATTGATGCAGCAGCAAGGGCCCTGCATGATCATCCGATGATAAACGTATCTGTTGAAGGAAATACAATAATAAAAAAGAGGAATATAAACATAGGTATGGCCACCGCTCTTCCTGACGGCAACCTTATTGTGCCTGTGATAAAAAATACAAACGAAAAAAACCTGAAAGGGCTTGCCAGAGCAGTAAACGATCTGGCCGAAAGAGCAAGAAATAATAAGCTTAAACCTGAGGAGATAACAGGAGGCACCTTTACAATAACAAACTTCGGAACCTATAATAACCTTTCCGGGACACCAATAATAAATCAGCCACAGGCAGCAATCCTTGGAATTGGTGCAGTGAGGAAAATGCCCGCTGTAGTTGAAACTCCCGATGGTGATATGATAGGAATCCGCCAGATAATCATCTTATCCCTAAGTTATGACCATAGGGTGATTGACGGGGCACTGGCAGGAAAGTTTCTTAACAGGATCAAAGAGATTCTGGAAAACTATCATGCTGATCTGATGTAATTTTATCGTTGAAACCGGTCCGATAATCTCAGTATTTTAATAATTTTGATTTCAGAATATTCTGTGACAGAGTGTAGCACTTTCCGTCAGGTATCTGTTTTTACCAGAAAGTCAGGCAGAAATTTAGATCAGGTTCTGATTATTGTTTTCAAAATTGTTATATTTGTTATGATGATTAAATTCATGAAAAAAATATTCAGACTTATATTCCAGCTTATTGCTTTGATAATGATCTGCAATGGTGCTTCTGCCCAATCAAAGTCTGAGATGAAAAAAATATTTGAAGAGGCTGAATCCAGCTATCTCTTTGAGGAATATGAATTGGCTAATCCACTTTATCTTCTGCTGGACAGACCTGATAACTTCAATATCCAATATAAAATTGGAACCTGCTATCTGAATATCCCGGGCGAAAAAGCCAAAGCAATTCCCTACCTCGTATCAGCGGTAACTGATGCAAGCTATGATGCCAAGATAACTTCATTCAAAGAAAAGAGAGCTCCCCTCGACGCCTATTTCTTTCTTGCTAAAGCCTATATGATTAACAATGAGCTTCCTAAAGCACTCAGTATCCTGAATGATTTTAAAAAGCTTGCAACCGAGACTGAGAAAAAGGGAGGAATGAAAAACCTGACTTATATCGACCAGCAGATCAAGGCATGCAATAATGCAATGAGCAATCAGGAAGCCCCTTTCAGGGTAAGCAGGAAATTACTCGATTCAAACTTCAGTCAGGGTTCCATAAATGAAAACCCTGCTGTCAGCTTTGATGGGAAAACATTAGTTTACACCGAACGAAGAGGCCTTATAAATGCTATAATGTTTTCAAGAAATATCAATGATAAATGGCAACCTCCGGTTGAAATTAATTCCCAGCTTGAAGCCGGCGATGATTGTTCATCCTGCTCACTTAACAGCGACGGCACTTTACTTTTATTATACAAAACTGACAATTTTGACGGAAATATTTATTCGGCAGAGTATTTAAATGGATCGTGGACACCCATCAGAAAGCTGAATCAGAACATTAACACCAAGTTCTATGAGTCGCATGCTTCAATATCCGCTGACGGAAAGAGACTCTATTTCACAAGTAACAGAGATGGAGGAAACGGAGGATTGGATATTTATCTTTCTGAACTGGATAATTCCGGAGATTGGGGCCCTCCAGTTAATCTGGGAAATACAATTAACACTGTCTATAATGAAGATACCCCTTTCATTACAAGTAATGACTCCCTGCTGTATTTCAGTTCGGAAGGCCATAGCGGGATGGGGGGATTTGACATTTACAGGTCGTCAGGCAGCGGATCTGAATGGAGATCTCCTGAAAATTTGGGATTCCCGGTTAATTCAACAGATGATGACA
>Ga0315283_10000488_pt1 | contig 29409 bp, 31 predicted proteins | sample YL17G09_0_MG_FD_204541 | JGI IMG/M metagenome (GOLD analysis project Ga0315283, IMG submission 204541) | Sediment microbial communities from Yellowstone Lake, YNP, Wyoming, USA - YL17G09_0 | ecosystem: Environmental > Aquatic > Freshwater > Lake > Sediment | place: USA: Wyoming | collected...
TAAGGTGCCGGGCAACGGCGAGACTGGCTTCTTCTTCATGACGGGGAGCGTCCGGGCGGGTACCGCTTGCCGAATTCAAGCAAAAGGCATTCGTCATGGTTGCGCGGCAACGTTCGTGGCCCATGGCGCCGTGGGAGATTCGAGCCCGCGGCGACCCGGAAGCAGACTCCATTATCCCGACCCTTCCCGCTTGCCGCTGGTGCTCGACTGCGACTCCCCTCAGCCGCGCGACCTAGGAGCCTGTCGGACTTAGGGGTTCGAAAGCGAAACGGCGGGAGAGCGAGGACAGATTTTGACAATTTCGACGCACCTATCGGGAATAGGTAAGCAGAAAGCGGCGAAATATGGACCGCTCTCCCACCGTTGCAGCCGAATCATCCCAAGTCCGACAGGCTCCTAGGGCGTAACGAGCTCGACCGTGGGAAAGTATGCGCGGTAACGCTGCACGTCGCGCGTGAGCAGCGGGCAGCGCTCAACCGCTGCATGAGCGCCAATGAAGAAGTCGGAAAGCACGTTGCTCTTGGCGCCACCGGCTCGCCGATAGCGCAAGAAAGCCTGCCCCGCCAGAAAAAGTGCGGGTCGAGGAACGTCGGCCACGGTCAATCGCAACTGGTCGATGACGGCGTCCAGCGCTTCGACGGTCGCGAAGGCCAGTGACAGCTCGGCATATATGATGGTGTTGATGGCGAGCTCGTGGACCTGCGCCTGAGCGCGCAGCTGGCCGATCGACCAATCCGCCCAATCGGGATCATCCTCGAGCACGTCCACCAGCACATTGGTGTCGACGATCAGCATCACGGCTCGCCGCGCAGCAGCTTCATCAGGTCGCGGGTTCGCCATTTCACTTCGGCGCGGCCGCGTACGGCCGCAAAGCGGTTGCCCGCACCCTTGCGCGCCGGACCTCGTGTGGCCCGTTGCAAGACGAGTTCCCCTTCGCGGTTGACCGAGAAATCCACGGCGTTGCCTGGCTCGAGTTGCAGCGCGTCGCGGATATGTTTGGGAATCGTCACCTGGCCTTTGCTGGTGATGGTCGTTGCCATGTCGCTCTCCGAGAGTATTACGACGATGGCAACTGTAATACTTCGGCCCGCACCGCACAAGCGGAAGGAGCAAGGAGACCTGTCCGCGCGCGGCGGGTCGTGCGGCGGTACGAAATCGCTGACCGGCACGGGTGCGGTCGCTTCCGGGGGATTCAAGGGCACCTGCGTTCGCGGCGCGCCGGCGCACGGGACCAGCCTGCAACAGCGTCGATCATGGAAGGGTTGCTTGGGGAGTTGCCGCATCGGGCCCGCTGGATGCGCTCGCGGGGCTGGTGGATGGCTGCTGCGGACTGCGGCCCGCATTGAAATTCAATCAAGCGAGCCATCGAGGGAGAAGTCAGTGGCACGGGTCAATCGCCGATTTTCAGGGGCCCCCAGCACCAGAAGTTTGACAGGAATACAGGAAGCTGGTAAGCTGGTTCCATGAAAACCACACTCGATCTGCCCGATGAGTTGATCCGCGAAGTGAAGTTGCGTGCTGTCGTGCAGAGTCGGACGGTGAAGGATCTCGTCGCCGAGTTCCTGCGGCAGGGGCTCGGCATGGCGCCGCCGGTGCAACCGCCGAAGCTCGCAGCCGATTCCATGGTGCAGATCGACGCGAAGGGCCTGCCGGTTATCCGTTGCCGCCCCAATGCGCCGGCCGCGCGCATGAACGCGAAAAATTTGCTGCAGCTCGAACAAGCGGCGCAGGCCGAGGAGGATCGGAAGCGTGCCGGGATCGTTGCTTGATGCCAGTGTGTGGATCGCGGCGGCTTTCACCTCCCATCCATTTCACCACCCGGCGCGGAAAACCGTGCAGCAGGCGACGCCCGCCGACCCGGCGGTCTTCTGCCGATCCACGGAGCAGAGCTTCCTGCGCCTTGCCTCCACGCCGGCGTTGCTGAAGGCCTATGGCGCGACCGGGTTGACCAATCGTGATGCGTTGGCGGCGCTGGGCGCGTTCCTCGCTTTGCCGCAGGTTTGCGAACGGGAGGAACCTCCGGGCACCTCCACGCTCTGGCATCGTCTGGCGTCGCACGACAGCGCATTACCCAAGACGTGGATGGACGCTTATCTGGCCGCCTTTGCGATCAACGGCGGATTGCGCATGGTTTCGCTGGATCAGGATTTCAGGAACTTCGTGACGAAAGGGCTCAAACTCGCTTTGATCCGATCCTGACCTCCGGTCGGGGATTCAGCAATCAGCGGGCGCAGCCGCGCGACCTAAGTCCGGTGGCCAAATGGCGCCCGGCACTCGGTGCCGCCCACCCTGATCCCCAACGCCGCAACGCGGGGCACAGGGGCGGGAATGGGGGTCGAGCGCCGGGCCGGGGAGCGCGCAGCGGCGCGGTATCGGCCGCGTCGCCCGCACCGACGAAGTCTTTCCGCTGCTGTGTCCGCTCTGTGGCGCCGACATGCGGACATCGCCTTCACCACCGACGGCCCGGCCGTGCGCGACATCCTCGTCCGCCGCGGTGAGCCGACCGCGCCTCCCCGCATCGCACCCGCCCGCGGCCACCCTGGCGTCCGCGCCCGCCCGAAAGTGCCACGACAAGCGTGCGGAGCAGCCCGACGCCACTGCAAATCGACGATTGACCCGTGCCACCGACCCCTCCACACTCAGGCTCGCGCGGTTGAAATGGCAAATGGCTGTCCGTCGTGACCCCGTTTTCCGATTGCCCCGCCGGCATCACGCGCCGAGAAGGAAATCTGCCAGCTCGGCGAACCCGGCGCCGGCCTCGTGCCGCGTCACCCACGCCGGCAGCGTCGTGATGCGATCCGCAAATTCGCGGACATTCGCGACCCCCACCGCATGCGGGAAGAATGCGAACATCGGCGCGTCGTTCGGCGAATCGCCGGCGAAGACGAACCGCCCGCGCTCGGCGTCGAGGTCGATCCCGAACACTTCGGCCAGGAGCGTGCGGGTCATCGTCAGCTTGTCGTAGCTCCCGAACCAGCCATTGACGTGGATCGAGCTCGCCTTGGCCGTCAGGCCCTCGGCCTGCATCAGCGCGACGATGCGGTCGATCGCGGCGCGCGGCAGCGGCGGCACATCCTCGCGGAAATCGATCGCGATGTCGGCTTCGCGATAGCGCTGGTCGGACGCGAGCGCGCAGCCCGGCACAGCCGCGATGATGCGGTCCGCGATGGCGTCGAGCCGCGCGCGATTCGCGTGGCGTGCGGGGCCGTCGAGCGCGAAACGCCGGACGAGCTTGCGCGTGGCATCGTCGTGCCGCATGTAGAATGCGCCGTTCTCGCCGACCACCGCATCGACCGGCCACATGCGCGCGATGTGGTCGCACCACCCGGCGGGGCGGCCGGTGATCGGGATCACGAGCTTCCCGGCGGCACGCAGCCGCTCGAGCGCCGCATAGGCGGCCGTGGTGAGGCGGCCGTGCGTCGAGAGGGTGTCGTCGATGTCGGCGAGCACGCCGCGGACCGACCGGCGGACGGCCTCCGGCATTTCGGCCAGCGGCCGCAGAGGCCGCACGACGGGCGTTGCGGTCACGGCGGCGCGGCAGCGCCGGAAGCGGCGACCGCCCTGGCCACGTAAGCCGCGACGCGCTCGCGGTCCGCCTCGGGCATCGCGAGTCCGCACTTGGTCCGGCGCCACAGCACGTCGTCGCCGGTGCGCGCCCATTCCTCGCGCACCAGGTAGTCGATCTCGGCGGCCGTCAGACCTTCGCCGAAATCCTCGCCGAGATCGGCGAGCACCTTCGCGTCCCCGACAATCGCGGTGGCGAGCGCGCCGTGCCGGTGGGCCAATCCGTGCAGCAGCGGCCTGGGCAACGCCGGATAGCGCCGCCCGAGCTCGTCGATCCAGCCGGCGAGGCCGCCCGGCGGCAGATCGCCGCCCGGCAGCGGCCGATTCAACGTCCAGCTCGGGCCCATCCGCGGGAAGAAGCGCCGCAGTTCCGCCAGCGCATGCTCGGCGAGCCGGCGGTACGTGGTCAGCTTGCCACCGAAGATCGACAGCACCGGGGCGCCTTCCGGCTCCCCGCCGCGGCTCGTGCCGGCGTCGATCCTGAACACGTAGTCGCGCGTGATCGCCGACGGATCCGTCGCGCCGTCGTCGTAGAGCGGCCGCACGCCGCTGAACGTCCACACGATGTCCGCGGCGGTCAGCGGCCGCGCGAGGTACGTGTTGGCAAGTGCCAGCAGGTACTCGATTTCGTCCGGCGCGATGCGCGGCTCGTCGAACGCGTCGACCGGGACATCGGTCGTGCCGATCAGCGAATAGCGGTCGAGATACGGAATCACGAACACGATCCGGTTGTCCGCGTTCTGCAGGATGTACGCATGCGACTCGGCGTGCACGCGCGGCACCACGATGTGGCTGCCCTTCACGTGCCGCACGTTTTCGCGAACCGGCGAATGGCTGATGGTGTCGCGCACCTGCTTCACCCACGGGCCCGCCGCATTGACGATCGCCCTCGCGGTGACTGTGGTTGCAGCGCCTGCCGCCGTGGACAGCGTGGCCCGCCAATGATCGCCTTCGCGCGTCGCCGCCGTGAGCTGCGTGCGCACGCGGACGGCGGCGCCGAGCTCGCGCGCCGCCATCACGTTCAGCACGACCAGCCGGGCGTCGTCGACGCGCGCGTCCGCGTAGACGAAGCCCTTGCGAAAGCGGGGCTTCAGTCCGGCGCCCCACTTGCCGCCCCGGAGATCGACGCCGAACGAGCCGGGCAGGGCCTCGCGCCGGCCCAGGTGATCGTAGAGGAAGAGCCCGATGCGAATCATCCACGCGGGCCGCAGATGCGGCTCGTGCGGCAGCACGAACGCGAGCGGCTGGACGAGATGCGGCGCGCTGCGGAGCAGGACCTCGCGTTCGGCAAGCGATTCGCGGACGAGGCGGAACTCGTATTGTTCGAGATAGCGCAATCCGCCGTGGATCAGCTTGGTGCTCCACTGCGACGTGGCGCCGGCGATGTCGCCCTGTTCGACCAGCAGCACGCGCAACCCGCGACCGGCGGCATCGCGCGCGATCCCCGCGCCGTTGATGCCGGCGCCGATGATGACGAGGTCGTAGGTCGAGTCGCGGGGGGGGGGCATGAACGGGGCGTGTGGGCAGACGGTCGAGTTTACCGCAGCGCCGCGCGTTGCCGCTTGCGCTACCATCACTCCTATCCGCTGCCACCCGATTGTGTGACCGGGGTGTGCAGCCCGCGTGCGTAGCCCGGCGTTGAGCGAAGCGAAACCCGGGGGGCGGTGGCTATGGCCCGGATGGCCCCGGGTTTCGCTTCGCTCAACGCCGGGGTACACATTCCGGCTACGCATCCCATCACCCGTCGGAGGATCCCCCATGCACCTCGTTCCCGAAGTCGCCGCACTCGTCCCGGAGATGAAGGCCTGGCGTCACCACCTGCACGCCCATCCCGAGACCGCGTTCGAGGAGACCGCGACCAGCGCGTTCGTCGCCGAGCGTCTGCGCTCGTTCGGCCTCGACGTGCATACCGGGCTCGCCCGGACCGGCGTGGTCGGCGTCTTGCGCTGCGGCGACGCCGCGCCCGGCAGCGCGACGGCCATCGGCCTGCGTGCCGATCTCGATGCGCTGCCCATCGAGGAGAGGTCGGGCGTCGCGCATCACTCGCGGCACCCGGGCAAGATGCATGCGTGCGGGCACGACGGCCATACGACGATGCTGCTTGCCGCAGCCTCCGTGCTGGCGCGGAAGAAGAGCTTCAACGGCACGGTGCATTTCATCTTTCAGCCGGCAGAGGAGAACGAGGGCGGCGGCCGCGTCATGGTCGAGGAGGGGCTGTTCGAGCGCTTTCCGATGCGGGCGGTGTACGGCATGCACAACTGGCCGCGCCTGCCGGCCGGGCAGTTCGCGCTGCGCGAAGGGCCGTTGATGGGTGCCTACGACATCTTCGAGATCGTCGCCACCGGCAAGGGCGCGCATGCCGCGATGCCTTACGACAGCAAGGACCCGATGCTGTTCGCCGCGCACGCGATCAACGCGCTGCAGACCATCGTGTCGCGCAACCTGCACCCGCAGGACGCGGGCGTGGTCAGCGTCACGCAGGTGCATGCCGGCGACACGTGGAACATCATCCCGCAGGAGGTGGTGCTGCGCGGCACCGTGCGCAGCTTCAAGCCCGCCGTGCAGGGCCTGATCGAGGAGCGCCTGCGGGCGATCGTCGCGGGTGTGGCAGCGACGTTCGACATGAGCGCGACGGTGCGCTACGAGCGCCGTTATCCCGCAACGGTCAATTCGGCGGCGGAGACGCGGCACGCGTACGCCGCTGCCGCCGCGGTCGTCGGCGCCGCGCAGGTGGACACGAACCCGACGCCGGAGATGGCGAGCGAGGACTTCGCGTTCATGCTGCAGGAGAAGGCCGGCTGCTACGTCTGGCTCGGCGCGGGCCGCGGACCGGAAACCCCGGGGCTGCACAATCCGTACTACGACTTCAACGACGAGGCGCTGGCGATCGGCGCGAGCTACTGGGTGACGCTGGCGGAGCAGCAACTCGTGGCGTGATAAGCAGGGCCTGCCCCCACTTATCGCTCAGGCGCGGTGGCGCATCTTGCGGATGGATTCGAGCTGCGCCATCGCGATGGCCAGCTCCGCCTCGGCGCTGGCGATCGATTCCTTCGAAGACTTGTTCTGCAGCGCCTCTTCGGCCGCCTTCTTGGCCTCCAGCGCCTTGACCTCGTCCAGGTCCTTGGCGCGGATGGCGGTGTCGGCGAGCACGGTGACGCGTTGCGGCTGCACTTCGAGGAAACCGCCCTGCACGAACACCAGCTCTTCCTGGTCCTGACCGGGCAGCTTGATCCGCAGCGCGCCGGGCTTGATCTGCGTCAGCAGCGGCGTGTGCCGCGGATAGATGCCGAGTTCGCCCATGATGCCGGGAAGGATGACGAATTCCGCCTCGCCCGAGAAGATCTGCTCCTCGGCGCTGACGACATCGACGTGGATCGTGTTGGCCATGGTTTTCCTATTGCAGCGTCTTCGCCTTCTCGAACGCTTCCTCGATGGCGCCGACCATGTAGAAGGCCTGCTCGGGGAGATGGTCGCATTCGCCGTTGACGATCATGCCGAAGCCCTTGATCGTGTCCTTCAGCGTGACATACTTGCCCGGCGAGCCGGTGAACACTTCGGCGACGCTGAACGGCTGCGACAGGAAGCGCTGGATCTTCCGCGCCCGCGCGACGGCCAGCTTGTCCTCGGGCGAGAGTTCGTCCATCCCGAGAATGGCGATGATGTCGCGCAGTTCCTTGTAGCGCTGCAGCACCGACTGGACCGCGCGCGTCGTGTTGTAGTGCTCCTCGCCGATCACGTGCGGGTCCACCTGGCGCGACGTCGAGTCGAGCGGGTCGACCGCCGGATAGATGCCCAGCGACGCGATGTCGCGCGACAGCACGACGGTGGCGTCGAGGTGGCCGAACGTCGTCGCCGGCGACGGGTCGGTCAGGTCGTCGGCCGGCACGTACACGGCCTGGATCGACGTGATCGAGCCGGTCTTGGTCGACGTGATCCGCTCCTGCAGCCGGCCCATTTCCTCGGCCAGCGTCGGCTGGTAACCCACCGCGGACGGCATCCGGCCGAGCAGCGCGGACACCTCCGTGCCGGCGAGCGTGAAGCGGTAGATGTTGTCGATGAACAGCAGCACGTCGCGTCCCTCGTCGCGGAACGACTCGGCGATCGTGAGGCCGGTCAGCGCGACGCGCAACCGGTTGCCCGGCGGTTCGTTCATCTGGCCATACACCATGGCCACCTTGGACTTCGACAGATCGTCCTTGTCGACGACGCCGGACTCCATCATCTCGTGGTAGAAATCGTTGCCTTCGCGGGTGCGCTCGCCCACGCCGGCGAACACCGACAGGCCGGAGTGCGCCTTCGCGATGTTGTTGATGAGCTCCATCATGTTGACGGTCTTGCCGACGCCGGCGCCGCCGAACAGGCCGATCTTGCCGCCCTTGGCGAACGGGCAGACGAGGTCGATGACCTTGATGCCGGTCTCGAGCAGTTCCTGCGAGGGTGACAGCTCCTCGAACGACGGCGCGTTGCGGTGGATCGACATCGTTTGCTCGGCGCCGACCGGTCCTTTTTCGTCGATCGGACGGCCCAGCACGTCCATGATCCGGCCCAGCGTCCTGGTGCCGACCGGCACCATGATCGGACCGCCGGTGTTGTCGACCTTCATGCCGCGGCGCAGGCCGTCGGACGAGCCGAGCGCAATCGTGCGCACGATGCCGTCGCCCAGTTGCTGCTCCACCTCGAGCGTCAGCCCGATTTCGTCCATCTTCAGCGCGTCGTAGATTTTCGGCATGTCGGCGCGCGCGAATTCCACGTCGACGACCGCGCCGATACACTGGACGATGGTTCCCTGGCTCATGTTCGTTTCCTCGGGTTCATAACTTCAGGCAAATGGGGACAGACCACGGTTTCCGATCCACACCGGGAAGCGCGGATCCGCGGGTCTATCGGAAAACGTGGTCTGTCCCCTTAAACCGCCGCAGCCCCGCCGACGATCTCCGCCAATTCCTTGGTGATCGCCGCCTGCCGCGACTTGTTGTAGATGAGTTGGAGCTCTTCGATGATCTCCCCCGCGTTGTCGGAGGCGGCCTTCATCGCCACCATCCGCGCCGACTGCTCGGAGGCCATGTTCTCGTTGACCATCTGGAAGATGATCGCCTCGACATAGCGGCGCAGCACGCCGTCGAGCAGCATCTTGGCCTCGGGCTCGTAGATGTAATCCCACGACCCGCTCGCCGTCTCGGCGGTGCGCACCTGGCCGTCGTAGGTGAGGAACTGCTCCGGGACCGGCAGCATCGTGCCCTGCCGCGCGTTCTGTTTCATCGTGTTGACGAAACTGGTGAAGAAGATGTGAACCTCGTCAACGGTACCTTCGACGTACTTGTCGAGGAGGACCTTCACCGGGCCGACCATCCGGTCGATCCGCGGGCGATCGCCCAGCTGGACCGCGCTCGACACGACGTTGGCGCCGAGCCGGTTGAGAAAGCCGAGCCCCCTGCCGCCGATGGCAACGTAGTCGACGTCGAGCCCCTTGGCGCGCCACCCCTTGTGCGCCTGCAGCACCAGCCGCAGCACGTTGGTGTTGAGGCCGCCGCACAGGCCCTTGTCGGTGGTGACGACAATCGCGCCGACGCGCTTCACCTCCGCGCGCCGCGTAAGGAACGGGTGCTTGTACTCGGTGTTGGCCTTGGCGACGTGCATGGCGATCTGCAGCGCGCGCTGCACGTAGGGCCGCGCGGCGCGCATCCGGTCCTGGGCCCGCTTCATCTTCGAGGCCGAGACCATCTCCATCGCCTTCGTGATCTTGCGCGTGCTCTGCACGCTCTTGATCTTGTTGCGGATCTCTTTCGATCCCGCCATGGCTCTTGTCCTTGTTTGTATTGGGGTCAGAGCTGTAATACCGTCCTTGTTGGGGTCAGAACTGTAATACGACTATGCGCAATTGACCGAAGTGCGGCACCGGCGGCTAAGTCGTATTACAGCTCTGACCCCAACAAGGACGGTATTACAGCTCTGACCCCAACATCAGTACGCGCCGTTCTTCTTGAAGTCCTCGACCGCGGCAACGAGCGCCTTTTCGTCGTCGGCGGAGAGGTCCTTGGTCTTCTCGATGTTGTCCATCAGCGCCGCATACTTGCTCTTCATGTACGCGCGGAGCGCAGCCTCGAAGTGCAGCGCCTTCTCGACCGGAACATCATCGTAGTAGCCCTTGTTGACCGCGAACAGCGTCAGCGCCATCTCGTTGACCTGCAGCGGCTGGTACTGCGGCTGCTTCATCAGCTCGGTCACGAGGCGACCGCGGTCAAGCTGCTTGCGGGTGGCCTCGTCGAGGTCGGAGGCGAACTGCGCAAACGCCGCCAGCTCCCGGTACTGCGCCAGCGACAGCCGCACGCCGCCGCCCAGCTTCTTGATGATCTTGGTCTGCGCGTTGCCGCCGACCCGCGACACGGAGATTCCGGCGTTGATCGCGGGACGGATGCCGGCGTTGAAGAGGTCCGTTTCGAGGAAGATCTGGCCGTCGGTGATCGAGATCACGTTGGTCGGCACGAACGCGGTCACGTCGCCCGCCTGCGTTTCGATGACCGGCAGCGCGGTCAGCGACCCGGTCTTGCCCTTCACCGCGCCTTTGGTGAATTTCTCGACGTATTCCTCGTTGACGCGCGCGGCGCGCTCGAGCAGCCGCGAGTGCAGGTAGAACACGTCGCCGGGATAGGCCTCGCGGCCCGGCGGGCGGCGCAGCAGCAGGGAAATCTGGCGGTAGGCCCAGGCCTGCTTGGTCAGGTCGTCGTAAATGATGAGCGCGTCCTGGCCGCGGTCGCGGAAGTATTCGCCCATCGTGCAGCCGGAGTACGGCGCGATGTACTGCATCGCCGCCGAGTCCGACGCCATCGCAGCGACGACGATCGTGTAGGCCATCGCGCCGGTCTCCTCAAGCTTGCGGATCACGTTCTTGACCGTCGACGCCTTCTGGCCGATGGCGACGTAGACGCAGAACAGGTCCTTGCCCTTCTGGTTGATGATCGTGTCGATCGCCACCGCCGTCTTGCCGGTCTGGCGGTCGCCGATGATGAGCTCCCGCTGCCCGCGGCCGATCGGCACCATCGCGTCGATGGACTTCAAGCCGGTCTGGACCGGCTGCGACACGCCCTTGCGCCAGATCACGCCGGGCGCGATCTTTTCGATGACGTCCGTCTCCTTGGCGTTGATCGGACCCTTGCCGTCGATCGGCGCCCCGAGCGAATCGACGACGCGGCCGATGAGTTCGAGGCCGACCGGCACCGACAGGATACGGCCGGTGCACTTGACGGTGTCGCCCTCGGTGATGTGCTCGTAGGCGCCCAGGATCACCGCGCCGACCGAGTCGCGCTCGAGGTTCAGGGCGAGGCCGAACGTGTTCTGCGGGAACTCCAGCATTTCGCCGGCCATCGCGTCGGACAGGCCGTGGATGCGGCAGATGCCGTCGGTGACCGAGACCACGGTCCCCTGCGTGCGCACTTGCGCACCGGTGTCCAGGTTCTGGATCTTGGACTTGATCAGTTCGCTGATTTCGGAAGGATTCAACTGCATGGTGTCGGTTCCTCGTGTCGCGCCGGCACGCCGTTGCGCCGGCGCCACGGTGATTTCTAGATTAGGCCCGTAACTGGGTCGCCATCGCCTGCAGCTTTGCCTGCACCGTTCCGTCGATCACCCTGTCGCCCACGGTGATCCGCGCGCCGCCGATCAGCGTCGGATCGACTTCGACCGACGCGTCGATCTTCTTGCCGAAATGCTTCTCGAGGCTCGCGGTGATCTCGGCGAGCTCCGCCGCGGACAGCGGGAAGGCGGTTTCGATCCGCGCACGGGCCTTGCCCTCGGCCTCGTTGCGCAGCCCCTCGAACAGCGCCGCGATCTGCGGCAGCAGCGAAACCCGCTTGGCCTCCACCAGCACGCGGACGAAGTTGCGGCCGACCGCGGCGAGCCGGTCGCCGCAGATCGACAGCAGCAGCGCTTCCTTGTCGGCGGACGTGAGCTTCGGGTTGTCGAGCGCGCCGGCCACCTGCGGGTCGGCGACGACCGCGCTCGCGAGCCCCAGCATGTCCGACCAGCTCGCCAAGGCATTGTTCTCCTGCGCGATCCGGAAGGCCGCTTCGGCGTACGGTCGCGCAATGGTGATGAGTTCAGCCATCGGGGGCTCGGCTAGAGCTCTTGCCGGATCGCGGCGAGCAGATCGGCGTGCGCGGCGGCGTCGACTTCGCGCTTCAGGATCTTCGCGGCGCCGGCCACGGCGAGGTCGCTGACCTGGTTGCGCAACGACTCCTTCGCCCGGGCGAGTTCCTGCTGGATCTCGGCCCTGGCGGCGGTGAGGATGCGCTCGGCCTCGGCCTTCGCCTCGACCTTCGCCGCCTCGACCGTCTCGGTCTTGAGCTTCTCGCCCTGATTGATGATTTCCGAGGAACGCGTTTTCACCTCGGCCAGCATGTCGGTGATCCGCTTTTCGGCGCTGGCGAGGCTCTGCTTGCCGGCCTCGCCCGCGGCGAGGCCGTCGGCGATCTGCTTCTGCCGGTTGGCGATGGCCGTCATCAGCGGCGGCCACACGAACCTGGCCGTGAACCAGATGAAGGCCCCGAACGCGACCGCCTGCATCACCAGAGTGAAATTGATGTTCATGGCTGCCTCTGGCAGTTTTGCGCTTGAGCGCGGGCGCCGTTACTTGATGACGGCGAGCAGCGGATTGCCGAACGCGAACAGCATCGCGAGCCCGACGCCGATGATGAACGACGCGTCGATCAGGCCGAGCAGCAGGAACACCTTGGCCTGCAGCTGCGGCATCAGCTCCGGCTGCCGCGCGGCGCCTTCGAGGAAGCGCGAGCACATGATGCCCACGCCGATACACGCGCCGGCCGCGCCGAGGCCGATCATGAGACCGATCCCGATGCCGGTGGAGGCCTGGATCATTGCCAGCATTTGCATCTTGTCCATTTTGCTTTCCTTTCTTGAACGAGGGGGAAGACGATTAAACGAAACGGAACATCAGTGGTGCTCGTGCGCCATCGAGATGTAGACGATGGTCAGCATCATGAAAATGTACGCCTGCAGCACGACGATCAGGATGTGGAAGATCGACCAGCCGAGGTTCAGCACGGCGCCGAACACGGTGCCGGCGATGCCGGTGGCCGCCCACAGCCCGAGCAGCATGAAGATGATCTCGCCGGCGTACATGTTGCCGTACAACCGCAGCGAGTGGGAGAGCGGCTTCGACACGTACTCGACGAGGTTGAACAGGAAGTTGAACGGCCACAGCAGCGGGTTGGCGCCGAACGGCGAGCAGAACAACTCGTGGATCCAGCCGCCGAGGCCCTTCACCTTGATGCTGTAGAAGATCATCAGCGCGAACACCGACAGCGACAGCGCGAACGTGGTGTTGACGTCGGCGGTCGGCACGCCGCGCCAGTTGTGCTGGTGCAGCACCGGCTTGTAGAACCACTCGCTCATGATGTCGATGGGCAGGAAGTCCATCGCGTTCATGAACAGCACCCAGACGAACGTGGCCAGCGCGAGCGGCGCGACGGTCTTCAGCTCGCCGTGGAAGATGCCCTTCACCTGGTCGTTGACGAACTCGATCGTCAGCTCGACGAACGCCTGGGTTTTCGACGGCACGCCGGCGGTCGCCTTGCGCGTGACGGACCAGAGGAAGCCGAACGCCAGCACGCCGAGGATCAGCGACGTGACCACGGTGTCGATGTTCACCGCCCAGAACCCGCCCGACTCGTTGACCGTCGTGAGGAAGGTGAGGTGGTGCTGGATGTACGACGTCGGATTCAGTTCTGTTGCAGCGGCCATCGCCCTATCCCCGTGCTAGCCACTCGGTTGGATTTCACCTGCCGCGCGGGGGCCCCTCATTGGCCACCCGCGGTTACCCGCCTCGATTGCCGCTCCCTTTTGCCACGCTCGCCTGCCACGCTCATTGACCAGCATCAATCGCGGACGAGAATGGCCATGGTGAAAATCACCACCGTCAGCACGAAGGCCGAAAAAAAAGCCGCCGGCACGACATCCTTGTAGAGCGAGAGCACCAGCCACAACTGCCCGACGATCAGCAGGATCTTGCCGGCCTCGGCGCGAAACATCGCCACCAGTGACATTCCGGCGCCGGTGGATCGCGCGACGCCCAGCCCCAGGATCAGCGCGTAGGCGGCGCCGGCCGATACGTTGACGAAGCCCCCAAGCAGCGCCGACACGGCCCCATGCCAACCGACCCATGCGCCCGCGATCGCCGCGGCAATCGCCGTGGCGATGAGCTGCCACCTGAGGACGGTTCGGAGCGGCTTGGTGTTGAGCGGGCGGATCAATCGGACGCGCGAGGCGGGTGAAACGTCGAGCGGCTCCGGCAATAGCAAACCTGCGGATTATAGCCGCGACGGGGGGCTCGCCGCAATCCGCGTGTTGCACCGCAAACGGCGGGGCCGCGGCCCCGCCGGTCGGCCGCCCGCCGCCGCGGTGGACGCCGGGCGCACGTCGCGGCGCGCCCCTGGCGGTCAGCCGCCCGAAAGCGCCCCGACGATCATCAGTTCGGCGCCGGCCGGCAGCGGCGCCGCGAGATGGCGCGCCTGCACGCCGTCGACGAAGAGCCTGATATGCGGGCGGATGTTGCCCTGCTCGTCGATGATCCGGAAGCGCAGGCCGGGAAAGCGCGTGTCGAGGGCCGCGAGGCCATCGGCGAGGCGGGGTTGGCCCCCGCCAGCCGCGACCGGGACCTCGATCTCGACGCACTCCGCGCCCGCCGTGTACGACCGCAGCAGACCCGGAATCCGTACCTGCACGGGCGGCGGCCCCGGCGCGTGCGGACGGCGCATCGCCGACGGGCCGTCAGACCGCTTCGACGGCGTAGATGTGCGGCAGGTGCCGGGCCAGGCAGCGCCAGGTGCGGCCGGCGTCGCGGCTGCCCCACAACTCGCCGCTGGTGGTCCCGAAATAGAGGCCGGGGGGCTCGCTCTGGTCCGCCGTCATCGCCTGCCGCTTCACGGTCCACCACGCCTGCGCGGCGGGCAGTCCTGTGGCCTGCCGTTGCCACGTCCGGCCGCCGTTGACCGACCGGTACACGGCAGGCTTGCCGCCCGGCGAAACCCGCGGCCACACGCTGCTGCCGTCCATCGGAAAGATCCACAGCGTGTCGGGATCGCGCGGATGCAGCACCATCGGAAAGCCGATCGCCCCCACGGATTTCGGCATGCCGGCGCCGATGTCGGCCCAGCGCATCGCCGGACGGTCGAGGCGATAGATGCCGCAGTGGTTCTGCTGATACAGCCGGTCGGGGTCCGCGGGGGAGAACCGGACGCAATGCGGATCGTGACCGAACTCGGGATCGGGCTGGGGGAGGAACTCCGCCTTGACCCCGGCGTTGCACGGTCGCCAATCCGCGCCGGCGTCGGTCGACTCGAACACCCCGCCGCTGGACATGCCGATGTAGAGGTGCCGCGGGTCGCGCGGATCGACCAGGATCGAGTGCAGCTTCGGGCCATCAGGCGTGCCGTCCTGGTCGCCGCCGCACCAGGCCTTGCGCTGCGGATGCGCGTTGAAGCCGTCGACGCCGAACCACGTCGCGCCGCCGTCGGTGGAGCGGAACAGGCCCTGCGGAGAGGTTCCGGCATACCAGACCCCGGGCTCGGACGCGTGCCCTGGCGTCAGCCAGAACGTGTGATCGACCGTCCGCCCGCTGTCGGGTTTGAACGCCGGAGGCTGCGTGGCCTCCTTCCACGTGCGCCCGCGGTCGGTTGAGCGAAAGACCGTCGGGCCGAGATGCCCGGTCCGCGCCGCAGCGAGCAGCGTCCTGCCGTCGCGCGGGTCGCGCAGTGCGTGGTGGACGATGTGGCCGAGAAAGTGCGGCCCGGAGAGCTTCCACTGGCGCCGCGCCGGATCGCCGCCAAGCGTCCACAGCCCCTTGCGCGTCGCCACGAGCAGCGTCACAGCGGCCGCCGCGTGCTTCGGCGCGGGTTTCGTCTTCGTCGTCGCCATGGGGTTCACCTCCAGCGGTCGCCTGACCGAACCGGAAACGTACCCCCGCACGGCAAACCCGGCAAGGGGAGGGGTTGTATTCCGGACGCAGGGCTGCGATTCTGTACGGTCCCATTCCCCCAACCCCGCAAGGAGCGCGCATGACAATCAAGGTGGGTGACCGGCTGCCGGCCGGCAAGCTGTCCGAATATGTGGAAGTCGAAACCGCCGGGTGCACGATCGGTCCGAACGAATTCAATCTCGAGGACCTGACCCGTGGCCGCAAGGTCGCGATCTTCGGCCTGCCGGGTGCCTTCACACCGACGTGCTCGGCGAAACACGTGCCGAGCTACCTCGCGAACCTCGCCGCGCTGAAGGCCAAAGGCATCGCCGAGGTGATCTGCATGTCGGTCAACGACGCCTTCGTGATGGGCGCGTGGGCCCGCGAGCAGAAATCGGACGGCAAGCTGCGGATGATGGGCGACGGCAGCGCTGCCTACACCAGGGCCCTCGGCCTCGAGTTCGATCTCACCGCGAAGGGCCTCGGCATGCGCTGCCAGCGGTTCTCGATGGTGGTCGACGACGGTGTGGTCAAGAGCCTCAACATCGAGGCGCCCGGCAAGTACGAGGTCTCCGACGGCGAGACGATGCTGAAGCAGTTGGGGTAGCCCGAACTCGTTGCCCGCGCTTGTCGCCGGGGTTGAGCGCCGGCGAAACCCGGGACGAGAGGCCACGGGCGCGCCGGTCCCGGGTTTCGCCGGCGCACGACCCGGGCGACGCCGGCCGGCTCCGCCCCACACCGGCAACGCGCGCGCTCAGCGCATCCGCGCGATGATGCCGTCGAGCTGTTCGAGGCTCGAATACGCGATCACGACGCGCCCGGCGCCGCCTTTCCGCGCCTCGATCGTCACCGGCGCGCCGAGCGCCCCGGCCAGGTCTTCCTGCAGGCGCGCGAGGTCGGGGTCCGCGGCCCGTGCGCCGCGCTTCGCACGACGCTTGGCGGGACTCGCCATCGCATGCGCGAGCCGCTCGGTGTCGCGCACCGACAGCCCCTGCGCGACAACGCGCGACGCCGCGGCGACCTGGTGTCCCGCCGACAGGCCGAGCAGCGCCCGCGCATGCCCCATGTCGAGGCGGCCGTCGAGCAGGTACTCCTGCACGGGTTTGGCGAGCTCGCGCAGCCGCAGCAGATTGGTGACGGCGCTGCGCGACCGGCCGACCGCCTTGGCCGCGGCGTCGTGCGTCAACCCGAATTCCGCGATCAGCCGCTCCAGCCCCTGCGCTTCCTCGAGCGGGTTCAGGTCCTCGCGCTGGATGTTCTCGATCAGCGCCTGCACGAGCGCAACCTGATCCGGCACCGGCCGGATCAGCGCCGGGATTTCGGTGAGCCCCGCGCGTTGCGCCGCGCGCCAGCGGCGCTCGCCGGCGATGATCTCGAACCGCGCGCCGTCCACGGGGCGCACCAGGATCGGCTGCATGATCCCCTGCTCGCGGATCGACAGGGCGAGCTCGTCCAGCGACGCGCTGTCCATGCGCGTTCGCGGCTGGTATTTGCCGGGCCTGATGCGGTCGAGGGCCAGAATCTGCAACGTGTCGGTCGCCGCCGCGTCATCGCCGCGCCCGAGCAGCGCATCGAGGCCGCGGCCGAGTCCCTTCGGTCGGATCATGTCGTGTGCTCCCGGGCGCGAAAGGTGGTCAGGCCGCCGTGGGCGCGGCCGGCGCGGCGGCCGCTTCCTGCCGGCGCAGCATCTCGCCGGCCAGCGCGAGATACGCCTGCGCGCCCTTGGACGTCTTGTCGAGATGGAGCGCGGGTATCCCGTGCGACGGCGCTTCGGCGAGCCGCACGTTGCGCGGAACCACCGTGCGGAAGAGCTTGCTGCCGAAATGCTTCTCGAGCTCCGCAGCGACATTCTGCGCAAGCGTGTTGCGCGGGTCGTACATCGTGCGCAACAGGCCTTCGATCTCCAGCCGCGGGTTGAGATGCGCGCGGACTTTCCTGATCGTCTGCACGAGGTCGGTCAAGCCCTCGAGCGCGTAGTACTCGCACTGCATCGGGATCAGCACCGAGTCCGCGGCGCACAGGCCGTTCAACGTCAGCAGCGACAGCGAGGGCGGACAATCGAGCAGGATGAAATCGTAATCGGAGGCCACGACGGTGATCGCGGCCCGCATCTGCTGCAGCGCCTCCGCCAGCGCGTCCTTGAGGCGCGTTTCGCGCTCGGGGAGGTCCACCAGCTCGATTTCGGCGCCGGCGAGCTCGCGGTTGGCCGGCACGAGATCGAAGCCCCCGGTCGGCGACGTCACGCGGACATCCGCGATCGTCCTTTCGCCGAGCAGCACCTGGTACACGGTCTCCTTCAGCGCCCGCTTGTCGAGACCGGAGCCAGTCGTCGCGTTGCCCTGCGGATCGAGGTCGACCAGCAGCACGCGGCGGTGCATCGCGACGAGGCTTGCGGCGAGATTGACCGAGGTGGTCGTCTTGCCGACGCCGCCCTTCTGGTTGGCGACCGCGATGATCCGGGTCATCGCGCGGCCTCGGTGAATTTCTCGAAAGGGTTTTGCGCCAGCGCGTCGGCCGTGTGCGCAATCGCGCGGCGACGCGCCCTTCGGGCCTGGGTTGCACCCGCCGCGCTCATGCGGCCTCCGTGAATTTCTCGAAAGGGTTTTGCGCCAGCGCGTCGGCCGTGTGCGCAATCGCGCGGCGACGCGCCCTTCGGGCCTGGGTTGCACCCGCCGCGCTCATGCGGCCTCCGTGAATTTCTCGAAAGGGTTTTGCGCCAGCGCGTCGGCCGTGTGCGCAATCGCGCGGCGACGCGCCCTTCGGGCGCCCTCTTTGCAGAACCGGGCCGCGCGATTACCGAGCGTCGGGCGCCACCTGCGTTCGCAGACGCGCGCTACGCGCCTTGGCTTCGCCCTGCTCACGAAGGCGTCCTCGGCTTGGCCCGCCGCGCTCATGCGGCCTCCATAATGATCAGATGCCGGGTTGCATGGAGTCCCGGTACGGTCAGCGCGCGGGTGCCGGCCACGCGGATTCCGGACGGCAGCGCCGCGATCTCCTCGTCGGGATAGACGCCCTTCATCGCGATCAATTGCCCGCCCGGCGCCAGATGCCGGGCGCTCGTATCCGCAAAAGTCGCGAGATCGGCAAATGCCCGCGAGATCACGATGTCGAAGGGCGCGGCCGGCGCATAGTCCTCGACGCGCGCGGTCACCGCTTCCGCGTTGCCGAGCGCCAGCTCGATCACTGCCTGTTGCACGAATGCGCTCTTCTTGTGGTTGCTGTCGAGCATGACGACCCGCCAGTCGGGGCGGGCGATGGCGAGCGGGATGCCGGGCACGCCGCCGCCGCTGCCGACGTCGAGCAGCCGCAGGCCCTCCCGCTGCGGCAAATGGGGCAGCACGGCGAGCGCATCGAGCACATGGTGCGTGATCATCCGCTCGGGTTCGCGGATCGCCGTCAGGTTGAACGTGCGGTTCCACTTCGCGAGCAGGGCCAGGTATTGCGCGAGCCTGGCGGAGGCCGCGGCAGGAAGCGTCATCCCGCCCGGCGCAAGATCGTGCAATTGGTCGAGGCCCTCGTCGAGGCCGAGGGTCGCCGTCACGCCGACCGCCGTTGCGACGTCGCGTCGGGGTCGTTCGGCCAGGCCGGCCCCGGGAAGCCGCGTTTCAGGTGCACGAGCAGGAGCGAGATCGCCGCGGGGGTGATGCCCGAGATCCGCCGCGCCTGCCCGATCGTCTCCGGCTGGTGCAGGTTCAGTTTTTGCTGCACTTCCGCCGACAGGCCGCGCACGCCGCGATAGTCGATACCGCCCGGCAGACGCAGATCATCCTGCCCGCGGTTGCGCTCGATTTCGCCCTGCTGCCGCTCGATGTACCCGGCGTACTTGGTGGCAATTTCCACCTGCAACGCAACGGCCGGGTCGCTCACTGCGGGACCGGCCCCGGGCAGCGTCGCGAGCGCCGCGTAACTCACGTTCGGGCGGCGCAGCAGCTCCGCCAGCGAATAATCGCGGTCGATCGGCTGTCCCAGCACCGCGATGACGAGGTGCGCCGCAACGACATTCGGATTCACGTACGTCGACTTGAGGCGCTCCAGTTCGCTTGCGAGCGCATCGCGTTTTCTCGCGTACGCGTCCCAGCGCGCATCGTCGACCACGCCGAGCCGGCGACCGGTTTCGGTCAGACGCAGGTCGGCGTTGTCCTCGCGCAGCTGCAGCCGGTATTCGGCGCGCGACGTGAACATCCGGTAAGGCTCGCTCACCCCGCGGGTGATGAGATCGTCGACCAGGACGCCGGTGTACGCTTCGTCGCGGCGCGGGCACCAGCCCGCTTCGCCGCGCACGCGCAGCCCGGCGTTGATGCCGGCCAGCACGCCCTGCGCCGCGGCTTCCTCGTAGCCGGTCGTGCCGTTGATCTGGCCGGCGAAATAGAGGCCGCCGATCGCCTTCGTTTCCAGCGTCGACCTGAGGGCGCGCGGATCGAAGTAGTCGTATTCGATCGCGTAACCCGGGCGCAGGATGTGCGCGGACGCGCAGCCGTTGATCGTCCGGATGAAGGCCAGCTGCACGTCGAACGGCAGCGACGTCGACACGCCATTGGGATAGATCTCGTGCGTCGTGAGGCCTTCCGGCTCGAGGAAGATCTGGTGGCTTGCGCGGTCCGCGAAGCGGGTGACCTTGTCCTCGATCGACGGGCAATAGCGCGGGCCGACGCCTTCGATGACGCCGGTAAACATCGGCGAGCGGTCGAGCCCCGCGCGGATGATCTCGTGCGTCGTGAGGCCTTCCGGCTCGAGGAAGATCTGGTGGCTTGCGCGGTCCGCGAAGCGGGTGACCTTGTCCTCGATCGACGGGCAATAGCGCGGGCCGACGCCTTCGATGACGCCGGTGAACATCGGCGAGCGGTCGAGCCCCGCGCGGATGATCTCGTGCGTGCGCTCGTTGGTGTGCGTGATCCAGCACGGCACCTGCCGCGGATGCATCTCGCGCGTGCCCATGAAGGAGAACACGGGGGCCGGCTCGTCGCCGGGCTGTGTCGCGAGCGCCGCGAGGTCGAGGGTGCGCCCGTCGAGCCGTGGCGGCGTACCGGTCTTCAGGCGCCCGGCCGGCAGTTGCAGTTCGCGCAGGCGCGCGGCGAGGATGGTCGCCGGCGGGTCGCCCGCGCGACCCGCGGCGCAATGGGCCAGCCCGACGTGGATCAGTCCGGACAGAAACGTGCCGGTGGTCAACACGACGGCGTCGGCCTCGAAGCGGATGCCGAGTTCGGTGACGACGCCGGTGACGCGGTTGTCCGCGCCGTCCCCGGACAGCGTCAGGTCGCCGACCGGCTGCTGGAACAGCGTCAGGTTGGCCTGGTTCTCGAGCCGGGTGCGGATCGCCTGCTTGTAGAGCAGCCGGTCCGTCTGCGCGCGGGTTGCCCTGACCGCCGGCCCCTTGCTGGAATTGAGGATCCGGAACTGGATGCCGGCCTCGTCGGTGGCGACGCCCATCGCCCCGCCGAGCGCGTCGACTTCCTTGACGAGGTGCCCCTTGCCGATGCCGCCGATCGACGGGTTGCACGACATCTGGCCCAGCGTCTCGATGCTGTGGGTGAGCAGCAGCGTCTGCACGCCCATCCGCGCGGAGGCGAGGGCGGCCTCGGTGCCGGCGTGGCCGCCGCCGACAACGATGACGCCGAACTTTGTCGAGAAGTACATGATTTTAATAAGTTTTTTGTCGGCGATCTGCAGTGGTGCACCGGCGTCCGGGAGGGCGAATGATACGGCAAAGCGAACGCCCGGCAAAGCGCCGCCGGGACCGCGCAAGCACCCTGCAGCGGGGGCCGCCACCCACGGTTCCACGTGAAACATCGGCAATCGAGGTGAACTCGGGTGGACGCGCCGGAGGGCAGGCGTGTTTCACGTGAAACATTCGGTGCGGGCGCGCCGGCCATCCTGACCCGGAGGCCGCCCGATGGCGAGCGCGTTTCCCGCGCAACGTGGCGCGGCTGCTTGGCGAGGTACCCGGCCGTATGTCGCCGGCCGCGATCGGTGCGCGTACAATCCGCGTCGCCGGTTCCGGACCCTCCCCGGCGTCTCCTTCGCCCTCCCTGCCATGGCTTCCATTCTCTGTCTCGGCATGTCGGCACTCGACGCGATCTATCGGGTGGCGGCGATTCCGACCGCGCCGACCAAAATCCTGGCCACCGGTTACCTGGAGTGCGGCGGCGGGATGGCCGCCAATGCCAGCGTCGCGGCCGCCCGGCTCGGCGGGCAGTCGCACTACTGGGGACGCGTCGGCGACGACGAACTGGGAACGCGGATTCTGGCGCAGCTCGCCGCCGAGGGAGTCGACACCCGGACCGTGCGCCGCGTGGCCGGCTGCGTTTCGCCGTCGGCCGCCATCCTGGTCGCCGACGACGGCGAGCGGCTGGTCTGCGCTTACAACGATCCGCGGCTCGACACGGATGCGTCCTGGTTGCCGCTCGACCGGGTCGCCGAATTTTCGGCGGTGCTGGCCGATGTGCGCTGGCCCGCGGGGGCGGCCGCGGTGCTCGACGCCGCCCGCGCGCGCGGGCTTCCCGCCGTGCTGGACGGCGACATCGGCCCCCCCGACGTGCTGCTGGACCTTGCCCGCCGCGCGACCCACGTCGCCTTTTCGGAGCCGGGACTCAGACAGGTTGCGGGCGTGCCGTCACCGGGAGAGGGTTTGCGCCGGATGGCCGCACAGGTTTCCGCCATCGTCGGCGTGACGCTGGGGGCGGACGGTTACCTGTGGTGGGACGGCCGGGGCGAGCGGCGGCTGGCCGCGCCGGTGGTCAAGGCCGTCGACACGCTGGCGGCCGGCGACACCTGGCACGGCGCATTTACCCTGGCATTGGCCGAGGGGTCGGGCGTCGAGGCCGCCGCCCGCTTCGCGAATATCGCTGCGGCCATCAAGTGCACCCGCTTTGGCGGACGGCTCGGCGCACCGACGCGTGCGGAAGTCGCGGCTTTTGCCACCGGCAATCCGTAACACCGCCACCGGGTTCCCCGGCCTGCGGGCGGCGGTGAGCCAGGGTCGGTGCAGCATGCCCTGTCCCCAGTTCGACGAGTCCCGGAAACAGCCGGGGCCATCCGCGGCATGGCGGGCGCCGCTGGGTTCGGGCTTCGGGTCCCGCCGGGCGCGGCCGACGACCAGGCGCGCGGTGCCGGCGGCGGCACAGGCGCCCGAACCCGGCGGCGCCCGCCATGCCGGAGCGTCCCGATGCGCCGCCCAGCCGGACTCGCTTGCCTGCCCGGACATGCGCGAGCAGGACGCGCGCGATGGGGGTTCTCGTCGTTCGCCGCATTGGGTCACGGCGCCGTGGCAGCGATCCGGGCGCGCGGACTGTGTTGGGGAGCAGAAGGATCGTCGCCATCGTCGTGCCGCACGAGTTCGGGGACCGGGGCCGCCGAGGCAACGAGGGTCACGGGCGCAGCTCTGGACAGGGGCGTCCTACCCTTGGGTGACTCGCTACCGGGCCCCCATGACGATGGTCCCCGGTTTCGCTTGCACTCGATTTGGAACACACAAGACCGGGCGTCACCCGTTGTCCGCGCAGTGACGACGCCAGCACGCGAGCCCGGCGCAAGGGTACGCTCCGGCGGGGGCGGGTCGCTCGTCGCGGGCGCCTGTGCCGCCGCCCGCGCCCCGCGCAAAGCCGCCCGCCGCGACCGGCGGCACCCGAAGCCAGTGGCGAGCGGACCGCCCCTGCCGCCGAGTGGTCCCCGTCGACGCAGCAACCTGGAACCCGCTGGATGGTCGTCCGCCCTTGGCGATGGCGCCCGTCGACGCCGCGACTTGGAGCCCGCCAAGCGGCTCCCGCTGTGCCGCCTTCGCCCTCACCCTTCTCAAGAAAATAAAATAAATATACGAAGCAATGACTTACAAATTGATCCGCGATCGCCGCACCGGCGAAACACTGCGAGTGGTCGCTCACTGACCGACGCCAGTACCCGCCTCGGCGCCGACCCGCCATCGGCATGCCGGGCGGCGAGGTCGGAGCGGCCGAATCAGGCGCCCAGACGCTCGCCGAGACGTTTGCGCTCGGTCGCCAGCGCCGCCGGGCCCTTCGCCCCCAGCTTCGCGAACAGTTGGTCATGCGCGGCGAGCTCACGGCTCCACAACGCAGAGTCGACCCTCATCACCTGCGTGAAGCGGTCCTGCGGAAAATCGAGGCCGGTCCAGTTCAGGTCCCCGTAGGCGGGCTCGAAGCCGAGTGCCGTCGGGACTGCGTGGCCGCGCCCGCGGCAGCGCTCGACCACCCATTGCAGCACCCGCATGTTCTGCCCGAATCCGGGCCACGCGAACTTGCCGTTTTCGTCGGTGCGGAACCAGTTGACGTTGAAGATCTTCGGCGGCTGCGGCACCGCCTTGCCCATCTTCAGCCAGTGATTGAAATAGTCGCCGACGTGATAGCCGCAGAAGGGCAGCATCGCGAACGGGTCGCGGCGCACTTCGCCGACCTTGCCGGTGGCGGCGGCCGTCGTTTCCGAACCCATCGTCGCCGCCTTGTAGACGCCCTCCTCCCACGACGCCGCCTCGACCACGAGCGGCAGCGTGTCGCTGCGCCGCCCGCCGAAGATGAACGCGCCGAGCGGCACGCCGTCCGGGCTGTCCCAGTGCGGATCGAGCGACGGGCACTGGGTCGCCGCGACGGTGAAGCGCGCGTTCGGGTGCGCCGCCTTGCGCCCGCACTCCGGCGTCCACGACTGCCCCTGCCAATCGGTGAGATGCGCGGGGGGCGCCTTGGTCATCCCTTCCCACCAGACATCGCCGTCATCGGTCAGCGCAACATTGGTGAAGATGACGTTGGCCTTCAGCATCTCCATCGCGTTCGCGTTCGATTCGTACGACGTTCCCGGCGCCACACCGAAATACCCGGCCTCGGGGTTGATCGCGTAGAACTTGCCGTCGTCGTGCGGCTTGATCCAGGCGATGTCGTCGCCGATCGTCGAGACCTGCCAGCCCTCGAAGCCCTTGGGCGGGATCAGCATTGCGAAATTGGTCTTGCCGCAGGCACTCGGAAAGGCCGCCGCGACATACGTCTTCTCGCCCGTCGGAGCGGTGACGCCGAGAATCAGCATGTGCTCGGCGAGCCAGCCCTGGTCGCGCCCCATGACCGAGGCAATGCGCAGCGCGAAGCACTTCTTGCCGAGCAGCGCGTTGCCGCCGTAGCCGGAGCCGTAGCTCCAGATCTCGCGGCTCTCGGGGAAATGGACGATGTACTTGTGGTCCTTGTTGCACGGCCACGGCACGTCCTTCTGCCCGCCAGCGAGCGGCAGGCCCACCGAGTGCACGCACGGCACGAAGACGCCATCGGCGCCGAGCACGTCGAACGCGGCGCGTCCCATGCGGGTCATCAGGTTCATGTTGACGACGACGTAGGGACTGTCGGACAGCTCGATCCCGATGTGCGCGATGTGGCTGCCGAGCGGGCCCATCGAGAACGGCACCACGTACATCGTGCGGCCGCGCATGCAGCCGTCGAACAGGCCGTTCATCTTCTCGCGCATTGCCGCCGGCGCGACCCAGTTGTTGGTGGGGCCCGCGTCCTCCTCTCTCTCGCTGCAGATGAACGTCCGGTCTTCGACGCGCGCGACATCCGACGGGTCCGAGCAGGCAAGATAGCTGCTGGGCCGCTTGGCCGGATCGAGGCGCGTCATCGTCCCGCTCGCGACCATCTCCGCGCAGAGCCGGTTGTACTCGTCGTCACTGCCGTCGCACCAGGCGATCCGGTCGGGCTTGGTCAGCGCAGCGATGTCGCGCACCCAGGCGAGCAGGCGCGGATGGCGAACGTAGGCGGGCGCCGCGACGGCGGCGGCGAGAGCGGACAGCGAGTCGGCTTGGTTCATGGTCAGCAGGGAGAAGTGGGCAGGGTGATTCAGGGGCCGGGCCGCAGGGGGCGCACGGGTGCTGCGTTGGCCAGAAAGATTACCACGCGACCCGGCCTCTCGGTAAGGCGGGCGCGCACCCGCGGCGTGGTCCGGTGGCCTGATCAATTGCGCCGGCGTCACCGCCGCGCACGCCTTCATTTGCCGATGCAGAACCGGGAAAAAATCACGCCGAGGAGGTCATCGGCGGTGAACTCGCCGGTAATCGCCGCGAGCGCCGCCTGCGCCTGCCGCAGTTCCTCGGCGAAGAGTTCGAGCGGGGGTGGATCGGCGGCGATGTGCTGCGCCGCCACGGCGAGCTGGCGCTCGGCGCCGCGCATCGCGTCGAGGTGGCGCGCACGCGCGAGAAACGTGCCTTCCATGTCCTCGTGCGCGCCGGCCATCGCCAGCATTTCCTGGCGCAGTCCATCGACGCCGGCCCCCGTTTTCGCGGACAGGAACACGTGGCGGCGCGCGCGCGCCTCGCCGGCGACCGATTCGTCACGGCGTTCGACGCGCGGCGCGGACGCCGCGGCAAGATCGATCTTGTTGTGCACGACGAGCCGCGGCAGCGCCGCCGGCAGCGCGCCAAGGATCGCCGCCGCATGCGCCGGGATCCCCTCGCCCGCCGCGCGCGCGTCGACCAGCACCAGCGCGAGATCGGCAGCAGCCACCGCGGCCCACGTGCGCTCGATCCCCAGCGTCTCGATCGGGTCGTCGGTCGCGCGCAACCCCGCGGTGTCGACGACGGTGAGTGCAATGCCGTCGATGTCGATCGCACTCGCGATCGCGTCGCGCGTCGTCCCGGCAAACGGCGTGACGATCGCGATCTCGCCGCCGGCCAGCCGGTTGAGCAGGCTCGACTTGCCGACGTTCGGCTCGCCGATCAGCACCACGGTGAGCCCCTCCCGCAGCAGCGCGCCCTGCGTCGCCCGCGCCAGCGCGCGCGCGAGCCGCGCCCGCAGCGCCGCGAGCTTGCCCCCGGCGTCCGCCGCGCGCAGGAAGTCGATGTCCTCCTCCGGAAAATCGAGCGTCGCTTCGGTGAGCATGCGCAAGTCGACCAGCGCCTCGACCAGCGCGCGGATCTCCTCCGAGAACGCCCCGGTGAGGCTGCGCGCCGCGGCGCGCGCGGCCGTCGCCGTGCCGGCCTCGATCAGGTCGGCGACGCTCTCGGCCTGCGCGAGGTCGAGCTTGCCGTTGAGGAACGCGCGCTGCGTGAATTCACCGGGTGCGGCGAGCCTCGCCCCGAGCTCGAGGCAGCGCGCGAGCAGCAGGCGCAGCACCGCCGTCCCGCCGTGCCCGTGCAGTTCCAGCACCTCCTCGCCGGTGTAGGACCGCGGCGCCGGAAAGTACAGCGCGAGACCCTGATCGAGGGGTTCGCCGCGCCCGCCGCGAAAGATGGCCACCGTGGCCTCGCGCGGGGCGAGCGCGCGGCCGATGATCGCCGTCGCGATTCCCGGCACCGCCGCGCCGGAGACGCGAACGACGCCGACCCCGCCGCGTCCCGGGGGTGTCGCGATCGCGGCGATGGTGTCCGGCGAGGGGATCATGGCGCGGAGACTACCGCGGACGCCGGCGGTTGCGAAATCGGCGGCGCTCAACCCATTGGGCTACGCATCCGGGCGCCACATCGGTGCGGCCCCTACCGCCGCTTGGCCGCGGCCAGCTCCGCTTCGCGCGTGAGCACGCGGTTCATGTGCCATTGCTGGAAGATCTGGATCATGTTGTTGACGAGCCAGTAGAGGACGAGCCCGGACGGGAAGAAGATGAACATCACCGAAAACGCGACCGGCATGATCTGCATCACCTTGGCCTGCACGGGATCGGAGATCGGCGTCGGCGAGAGCTTGACCTGCAGGAACGCGGTGATCGCATACAGGACGGGCAACACGAAGTACGGATCCGGCGCCGACAGGTCGTGGATCCACAGAATCCACGGCGCATGGCGCAACTCGACCGCCGACAGCAGCACCCAGTAGAGGGCGATGAACACCGGAATCTGCACCAGGATCGGCAGGCAGCCGCCCAGCGGGTTGATCTTCTCCTGCTTGTACATCTCCATCATCTTGACCTGCAGCTGCTGCTTGTCGTTCGCGTAGCGTTCCTGCAGCACTTTCAGCTTGGGCGCTATCACCTTCATCTTCGCCATCGACCGGGCGCTGGCGTGGTTCAGCGGATAGAACGCGCTCTTGATGATGATGGTGAGCAGGATGATCGCCCACCCCCAGTTGTGCACGAAGCCGTGCAGCCATTTGAGCAGCCAGAACAGCGGCGCAGCGATGACGGTGAAGATGCCGTAGTCGACGACGAGGTCGAGGCCCTTGGCGAGCGTCGCCAGCACGTCCTGATCCTGCGGCCCGACGTAGAGCGGCACATGCGCCACGCCGGTCGCGCCGGGGGCGACGGCGCCCACCGGCACGATCACGCCGACCGAGTAGAGGCCGTTGTCGAGCTTGCGCGTATAGAATTCACGCGGCGTCTTCTTTTCGTCGGACGGGAGCCAGGCGGCGACGAAATACTGTTCGACCATGCCCGCCCAGCCGTTGTCCGCGGTCTTCACGTGCGGGAGTTTCTTGGTCGGGTCGGCGGCGAGCTTGTCGATGTCGGCGAACTCGATCTTCTTGTACTTGTCGGTCTCGTTGTAGATCGCGGGACCCGTGAACGACGCCGGCGCCATCGGGTTGTGCAGCCCCGTCTGCTTGGTGTCGCGCGTGAGCTGGAAATACGCGAACGGAGCGATCGGTTCCGTGCCGCTGTTGGTGACATCGTAGGCGACGTCGATCACGTAGCTGCCGCGGTGGAACGTCAGCACCTGCGCGACCTTGTCGCCGTTGGGCGCGGTCGCCTGCAACTTCAACTCCAGGCGGTCGGCGCCGGCGGCCAGCTCGCGCGGGCCCGGCAGCACTTCGTAGGTCGTCCGGTGGTTCGGCATACCGGTGCCGAGCAACCCCGATTGCGCGACATAGGTGCGCTCCGCGGTCTTCTGCAGCACCTGATACGGGGCATCCGGCCGATCGAGATCGCGGTGGGCGGCCAGCGCGACCCGCGTGATCACGCCGCCGGCGGGATCGATCTCCGCGGTGTAGAGGTCCGTCTTGACGACGATCGTGCGCGCGGCGGCGGCCGCGTCGGCGCTCGTGCCGGGGATGGCCGGTGCGCCGGGGATGGCCGCCGGCGCGGTCCCCGGTGCCGGTCCCTGCCCGGGGTTGGTCAGTGACGGCACCGGCACGTCGCCCGGGGCCTGGGCTGCCTGCTTGGCCGGCGCCACGGGCGGCGGGGCCGGCCGGTTCTGGCGCTGCCAGGCTTCCCACAGGAACAGTGCCGAAAACGAGAAGATGACGAACAGGATCAGTCGTTGCGTATCCATGACAGCCTAGCTTGGCGCGCGTGCCCATCGGCAACGCGCGCGGGGTGGAGTGCTTCAGGGTACCGGGTCGTAGCCCCCGGGATGATACGGGTGACAGCGCAGAATCCTGCGCACGGCGAGAAAGACACCCTTGAACGCGCCGTGTTTTTCGAGCGCTTCGCGCGCGTAGTCGGAACAGCTGGGATAGAACCTGCAGTTGGCGCCGAGGAGCGGACGCAAAGTGTATTGGTAGACGCGAATCAGCGCGAGCAGCAGCGTTTTCATCGCGGCTCGCCCCGTGCCTCATCCGCGACCAGCGCCGCGAGCAGCGCGCGCGCTTCCGCCGCCACCGCCCCGATCTCGTCCCGGGTGCAGCCGCGCTTCAGCCGCAGGATCACGTCGAACGCCAGCGTCTCGGGCCGGGCCGCCTGGACGACCGCGCGCAGGATCCGCCGGACGCGGTTGCGGGCGACGGCGCTGCGCAAGGCCTTCTTGCCGATCACGAAGCCGGTGCGTCCGGGGAGCGATCGCGCCGGTGCCGCGACGACCTGAAGCCAAGCGCCTTCGCGGCGGCTTCCCTCGCGGAACAGCGCGTCGAAAACACCGGTTCCGGTCAGCCGATAACGCCGGATGCCGCCGCCGGACACGCTGCTCGCGGGCGCGGCGATCGCGGAAGGCGTCAGGGCGTCAGCCGGGCGCGACCCTTGGCGCGCCGCGCCGA
>Ga0315283_10000490_pt1 | contig 29383 bp, 24 predicted proteins | sample YL17G09_0_MG_FD_204541 | JGI IMG/M metagenome (GOLD analysis project Ga0315283, IMG submission 204541) | Sediment microbial communities from Yellowstone Lake, YNP, Wyoming, USA - YL17G09_0 | ecosystem: Environmental > Aquatic > Freshwater > Lake > Sediment | place: USA: Wyoming | collected...
GCTCACCGGCCACAAGGTCGCCATCAAAATCCTGAACCGCAAAAAGATCAAGCAGATGGACATGGAGGAGAAGGTGCGCCGGGAGATCAAAATCTTGCGCCTGTTTGCCCACCCCCACATCATCCGCCTCTACGAGGTCGTGGAAACGCCCGCCGACATCTACGTCGTCATGGAGTACGTGCGCGCGGGGGAGCTGTTTGACTACATCGTGGAAAAGGGGAGGCTGCCCGAGGGCGAGGCGCGGCACTTTTTCCAGCAGATTGTGGCGGGAGTGGAGTACTGCCACCGGCACATGGTGAGCAGAGGGAGAGAGAGGGTGGAAGGCAGTGGCGGTTGTTTCGGGAGCAGGCGTAAAGGAGACAGCGCCGCGCGCCGACCCTCCACCCTCTCCTCTTCTCTCCAGGTCGTGCACCGCGACCTGAAACCCGAGAACCTGCTCCTCGACGCGTCCATGGCGGTCAAGATTGCGGATTTCGGCCTCAGCAACGTGATGCGGGACGGCCACTTTCTCAAAACGTCGTGCGGGTCGCCAAACTACGCCGCGCCTGAAGTCATCTCCGGCCGCCTGTACGCCGGCCCCGAAGTCGACGTCTGGTCGTGCGGCGTGATTCTGTATGCCTTGCTGTGTGGCTCCCTGCCGTTTGACGACGAAAACATTCCCAACCTGTTTAAGAAAATCAAGGCCGGCGCGTATGCGCTTCCGTCCCACCTCTCCCCCGGCGCGCGCGACCTCATCCCCCGCATGCTGCTCGTCGATCCCCTCAAACGCATCACACTGCCCGAGGTGCGGGCGCACCCCTGGTTTGCGCTCCACCTGCCGCGCTACCTGGCCGCGCACGGCGGCGGCGCCGCGGCGAGCGCCGCCGCGGGGACGCCCCCAGACCCCGACGCGCTGGACGAAGTGGCGCGCTTGGGCTTTGACAGGGACGCGGTGGTGGCCGCCCTGGCGGCGAGGGCGCAAAATCGGGCGACGGTCACCTACCAACTGGTCGCCGACCGCCGCCGCGCGGCCCCCTCGTCCGCCTCTCTCCGCCCCGACCCTGGCGCTGACGGCGCGCCGCCGCCGCCCGCCGGCGGCCCTGGCGGGTCGCCGACGGCCGCTCCGGCGGGCCGCGTCGTCGCCGAGCGGCGGTGGCGGCTCGGCGCGCACACGCGCGCGCACCCCGCCGCCGCGGTCGCCGACCTGCTCGCCGCCCTCGCGGCGCGCGGCGTCGCCTGGAAGAAGAATGGCGCGTACAACTACAAGTGTCGCGCCGTGCTGCCGCCGCCGGAAGGCTCGGCGGGCGGCGCCGGCGCGAGCGCCGCCGACCCCAGCCCCGCGACCCTTGTTTTTGAGGTCCAACTCTACCGCGTGCGCGACGGTGAATACGCGTTCGACGCGCAGCGCGTGTCCGGGGACGTGCTCGCCTTCTTGGACGTGTGCGGCGGCCTGGTCGCCGGGTTGAGGCCCGCGTGAGGGTGGAGAGAGAGAGAGGTGTGGGGGTGGAGATGGAGAGGCGTGGCGCCGCCCGCCTCATGCAAGCCGGGAGCGCAGCACTGACACACACACGGGCGGCGCAAGAGGGTGGGGAAGCGGCGCGCGCAAACCCATCTTTCTCCCCTTTTTCACTCGACCTCGCGGAGGTAGTCGCCCACCTCCGCCGCGGTCAGCACCCGGAACACGCGGTCGGCGCCCACGACGGCGACCTCCACGTTGTCGCCCGACATCTCGCCCTCAAACCCTTCTTTGAGCGTCAAGAGCGCCGTGTGGATCGCGTCCTCCAGCCCCATGTCCTCTGCGTACCGCTTCTCCAGGAACGCTTTCGCGTTCGCCATGTTCTTCCCGATGGCCGACGCCTTCCACGCAAAGTAGGAGCCCGAGGGGTCGATTTGGTAGAGTTGCGGCCCGCCGTCGTCGACGCCCGCCATGAGGAGCGACACGCCAAACGGGCGCACGCCGCCGCGCTGGGTGAATTCCTGCATGACGGCCGCCGTCTCGCGGCAGAGCTGGGCGACGGGAACGTCCTCCTTGTAGGTGCGGTGGTAGGCCTGGGAGGGGGGCGGGGGGGGGGGGGTGAGGCGCGGCGGTGCGCGCGCGCGACCCGCCCCTCCACCTCCCTCCCTCCCATCTCCCACCTGGGCCGACTTTCGGGCGCGCCGCACCAGGACGCGCGAATCCGGGCCCATGCCGGCGTAGGCGAGGCCGGCGTTTGGCGTGACGGGCGCCATTTTGTTCAAGGTGGACACGTCGACCAGCGGCGACCGCGCCTTCTTCTCCGTCGCCAGCACCACGCCGTCGGTGGCGCGGATGCCGAGCGCGGTGGCGCCGGCGGAGACGGCGTTGAGGGCGTGCTCGATCTAGAGGGAGGAGGGAGGAGGGTGATGGGCGCCGCGGCGGGGTGCCTCGCGCGCCTCCACCACCTCTGCTCGCCACCTCCTCACCTGCACCAGCTTGCCGCTGGGGCTGAACGTAGTCAGCGAGAACGAGTACTGATGGGGGGGAAGGCGCGGGAGCGTGTCGGCAATGCGCGCGGCGCGCCGCCGGCGCGGGCGCCGCCCCCGGATGCAGCTGCCGCGCCCGCGGGACACGATCACAACCGATGCATCCACCCGGGGGGCCGCCGCACCTGGGACTCGCCCATCGCGCTGGCGCGCACGGCGCAGCGCGGGCGGCGATCGGGGGGCGGGGGGGGCCTGGCGTCGCCCGGCGACGGTCGACCGCGATCGGCGGGAGGGAGGCGCGCGGGTGTGGAGGCGGGCGGCGGCTTTCTGCTTCCGGGCTCGCTGCAACCGATGCGCCGCAGTCCGCGCCGCCGCCCGCGGCCGCCGCGCCGCCGCCCGTCGATCGTGACGCCACCGCCATGGCGCCGCGACCGCCCGACGCGCTCGACGGCGGCCCCGTCCCCCTCGCCCCCCTGCGCGACGCGGCGCGGTCCGCCCTGGTCGACCTCCTGGACGCGGTGCGTGGCGGGAGGCGTGCAAACAGTGGCGCTGCGTGTGTGGGGGGGAGGCGGCGCGGCGCGGCGGGCGTCGGCGCCCTCACCGCGACCCCCCTCTTGTCCCTCTGTCTTGTCAGTCGCCCGGCCGCAAGTCGCTGGTGATCGATCCCGCCCTCTCCGCCTGGCTCGGCCTCGCCGCCGACGTCGCCGTGCTGAAAGAGCACGGCGTGGATTCGCTGACGCTGCTCAGCGAGAGCCCCGTCGCCGCGCCCGACGGCGCGGGCCCCGTCGTTTTCGTGGCCCGCCCGACGCCCGCCGCGGCCTCCGCCATCGCGGCCACGGTCAAGCTCGGCCTCGCCGCCCCCGGCGGCGCGCGCCGCGAGTGGCGCGCCCTGCTGGCCCCCCGCGCCGGCCTGCGCGCGCGGGCCGCGCTCGCTGCGGCTGGCGCGCTCGGCTCGGTGGCGCTCGCCGACCTTCCCCTCCACTTTCTGCCCCTGGACGCCGACTTGTTGTCCTTGGAAGACTATGACGCGCCCGCGGCGCTCGCTGCGGGCCACCCCGGCCCCGCGCACGCCGTCGCGGCGGGCCTTGCCGCGCTCCTCCCGCGCCTCGGCGCGCCTGCCGTGCTGCGCGCGGTCGGGCCGGCGGCATTGGCCGCCGCCGACGCGCTGGCGGCCGCCCGGAAAGCGGCGGGCGCGGACGCGCCGCCTCCAGGAGGGGGAAAAGTGAGCGAGTGGATTCTGATCGACCGTTCCATCGACTGGGTGACCCCCTTGCTGACCCAGCTCACGTACGAGGGGCTCATCCGGGAAGCGCTGCCCGTGCGCGGCGGCGCGGCCGTGTTTGAAGGCGGGCCGGCGGCCGCCGCTCCTTCCACCCCCCACTCCTCCCGCCCCGCGCGCACCCGCGTCCCGCTCACCGCCGCCGACCCCGTCTTCCGCGAATTGCGGGACGCGTCATTCGCCGCGGCCGGCCCCGCCCTGGGCGCCCGGGCGCGCGCGATTCAGACGGGGTACTCGGCGGCGCGCGCGGGCGGCGCGCCCCTCGCCGACCTGCGCGATTTCGCGGCAACCCTCAAAACGCTGCCCGCCGTGCAGCGGCATGTCGCGCTTGCGGAAGCCGCGGGCGCGGCGGCGGGGGCGGGGTGGTTTAAAGACCGCGTTGCGGCGGAGCAAGCCCTCCTGGCCGGCGGCGCCGGCGGCGGCGACGCCGGCGCCGACGCGGCGGAAGCCATCCTCGCCCGGGGCGCGCCCGCTGAAGCCGGCCTGCGGCTGCTGTGCCTGGCGTGCGCGGTCGGCGCGGCGCCGACCCGCGCGCGGCTCGACCGCGCGGTGCGCGAGCTGGCGGCGACGGCGGGGCCCGAGGTGGCGGCGACATTGACCTCACTGGAGCATGGCGGCCTGCTCAAAAGCGGAGGGGGAGGAGGAGGCGACAAACCTGCGTGGCCCGCGCTGCGGCGCTCGCTCCGCCTCCTGGCCGACGGCGGCGACCCCCGGTCCCCCGTCGACGCCGCCTACGTCTACGCCGGCTACGCACCCGCCACGGTGCGCCTGGTCGAGGCGGCGGGAGGGGCGCCCGGGTGGGCGGGGGCGGGCCCGGCCGACGCGGTGCGCGCGCTCGGCGGCGGCCGAGAGGTCGCCCTCCGCACCGACGCCGCCGGCCGCCCGACCGAGGAGCCGCTGCCGCGCGGCGGCGCCCCTCCCGGCCCGCGCATCGTGCTCGTCGCGTTCATCGGGGGCGCGACGAGCGCCGAGGTGGCGGCGTTGAGGTGGTTGGCAGCGCGGCCCCGGGCGACGACCCGCTACCTGGTCGCCACCTCCGCCATGCTCACCGGCGACGACGTGGTGCGCGCCTTTGCGCCGCCGTCCGCGCGCGCGCTAGCGGATGCGCTGGCGCTGGCGGCCGAGTGAGGAAAACAAAGGGCACCGTTTTCTCTTTACTTTTGGTTCATTTGTGAAAGCGACACACGCGCGCCACCCTCTCTCCACCCTCTCTCCCTCAATCACCCCCATCCCCGGCGTTGGCGTCCTCGCACGCGTCGATCCAGGCCGCGTACACGTCCACCGGTTCCGCGAGCGCGTCGATCTTCATCCCAAAGTCGGCCCCGCACACGCCGCACGCGACGCCGCCGTGGCCTCGGTCGGCGTCCAGGGTGGCGGTCACGGAGGAGGCGGAGTTGCAAAAGGGGCAGTTGAAGGACGTCTCGAGCTTGGGGCGCGATTTCTTTGTCACCGGCTTCTTGCTGGACTTGCGCTTGCCCATGGTGGCGGGGCGGGGAGGGCGGCGAGCGGTCGGCGGCTTGCGGGGACCGCGGCGCGGGCCGGATGCGCCGGCGCGCGCGCGCCTCCGGGCGGCCCGGGGCGCGTGCGGGCGCCGGTGGCGCGACGCTTCGACCTGGAGCGGCGGCGGCCGGGGGCGCGGTGCTGGGAGGCGGCGAGAGTGGGCGCGGCACACCGCCGGCGCGCCGCGAGTGATGCGGCGCCTGGCGGTCCGACTCGCGGCGGCCGCGGTCAGGCGGTCTGACGCCGCAGGTACGTGTGGGTCGTGTGGCGGCTGGCGGCGGCAATCGGTGTCGCGCATCGCCGACCGCCGCCAGTTCCTTTTCCGCAGCCCCCTTCCAGCCCGCCGCCCGCGCCATCGCCCGCCGGGTACACATCTCCTTCCCCTCCTTTCAGGTGGAGGACGTGGTGCGCGACCCGATCCCCCCCCCCCACCCCGCCGACGCGGCGACCGACCCTTTCCTCCTGCGCCCCGACGTCGCGGCCGCCGTGCGCGGTCCGCTCGCCCTTTACGCGGCTGCGAGGCTGTCAGGCCGCGTGCGCAAGGATCTCCGGCAAGAGGCGGCCGTGCTGGAGCTGCAGCGCGTCTTCGCCAACGTCGCGGGCGGCGCGGCGGCAGGCGCGCGCTCCGGCCTCACCATGGTCGACGCGATGCCGGGCGATGGGGACGATGGCGGCGGCTGGTTTGGGGCGCTGTTTGGGGGCGGGAGCGACACGGGCGCCACCAAAAGGGGAACCGGGGTCGACGCCCCCCGCGGCCTTTACATGTTCGGCGGCGTCGGCTCCGGCAAGACCATGCTCATGGACATGTTTGTCGAGGCGCTGGGAGGGACGGTGCCGGTAAGAGAGAGATACTTGAGGGAGGATGGCGCCGCCCGCGCGCTCGCCTCGACCCCACCAAACTCCCTCCCCCCCCCTTCCAGACCCGCCGCGTGCACTACCACGACTTCATGCTGGACGTCCACGCCCGCCTCCGGTCCCGCGCCGCCACGCGCGACCCCCTGGGCGCCGTGGCGGCCGACTTGGCCAGCTCTGCGCGCGTGCTCGCCTTGGACGAAATTTTCGTGCACGACGTCGCCGACGCCACCATCCTCGCCCGCCTTTTTGCGGGTTTGTGGGACGCCGGCGTCGTCCTGGTCGCCACCTCCAATCGGGCGCCGGACGCGCTCTACGAGGGCGGCCTCCAGCGCGCGCTCTTCCTCCCGTTCATCGCCTCGCTCAAAACGCGGTGCGTTCCCCACGACATGGCGTCCCCCGTCGACTACCGCCGCCTGTCCCACGCGCACCGGGGCCTGTACTTTGCGCCGCCCGACTGGGAGGACGCGGGCGGGGAGCTGCGCGCGCGGTTCGCCGAGGTCGCCGCCGCGCCCGGCTGCCACGCCGGCGACGGCGCGCCGCCGCCGCCCGCGCCGGCGACCGTGCCTGTGATGATGGGGCGGGAGTTGCACGTGCCGCTGGCGGCGGGCAAGGCGGCCTATTTCCGGTTTGCCGACCTGTGCGTCCGCGCGCTCGGCGCGGCAGACTTTATCGCGCTGACGCAATCCTTTCACACGCTCGCCCTCGACGGCGTCCCCCGCTTCGCCGCGCCCACCGCGTCGGCAGCCGCGCGGTTTGTGTCGTTGATCGACACGCTCTACGACCACCGCACGCGGCTCTTTGTGTCCGCCGCGGCCCCCCCGCACTGCCTTTTTGAAAAAATCGTATCCCAGGCCGAAGCCGCCGGCCTCGGGCCCCGCCTCCCGCCGGATGCCGTTGTCGACTCCAACCTCGCGTTCGCCAAGGAGCGCACGCTCTCCCGGCTGGTGGAGATGCAGAGCCTGCCCTACCTGACCGACCACGCGCGGCTGCACGCGCCGGTCCTGCTGCAGGCGCTCGAGGAGGCGGCGGCCAAGGCCGCGGCGACGCCGGAGAGGCGCAATTGAGAGAGACCCGGGGAGGGGGGGGCGGTAGCGGCGACTGTGGCGACCGGTGCGAGCGTTTGCGGCGGTCGGCGTCGTCCTCACTCTCCCGGGATGACCGACCCCGGTCACCCCGCCGTCGCCCGGCTCGGGCTCCTGCTCGTGGAGCAGAACTTCGGGCCCGTTGCTCATGTGCGTTGCGCGGATGGGGCGCGCCGCCGCCGACGCCGGCCGCCCGCATCGGGGGGCAGCCGCCGTTCCTCCCGGCGCTAGGCGACGCTAGCCCACGCCCACACATACCTCCCTCTCACCCGCAGGCCGCCCTGGCCGCCCTGGTCCACCGCGGCCCCCTGACCGCCCCGGAAGTCGCGCGGTTCGCCCCCCTGCCCCCCCCCGACGCCCGCCGCGCCCTGCTCGTCCTGCTGCAGCACAATTTGATCGCCGCCCTCCCACCTGCTCCGCCCCCGGCGACTCGCGGCGGTGTCCCCAACCCCGGCCACCGCCCGCGCGCGAGGTTCGCCGCGCGCCCCGCCGCCTTTCCCGCCCTGTTGAGGCTGCCGCGCTGCGTCATGCACGCCCGCCACGTCGCCGGCGCCCCTGGCGCGGCGGTGGTGGCCGCCCTGGCCGAGCACGGGCGCCTGCGCGCGGGCGCGGTCGTCGGCGCGGCGGCCGCGCGGCTGCGCGAGGACCGGCGCGCGGCCGGCGGCCGCGACGGCGACGGCGACGACGAGGGCGACGCCCGGCGCGCGCTGGGCGCGCTGGCGGCGGCGAGGCTGGTGGAGCGGGCGCCACCGGCGGCGCTCGCGGCGGCGGCGCCGCGCGCGCGGCCAAAGGCGCGCGCGGTGCCGGCGCGCGCCGCGCCGAGGCGCGCGCCCGCCGTGCGCGACGAGGATGACGATGATGGCGTCGAGATCGTGGCGAATGCGTACGCCGAGGTGCGGTTTGAAGTGGGCGAGGCAGAAAACGAGGGCGGCGACTCCGCGCCGCGCAAGCGCGGCCGCGCCGCTTCGCCCGCCGACGCCGCCGCCGACGTCAAGGCCGCGCCCGCCGTCCTGCGCATCAATGCGGCCGAATTTGCGCGCGTCTTCCGCGGTGAAGAGTGCGTGGCGGCGGCCACCGCGCGGCGCGGGCCGGCCGCGGGGGCGGTGCTCGCCGCCGCGCTCGCCGCGGCGGCCGACGCCTCGCCGCCGGCCGGCGGCCCCGGCGGCGACGCGGCGCCGGCATCCGTGTCCCGGGACGCGGTCGAGGCAGCGCTGGACGCGGCGGCGCACCACGGGACGCTGGCGGCGGGCGGCGAGCGCGCTGCGCGCGCCGACGTCGACGTCGGCGCGTCCCTCGCCCTCCTGGCCGCCGACGGGTGCCTCGCCCTGCTCCCCGGCGGCCACTGCGCCCCGTGCTGGGCGGCCATGCTCGACCGGCGCCGCACCGCGGCCCTCGAGGACGCGCTGCGAGCGCGGCACGGCGGCGGCGGCGCGCGCGTCTTCCGCCTGCTCGCCGAGCGCAAGCAGCTGGAAGCGAAAGCGGTGGCGGAAGCGGCGATGTTGCCGGCCAAAGAAGGGCGGGCTCTCCTTTACACGCTGCTGCGGGACGGCGCGGTCGCGGTGCAAGACGTGCCGCGCGGCGCCGACCGCGCGCCGTCGCGCACGCTCTACACCTGGCGCGCCGACGCCGAGGCAGCAGTCGCGCGCCTGGGCGCGTCCGCGGCCGCGGCTGCCGGCAACGCCGTCGCCCGCCTCGTCGTGGAGGCCGACCGCGCGCGCGTCGGCGAGGCGCTCGCGCTAGCGGCCGACGCCGCGCGCGGCGCCGCCGCGCCCCCCGTCTCCGCCGCCCGCGCCGCCCAGCTGCGCACCTACTCGGCGCGCAGGAGGATGCTGTGGACGCGGGTGCTGGAGCTGGAGCGGCTGATCACGCTGCTGGTGGCGGCGTGAGAAAAGAGGAGGGGAGGAGGCGGGGGGTGGCGGCGCGCGGCGTCGTGTGCCCTCCCTCTGGCCCTGCCTTCCCACCCCTTTTCTTGTTTGTTTTGGGGCTGAAATAAATGCCGGTTGCGTGCGCGCACTTCGAAAGCAGGCGCCAGAGCGGGTTTCAGAGCGGTCAGCCTGACTCCCCCAAAAAACACAAAGCAAGCCCCCTTCCCTCACTTTTCTCACTCACGGGTGCGCCTCGAGCAAGTGCCGCACCGTCCCCTCGTCGATGTCGGTCGGCAGCCCGCCCGGCGCCGCCGCGCCCGCCTCCGCCGGCGCGGCCGCCGCGCGCTCGGCCGCCAGGGCCGCCACAGGGACGTCGATCGTGCCGCCCGCCGTGATGCGCAGCAGCCTCGTGGGCCGCGTCTGCCCCAGCCGCGCGACGCGGGACGCGGCCTGGGCTTCCAGGCCGGGGTTGAGGCACGGCTCGAGGAGGACGACTGTATTCGCCTCCGTGAGCGTCAGCCCCGCCGCACCGCCCGACGTCGACAGGACAACGAGCAGCGCCCGCACGTCGGGGTCGGCCCGGAACGAGGCGAGCGCGGCGGCGCGCGCGGGCGGCGCCGCGCCGGCGAGCGACGCCGACGCGACGCCCGCTGCGGCCAGGGCGGCAGCCGCCAGGCGCAGCAGGGACGACCACGCGGAGAATATGACGGTCTTGCCGTCGCCATCGGCCACAATCTTGACGAGCGCGCCCAGCTTGGCGCCAAAGTCGTGCGCCGCAGCGGCGACCGGGTCGGCGGCCTCCGCCGCCGCGGCCGCGTCCGGCACCGCGGTGACCAAGTCGCCCACTCTCAACGCGGCCCGGCACAGTGGGCACGCGCCGCGCGCCTCGATGGCGGCCACCGCGCAGTCGTGGCAGAGGACATGGCCGCACGGCGTGACAGCCGCTTCTGCGCCGGCCAGGGCGTCGTAGCAGCAGGGACACTGCAGGCCGTCGTCTTCGTCGTTGACCGGGGTGTCGGTGGCGTCGGGGTCGGCGGCGTCGTCATCGTCGCGCTCGCCACCACCCCCACCACCTCCAGTCCCCGCTTCCGCCCGGAACGCGGCCCGCTGGGACAGCTTGTGCTTGAGCCCCCCAAATGTCGCCGCCGCCGCGCGCTCGGCGGTCGCGACTGCGGCCGCGGCGGCGTCGACGCCGCCGCGCCGCCGCGCGTCGCCCGGGGCCGCCGCGTCGCGCCGCGCGGCCAGCGCGCGCGCCTGCCGCACAAACAGGGACTCCCGCTGGGCCGCGTGCGTGGCTTCTAGAGCGGCGGCAGCCGCGGGCGCCAGCTCTTCTGTGGCGTCCATGCCGCGCTTGCGCTTGGAAAAGCGCGACGACGGGCCGACGGGCTCGGCGTCGCCTGCGCCGCCGAGCGCGGCCCGCAAGCGTTCTGCCGCCGCGGTGGCCGTCCCTTCAGGGTCGGCGCCCAGCATGGGGAGCAGGTCGAGGCCGTCGGCGTAGAGCGAGGCCCACGCGGCGGCCGCCGCGCCGGGGCGGTCGTCTGCGTCGGCCGCAGGCCGTCCCCTGGACCGGCCGGCGTCCGCCGTTGTCGCCGCCGCGCGCACGCCCGCGGCGGCCGCACCCGTGGCCAGCAGGACGCCGCCCGCGGCGGCGTCGAGCCAGTCGGGCGGCGGCGCGGGGAGGCCGCCGTCGGCGCCGCGCCGGCGCACGACGGCCGTCGGGTCGCCACCTTCCTGCGACAGGTGGAACGCGGCCTCGCCGCCCACGCGCGCGAGGGCAACTTTCACCTCGTCAGGCTCTCGGCGCACGGCGGCGAGCTGCAGCTCGGCCGCGGAAAGCGCGCGACGCGCGCTCGCCTCCTTGGCCGCCGCCACTCGCACCAGACGGTCCATGACGGCCGCCATTGTCATGCGCTCGCCGCCCACGGGCGCCAGGGTGGCGCCGCGCCGGCCGGCGCCGGCTTGGGGGTGGCACGCGGCTTGGCGCAGGGAGACGTACGACCCGCGCAGCAGCCTCGCGCGCCGCACCGCGCCCGGCCCCGCGCGCGGCGCGCGGGATCGCAGCAGGGACCGGGTGGCGGCCAGGACGGAGGCGTAGGCGGCGCCCTCGGCGCGGGAGAGGGTCACGCCGACGTCGGACACCGTCGGCGGCGGCACCGCCAGGGCGGCCGCTTCCCGGGACCGGTGCAGGGCGAGGGCGTGAAAGATGGAGGCCAGGGGGCCGGCAGGGGTTCCAGGCTGGAGAGGGATGGGGCGGAGGCGGGGTCAGGTGGTGGCCGGTCGCAGCGACCGACCCCCCCCCTCCCCCCACCACCTCTCTCCTACCTTGGCCAGCCCAAGCGCGCGCACCGCGCCCGCCAGCGACCCGGCATTCAGAAAGTCGAGCAGACCCTGCACCTCGCCCAGCTGGCGGGAGACGGGGGTGCCGGAGAGGAGCCATGCGGCGCGGCGAAAGAGCGACGACGCGGCGAGCGCGGCGACGGAGGCCGAGGAAGAAATGAGTTGGGCCTCGTCGCACACCAAGCGCCAGAAGCCAAGGCGGGCGAGGGGGGAGTCGGCGCCCCAGGCGACTTCGGAGCTGTGAGGACAGGAGGGGGAGGTGGTGGGGCGGGGGCGCGCGCGCGCGCCGGCGCGCACCACCACCGCCGTCCCCCTCATCCTTCCCTCCCTCACCGCAAATTCTCAAACGAGAGAAACACGACGTCGCACGCGTGCACCGGCACGCGGGAGCCGTCGCGCGCGGCGGCCCAGGCGGTCTCGGCGCGCGGCGCGGCCTCGGCGCGCGCGCCGGCCGCGACTCTGCCGGCGGACGCGGCCGCGACCGCGAGGCCCAAGGTCGGGCCCGGCGCGGGGGCACGCCGGCCGCGCTTGGCCTCGCGCTTGACGGCGGCGGAGATGGAGGCGGGGGCGGCTGGGGCCGGGGCAGCGGGCGGCGCGCGTGCGGCGCGCGCGTTCGCGCCGCCGCCCGACGCGCCAGCGCCGAGCCGCCGCGACTCGCCGACCCCCCCGTACACGCCCACCGTCAACGCACCGGGAGCCACGTGGCGGTCGCACTCGGCGAGCCACTGGGGCACGAGGTTCGACGGCGCGACGACGAGCGTCGTTTTGACCGGCGCCGCGCCGACCCCGACGCCTCCGCCGGCGTCCGGATCCGCCGCCGACCACCCCGCCGGCGCGGGCGCCGCAAGCGCGAGCGCTAGCAGGTGCAGCGACTTGCCGGTGCCCATCTCGTCGCACTGCAGCCCGCCGCGCACGCCGGCGGCGAGCCAGTCGGCGGTGAAGAGAGTCGCCGACAGCCTCGCAGGCTTGACGCGGTGCGCGTAAAAGGTTTGGCCGTCGGCGGCCACGAGCTGCGCCCAGAGGGGGTGGAGGGCGAGGCGGCCGTGGCCGCGCGCGTCGCGCACCTCGCGCGCGCGCATCCAGGCGAGGCCGGCGCGCTGGTGCGGGAGCAGGGGGGTCGTCAAGCCGGGAGGTGGGCTTGCTGCGGGCGCGTCGGGCGGCAGGCCGGCGGCGGCGAGGAGGACGGGGACCGCGCGAGCGTGCGCGGCGAGCGGCGCGCGGCCGTCGAGCCCCGCGCCGCCCCGGGGCAACGCCTTCAGGTGCAGGCCCGCGTCCGCGTCCGGCCCCAGGCGCAGGCCGTCGCCCAGGGTGAGCATGGCGTGCAGTGCGGCGGCCAGGGCGGCCGAGTCGCCGGTGGAGGGGTGTGGGGGTGGAGGGTCGGCCGACTCGCCGTCCCACCCAAAACCAGCGGCTGCCGCCTCGGCCGCCGCCCCTTTGCCCGCCCGCGCGGGCGGCGCAAACGCGGCCTCGGTGAGCGCGACGTCGACGACGACCGCGACGCCGCCGGTCGCGCCCAGCGGCACGAGGCGGGCGGTCAGCGTGGCAAAGCCGAGCCGCGCGAGCGCCTCGAGCGCGAGCGCGGCCGACGCTTGCGGCGTGTCGCGGCCCAGAGGGACGACGGCCTCCACTGGCGTCCCTTTGTTGCCCAGAGACGCCGTGGCGCGCAGGACGAGCGCCTTGGCGACCTCGGGCGGCTGCTCGCGCGAGAGGTCGACGCGGCGGAAGCCGGCGGTGGGGGTGGGTGTGGAGGTGGCAGCTCCGCTCCCACCCTCGCTCCCGCCCTCGGCGACTTCGGCCTTGCCCAGCTTGACGCCCCAGTCGAGGACGGCGTCCGCGCGGGCGGCCGCCGCGGCGCGCGCGCGCGCGCCGGGAGCGCGCGCCGGGAGCGCGACGCACCCCGCGCGCAGCGGAAACGTGAGCTGCCGGGCCGGCGGGAGAGCGGCCGGGACTTCCTCGTCCGGTCCGGCGTACAAAACGCCGCCGCGGCGGCGCTCGGGGAAGGGAGGAGCATAGCCGGCGGGCAGCCCGCGCCCGACACTCGACAGCAGCCCCGCGACGCCCAACGGCGCCGCGTCAAAAGCGGCCGGCTCGGGCACGACCGGGTCGGGCGGCCGGCCGGCGGGCGGCGGGGCCCAGGCGTGAGGAGGAGGCGACGCAACGTCGACCGGCGCCGGCGGAAACGTGACGAGCGGCGCCCAGGGCGCGTACGATGCCGCAGCCGCCGCGGGCGGCCGGCGAGTGCCACGACCCGCCGTCCTGGGGCGGCTGCGGGCGGGCGGGGAGGGCGGGAGGTCCGATGCAGGGGCGGGGTCGCCCGCCGACACGCCACCGGCGCCGCCCTCGGAGCCGCTGCCGACCGCAATCACGCCGTCATCCGAGCCGTCATCCCAGGCCGAGGGGCCGGGCGACGACATATGGGCCGACGGGGGAGTGGAGGGCGACGCGGGCGCTGGGCCCACTCTACCGGCCATGGGGGAGCCGCCCGCCCCCAGTCCGCCCGCCCACGATGCCCCCCCCCACCCCGGCTGTGACGCGTGCGAGGCGCTGACCTTCGACGCCGAGTGGGCGGCCGCCTTCGGCGTCGCGCGCTGTGGGCGCTGCAAGCAGGACGAGCACCTGATCTCCAAGGTAGTCAAAGGGGGGGCGGTGTGTCGTGGGCGTGTTGGGGCGGCGCGGCGTCTGACCAATCGCGGGGAACGGGCGACTCGGAGGCGCGCGGCGACGACCCCAACCCGCCTCCCCCCCTCCAGCGCACCGCCAAAGACCTCTACCTCGTCACCGACCGCGACCTGGCCCGCCTGGGGTTTGTGGAGCGCAAAAACCCGCACGGCGCGGGGTGGGCGCCCATGCGGCTCTTCTTGGAGGCGCAAGTCGCCGCCGCTGCCGCCACCCGCCACGGCCCCGGCGCCGACCTGGACGCCGAGCGCACGGCGCGCGTCGAGGCCCGGCTGACGGCGCGCGCGGGCAAGCGGGCGGCGGCGGAGAAGCGGGAGCGGGAGGGGGGCGCGAAGGTCGCGCGCGCGCGCGCCGCGCTCGACGCGCGCGAGGCGGCGGCGCGCGGGGATGCCGCTGCGGGGCGGGAACGGGCGGAGGTCGAACACATTTGATGGGAGAGAGAGGGGGCAGAGGACTTGCCGCTGCTTTCGTTCTCTGTTTTCGTGCGGCCACCGCCTTCATTCACACACACGCCCCTCACGCGCCCGCCGCCCGCACCGACCCCGCGGCCGACGGCGCTTTGGCCGCGGTCGAGGGCGCCCCGGCGAGAGCGGCCGCGGCGGCGGACGGCGCTTTGGCCAGCCCCCCGCCGGCCGCCGGCCCCGCCGCGGCCGCCGCGGCCCGCTCCGCCGCCTCGACCGACAGCCCGTCCAGCTTGACCAGGCGCGGCAGGCGGCGCAGGACGTCCACGCGAAAGGCGGCGGCGTCGCCGCGGTCGCGATACTCGGTCGCGAGCGGGTTGCCTGCGAGCATCAATTCCGTGAGCCCCGTCAACCCTCCCAGGCGCTCCACCTCGGCCCAGGCGGTGACCCGGTTGTTGGAGGCGAGCAAGGCGCGCAGGTGGGGCAGCTTTTCGGCGGGGGACTGGGGGGGCGAAAGGGGAGGGGGAGGGGGGCGGCCGTCGCCGGCCCGACCTTCCACCACCCACCCGCCTCCCCACCCCCTCCACACACCAGCTTGTCCAGTTGGTTGTACGACACCCACAACTCTTGCAACCCGGTCGCGGCTTCAACGCCGTCCAGGCGGCGCAGCGCGTTGCGGCCGAGCGAGAGCGAGGTCAGGCGCGGCATGCCCCCCAGGCCCGCCACCCGGTCGATGGCGTTGGTGGATAGGGAGAGGCGGGTGCAGGCAGCGAGGCGGGCGAGGGGGGCAGGGTCCATGGTCTCCAGAGGAGGGCACTGGCCGAAAAGGGGGGCGACCTCCAGGGACGCCGGGGGCACGCCCGCGGCCGTGGCCGCGCGGTCGATGGCGGCGGCGAGCGGGGAGGCGGCGAGCGCGGGCTTGGGCATTGGTGGGGGGAGGGGGCGCGGGCGGGTGGAGTGAGGGAGGCGAAAGGGCGAGTGGGACGGCGGCGCGGGGCGCCGTTTCCCTGTCGCCCCCACACCCCGCCAGCTTCCGGCCGCCGAAATCAATTGCAGAGAGACACACTGGGGCGCCCCGGGCCGTCACCGCTTGACCCACTGGAACGCCTTGCGCGCCTTGGCCCGCCCCGGCTTTTTGCGCTCCACCGCGCGCGGGTCCCGGGTGAGCAGGCCGGCAGCTTTCAGCGCGGGCCTGTGCGCCGGGTCGAAGAGCTGCAGCGCGCGCGCCAGGCCGTGGCGCACGGCTTGCGCTTGCCCGGTCGGCCCGCCGCCGACGACCGTGGCCCTGACGTCGAATGCGCCCAGCGTGCCCGTCACCGCGAGCGGGGACAGGACGTCGGCCCGGCGCGCGAGCGCGGGGAAGGCGGCGTCGAGGGGCGCGCCGTTGACGCGCGCGGCGCCAGACCCCGCGCGCACCCACACGCGCGCCACGGCCGCCTTGCGCCGACCGGTGCCGTACGCGCGGCCTTGGCCGTCGACCAGGCGCGTGCGGCGGGCGGCGACCTCGGCGGCCGCGGCAGCCTCGTACGCGCGCCGAGCGGCGGCGTCGCCGTCGGCCGAGGCGGCCGCGGCCCACACCTCGCCCAGAGGCGGCAGCCCCGGCGCTCCAGCCGTGCGCGCCTCGAGCAGGCGCAGGACGCCGTCGTGGTCGCCGGCGTCGAGGAGGGCGCCCCAGGCGTCCAGAAGGTCGTCGACGTCTTCGAGCGTGCGCGCGGGGGCGCCCCAATCCTCCTCGCCGTCGTCGCCAGAGCCGCCGGTCGTCGAGCTGGCAAACGAGCGGTGGGCAGTGCGGAAGGAAGGCGCGGCCGCCGGCGCGCGATTGGCCGCCGCGGTCGACGTCGAGGTCGCGGTCGCCTGCCAGCCCGCTGCGCCGCGAGACGTCGCCGCCAGGCGCGCCGCGGCGCAGGCCAGGCGCGAGGCGGCCTTCATGGTCGGCCGCCGCTGTCTGCGGCGGGCGTCGGCCGTCTCCACTCTTCTCCGCCCTCCTCTTGCCATGCGCGCCCTCCGACCGCCGCCCGCCCTGCGCGCGGCGCCCGCGCGCAGCGCGGCGCCATCGCCCCGGCGCCCGTCCCCCACAATGCGCCCGCGCGCTGCGCTCGCCGACGCGCCGCCGCCGCCGCCCGAGCCGCCTCGCGCCGCGGGCCCACCCCCGGACGTCGTGCCGGCCGAGCCTCCGACCGCCACCGAGTGGCAGCTCGACTTCTCCTCGCGCCCCGTGCTCGACGAGCGCGGCAAGAAGCGGTGGGAGCTCCTCATCACGACTCCCAACCGCTCCTGGGAGTGCGTGCGCTGGTTTTCCAACAACAAGATCAACAGCGCCGAGGTTAGAGGAAGAGGGAGGGTGGGGTGGGGGTGATTCGGGGTCGAGGCCAGCGCGCGCCTCGTTTCTTTTCGTTCGCCGACGCACGCCCTTCCTCCACCCCTCCGCCCTCAGCTCAAGGCCGCCCTGGAGATGGCGCTCGCCGTCCCCGGCGCCGTCCGCCCCGACCGCGCCCTCTTCTTCCGCGGCACGATGGCCACCATCATCTCCCGCGCCCTCACCGACCTGGCCATCGCCCCGGTCCCGTCCCGACGCGCGTTTGCGCTGACGGCCGCGTTGACCGAGCGGGCGGACGCCGTCTACCCCACCCTCCCCGGCTACAGCGACACCGCCCCCCCTCCCTTTGGCGGCCTCGACGGCGGCCCCCCCGAGGACGCGCCCGACGCCCTGCGCGGCGAGGCGTGGCAGTTTGTGGAGCTGCCCCTGGAAGCGCTCGAGGAGGAGGCGGCGGGCGTGCGGTCGGGCGCGTCGTTCGGCGCCGTCTTCGACGCGCGCGCGGTCATGGGCCCGGCCGCCCCCCCGCCCGGCGCCCCCATCCCGGGCGTCGCCGTTTACTCCCGGCGCGCGCTGCCGCTCGCGGCGTGGACGGCGGGGTATGAGGTGGCGGCGGTGAGGGCCGACACCGAGCGCGGCTGCCTTGTGCTGGAGACAGGCGTCGGCGCGAGGTGGAAATACGCCGCGATTCCGAAAACGGCGGCGGTCAATGACGAGGCGGTTGCGTGGGAAGCCGCCAAAGCGGCGGCCAACGGGCTTCACTTCCTCGTCGTGCAGGACGGGGAGGAGGCGGACGTCGCCGGCCTGTGGCTCCTCTGGGACTCGCCGCCGCCCGCGGTCTAGAGAAGGAGAGAAGAGGGGAGGGAGGGGCGCGGGGGTTGATTTTTGGGTGACACCGCCCGCGCGCATGAAAGCCCCAGCGAGCGAAGGCGCCAGCGTCACATGCGCCCCACCATCCCCCTCTCTACGCGGCGCTGTTGTCCGATTCGTCCCCCGGCCGCGCCGCCACCGGCTCCCCCCCACCCCCAAAGAACGACCCGCGCGCGCGCGCGTCAGCTTCGTGCGCCATCTCGTCCGGCGCCGCGCGCCACGCCTTGTCGGGCGAGTACCAGGCCAAGTTGGAGACGTGGGACGTGTAGAGGCAGGCAAAGCGTTCGACCTGGTGGGCGTAGCGCGAGTTTTGGTAGCCGGTCTTGAGGAGCGACCCCCACACCGCGTGGAATTGCGAGTGGTAGGCCTTGAGCAGGGCGACGTGTTTCGAGCGGGCCGCGTTGCGCTGGGAGCGCAAAGAATCGTAGATCGAGGCGTAGGCGTCATCGCTCCCGCCCTCGTCGTCCGACCCCGACGCGCCGCCATGGTCGCGCTGCCACTGGATGCGCTGCATCTGGTCCTCCAAAGCGTCGCGGGCCAGCCTCAATGACGCCAGCTCGGCGGCCGTGGCGCCGGCGGACGCGCGGGCCGCGAGCTCGGCTTCCAGTTCGGGGACGACGAGCATCGTGCGCCAGCCAAGCGTTTTCTTGGATCGGAGGATGTCGCCGTAGATGTGGTCGCCCACGTAGAGCACTTCGGCGCCATTCGCCACGCCCAGCATGCGGTGCAGGTCCAGGAACGTCCCCCCTTGAAACGCGCGCCCGCGCGCGCGGCCGCCTCGCGGCGCGCGCGACGTCGCGCCGGGGCGCGGCAGGTCGGCGTCCCCGATCTGCACCATGGGCGTGCCGGAATCCGTGTTGCGCAGCAGGCCGGACGGGGGGTCGACCTCGAAGAGGGGGCGCTTGTCCGTGAAAAACGCGGGTTTGCCGCACCCCGTCACGACGACGTCGAACGCATCGAGCCACGCGGGCGCCCCGTCGTCTTTCAGCTCCCCGCCCAACAGGTGCCGCATGATGACGTCGGTGTAGTCGTACAGGGAGTTGGTGGCGAGAAACAGTTTGCGCCCCGACGCGCGCAGCGAGCGCAACAGGTGGGGCAGCGCGGGGTCGTCGTGCACATACTTGCCGGGGTCGGCCGCGACCGCGGACTTGAGCGACCCGTCCCGGTGGCACAGGTCGACCGCGGCGCGCACGTCGCGGTAGAGGTCTGGCGTGGTCTTGCCCGGGGGCAGCGCGCCCGGCGCTTCGTCGGCCAGCTCGACGAGCTGCATGAAGAGGTGCGCTTCGGCCAGGGAGAACAACGTGTCGATGAGCGCAAAGTCGGGCTCGTCAAAGGACGCGGTCTCGGGCGACCGGGCATAGGTTTCGAGCCGGTCGTCGCGCGACAGCTCGCGGAAACCGTGGTAGGCCAGCTTCACGTACTTGTGCCGGTCCACTTTCAGCACATTGCCCCGTTTTTTGTCGATGACGAGGCCGCGCGCCATGTAGCGCCAGTCGAACTCGAAATCGCGCAGGACGAGGGGGTAGCCAAAAACGGTGACCAACTTGTCGACCGTCAGGGCGTACGCGAGGGCTTCAAACGTCTCTGGTTTGTATTGGGCCAGGGTGTAGTCCTGTGAGTGGGCGAGGGGGTGGGGAGGTGGGCGGCAGGGAACGGGAGAGCGCGCGCGCGCACGCGCTGAACCGCCCCACCACTCTCCGCACCATGTCGAAGCCGATGGCGCGGATGGAGGCCATGTTGAGCGACCTGGGGAGGAGGGGTGGGTGGGTGGTGGGCGGGCGGGCGGCCAACGGAACGCCCTGCTCCTCCTCCCTCTCTCGCACCGGTTGCAGAACACGCGACGCCGCACGTCAAGTGGCGTCGCCCACGCCGCCCCGGCCCACGCGGGCGAGTCGTCGGTCACCGTGGGCGGCGGCGGCACGGTGAGCTTGGCCGCGGACCCGGTCGGGGGGGGGGGGGGCCAAGTCGCTGTGCGGTATGACTGGCGCGCGTCAGGGGCGCCCGCCGCCGCAGCCGCCGCGTCTCCAGGGGTCGAGCGGGCCACGGGCGCCGTCCGCAGGGCGGCAGCCAGGCGGCGGCCGGCCAGCGCGGTCCGCATCGGGGTCGGCGCGGCGCGCGGCGGTCGCGTGCGCATCGGGCGGGCCCGCCCGATGCGCCCGGGCGGCTCCGAGCGCGCGCGGGAGCCGGCGGCTGGGCGGCCGGCGGCGCGGGAAGAGGGGAGGGCGGTGCCCCGCGCGCGAGAGCAAAGCGAATAGTGCGACGGTCGGCCGAGCCGCGCCGGCACTCCGTCCCGCTCGCATGCTTCTGCGCCGCGCCGCGCTCGGTGCCGGCGTCGGCCGCCGCTGTGTGGACCGCATCCCCAGGGCGCGAACGCTGGCCGCGGCAGCCCCTGGCGACGCCGACGCGCTGCGCACCGCCGTCGCCGGGGCGGCCGGCCCCCTCCTCGACACTGTCCTCGCCGACGGCCCCGCCGCGGACGCCGCCTTTGAGCCGGCCGCCCTGGCCCGCGTGTCGGTCGCGCTGGGCCACGATTTCGGGGCGCGCACCTGGCTCCTGCGTGCCGCGCTGACCCACCGCTCGTTCCGCGCCGAAACCTTCCGCTCCCGCTGCTCCGAAGCGCTCGCCTGGGTGGGAGACGCCGTGATTCATCATGCGCTGACGCCGGCGTTGTTGTCTGCGTACCCGGCGGCGCCTGTGGGGGACCTGACGGCTGTCCGCGCGCACCTCGTGTCGCGCGCTGCGCTCGCGGCCTTGGCCCGCGACGCCGGCGTCGCCGACGCCCTCGCCACCGGCAAATCTTTCGCCGGCGGTGCCGCCGGCGCGGCCGGCGGGCCGAGCGTGGCGATGCGGGGCGAGGCGGCGGAAGCAGTGCTCGGCGCCGTCTTCGCCGACGCTGGGGCCGAGGCCGCCGAAGCGGCCTACTGGCGCCTGCGCGGCCCGCTGCCGCCCACGCTGGGCGCGCTGCAGTCCCAGGTGGCGGCCGCGGTGCAGTGAAGTGAGGCGGGCGTTTTGGGGGTTGCAAGAAACAGAGAAGAATGGCGCGCACGCACACACACACACAGCCACCGCTCCCACCCCACTCTTTATCACAGCCCCAGCCGGCACACCGGGTTGCGGCGCACGGTGGACAGCGACACCTTGTGCCCAAACAGGTCCCGGATGTTGTCGATGCCGTACAGGATCATGGTCGGCCGCTCCAGCGAGAGCCCCCACGCCGCCACGCGCACGCCGTCGGGCAGCCCCATCGGTCGCAGCATTTCCGGGCGGAACAGGCCCGAGTTGCCGACCTCGATCCATTTGCCGAGTTGGTCGGAGAAGGCGAAGATCTCCATGCTCGGCTCCGTGTACGGGTTGTAGGCGGGCTTGAAGCGCAGCTTGGTGAGGCCGAGGCGGTCGAAAAAGGCGCGCAGCGTGCCGATGAGGTCGCCGAGGCCGAGCCCCGGCGCACACACCAAGCCTTCCACTTGGTGAAACTCCGCGAGGTGCGTCCGGTCGACCGCCTCGTTGCGGAACACGCGGTCGATGGAAAACATGCGGGCGGGGCGGAAGCCGGCCTGCGCGATCTTGAAGAGCATGCGCGACGACACGGCGGTCGTGTGCGTGCGCAGCAGGTTCTTCTCCGCCTCGGCCGGCGCCCACGGCGCGTCGTAGCCGCACGAGCCGTGCCCGCCGCGCTCGTGCACGGCGCGCACGCGGGCCGCGTAGCCGGCGGGGACGGTGGACAGCGGCGTCGTCGGCGGGTCGGCGAGGAAAAAGGTGTCGTGCGCGTCGCGCGCGGGGTGCTGCTGCGGCTGGAAGAGGGCGTCGAAGTTCCAAAAGGCCGACTCGACCCAGGCATTAGTGTCCATCTCCGCAAAACCCATGCCGACGAAAATGGCGCGGTACGCGGCGCGCACCTTGAGCAGCGGGTGTAGCGCGCCGCCGGCCGGGAGCGTGCCCAGCGCGTCCAGGTTGAGGGTTTTGAAGGTGGCGGTCTTCCAGGCGCCGGTGGCGACCATGGACGCGGTGACGTCGGTGGCCAGCGCGACTCTTTCCAGCGCAAACGCCGGCCCCTTGCCCACGCGGTACGTCGTCCACGTCTCCACCGCGGCCAGCTTGCGCTTTTTGAGGGCGGCGGCGGTCGCGTCGTCGAGAGCGGCGCCGGCGGCGAGCGACGCGCACGCTGCGCCGACCACGTCCGCGGGCGTCCCTTCCACGACCCGCACCACCCGCGCCTCGCCACTGGACTTGTCCACCTTGATCCACTTGGCCGCCATGGCCGCGGGGAAGCCGAGCGCGGCGACAGGGCCCAGGGCGGCTTTGACCGACGCGAGCTCGCCGCCGTCGGCCGGCACGCCCGCCAGGGCGCGCGATTCGGCCGACCCGTGCTCCGCGAATTCGGCGCCCGTCGCTGTCAGCGCCAGGCGCGAGTGGGGAATGGGGGACGCGTCGACCATCTCCGCCGCGATGAGCGACTTGACAACGCCGACGACGGTCGCGTGCTCCACGCCCCGATCCTCCGCCCAGGCGCCCGTGTCGTCAACAGCCCCTGCATCGTGCACGGCGCGCAGCAGGTCGCGCTCGAGGTCGGCGGAAGGGGCCATGTCGGCCGGCCGCCGCGGATCGGGGGGGGACCGCGGCCCGGGCGCGGCTCGAAGCCGGGACGAGGAGCAAGAGCGGCCGCAGTCGCGTGGGCCGGCGCCGGCACCGGCGGCGGCGCGAGGAGTGGCGGGGCGGCCAATCGACGGCGGCGCGGCGCCGGGCCCCCACTCTGCCGCGTCGCCCGCCTCTCCCGCCGCCGGCGCGCCTGGTGAGACAGGTGGAGGGCGTGGTCGCGCCGCCGGGACGGCACGCCCCGCCCGCGCCCCGATTCGCCCCCCCGCGGCCGCGCCGACGCCCACGCCTCCCCACCCCCCCAGGCGCCGCCCCTCCATCACCCCCTCTCTAAACACATGGTGTGGCGCCGCCTGCCCACGTACCTGCCCTCGTTCCCGCTGCGCCTGCTCCCGCTGACCGCCGCGCAGAAGCGGGCGTACGAGGCGACGGGGCACCTCGCGGAGGTCGTGTTCAAAACGCTGCCCAGCATTGGCAAGGTCAGCGGGAGAGGGAGGGGTGGGAGGTGGGGGTGGCGGTGGCTTTTCTTGCGCGCGCCGACCGGACCCCCTCTCCTTGCGTCCCTCCTCGCCCCCAGCTCGAGCTCAAGGAGTACCTGACCAAGGTCTACAACCTCCCGGTCGCCTCCCTGCGCACGTCCGTGCTCGCGGGCAAGAAGAAGCGCGGCAAGCACGGCCACTACGCGCGCGCCGACGTCAAAAAGGCTTACGTGTCTCTCAAGCCGCCAGCTGGCAACAGCTCGTGAGGCTAGGCACCAGGGCAATGGCGAGCCAGGACGCGGCCGCTGCCGCCTCGCCCAAGCCCCCGATCTTCGTCTCGCACCGCGAAGCGCGCACGCCCGCGTCGCGCTCTGGCAAAAAGGGCGGCTACAGGCTCGAGTTCCGCCTCGTGCACCACGACGGCGGCGAGACGCTGGCCGCCACCGGCGCGGACGCGGGCGACGCGCACTACACGTACGTGCCGGCGCCGGGCTTCGAGCCGCCGGCGGGCGTGCCCGTGCTGCGCGCGCGCAACAAGCGCGACCTGCACGCCTGGATCGACGCCGTCATTCGCGCGTCCCAGGACGTGGCCGGGTTTCACCTGGTGTCGTCCGACGATGAAGCGGCCAAGAAGCCGGCCGAAGGCGGCGGCGGCGCGGTCGCGGGCAAAGCGGCGACCCCCGCGCCCCACCCACCCCCCTCCTCCGCCCCACCCGCCTACATTGCGCACCGCACCGCCCGCGTCGACCTGCCCGACGGCCGGCGCGGCGTGCGGTGGTGGCTGGTGGACGCGGCGGGCGTCGAGTGGGCTGCGGCGTCTGGCGAAGAGCGCGGCGCGCGCGACGGCCACTACGAGTACGCGACCGACGCCTCCCTCCCCGGCGGCGTCGCCATGGAGTGCCAGAACCAGGCGGGCGTCATGCGGTACCTGGAGACCATGATTGCGGGGGGTGGCGGCGTCGCGGCGCTCGGCGGCGGTGCGGCCGCGCGCTGCGACCGGCCGCCGACCGCCAAGCGCGCGCGGGAAGCGACTCCGTCGGCGGCGGGGTCGCCCCCACCGCCCGACGCGGCGCCGGCGGGGCCGGTGCTGCCCACGATCGCGGAGCTGGCGGCCGCGCGGCCGGCGGGGCGCGCCGGCCTCGTTGCCGCTCTGGCCGAAGGCCTGCCGCCCGATCCCCCCCTGGCCGCCGACGCCGAGGCCGCGCTCGCGTCTCGCGCGCGCGTCGACGCGGCGGCCGCGGAAGCCACCGCGCGGCTGGCGGTGGCGGCCGAGGCGCGCGCGCGCGGCGCGCGTGCGGGCGCCGCGCTCGACGCCGCCAAGCGCGTCGCCGTGCGCTGGCTGCGCGCGCCGCCGGGGACGGCGACGAAGGCCCGCGCGGAGGCTGCTGCGCACGACGTGCGCGCGGCGCTGGCGTCCCTGGGCGCTCTTGCTGCGCGGTCGGCGCCCGCGGCGCGCGTCGCCGCGCTGGCCGCAGCGCACGCCGCCGTGCGCGACGCGGCCGGCCTGGCGCTGTCGCCCAAGCTGGCGGCCGCGGTGCCGGCGCTGGTGCCGGCGGTGCTCGCCGCGGCGGCGTGCAGCGACGCGAGCGTGGCCGCCGCGGCGGCCGCCGTGCTCACCTCGTGGCGCGGCGCCACCGGCGCCCGCCTCGCCGCCCTCACCCGGCGCGACGCGCTGGCGGATCCGGATGAAGAAGTGGAGGCCGTGCTGGCGGCGGGGGCGGCGGCGATCGATGCCGCCGCGGCGGCAGAGGGTGGCGGAGACGGGGGCACCCCCGCTGCGCCGTCTGTGTAAGCGCGCGAGCGCGGTCAGTGTGCAGCGTGCAGCGTGCATCTGGACAACGCAAGTCAGGGCGCCTCCCCTTCACTCTAACAGGGCGGCACAATCCGCGCGCTCGCGCTCTACTCGGGTCTGCGCAGCTCCGCGTGGTCGGCGGGGGCTGGCCGCGACCGCGCCCACGCCCTCGCCCTCGCCCTCGCCCGCCGCCGCCTCGCAATGGCGACTCCGCCACCGCCGTTGGGGCACGGCCACACACCCACACACGCAAACCAACGAAAAAGAACCAACATGCTGCCATCGCCGATGCTCCCCTCGAAAGCAATGGCGGCTTTTGACCCTGACCCTAACCCAGACTGTGACCGGGTGCCGAAACGTGCAGCCCCGCGCCGGAGCCGGCACATGTTAATGCATGTACATGTAAATAGATTTGCCGCGCCTTAGGGTCAGGGTCAGGGTTAGGGTCAGGGTTAGGGTGGAGAAAAGGCGGGGGGGCTGGGCTTTGCCTCGACGTAAACGAGATCGTGGTTGTCCGGCCCGCTTGCGAGGGGGCCCGACAACGGTCGACCTTCATCTTTTGTAGTACAGCACTTTTTTGGGAGACCTACTCCCAAAAAACACCCATCCCTCAGCCAACTGCGTCACCCTGTCCGGCAGGGACGACATGGTGACAGCCATCGTCCAGGCACGCACCTTGCCGTTGCATTCGTACGGCGAGTGCCCGCAAAATATGGCCGAGTCGGCGCGCGGCGCGTCCAAGATCGACACCCTGCGCAAGCACCAGTTTTGCGTGACCATTGAAAACAGCGTGGCGGAAGATTACGCGTCGGAAAAGGTGAAAAGAGGCAGCGCGAGGGGTCGCTCGGCGGCGGTTTCGCGGCCCGGCGACCCTCCTCACCCTCCCTCCCGTCGCCGCTTGAGCAGCTCGGCCGCTACCGCCGCGTCTGCCGCCGCGACGAGCGCCGCGTCGTCTGCGCGCGCGGCCAGTGCGGCCGCTTCCGCCGCGTCCACCGCGGTCAGCAGGGTGGCGTCATCGTACGGGTCGATGGGTGCGGGGTCGGCGGCGGTCGCGGCGGCGGCCGCCACGCGCGCGACGTCGGCCGGCAGCGGCCGCGCTTCCGACCGAAACCCCGCACACTCCGGGTCGTGGCATCGCTGGTGGTACGCGCCCGCGACAAGGTCGACGACGTAGTAGACGCCGTTGGACTTGTGCGCGCGCCCGACGCGCGCGCAGTGGCGGCCGCCGCGGAGCGCGAGCACGAGCGTCGAGCGCGACAGTGCCCACGTGCGCACCGCCGCGCCCGGGTCACGCGACGCGTCGGCGGCGACCGACTCGATGAAGGCGTCGACCGCGGGCAGGGGCGAGGGGCCGGGCAGGGCGGCGAGCGTGGGCGCGCGCGGCGGCACGCGCGCGCCGCGCGCGCGGCCCGCCGCGGGCGCGCCCCCGCCGCCGCCGTAGTACGCGCCGTCGACCTCCAGCAGCCGCGCGCCGGGCGACACGTCTCCCGCGAGCGCGCAGAAAAAGGCGGCCCGGTCGGACGCGGCCGCGCCGGCCCAGCGGCGCGTCGGCCGGAGGACGCGGCCCGGCGCGCCCACCTTGCTCGAGCCGGCCATGCGCCACGCCCGGTTGCGCGTGTACACGCCCATGTCGACGGCACAGCCGGGAGGGGCGCCGGCGTCGGCCGAGGTGGCGATGTCTGGCGGCGGGTGCGGCGCCCCGGCGCGCGCCGCCGCGCCCGCGCGCTCGACCGCGGCCCGCGCCACCGCGCCCGCGTCCGCGACCGACGCAAACGCGGCGCCCGCCATGCGCAGCGTGACGTGGCGGGAGAACTTGGCGGGGGACGATGCATCGAGTTCGAGCACGTCGGCGGGCGAGGGTCGCGGCGCGATGTCGGGCCACCGCGCCGCCACCTCCCCCACCAACGCCTCCACCACGCCCGCCACGAGCGCGTCGCCGTCCACGCCGGGATTGTGCTCGGGCTTGAACTCGATGTCGAGGTACGCGTGGCAGGGGCGCCCCTCGCGCAGGATTTCATACGCGTGCCGCTGCTCCGACGCCGTCCCCCGGTACCGCCGCCAAAAGGCGGGCAGGGATGCCACGACGTAGACGCGCGCGCCAGAGGCGGAGACCTCCTCGGAGAAGACGCGGGCGGCGGCGGAGGCAGGCGCCGCGTCGGCCGCGGCAAACGCGGGCGCCTGCCGCCGGAAGACGACCGCGCCCGGGGGCGCACCGCCGCGCCCGCGGGCCAGGCGGGCGTCCACGGCGGCGAGCAGGCGGGCGAGGGAGGCGTCCGAGGGGGCGGCCGAGTAGAAGGAGGCGCGGTCGACGCGCGCGCGGGCGGGGGGTGGGGGCGGCGCCTCTTCCGCCTCGGCCTCGCCGTCGCGGGCGTGCTTGGCCGGGCTTGCGCCCGGGGAGCCGTCGGCCGCGTTGCGGGCGGCGAGCGGCGGGCGGCGCGGCGCGCGTCCGCCCGCATCGGCGTCGGCGTCGGCGGTTGCGCGCGCGGCGGCCGCCACCGCCGCCGCTTCAGCGCACGCTTGCCACAGCGACATCGGGCAGGGGCGGTCAGGCGGCGAGGCGCCTCCCCCCGCGCGCCGCGCGCAAGAGTGCGCACAGACAGACGGGCTCACCCCGCTCCCTCTTCCGCCAGCTGCAGCACGGCCGCGAGCGCCATGAGCACGCGGCCCATGGCGAGCTCGTCCTCGCACGGGGCCAAGGCGGGAGGGGCGGCCGCGCGGAGGCCCGCGACCGCTGCGCCGCCCGCCGCCCGCAGCGCCGGCAGCGTCGAAGCAGCCAGCGCCTTCAGGTCCGACGCCGGCAGTGCAGTCGACACGGCCGCGGGGCGCGGGTCCCGCGCGAGCACGAGGCGCAGCGTCGCGAGCGCCGCGCCGACCGGCTCGGCGCGCGCGGCCAGGTCGGCGGGGCCCTCCCACCCGGGAAACGGGCCCCGGGCCAGCCGGGCGAGGGCGGCGTGTAGAGCGGGGGCCAGGAGCGGGGGGGCGGTGGAAGGCGTGGAGTCTGAGGGGAGCAAGGAAGGAGTGTTTAAGAGTTGAATTGTGCCGGACACAATTGCCATACCATTTTTTCTCTCTTGATCCCGTGTTGCCCCCCCCTCCCCCTCCCCCACCATCCAACTCGTCCGCCGCCATCTGGGCCAGCCCTCGCAATGCCAACGCTTCCGCGCCGGCGCCAGCGGCCGGCGCGGCGAGCGCGGCGGCCAGGGTGGCCGCGCGTTCGGTCGGGTCCAGCCCGGCCAGCACCGCGCGCCAGCCGTGGTAGGCCGCGTTGCGGGTGGGGGAGCACGGGCTGCCGGCCATGGCGATGGCTAGGGTTGGGACCAGGGACGCGAGGGCGGGGGCGGCGGCCGCGGCGGCCGCGCCGCGCGCGGTCGCCGCGGCGGCCGCGAGCGCCGCGGCCTGCACCACGCCGCCCGAGCTCTCTGCGGCCAGCGCCACGTGCAGCAGCGTCAGAGCCGCCGCGGCCGTCTCGGCCGCGGGCGCGGCGGCGCCGGCGGCCCAGGCCGACGCGTAGGTCACGAGCGCGGCGCCGGCGCCCGCGCCGTCGCCCTCGCCCTCGCTGTCGCTGCCGCGGGCCGCCTGGGTGTCGTCGTCAGCCGTCGCGTCGCCGCCGTCAGTCGTGGCCGCCAGGCGCGGCGCCAGGGCGGCGGCCGCGCGCGCGGCGGCCGCACGCGCGCGCGGCGGCGCGGCCGCCGCGGCCGCGGCGTCGAATGCGGCCGCCGCGGATCGGCGCAGTCCCTTCCTCACACTCGCCGCGGGCGGCAGGGGCCGACCAAACAGGGACGCCGAGAGCAGGGACGCGAGCGCGCGCGCGAGCGACGCGCGCGCCGCGCGCCGCTCGCCCGCGGGCCAGGCGTCGACCGCGGCCGACAGCGCGATGGCTGCTTGGGCAGCATCGTGGACGGGGTCGGGGATGGGGCACGCACTGTCTGCGGCCGTCTGGAGCGGGCGGCGCAGCGCGCCCGCAACCGCGGCCGCGACGCGCGCCGCGGCCGGCGCCCGCCCGCGCTCCAACCGGCCCACAGCGTGAGGCAAGGCGTTTAAAGCAGACGATTGGACCAGGGTCCACCTGAAGGAGAGGCGGCGTGAGCGTCGGCGAGTGCCCGCCTCGGCTCGCGTCCCGCCCCCAACCCCTCTCTCCTGCTCACCCCTCCCCGCCGTCCGACCCCACCAGCTCCGCCGTCAGCAGCAAAATCGCCTCCCGCGGCGACAGCGCGCCGGCGAGCGCGGTCGCCAGGCGGCCGACCGCTCCGCCATCGCCGCCCGCCGCCGCGGCCGCCAGCAGGGTCGGCGCCCACGCGAACGCGCCCTCGTCGAGCAGGGTCGCGTGAGGGCCGCCACCGGCCAGGGCGGCGGCCGCTGCGTCGGCTAGCGCCGGCGCGCGTTCGGGCGTGGCCCCCACTAGCGCCGCCGTGGCCGCCGCCGAGTCGCCCGACGCCAGGGCGGCGTCCAGGGCGGGGTCGGGCGCGGCCATGGCGGCGGAGGGTGGCGAGAAGGTGCGCGAGAGACAGAGTGCCCGCGCGCCGCGCGCCGCCGTGCGCCCCTCTCCTCTCTCGGGCTTTGAGTCTGCCTGCTACAGGGCGGCAGCCGGCGGCGTCGCGCGGGGCAGCTCTTTCCCGTGGTTGGCAGGCAGCTGGCGGCTGCGCGGAGCGCGCGCCAGCCCGGTCGGCGGTGCGGTGGTGCGGCAGTGTGTGTGGGGGGGGAGGGGGCGACCGCCAGGGTCGGGCAATACTCTTGTGGGGCGGGGCGAGAGCGCGGAGCGAAGTCAACGGTGCGTGAGTCGCTCGCGCGCGGTGGGGGTGGGGAGGGGGGGTGGGGTGAGGCGGGCGGGGGCCGTCGTCGCGGGGCCCGCCGGGCGGTGTAAAGGCGACCGCCCCGCGCCACCAAACGACCACCTCGCCGGCGCCACGGGCGCGGGGGGC
>Ga0315283_10000491_pt1 | contig 29382 bp, 22 predicted proteins | sample YL17G09_0_MG_FD_204541 | JGI IMG/M metagenome (GOLD analysis project Ga0315283, IMG submission 204541) | Sediment microbial communities from Yellowstone Lake, YNP, Wyoming, USA - YL17G09_0 | ecosystem: Environmental > Aquatic > Freshwater > Lake > Sediment | place: USA: Wyoming | collected...
CCATATATAAATGATAGGGGTGACGGGAATTCGGGCCTTTTCCGGAGTCGTGACACAATCTCCCATTCATGACCGACTCCACTGCGAACACTTGGCGCTTCCCCTCGACCTTCTGGGTCGCGAATCTCATCGAACTGTTCGAGCGCGCGGCGTACTACGGCGTCTTCATCGCGCTCGCGGTGTTCCTGACGAGCGTGGTCGGGTTCACCGACGTCCAAGCGGGCTGGGTGGGGGCGTCGTTCGCTGGGCTGATCTACTTGCTCCCGTTCGTGACGGGGGCGATCTCGGACCGCATCGGCTTCCGGCCTGCGCTGATCATCGCCTTCGCTTGTCTCGCCGCCGGGTACGCGCTCATGTGGGTCGCGCCTCGCCCCCTCCCCGTGATCGCCGGGCTCGCGCTGGCCGCTATCGGCGGCTCGTTCGTCAAGCCGCTCATCACGGGGACCGTGATGCTCTGTTCGAGCGAAGTCTCGCGCGCTCGCGCGTTCAGCCTGTTCTACATGATGGTCAACATCGGCTCGTTCACCGGCAAGAGCGTGGCGGGGCCGGTGCGCAAGGTGCTGGGCGTCGGGGCGGTTCCGCTGTATTCGGCAGGCGCCGCCGCGGCCGCGCTCGTCATCGTGCTGCTTTTCTATTGGCCGAAAGAAAACACGGCCGCGCGGCCACGTAGCGTCGCGGAGTCGCTCCACGGCCTCGCGACCGTCCTTCGCAACGGCCGGTTCCTCGCGCTCATCCTCATCACCGCGGGGTTCTGGCTGATCCAGGGACAGATGTACGCCTCGATGCCGAAGTACGTGCTGAGGATGGTCGGCGATGCCGCGATGCCCGAGTGGTACGCCAACGTCAATCCGCTGGTCGTTGTGCTGTGCGTCGTCCCGGTCACACACCTCGTTAGAAAACTCGCCCCCATCAGCTCGATCGCGATCGCGCTTTTCTTGATCCCCATCTCGGCGACGATCATGGGGTTCTCCACGCGGATCGGGTCGATGGCCGGAGCGATGGGTTTCGCGACGCACCCCGTGACGATCGCGATGATCCTCGGGATCTCGCTGCAAGGGTTCGCCGAGTGCTTCCTCTCACCGCGGTACCTCGAGTTCGCCTCGAAGCAAGCCCCTCCCGGACAGGAGGGGCTGTACATGGGCTACGCCCACATCAACACCTTCTTCGCGTGGTTCACCGGCTTCGTGCTCTCGGGCTACCTCCTCGAGGCGTTCTGTCCCGATCCCGCAAAACTCTCGGCGGCCGACCAGGCGGCACGTCTTGCGGCGCTCGCCGGCCAGGGGGCGATGCCCGCCGCCTACGCCAACGCGCATGTCATCTGGTGGGTATTCGCCTCGGTCGGCGTCGCGGCGTTCTTCGCGCTTTTGATCCTGCAGCGATCGTCGCGAACCGCTACGCCAGCTCCGCGCTAGATCCCGCCTCGCGCTTCGACACCGTCAGCCGCCCATCGCGCCCCGCCTTGCGGCACGTAGCGCACCGCCACGTCGTCACGGTGCGTCGTGCGATCCACTGCGCCCGGCACACGGGGCATGAGTGGACGTAGACGAACGCCTGTCGGCGGCGTTCGCGAACGGCCTCGGGGACGGTCGCCTCGGCCCAGCGCACGCGCGGGTCATAGCCCGCTCGTTGCATCAGCTCTTTCCATTCGCGTCCGTGGGCTGCCGCTTTGCGGCCGTGGAGGACCCAGGTCGCGACGTGCGCGACTTCGTGGCAAACGACCTCGCGCAACGCCGCGGGCGGACCGTCGAGCAGCCCCGGGTTCAAACGGATCAGGCCCGTGCGGGGCGAGCAGCGGCCGAGCGAGCTTTGAAGGCGCTGACTGAACACGATGCGCACCCGCCACGGCAGCTCGGGAAGGTCCCAGACGACCGCCCAGTCGGCCAACCAGGCTTCGTAGGTTTCGGCGTCGAGCGCGCGCATGCCGGGATCTTACATTTCTCTGTCACCAACGCCCCCTTCCCGTCATGAACTTTTGGAGCCGCCTCGTGGTTCCGGCCGGGTGTTCCGGAGGACAATGGGACCAGGGCGCAGGCGGCGGGAGAAACGACGATGCCCGGTACACATGTCATGGAAGCACCCGCGGGGCCGCGCGGCGCCAAGCTGGTTTCGGTCGACGGCCGCACCTTTCCTCTGGAGGCGGCGCGAGTCTCCGCCTCGACCTCCGGCGGAATCGCCTGCTCGACGCTGGTCCAGACGTATCGCAACCCCTGCGCCGAACCGCTCGAGGTCGTGTACACGCTGCCCCTCCCGGCCGACGGAGCGGTCATCGGCTACACGATGCGCCTCGGCGAGCGCGTCATCCGCGGCGAGGTGCAGCCGCGCGAGGAAGCCAAGGCGGCCTACGAGAAGGCGATGTTCGAAGGGCGCTCGGCAGCGCTGCTCGAACAAGACCGCGACGACACGTTCACGCAGCGACTCGGCTCGCTCCCCGCGGGGCTGCAGGCCGAGATCACGATCGAGGTGATGCACCCCCTGGCGTTTCTGATCGGCACCGGCGAGCTCGGGCCGGAGTGGGAGTACCGGTTCCCGACGGTCGTCGGCCCGCGCTACACGGGGATTGGGGGACGCGTGCCCGACGTCGGCCGCCTCTCCCCCGACCGAGCGGAAAGCCTCGGCGAGATCCCGACGCGGATCGAGCTGACACTGACGACCATCGATCAGGCCGGCGCCGAGGTTCGCCGCATCGAGTCGATGCCGCTCGACCGCGACCTCGTCGTGCGCTGGGCCGCGGGCGAGGGCGCGATCGGCGCGCACCTCGTCGAAGGGCCGGGACTCCCCGGGGACGACGGCCGCTACGGGCTGCTGACGATCACACCGCCTCGCGCCCCGGCCGTTTCGTTCGCGCGCGACCTGACGATCCTGATCGACGCCAGCGGCTCGATGGCCGGCCCGCCGATCGAGTGGGCGAAAGACGTGGCCTCCGGACTGCTGCGAAGCCTCGACGAGGGCGACCGCTTCGAGCTGATCGCTTTTTCCAGTCAGCCGAGATCGCTCACGGGCGGCATCGTCGGCGTCAGTGAAAGAACCGTGCGCGAAGCGCTGGGCGGGCTGGCCCAGCTCTCCGCAGGCGGCGGGACGGAGATGGCCGATGCCATGGTCAAGGCCCTCCGGCCGCTCCGACCCAACTCGCAGCACCAGATCGTGCTGATCACCGACGGAGAGATCGGCTTCGAGGACGAAATCGTCGCCCGGATCATCAAAGGGCTCGGAGACGGCGCGCGGCTGCACACGGTCGGCGTGGGCTCGGCACCCAACCGCACGCTGACCTCGCGCGCGGCCCGCGCCGGACGCGGGGTCGAGTCGTTCGTCTGCGGCGACGGCGAAGTGCCGGCGACGGTGAAGCGCCTCGTCGCCGCGACCTCGCGGCCCGTCCTCACCGACGTGAAAATCGCGGCCCGCGCAGTCCGTGGCGTCGCCCCGGCACGACCGAAAGACGTGTTCGCCGGGCAGCCGCTCGTCGTCGCGCTCGAACTCGAGCCCAAGGGTGGAACGCTCGAGGTCGAAGGGCGAGTCGCCGGGACCACGGAGCAGTGGTCGTGGCGCCTCACGGTTCCTCCCGTTGCGATGCGCGAGGGGAGGCTCTCGACGCTGCCGCTTGGCGCGCTCTACGGGCGCGAGACGATCGCCGATATCGAAATGCACGGCGCGCGATCGGACGATCGCGTCGTGGACGTCGCCATGCGCCACCGCATCGCGAGCCGCGAGACGAGCCTCGTCGCGCTTTCCGAGGAGCCCTCGGTAGATCCGAAGTCGCCGAGGCGGCGCGTCACCCTTCCCGTCGAAGTGCCGGCTTTCGTGTCGGCGGAGGCAGCGGGATTGATGTCGCCGCACGGCATGCGAACCCGAGTGGCCATGTCGCGGGCCACCGGATCGATGATGGTCGCCGACCGGGTTTTCGATGGACTGTTCCTCGGCGCAGAAGGCGCCGCCAGAACGCTCTTCCGGAAGATCCGAAGCGATGTCAGCCCCTTCATCAGCGTTCAAGCCCGCGTGCTTTCTGTCGAGGGGAACATCCTAGTCATCGAGTTCGAGACGCCGTCCGACGGATTCAGCTGGCCGGCGGGAGCGGTCGGCGTGACGCAAGACGGCAGCGATGTCGGCAAGGGCACGATCGACGGGCAGCGTTCGAGTCCGCAGGGGCCGCACGCAAAGGGGCTCCTCCTGCGTCTCACCATCATCGGCACGGCCGACTGGCGCTGCAACATCGGTGACGACGTCTGGATCATCGTAGGCCTGACCGCGTGAACGAAGCGGATCATCTCTTCGAGATGGCCCGCCGGAGAGACGCCGGGGCTTTCGCGAATTGGATGGCTCTCGTCGAGCCTCCGGTTCGCGGAAGCCTCCGGCGTTTCGCCCGCGCTATTGACGTCGAGTCCGCGCTTCAGGAAACGTTCTTGAGGATGTGGCGCGCGAATCAAGACCGCGGGCGAGCGTTCGTGGGTGAAAACGCCTCGCTTCGCTTCACGCTTCGCGTCGCGCGCATCGTGGCGCTTGAAGAAGTACGGCGCGCGAAGCTCGATCACCTGATCTCGCTCGACGACCTCGACCCATCCTCCGAGCCGTCGATCGACCCAACGCCCCCATCCGATCCGGGGCTGCTGCGCGCCATCAAGGACTGTATCTCGCGCCTGCGCGGCAAACCGCGCGACGCGCTGCTCACCCGCCTCGCCCGCGGCCACGAACAAAGTGACCGCGACAACGCGGCCTCGCTCGGCATGGCCGTCAACACGTTCCTTCAAAACGTCGTGCGCGCACGCAAACTCGTGGCCGCGTGCCTCGAAGGGAAGGGCCTGTGAACGACGAACGCGATCTACTCATCGAATCCGTGACGACCGCCTGGCGCGAGCGTGACGTCTCGGGCCGTGCCGTTCCTCCGCCCGCCTGGTGGGACCTTTCCCCCGACGACCGCCTCCTCGTATTCGATGCCCAGGTCGCAACCCGTGAGTTCGAGCGTGCGATCGATTCCGAAGGCTTCAGCGGCACGGTTAGGGCGGTGTTGGATCGGTTGACGCAGTAGCGACGTTCACCGCAAACGGCGCCTGAGCCTCCGTTTTTTGATCATTCGCGTCGCCGACGGTCGCCAGCACCGCGCGGAACGTGTAGCGGCCCGGCTTGAGTTGCTGCACGGGAAGCTCGTCGAGAAGCCGCTCACACTGCACCGGGACGCGCGCCGATGCGTTGAATTCGACCTCGGCGAGAGAACCGGCAGGCTCGCCGGCGGCGGTTTCGAGACGGCGCGCGATCGACCATGGGCCGTCTCCGGCCTTCGGGCCCAGGATGCAGACGTGAGTCAGCGTCGCGAGCGGCTCGCCACGGTCCACCTCGTCGATGAGCAGCGGCCGGAAGGCGTCGCGCGCGCCGAGACGATCGCCGGCCGCTCCCTTGGCGTCGCCGCCACCGTAGACGACCACGTCGTCGCCGCGGCGGCGGCCCAGGATCGGTCCCGTGAGAATAGCCTCCCGCTTCGGTAGCGGCGGCACCGTCAGATCGGTGACATTGCCGAACGGCGTGGAGCCTTCGGGTGTGACGAGCACTGCGGTCAAAGCGTAGTTGCCGGGCAGAAGCGTCATCGGCTCGACAAACGTGACACGCGGGGCGTCGTTCGAGGTGTCGCCGACGCGTCGATTGACCGAGATCACGCGGCTGAAGCTGTGCGCGACGTCTGGCCCCCGTCTCAGCACGACGCCGAATTCCCACGTCGAATCGCCTGCGGAAGGTGGGAGCACTGCGGGGAAATCAACGACGAGAACGGCGTTCCAGCGCTTGGCATCCTGCGGCTGGAGGGGGAACACGTGCGCGCGCAGGCCTCCGCCCTCGAACTGTCTCGGGACGAGAAAGGCGGCCTCGACCGCCTGGGTCCGCCGCTCCTTCTCGGACGGGAACGTGTAGCGTGCGGCATAGTTCAGATGCACGCCCTTTCGGCGGCTCTCCACCCGGATCTGGTGTCGCTTGTCGGCCTCGGGGTGATGGTCGTAGAACCCGAGGGCGGTGCGACAGCCGAGATCGCGGCGCGCCCGAGCGTACCCGATCGAGTAGTCGTTCGTGTTGCTCGTCAGCCGCCCACCCGTCATCGACGCCAGCCTGAAGAGGCCTGGTGGACCACCGGGCTCACCAACCGGTGGCTTGCGGTCGGGAAACCTCTCGTGGGTATCCACGAAGACCCCCGATACGTCGACGGGGTAAAACGAGACCCTCGCATCGCTGGCAGCCGCGGCCAATCGCTCGTAGTCGAGATCGTAGGTATTTCCGGGCCCAGGTTTCGCGCTCACGACGACGACGGCCTTGGCGCCTGGAGACGTGCGCAGCACCGTGACGAGGGCGCGCAGCGCGGTGAAGAACGGCTCTTCTGTCAGATACTTGAAGTTACCGTTCCAGAGCGAGACATCGTGCTCCATGCGGTGGAGCGTGTCGATCACGGCCCTGCGGTCTTTCGTGAAAGGCTGTTCGACGCGAAGCCCTCCGGTGAGCGCCACGACCATCATCTCTTCGTCGGCCGTCCCGGTCTTCGCTTCGAGCACGTGTTGGAACTCCTCGAGCGCCTTCGTGTGAAACAGGCACGACCGCAGGTCGGAATCGGGACACGGAGCCGTCGTCAAGTGCAGGTAGTCGAACGCAAGCACGACACGACGGGTCCCGTCCTCGAGATCACGCGGCGTCGCCCATCCTCCCAAGCGCCGGCTTTTCGGATCGGCCTCGGCCCCGGACTCGCAGTACGCGTCCAGTGTGTCGATCTCCGTGGGCTTCCCGTCCACGAACAGCTCGAAATCGCCCTTGGCCATATCCGGCACGGTCATGTCTTCGGCGTCCAAGGCGACGACGTCGACCGTCACGAGCCTGACCTCGATCGACTCCTTCAGCTGCGAAGGCATCGCTTCGGCAGGCGGTGACTGCGCACCGATTCTCGAGGCGATGAGGACGGCCACCAGGATCGGCGCGGTTCGGAGGACCGAAGGCATGGTCTGGGCTCCCCTATGATTGCGTTCGCTTGTAACACGAAAGAGCAGGAGTGTCTCGAAGCGGTCCTCGTGGGGACGAGCTCGATAATTCAACGCCTCTTTTTCGGTGGTTGGATTCCTGGGCCGCCGGTACTCTTCCCCGCATGACCACCCAGCCCTCGCGCGACACGATGGTGGCCGCCTTCCTGGCCTCGGACGGCTCGTACGACGGGGTGTTCTTCACCGCGGTGAAGACGACCGGCATCTTCTGCCGCCCCGCGTGCCCGGCGCGCAAGCCGCTCCCCGCAAACGTCGAGTTCTTCGCCACGGTGCGCGAGGCGATGTTCGCAGGCTACCGCCCGTGCAAGCGGTGCACTCCGCTCGAAGTTCCGGGCAAACCGCCGGAGTGGGCCGCGCGCCTGATCGCGCGTCTCGACGCGGCGCCCGATCTGCGCATTCGCGCCGCCGACCTTCGCTCTTCCGGCATCGACCCCGGTCGCGCGAGGCGGTGGTTCAAGACGCACTACGGCATGACCTTCAGCGCGTTTTGCCGCGCACGGCGCCTGTCGGGCGCTTTGGCTTCGATCAGAAAAGGAGGCAGCGTGGACGACGCCGTGTTCGACAGCGGCTACCTTTCGCACAGCGGATTCAGGGACGCCTTCGCGCGCACCTTCGGCGCGACGCCCGGAAAGGGGGAACAGGTCGAAAGCGTCTCTCTCGCCTGGATCGAAAGCCCGCTCGGTCCGTTGATCGCGGGGGCGGACGATCGCGGCATCTGCCTGCTGGAATTTTCCGACCGGCGGATGCTCGAAGCGCAGTTGAAGACGCTTTCGCGCCGGCTGCGCCGCCCCCTCGTCCCGGGCGAGCATCGCTACTTGGAACAGCTGCGATCGGAACTCCACGAGTACTTCGACGGGAAACGAAAGGTCTTCGAGGTTCCCCTCAACGCCCCCGGGACGCCGTTCCAGGAGAGGGTGTGGAAGGAACTGCTCGGGATCCCCTACGGCGAGCTTCGGTCCTACGAGCAAATCGCAATTGCGGCCGGCTCGCCCAAGGCGGTCCGCGCGGTGGGGTGCGCCAACGGGATGAACCGGATCGCCATCGTCATCCCCTGCCATCGCGTCGTCGGCAAGGACGGCACGCCGACCGGCTACGGCGGCGGCATCTGGCGAAAGCAGCGCCTCCTCGACCTCGAGCGAAAAGGGGACACTCCCCTTTTCCGCTGATCGTGCCTGGGACGCCGGTTTACAGCCTGCCGCAGCGCGTTCATACTTCCCGGTGCTGATCGTGCGCGGGAGCCCGAGACCATCACAGGAGGAACGACGATGGCGGTGAAGAAGAAAGCGGCGCGCCCCAAGGTAACGTCGAAACCAAAGGTTCAGTCCAAAGCGAAAGCGAAGCCCGCGGCGAAGCCCAAACCCAAAGCCGCAGCGGCCCCGAAGCGCCCGCCCAAGGCGATGACCGAGGCGGAAATGATGGCGCAATGGCAGGCGGCGATGACGCCCTCGCCCGCCCACGCGCGGCTCATGCCGATGGTCGGCACCTGGCGCGCGAAGACGACGTTCACGATGGCGCCCGGGGTGCCCGAGCAGGTGCACGGGGGGACGTCGGTCCATCGCATGGTCTTAGGCGGCCGCTACCTCGAACAGATCTACAAAGGTATGTCGATGGGGATGCCGTTCGAGGGAATCGGCTTCACGGGGTACGACAACGTGCAGCAGCGCTACGTCGGCACATGGATGGACACGATGGGCACGGGACTCATGAACAGCGTCAGCGTGGGCAACCCAACCGACGAGAGGATCGACTGCGTCGCCGAGGCGATCGAGCCGTCGGGACAAAAGAGAGTCTTCGAGAGCATCGTGCGCATCCACAATCATGGGCGTCACTCGTACGAGATGTGGACGAAGGGGCCGAACGGAAAATCTTTTCGTATGATGCTCATTGAATACGAAAGGGTATGACGATCCCGGCTACTGCGGCCGGAGACACATAGAGGAGTCCCGACAATGAGAGCTTCGATACTGCGAACCGGCTTTGCCGTGATGGCGGCCCTGATGGTGACCGGGATGGCCTTCGCCCAGCAGACCACCTACAACTACGATCGAACCACCGACTTCACCAAGTTCAAGACCTACAAGTGGGTCCCCATCGACGGCGCCCAGCACCCGGACCAGATCACGGCCGGTAACATCACGACGATCATCGACGGGCTGCTTGCTACCAAGGGATACGTCAAGAAGGATGCCGATCCCGTGGACCTGTTCGTCGGCTACGGCACGACGACTCAGGACCAACAGATCATCACGGGGTATGGCGGTGGCATGGGATTCCGCTTCGGCGGCGGGATGGGGATGGCCGAGACCTCGACGATCAAGAACGGCACGATCCTCCTCGACGTGTACAACCCTTCCGGGAAGCTCTTGGTGTGGCGCGGCACTGTGACGGAGACCCTCGACCCGAGCTCGAACGCCGACAAGAACTACAACAAGCTGAAGACGGCGCTGACGAAGCTCTTGAAAGACTTCCCGCCGCCCGTAAAGAAGTAGGCTTGTCGATCCGGCCGATCCAGCGGCTCGTCAAGGCCAAACCCACGATGGAGGGGGCCGGTGTCCACCTGAACCGCGCCTTCGGATTCGGCAGTACCTCGGAATTCGATCCGTTCTTGCTCCTCGACGATTTTCGCAACGACGACCCCGCCGCCTACGCGGCGGGGTTTCCGTGGCATCCCCACCGTGGGATCGAGACGATCACCTACGTGCTGGCGGGAACCGTCGATCACGCGGACAGCCTGGGGAATAGAGGCGCGATCGCGGCCGGCGACATTCAATGGATGACCGCGGGGAGCGGCATCATCCACCAGGAGATGCCCAAGGGAGACGGCGCGGGCCGGATGCACGGGTTCCAGCTATGGGCGAACCTCCCGTCGTCGTTGAAGATGACGGCGCCGCACTACCAGGAAGTGAAGTCGGCCGAGATCCCCGAGATCACGGACGACGACGGGACGACCGCGCGCATCATCTGCGGCAACCTCTGGGGAACGAACGGACCCGTCGACGGGATTGCCGCGGAACCCAACTACTTCGACATCACCGTGCCGCCCGGCAAGCGCAAGACGATTCCCGTCGCGACGACGCGACACGCGTTCGCGTACGTTTTCTCCGGATCGGGGACGTTCGGCAACGGCGCGCCGGTCGCCGAGATCAACGACCGCTCGCTCGTGTTGTTCGATCGCGGCGACGAGGTCACGGTGCAGGCGGGCGAGCGCGGAATCCGCTTCCTGCTCGTATCGGGAAAGCCGCTCGGCGAACCGGTCGCTTGGTACGGCCCGATCGTGATGAACACCGAGGACGAACTACGAACCGCCTTCGCCGAGTTTCAGGACGGGACGTTTTTGAAGCACGGTAAGGCCTAGAAACACCTACTTCGGTGGTAGCACCGGAGCGGGAGGCGCCGGGACCGCTTCCGCGATCCCGAGGATCGACTTCACGGTTGGCTCGAGACCGGTCATCCCCGAGGCCTTGCCGTACTCCAACGCCACTGCGGGGTCCTTCCCTTCCAGCCACACCGCGCGCAAGGCGAGCAGCGCCCCGATGCGGTTCCCACTCCCGCAGTGCAGAAGGACCGGTCCACTCGCCGCGGCTTCTTTCAGTGCAGCGTCCAGGCGAGCGACGTTGTCCTTCGTGAGACCGGCGGCGCCGGCCACCGGAATCGAGACGTAGGCCATGCCGGCCGCCTTGACGGCCGCGGCCTCCCACTCGAATCCGGGCTCCGTGTCGGGGCGGAGATTGATCACGGTCTTGTACCCGGCGGCTCCGGCGGACGCGATCTGGTCCTGGGTGGGCTGGCCTCCGCTCAGAACCCCGGCGACCGGGATACGGGCGTTCGGGACCGGCAGGAGAAGCGTCGGCGGGGCGGCCAGCGTGGTGGAAAGGACGAGGAACGACAGGGTGAGGATGAAGGCGCGTGGTCTGTTCATAGCTAAACAGCTTACACTTCGCGACCGTTGAAGAGGACTCGCGCATGAACTTGAACTCCGGAACCTCCCTTCTCAACTACCGCCTCGCCGAGAAGATCGGCGAAGGGGGCATGGGCGAAGTCTGGAAGGCGACCGACGCGACGCTCGCGCGCGACGTCGCGCTGAAGTTTCTGCCACCCGCGTTGTCCTCGGATCCCGAGCGTCTCGCCCGCTTCGAGCGCGAAGCCAAGGTGCTCGCGTCGCTCAACCATCCGAACATCGCCGCCATCTACGGACTTCACGAAGCCGGCGGTGTGCGCTTCCTCGCCATGGAACTCGTTCCCGGCGAAGACTTGGCGCAGCGGTTGGAAAAGGGGAGTGTCCCCTCTTCCGAGGCGACCGACATCGCGCGGCAGATCGCGGAAGCGCTCGAGGCGGCGCACGATCAGGGGGTCGTTCACCGCGATCTGAAGCCGGCCAACGTAAAGCTCACCCCCGACGGCAAGGTGAAGGTTCTCGATTTCGGCCTCGCGAAGGCGCTCGATCCCGTCGCCTCGGGGGGGAAGTCGGGGATGGATTCGCGGATGTCGCCGACGATCACGTCGCTCGGCACCGTTGCGGGGATGATCCTCGGGACCGCGTCGTACATGAGCCCCGAACAGGCGAAGGGAAAGCCCGTCGACCGGCGCACCGACATCTGGGCGTTCGGCTGCATCCTCTATGAAATGCTCGCCGGGCGCCGTCCGTTCGAAGGCGAAGGGATTTCCGAGGTCTTGGCCGCCGTGATCATGGCGCCGATCGCGTTCGAAGCGTTGCCGCCTACGACGCCGCCGCGACTCGCGCGCCTCGTGCGCCGCTGCCTCGAACGCGATCCGCGCCGTAGGCTGCGGGACATCGGCGAGGCCCGGCTCGAGCTCGAAGACATCCAGTCGGGGAAGGCCGACGAGACCTCGCCCGCGGTGGCTCCGTCCGCCGAGGCCGCACCGAAACCCTCGCGGCTTCGCCGCCTGCTCTCGGTCGCCGCGACCGCCGCCGCCACGGCCGTCGTGGCTTACGTCGCGCAGCGATCGTTCACTCCGAAGCGCATCGAGGCTCCCGTCCGCCGCTTCGAGATCGCAGCGCACGGCCCGTTCCGGTCCAACAATCAGAGCCGCCTCGTCGGGATCTCCCCCGACGGCACGGCCATCGCCTACGTCGAGGGAGGGAAGCTCCTCGTCCGGCCGTTGGCGCGGATCGAACCGACCGTCATCCCCACCTCCGCCGAGCCATCGATCGTCTTCTGGTCGCCCGACTCCGCGTTCATCGGATACGTCGCGGGCGGCAAACTCTGGAAGGCGCCGGCAACGGGCGGCGAGAGCAGCGTCATGGCCGATATCCGCCTGCAGTTGACCGGAGGGAGCAGCGCGTCGTGGTGCCGGGACGGGAAGATCGTGATGACGACCGGCGACTCGGGAGTGCTGCGTGTGTCTTCGTCGGGCGGCGATTTCGCGGAACTCGTGCCGCTCGACAAAGACAAAGAGACCGACATCCACGACGCGAGCTGCCTGCCCGACGGCAGCGTGCTGTTCGTACCGCACGTGGCGGGCGGCCGGCCGAATTCGCTCTGGGTCTTCGCCGACGGACACCGGAAGGAACTGCTGAGACTCGCCGCCGATCAGGACATCTGGTTCCCCGTCTATTCCCCCGCCGGCTTCATCCTCTACCACCGGCACCCCGCCAACGTGGGCGTCTGGGCGCTCCCCTTCTCGCTCGCCAAGCACGAGACAAACGGCGATCCCTTTCTGGTGGCCGCCGACGCCGACGTGCCGAGCGTGTCGAACGACGGCACGCTCGTCCACGTCAAGGGCGCGGCGTCGCGAATGACCCGCATGTTCTGGGCCGACCGCACCGGCAAGACGATTTCGCCCATCGGTCCCGCTCAGGAGCAGTGGCCCTTCCCCGAGCTCTCCCCGGATGGACGGTACGTGGCGATCGTGGCGAAGGAGAACGAAGTCGATGACGTCTGGATCCACGACGCGGAGCGCGGGACCCGGACGCGCCTGTCGGCCTCGAACGTCCCCTACAGCATCGAGGCCTGGTCGCCCGACGCAAAGACGATCCTCTACAACGAGGGCAGCTCGGTGCCGTTGACGATGAAGATCAAGAACGTCGACGGAAGCGGCGAGGCGCGCGTTCTTCATACCGGCTACGCGGCATCGCATTCGTCCGACGGGCATTATCTGCTCTTCGCCGACTTCGATAAGTCGAACAACTGGGACCTTTGGTACCTCGACACGAAGGGAGACGGGAAGCCGGTCTCTCTCGTCTCGAGTCCCGCGATTGAGGCATGGCCGCGCCTTTCACCCGACGGGAAGTACTTCGCGTACGTCTCCAACGAAAGTGGCGCCGACGAGATCTACCTCAAGCGTTTTCCGCAGGGGGACGGTCGCTGGCAGGTGACGGTCGGCGGCGGGACGTGGCCCAAATGGAGCAGGCAGGGCGACAAGATCTACTACGCGCAGGGCGACACGGTCATGGAGGTGGACGTGGCGGCCGGGCCCGAGCCGCATCTGGGCGTGCCCCGCGAGATCTTCAAGCGCAAGCCGCTCGGCTGGCCGCTGTTATTCGGGTGGCCGGCCGGCTTCGACGTCTCGGCGGACGGAACGCGCTTCGTGATCGTCGAATCGCAAGGTGCCGCGAGCAGCCTCGGCGGCATCGTCATCGAGGAAAACTGGACGAGGGCGTTCGCGAAGTAGACCACGAGGCGGAATGAACGCAATCGATCGCTCCAAACTCACGGCAGGCTTGCTCCTCGGGCTTGCGGTTCTTGCAGTGTTCGCGCCGGTGATCGGGCATCCCTTCTTCGAGATCGACGACGACAGCTACGTCACCCGCAATCCCCACGTCTCCTCCGGTCTTGGCGGAGACAACCTGGTCTGGGCCTTCACCTCTTTTCACTCTTCCAACTGGCACCCGGTGACCTGGATCTCCCACCAGCTCGACGCCAGCCTCTGGGGTTTGTCTCCCGCCGGACATCACCTGACGAGCGTGCTGCTGCACGTCGCCAACACGCTGCTCGTGTTGCTCGTGTTGTCTCGGATGACCGGGGCCTTCTGGCCGAGCCTGTTCGTGGCGGCATTGTTCGGACTGCACCCGCAACGGCTCGAGTCCGTGGCCTGGGTCGCCGAGCGCAAAGACGTTCTCTCGGTTTTCTTCGGGCTGCTCGCCCTGCTCGCCTGGGCGGAGTACTCCAAGCGACCGACGCCTTCCCGTTACCTGGCCTGCCTCTTCGCTTTTGCGCTGGGGTTGATGGCCAAGCCGATGCTCGTCACGTTGCCCTTCGTGATGTTGCTGCTCGAGTTCTGGCCGCTGGAACGGATGACGCTGAAGTGGTCGGCGGTACGGCCTCGGCTGATCGAGTTGATTCCGTTTTTCGTGCTCGCGGCGGCGTCCTCCGTCGTGACGATCGTCGCCCAACGCGCGAGCGGAGCCGTCGGCTCGCTTTCGGCTGTGCCGTTCACGGTGAGGCTGGCCAACGCCTCGACGGCGTATGTCGCTTACTTGGGCAAGTTGCTCTGGCCGATGAATCTGGCCGTGGTCTATCCGCTTCCTCACGACGTTCCGGTCTGGCGGTGGGCTGGGGCGACGGTGCTACTGATCGCCTTGACCGCCGGAGCCGTCGCCTCGGTTCGCCGACGGCCGTGGTTGACGGTCGGGTGGTTCTGGTTTCTCGGCACCCTGGTTCCGGTCATCGGCCTGCTGCAAGTCGGAACGCAGGCGTACGCCGATCGCTACACCTACCTTCCGATGCTCGGCATCGGCATCGCCGTCGCATGGAGCGCGGCCGAGTTGTCGAGCTCACGTTCGCATTGGCGCATGCCGCTGGCCGCGGGAGCGGTGGCTACCTCCCTCGCTCTCGGCGCGTTGACCGTCACCCAGGGACAGTTCTGGTCTTCGAGCGAGCGCCTGCTCGAGCGCTCGCTGGCGGTCGCTGGCGGGAGCGCATTGGTCCACAACAGTTACGGCGCCCTGCTCCAGCGAGCCGGCCGGCGTGACGAGGCGTCGCAGCATTTTCGCGCGGCGCTCGACATCGACCCCTCCTTCGCCAGCGCCCGCAGGAACCTCGGCAACCTGTTGATCGACCTGAATCGGCCGGCCGAGGCGATCGTGGAACTGGAGCGCGCCGTTCAAGAGGCGCCGGGCTATGCGTCGGGCCAGAACGGACTGGGTGTCGCTTTGACCAAGGCCGGGCGCGGGGACGAAGCGCTTCCGCACTTGCGACGCGCGGTCGAGCTCGAGCCCGCCGATCCTCGTTGGCGCGACGATCTGGTCGTGGCCCTGCTCATGCAACACCGTGAGGCCGAGGCGATCCCTGTGCTCGACGCGGCCATCTCCGGTCGTGGAGGAACGGCGGAAGATCGTTTCCTGCTGGGAGTGGCGCGGTCGCAACTTGGCGAGCTCGAGCCGGCGGCGGCGGCCTTCGAGGCGGCGCTCGCGATCGACCCGAAGCACGCTCGCGCGCTCAACCGCCTCGGGATCATCCGCGCCCAGCAGCACCGCCTGGACGAGTCGATCGAGTTCTTTCGCCGCTCCCTGGCGATCGATCCCGCCGCGCAGGACACGGAGCGAAACCTGCAGCGGGTGTTGGCGATGCGTGGGGACGGTCGATGAGCGGCAGGTCGAACTTGACCCTCCCCCGCCTTGGACGTATCCCTTCAGCGCAGATTACTGAGGAGGATCTATGAAGACTCGTCGCGTCCTTCTGGGTCTTGCGTTGGCTCTCTTCGTCACGGTCAGCGCACGCGCGGGTTGCATACCCGACCGCAACTTCGGCAACTACGGCTACGACCCGAGCACCTATTCCTACGTCCACTTCGGCGCAGACACCAACCAGACGACGGCGGCCATCGTCGGACGTTTCTGGGAGGTGGGCGCTCGTGCAGCCGCCAACGAAGGCTCGTACGACGATTCGCAGTGGATGCTCTGGGAAGGGCCCGACCGGTGGGATTTCCAAGGCTGGCTCGGACACGAGGGAGTGCACGGCTGCGTCAGTGACGAGATGATCCTCGTCCTGCAAGACACGACGCAGGACGAATCCAACGCCGTGTTCGTCGCTGGACGGGTGCACAGAGATCCCCCTCGAGAAGTCGAGTATCCGTTCTGGGTAACCGGCCTCGACTGGGACGCTGTCAAATTCCCGGCGGCATGTCGTGAACATCAAAAGCGCCGAGGCCACACCGTCACGGTCGACCTGGCGCTCGACGGCATCAACGGTGGCTTCTATGGCGAGCCCGGGATGCTGCTGACCGATACGATCACCGGGTATTCGGTGTGGACCGCGCGCGGCGACACCGACCCGGGGAGATCCACCGCAGCGTGGACGCGAGTGGCCACGGTTCCCTTCACGGGTGAACCCGGCGGACTTTCCGGACTCAGGGTGGACTGTTCGACGAACCAAGACGTGCTGATCGCCGTCGGCTTGGAATTCGACAACGGGCAGTTCAGCAGCGACTTCGTCGGAAAGTCCACGCGCATCGTCTGCGACAAAAGGGCGAATGACCCCGGCGATGCCGACGCGGACGGAACCGAAGACGCCTGCGATCGCTGCCCGCTCGATCCCGCGGTCGGCGCGCCGGACGTCGAGCAGGACGGCCCGAGCTTGGGGCGGAAGGAACACCACCCCTGTCACGATCTCCATTCCGAACTGGGGCCGTAGCGAGTTCTTCTTGCCCCGCAGCAGTGATAGCGCGCCATCGAGCATCAAGCCGCGTTTCACTCCAGCGACGCGGATTTCTCGCGATTTACCGGATTGAAGTCGCGAAACCCGCCCGGCAAGTAATCACGCCGGGTAGAATCGCCGGATGAACCCCGCAACCGGCACCAGTCTCCTCCACTACCGCCTCTCCGAGAAGATCGGCGAAGGCGCCATGGGCGTCGTCTGGCGCGCGACGGACACGACCCTCGACCGCGACGTCGCGATCAAGATCCTGCCGGCGGAGTTCGCCGTGGACGCCGAGCGGCTCGCCCGTTTCGAGCGCGAGGCGAAGGCGCTCGCGTCGCTCAATCATCCGAACATCGCCGCGGTCTACGGCTTCCACGAGACGCAGGGCGTTCGGTTTCTGGTGATGGAACTGGTCGGGGGAGAAGACCTCTCGCAACGGATCTCCCGAGGCCCGCTCCCCTTGGACGAGGCGTTGGACGCCGCGCAGCAGATCGCCGCCGGTCTGCATGCCGCGCACGAGAACGGCATCGTCCATCGAGACCTCAAGCCCGCCAACGTCAAGATCACCAAGGACGGCAAGGTCAAGGTCCTCGACTTCGGGCTGGCCAAGACGTACGGGCCGCAGGCCATCTCCGGCGGGTCGATGACGATGACCAGCGCGGGAACCGCCGCCGGGATGATCTTGGGAACAGCGGCGTACATGAGCCCCGAGCAGGCGCGCGGAAAGCCCGTCGACCGGCGCACGGACGTCTGGGCGTTCGGTTGCCTCCTCTACGAGATGCTCGCGGGCCGGGTCGCGTTCCCGGGCGAGACGGTCACCGACGTGCTGGCCGCGATCGTCCACAAGGAACCGGACTGGAACGCGCTTCCCGCCGCGGCGAGGCCGCGGGTTGAACGTGTCATCAGGCGGTGCCTCGTCAAGGACCCGCGCGAACGCGTGCGCGACCTGGCGGACATCGGGCTGTTGCTGCGCGAGATCGGCGCGGATCGAAGCGGCGGAGACCTCGCGCCGTCTGCGGCCGCCCCCCTTGCGGCTCAGCGGCGCTCCTGGATTCCGGTCGCCGCGATTGGCTTGACCGGCATCCTGCTCGGGGCGTTCGCGGGCATGCGCTGGCTCGCGGCTCCTTCGGCGAACGGGAAAGTCGCGGCGTCCGGGGCGCGGGTCGCGGCGATCAACCAGTTGACCGACCTTCCGGGGGTGCAGGACGCGCCGAACCTCTCTCCCGACGGAAAGAGCCTGCTCTATGTGGCCGGGGACGGGGGCGACGAGGACATCTTTCTACTCCGCGTGGGCGGAGAAAACGCGATCAACCTGACGGCGGCGTCCGCGTCCAACGACTACGACCCCGCGTTCTCCCCCGACGGCGAGCGCATCGCCTTCGGCTCCGACCGGGAGGGAGGCGGGCTGTTCGTCATGGGGGCGACCGGCGAGTCGCCGAAGAAGATCGCGCCCGAGGGGGCGCACCCGTCGTGGTCCCCCGACGGCCGGAAGATCGTCTACTCGACCGAGCGCGTGGTCGATCCCTTTTCACGCCACACCATCGCGAGTCTCTGGGTCGTCGATGTCACCTCCGGCGAGAAGAAGCGCATCTATGAAGGAGACGCGGTGCAACCGGTTTGGTCGCCGAGCGGGAAGCGCATCGCGTTTTTCGCCGTCAAGAACGGGCAGCGCGACCTGGGCACCATTCCCGCCGAGGGCGGGGCGTCGACCGCCGTCACGCACGACCCAGCGACCGACTGGGATCCGTTCTGGTTTCCCGACGATCGATGGCTTTACTTCTTCAGCGATCGCCGCGGTGGACCGGATCTGTGGCGCATCGCCGTGGACGGGGCGAGCGGCGCCGTGACCGGCGAGCCGGAGCCGGTCACCACCGGATCCTCGCGCCCCATGCAGGGGAGCATCTCCGCCGACGGGCACCGGATCGCTCTCGAAATCGACGCGTCGCGCGGCGAGCTTTTGAAAACCGGGTTCGACCCCGTGGCCTGCCGCCCGCTTGGGCCGCCGGCCACCCTCTTTGCGTCGTCGAGTCCGTTCACCCAGGTGGACGTCTCGCACGACGGTTCCTGGATCACCTACCGCACGACGGCCCCGCGCGAGAACCTGTTCGTCATGCGCGGTGACGGAACCGAGCGCCGCAGGATCACCGACGACGCGTTCCGGAATCGCGGGCCGCAATGGCTGAACGACGATGGCTGGCTCCTGTTCTACTCGAACCGCTCCGGGGACTACCAGCTCTGGTTGATCCGGCGGGATGGAACCGACTTGCGACAGCCGGCGAACGAGACAGGGTTGGAGCCCAACGTTCCCGCCGTGTCACGCGACGGTAAGCGCGTCGCGATGCTTCTTCAGGCCAAGACAGGCGCACCGCAGCTGGGGATCGCGAGCATCGACGCGGGTTGGTTCAGCTCCGGCGCCTCGGCCCTCCGTCCTGAAGTCGAGACGGCTGCCGGAGATTTCTTCCCTTTGTCCTGGTCGCCGGACGGGACCCGCATCGCCGGCCGCGAGATCACGGAAGGCGTGCTCGCGATCTACACCCCCGGCGTGGGCAAGCTCGAACCGCAACGGGATCGCGCGGGACGCGACTTCGGCAAGTGGGACTTGGGCGCGGTCTGGCTTCCGGACGGACGACGGATCTTCGCGTGGGACAATCGACGCGACGTCGCCACGGTGTGGGATACCGTCGCCCAGGAAGTTCGCGACGTTCCCGGCCTCCCGGGCCCGTCGGAGCTCGAGCTTTCCGCCGACGGCCGCACGCTCATCCTCAACCGGCGGGTGTCCGAGGCGGACATCTGGATGTTGACGCTGGAATAGAGGGCTACTCCCCGGCCCAGTAGTCGACCGCGTCCTTCTTGAAGGCGAACACGTTGAAGCGCGCGTCCGAGGGGCGACCGCCGATGGGCCGCCCTGCGATGACGCCGTACTTGCCGGAATCCGGGTACTCGACGACCTCGGGGTCCTCGGTCGTGCTCAGCGCGAGGTAACGGAGCGGCCCGTTCCCGGTGTTGATGATCTGGTGGGCGCCGTCCGCCCCGGGCGGGCAGCAGACGATGTCCATCGCCTTCAACGGTGTCGTCCCCCCGGGCCAACGCAACTCCCCCGTCCCCTCGATCACCAGGAACAACTCCTCGTTCACGTGGTGGAAGTGGTACGGAAAGGCGCGCTTGCCGGGAGGGAGCTCGGTCAGGTTGTACCCGAGCTTCTTCGCGCCGAGCGGGGCGCCGATCATGACGTGGCGCGAGGCGAATTTGTCGTCGCGCTCCCGCCCCATCGGCTCGGGAAGTTCGTTGAGATTCATGATCCTGGGCTTATCCATGGCTTTACCCCCTACAATCAGCCAATGGTAACCGGGGATTCCCTTCTTCATTACCGCGTTGTCGAAAAGATCGGCATCGGCGGGATGGGCGAGGTCTGGCGAGCGACCGACTCGACGCTCGGCCGCGACGTCGCGATCAAGATCCTCCCCGCGGAGTTCGCGAGCGATCCCGAGCGCCTCGCCCGCTTCGAGCGCGAGGCCAAGGTGTTGGCGTCGCTCAACCATCCCAACATCGCCGCCATCTACGGCTTCCACGAGGCGAAGGGCGTGCGTTTCCTCGCGATGGAGCTGGTGCCGGGCGAAGACCTCGCCGAGCGACTGAAGAAGGGGCGTGTCCCCTTTTCCGAAGCGATGGAGATCGCGGAGCAAATCGCGGAGGCGCTCGAGGCGGCGCACGATCAGGGGATCGTCCACCGCGACCTCAAGCCGGCGAACGTGAGGCTCACGCCCGACGGGAAGGTCAAGGTTCTCGACTTCGGTCTCGCCAAGGCACTCGAGACCGCGACGACCTCGAGCCCCGGACGCGACGCCGCGATGTCGCCGACGATCACGTCGCTCGGCACCGTGGCCGGCGTGATCTTGGGCACCGCGGCGTACATGAGCCCCGAACAGGCGCGCGGCAAACCCGTGGACAAGCGCGCCGACGTGTGGGGTTTCGGTTGCGTCGTCTTCGAGATGCTCTCAGGATTTCGACCGTTCGAAGGCGATACGATCTCCGACACGCTCGCTGCGGTGCTCGCGAAGGACCCCGACTGGAGCAAGCTCGAGGCGACGGCTCCCCCGCGCGTGATCGAGCTGCTGAAGCGCTGTCTCGAGAAGGACGTCAGGAAAAGGCTGCGGGACGTTCACGATCTGCGGATGGAACTTGCGGACACCGGGGGACCGTCCCGTCCTTCGGGACCATCCCCCGCTACGACGACCCCGCAACGGTCTCGGTTACGGTCACCGATTCTGCTCGCCGTCGCGGTGGTTCTGATCGCCCTCGCCGTCTGGGCGCTCACACGCCCGGCGCCGCCGGCCGCGCCGCCGCGCCTGACGCGGCTCTCGATCGCGCGCCCCGAGAATTCAGGGGTGACGGGTGGCGGCACATTCGCCATTGCTCCCGACGGCAGCGCGGTCGTCTTCTCGCTGACCAAGGATACGGGCGAGGGCTATCTTTGGGTTCGCGATCTCGACAACCCCGTGGGCCGCGTCATCCAGGGGACGGAGAACGCCACTCACCCATTCTGGTCACCCGACTCGAGGCACATCGCGTTCTTCGCCGACGGGAAACTGAAACGGATCCCCCGTGCGGGGGGCGCGGTTCAAAACGTCTGCGATGCCGCCAACGGGCGCGGCGGCGCCTGGTCCCCGTCAGGCGCGATCGTCTTCGCCCCCAACCCCTACAGCCCGCTCTTCAAGGTCTCCGCCGACGGAGGCGTTCCCGAAGCCGCGACGGCTCTCGACGCCAAAAGTGGGGTGAATTCGCACCGATTTCCATGTTTCCTTCCGGACGGGAGACACTTCACCTACAGCGCTCTCCCCGAGATCCAGCCGAACCTTTATCCGGTTCGTGTGGCGTCGCTCGACGACCCCGCCGGAAAGCCACTTCTGGTCAGCCGCTCGGCGCCGCGCTACGTCTCGCCGGGTTACTTGATCTTCGCGCGCGACCAGGCCGTGGTCGCGCAGCGGATCGACGTCACAGAACTGAAAATGGTCGGCGACGTCGTTCAACTCGTGGATCGACCGACGGTCTCCGGCGTGGTCACAGGCGCGCCCATTTTGGATGGCGCACGGGACGGAACGATCGTCTATGACGAACTCGACCGCCGTCCCACCGATTTGGTTTCCGTCGGAAGGGACGGCCGGGCGATCAAGACGCTTCTCCGCCATCCCGGAGCCGTGGGGACCCCGGCGCTCTCTCATCGCGGTGATCGGCTGGCGATGCTCGACGTCAGCGAAGAAGGAAGCGTGCTCTGGATCGCCGATCTGTCCGCCGGGACGGAGGGGCGGATCACCCGGCAGGACCAACCGGTCTACGGGGCGGCCTGGACGCCGGACGATTCGGGTCTTGTCGCGAACGTCACGGAGGCGGGAAAGTTCGTGCTCATGTCGATCGACACGCGAGGCGGGGCACAACGCGCGCTCCGAACGATGGACGGCTGGGAAGTGCCGACGTCGATCGCCCCGGACGGGACGATTCTCCTGGACAAACTGGTCTCGGGCGGCCGGATCGATGTCGTCTACCTTCCCCGCGGCGAAGGAACCGAGCTCAGCGCCTACTTGACGACTCCGGCCAGTGAAGGTTCGGCGTCGATCTCGCCCGACGGTCGCACGGTCGCGTACACGAGCGACTCGTCGGGCCGTCAAGAGCTCTATCTCGACACCTTCCCCAAGCACAGCGATGCTCGGCGCGTTTCGACCGACGGCTCATCCGGAGCAGCTTGGCGCGCGGACGGCCGCGAGCTGTACTTCACGAGCGGTTCGGCGATGTACGCCTGCGACGTGAAGACCTTGCCCGCAATCGAACTCGGCAAGCCGCGCTTATTGTTCGAGCTCCCCAAGGCTTTGCGGGGCGCGGTGTCCTCACCGGACGGCGAGAGGTTCATCCTTCTCCTTCCCGTCGGCGAGAACGCCTCGGCGCTCACGGTCGTGCAGAATTGGGACGCGCAGTTGGAGAAGTGACGCGACTAGCGCACCTTGAACGTGGCCTGGCCTGAGCCGATCGTCGAGCCGTCCTTCCCCTGAGCGACGACCGTCCAGACGAAGGTCTTCCCTCGCGGCATGCGCGCTTGCTCGTCCGTGGTCAGATCGACCGACGAGGTCGTGATCATGCGTTCCAGAACCGGTGTGCTCGTCCCTTTGACGTAGACCCGGACGATGTACTGAAGCCGCCCCGTGACCGACTCCCAGGCAAAGTGGCTGGGCGGGTCGTCGAGCGTCCGCCCCTTCGGCTCTTCGATTTCGATGGGACTGCCGGCCGTGGTGACGTAGGCCTTGCGGGAGGACGTCACCGGCGGTGGGCTCACGACCCACCAGACGCCGACCGCGACGATGCCGACGAGGAGTATCACGAGCGCTCCTATGCGGAGCGGGCGCCCAAACCGAGTCACCCCCTCGAGGTTCTTGAACTCCTCCTCGAAATGATCGATAGCGTTCTCGTGGTGATGAACTTCGGGAGTTGGGGTGGGTTCGGACATGGCGTCCTCCTTCCAATCGGGAGCCTGCTGGGTCAATGTCCCACTAGATCGCGCCCGAAGCGCGCCGATATCCGGACCGTTTCGATCCGGGTTGTCGTCTGGTCCCGACATGCGTTAACGTCCGGGGATGTCGATCGCACCCGGCTCGCGTCTTGGCGTTTACGAGGTCCTGTCCCCCTTGGGGGCGGGCGCCATGGGAGAAGTTTGGAGGGCGCGCGACACCCGCCTCTCGCGCGAGGTCGCCCTCAAGGTTCTCCCCGAATCGCTGTCCAGGGACCACGACCGCCTCCAGAGGTTCGAGCGCGAGGCGCAGGTTCTGGCGTCGCTCAACCACCCGAACATCGCCGCGATCTACGGCGTCGAGGAAGCAACGGGGGCGACCGCCCTCGTGCTCGAGCTCGTCGAAGGGCCGACGCTCGACGAGAGGATCAAGCAGGGGCGCCTTCCCGCCGAAGAGGCGGTGGCGATCGCGCGGCAGATCGCAGAAGCCCTCGAGTTCGCGCACGAACGCGGCGTCGTGCACCGCGACCTGAAACCCGCCAACGTCAAGCTCTCCCCCGACGGGAGGGTCAAGGTCCTCGACTTCGGGCTCGCCAAGGCGATGGCCGCCGACGCGTCGGGGCGAAGCGACTCCGCGATCTCGCCGACGATCACCTCGCTCGGGACGATGGCCGGCGTCGTCCTCGGCACCGCGGCGTACATGGCCCCCGAGCAGGCACGCGGCTCGTCCGTCGATCGGCGCGCCGATATCTGGTCGTTCGGCGCGGTCTTGTTCGAGATGCTCACCGCCAAGCGTGCGTTCGAGGGCGACACGGTCTCGGACACGCTCGCATCGGTTCTGCGCGCGCCGATCGAATGGAAAGACCTTCCGCCCGCGACGCCACGCGGTGTCGTGCGCCTGCTCGAGCGCTGCTTGGAGCGCGATCCCAAGAAACGCCTGAGGGATATCGGCGAGGCGAGGATCGCGCTCGAGACGCTCGGCGCCGAGCCCGAGACTGCGGCCACGCCGGCGGTCGCTCCCGCGCCGCGCAAGGCGTCGGTGCTGCCGTGGGCACTGTTCGCGCTGGCCGCGATCGGCCTGGCCGCGATGCTCGTCGTCGCGCTGACGCGCAAGGCGCCCGCGCAGCCGGTCGTGCGCTTCCAGGTCGCGACCGACGCCAAGCTAGCGAGCATGAGCTGGCCGCGCATCTCGCCCGATGGCCGCACGATCGCATTCCTCGGGCGCGACACGGCGGGGAAGACCTCGATCTGGGTCCGCCCTCTCGACGCGTTCGCCCCGTACCAGCTTTCGGACACCGAGGGCGCGAGCCGGCCGTTCTGGTCCCCGGACAGCCGCTACGTGGCGTACTTCATCGGCAGGAGCCAACTCAAGAAGGCGCCGGTCGCCGGTGGGCCGTCGCAGTTGATTTGCGAGGCCGATGGCGGCGCCGACGGCGCCTGGGGCTCAGCGGGAGAGATCCTGTTCGACGGCCGCGCCATCGACCCGATCCGCCGGGTGGCGGCGTCGGGAGGCAGAGCGACTCAGGCCACGCAGCCCGACGCGGCCAAGGGCGAAGCCGGCCACGCATGGCCTTTCTTCCTCCCCGACGGACGCCATTTCTTGTTTCTCGCGATGTCGAAGCGCGTGGGAGACAAGGCGTCGATTCAGGTCGGCTCCCTGGACAAGCCTGGCTCAACGGCGATAACCCCCTCCGATTCGCGAGCCGAGTACGCGAACGGTTATCTGCTTTACGTGCTTCAGGGCACGCTGGTAGGCAGGCGATTCGATCCGGACAAGCTCGTGGTGTCGGGAGAGCCGATTCCGCTGGTCGAACACGTTGCCGTGGATGCCAACGATACGGCGTCGTTTTCGGTCTCGCAAAACGGCGTGATGGCGTTCGTGCAGGGAGAGGCCGCGTCGGCGAGCGAACTGGTCTGGCTCGACCGGAGCGGCAAAGAGCTCGGGAGGATCGGCGAGCCGGGGCCGTACTTCGACCTCGCGCTCTCCCCCGACGGCTCGCGCCTCGCCTACTCGTATGCCGAGAAATCCGGTACGCAAGACATCTGGGTGAGGGATCTCAAACGGGACGTCGCGTCGCGACTGACGTTCCACCCCAGGAACGACGCCTTTCCGATCTGGTCACCCGACGGCCGGCGAATCGCATTTTCCACGGATCGTGAGGGTCACTTCTCACTGATGGTTCGAGACGCGAGCGGAACCGGGAACGAACAACCGCTTTACGGCGCCGAAGACGCGGAGGTGGGGCTCACGGATTGGTCGCGCGACGGCCGATGGCTCGCGATCGATATCCTCCCAGCGTCGCGCCGCTGGGACATCAAGATGTTTCCGATGGACGGGACGGCGAAACCCGTCGACTACATCGTGACCGACGCCTCGGAGCACACCGCTCGCTTCTCCCCCGACGGCCGCTTCGTCGCCTACGTGTCGAACGAGTCCGGATCCAACGAGGTTTACGTTCAGACCTTCCCTGCGAGCGGGGGGAAATGGCAGATCAGCAACGGCGGCGGGAGCCAGCCCGAGTGGCGCGGCGATGGCAAGGAATTGTTCTTCCTCTCCCCCGGCGACACATTGCAGGCCGTGCCGGTGTCTGTCGGCGCGACGTTTGAACCCGGAATCCCGAAGGCCCTTTTCAAACGGACAGTCGAGCGTGGCGGGATTCTCAGAAACCGCTACGAGGTCGGCTCCGACGGCCAACGCTTCCTGTGGAACGCGGCCCGTGAGGCCGGCCAGTCGACGCCATTTTCGGTCGTCTTGAACTGGCCGGAGACGCTGCCGCAGAAGTAGTTCACCCTCGCCAGGGTCTCGACAGGACCGCGGCGGCCTCGATCAGCGCGGGATGATCGGCGGTGAGACGCGTGACCTTCTGGGAGCGTACCTCCGCAAGAGCCCAAAGCCCGATCGCTCCCCATCGCGAGTCGTAGCGGCTCCACCAGCGAACTCCCGCCCATCTCTTCTCGTTGAAGATGTCCAGGGCCCAGCGTTGGGTCACGGTACGATCGCGGATCACCACCGTCGAAGGATGAAGTCGCCGTCGGACCAATTCACGCGGATCGTCGAGGTCGAGGACGTCGACCTTTTCCGCATCGAGCTCCGCGATCGCTCGCACGCTGCCGGGAAGGTCCGGGCGGCCTTGCAAGAGCTGGGGTGTCCAGATCGCATGGTTTCCGAAGGCTTCTGCGATCGCCCCGGCCGGAGAATCCGAGGCGTACAGCGTGCGGTAACTCTCGGGGTTGTCGATGCGCCCTGCTCCTTGGACCGGCCAGGCGAACAGCGGATGCCCAGGCGTACGCGCGCGGACGCCGGGGACCCAGGGGAACACCCGGTAGAGCCTAGGCGTAGGCATCCTGGGCTTCGGCATCGATCGCCTGAACGACCCGCGCCGCCCCGCGCAGGCGCAAGACATCGATGGGGCGAGCCCCGAGATGCGCGTTGTGGGAGGTCAGCCAGATCTCGGCCTGTTCCTGCGGGAAGAGCTGGAGCAGCCGCGCCATGACGTAGTCCAGATCGAGCAGGCCTCGTTGGTTTTCCGCGCTGATCCGCTCTTCACCCTTCTGCCAGCGCGACGGCTGGGACGGACTGACGCCGAGGAGGCTCGCCACGCGGTTGTTCCCGAAGTCGGCGATCAGGCGATGCAGCTTTTCTCCGAGGATCGACCCCACGGCGCCCGACGATGCCTTCTTGCGGGTGGCTCCCATGCTCGCCTCTGATTTCACCCAACAAGATACGTTGGGCAACAGCGCGAGTCAAGTTCGGGAGCGGCGCTCGAGGCTACTTCACTCTTTCCCAGTAATCGGTCCAACCGGGCGCCGTCGCAATGATGCCGTCGCGTCCGACTCGAAACCTCAGGGGCTCGTTGGGCACATCGAAGGACAACCCGGAGGCGTCGGAGAATGCGGTCGTGCACGTCTTGGTCTCGGACGGTGTGTCGTAGGAGACGCCGGGGGCGCCCAGGGTGCTCTGCACGCCGTACGTGATGCTCTCGCAGTACTTCTGACCGGAGAGGGTGTACGCGGCGATGAACGCAATCGACACGGGAGTGGCCTCGGGTCCGGGCCACCTCATGATGACGGTGCGGCGGGTCTTCGTGAACGTCATGAAGCCGACGAGCTCGGACCCTGTAAGCGTTTTTCCGTCTTTGGTCAGACGCTTGGCGAGCGTGTAGGAGCCGACCAGCGCCTTTTCTCTCCCGGCGGACGCGGGCGGGGACGCCACCAGGACCAGCACTGCGAGGAAGACCAGAAGGGCGGCCCGTTGGAACCGTTCGTTCATCTTCTTCTCCTTCGCGCGAAAGTCTAAGGGGGAAAGACGGCTTCCCATCCTACAATCGGGGTTTTCGCGGAGGCCTTGAATGACCTTGGAACCCGGACGCAGTCTCTCCCAGTACCGTCTCGTCGAGAGGATCGGCGAAGGCGGCATGGGCGAAGTGTGGAAAGCCACCGACACGACGCTCGGGCGCGAGGTCGCGATCAAGGTCCTCCCCCGGGAGTTCTCTTCCGATGCCGAGCGACTCGCCCGCTTCGAGCGCGAGGCCAAGGTGTTGGCCTCGCTCAACCACACGGGGATCGCCGGGATCTACGGCTTCCACGAGCACGAGGGCACGCGCTTCCTCGCGATGGAGCTGGTCCCCGGCGAAGATCTCGCCGAGCGGCTGAAAAAGGGGAGTGTCCCCTTTGCCGAGGCGGCGGATCTGGCGCGGCAGATTGCGGAGGCCCTCGAGGTGGCGCACGAGCAAGGGATCATCCACCGCGATCTCAAGCCGGCGAACATCAGAATCACCCCTGACGGTCGAGTGAAGGTCCTCGACTTCGGTCTCGCCAAGGCCTTGGAGACTGCGGCCCCTTCGAGCTCAGGCCGCGACGCGGCAATGTCCCCGACGATCACGTCGCTCGGCACGATGGTCGGCATGGTGTTGGGCACGGCCGCGTACATGAGCCCGGAACAAGCTCGGGGCAAGGCGGTCGACAAGCGTGCCGACATCTGGGCGTTCGGATGCGTGCTTTACGAGATGCTGACGGGCCGTCGCGCGTTCGACGGCGACACGATCTCCGACACGCTCGCCTCGGTGCTCGCGCGAGACGCGGAGTGGAGCTTGCTCCCGGCGACCACACCGCCGAAAGTGCGCGATCTCTTGCAGCGTTGCCTCGAGAAAGACCCGAAGCGGCGCATGCGGGACATCGGCGACGCGCGACTCGAGCTCGAAGAAGTGCTCGCCGCGCGGACGGCGTCGGGACGCGTTCGCGTCGCCACCGCGGAAACCGAGGCCAAAGCCGCGCCGGCGCCGATCACCCGGCGCGTGCTGGGCGCGCTCATCCTCATCGGCTTGCTCGGAGCCGCGCTCGGGGGATGGGTTGCCTCGAAGAGGGCGGGTTCCATCGCGAGCGCGGGGGTCATACACCTCGATCTCGACTTCCCGTCCGACGCTCGTGTCGTCCAGTTCTTGGGCAGCCCCGACGGATCGGCGATCGCCGCTTTGGGGATTCCTCGCGTGGCGCCCGGAGCGACCGAGCCGCCGCCCCGGATCTACGTTCGCCGACTCGACTCGGGCGCGATGACCATGCTGCCTGGTACGGAAGGGGCGGGGAGCATCTGGTTCACGAGCGACGGGCGCTTCATCAAAACGATCCTGCCGGCCACGTTGGGCTCTACCCAGCGCAATCTCGTGAGGGTTCCGGTGGACGGACGCACCCCTCCGTTCACGCTCGCTTCGTGGAACCCCCGCTGGACCACCGTCGGCGAACTCAGCGACGGCGGACTCGTCGCTCTGGAGGCGGGCGTCAACCTGGTGCGCTTGGCGGCGAGCGGCGGCGAGCCGTCGAAGCCGGTGAAGGTGGATCTCGCAGGCGAACGTGGCCAGATCCTTTTCGCGAGCACCGCCCTCCCGGGCGACCACGGCATCCTGTTGTCAGCGATCGCGTACGGCGCGAAGGGCTTTTACACTCGAACCGGCGTGCTGGACCTCAAGACCGCGCGCGTAACCTTCCTGTTCGACGACGGCGGGAACCCCGTGTACTCGCCGACGGGGCACCTCGTGTTCTCACGCGGCGACACGCTTTTGGCCGTGCCCTTCGATGCGGGCGCCATGAAGCTCACGGGAGCACCTGTCCCCCTCGCCAACGGCCTGCTCACCCCGTACTCGTTTCAGCCGGCGGTTTTCTTCTTGTCGCACAGCGGCGTGCTCGTCTACGTCTCCGGAGGGCGAACCGCGGAAGGACGCCGCCTCGGGCTGGTGGACGCGGCGGGGAACCTGACGCCGGTCGCCGACGAGCGTCACGCCTACCAGGCCGCGCACGCCAA
>Ga0315283_10000492_pt1 | contig 29353 bp, 22 predicted proteins | sample YL17G09_0_MG_FD_204541 | JGI IMG/M metagenome (GOLD analysis project Ga0315283, IMG submission 204541) | Sediment microbial communities from Yellowstone Lake, YNP, Wyoming, USA - YL17G09_0 | ecosystem: Environmental > Aquatic > Freshwater > Lake > Sediment | place: USA: Wyoming | collected...
GACCGCTTCCCCCACGCCCCCCGCCCCCCCCCCCCCCCCGCGCCCCGTCGTCAACCTGAAGGCACGCGCGGGCGCGCCGCCGCCGCCGCCGCCCCTCCCGGCGGGCCCCCTCCCGCCGGCGAGCGTGCCGCTCTCGCTCGCGAAGAACGCGCCGCCGCCGCGTGCGGCGCCGGCCGACGGCGGCTGGAAAGTGACGCCCCCTCCTCCGCCCGCGGCGAGCGTCGCGGCGGCGGCGGCGGCGGCGGCCGAGCAGCGCCCCGCGCCGCCCGCGCCCGCGCGCACGGTCGGGCCGCCTCTCGAAAAGAAGCTGTCGGCCGCGCGCGCCATGCTGGCCCGCGTGACGGCCGCCGGCCGCAAATCGTCGTCGTCCGGCCAGGGCGGCAGCGCGGCGCCGTCGCCGCGCGGGGAAGAGGCGGTGGTGGCGGCGCCCCCAAAGCCGCCCCCCGCCCGCCCTGTCGCCCGCCCCACCGTCACCCTGCCGACGGAAGCCGCCTACTCGCCGTCGCAGGCGTCGCCTGCGCGCGCGGCCGCGCTCGCGGCGGCCGCCGCGCGCAGGGCGGCGGCGCGCGTCACCGCCGCCGCGCCCGCCCCCGCCAGCGCCGCCGCCTCCCCCTGGGTCCCGCGCGGCTCCTTTGGCATCCCCCACCCCCCCGCCCGCCCCGACGCGGGGCCGGCGTTTGCGGCCGACCGGTGCCACATCACCGCAGGCGTGCGCGCGGCGGGGGGAGCCACCGCGTCCCCCTCCCCCGTCAAGAAGCGCACACCCCTCGCGCGCGCGCTGTCGGGCGGGCGCAAAGCGCTCGCGCGGTCGCTGTCCCGGTCGCGCGACGGTGGGGGTGAGCTGCGCGCGTCGCGCGATGGGCGCGCGTCGACCGACGGCAAGCTGGGGGTGGGCGTGGACTCCAAGCCCGTTCAGTGATGATGGGGATGGATCCATCATGACGCGCAGGCGCCGGCGCCGGCGCGGTGTGTTGGACACGGAGGGTGCTTGCAACGCGGCAACCCTTCCCGTTCTCTCACGACTCACTGCCGCGCCCCTCCTCCCCCCGCGCCCGACAGCCGGGACGCCAGCCCCGCGAGCGCGCCCTCGCCCCGGGACAGGAGGCCGCCGACGGCGCCGCCGACGGCCCCGCCCCCTGCTCCGCGCGCCGCGGCCGCCGCCGCGGCGGCCGCCTGCCGCCGCGCCAGGGCGTTCAGCCGCTGCCGCGCCCCCGTTGCGTCGGCCAGCAACCCCGCAAACGCCCCTCGCAACTCGGGTGCGTCGTCCTCGTCGGGCACGAGCGGCGGGTCTGCAAGCGACCGCGCTTCCACCGCGAGCGACGCGAGCGCCGCGTCGGACGCGTCCAGCGCGGCCAGCAGGTCGGCGGGGGTGGCGCCGGGGCGGGCGGTGGCGGCGGAGGCGGCGAGGCGGTTGGCCAGCGAGTCGACGTCGGCGAGGAGGGAGAAGTGGGAGCAGTGAGCAGGGCGGTCGCCGCGCGCGGCAGCAGCCGCGGCACCGCCTCCTGCTCCCGCTTCCAGCTCGGACAGGCGGCTGGCCGACGCCATGAGCTGCGCGTCGAGGCGGTCGCGGTCGGCGGCGGCGTCGCGCGCGGCAGCGGTCGCCCGGTCGCGGTCGGCGCGGGCGGCCTCCAGGTCGGCCGTCAACGCCGCGATGCGGCCGTCCGTGGCCGGGTCGGGGGCTGGAGGCGCGGGGGCAGGCGCTGCGGCCGCACACGCCGAGGCGAGTTCTGCGCGCAGCCCCGCCTCGGCCTCCCGCGACCGCGCCAGGGCCGCTGCCGCTTCGGCTGCCCGCCCTTGCGCCGCCTCCAGCGCGGTCGCCGCGTCGCCCGCGCCCGCGGCGGAGGCCGCGGCCGCCGCGCGCAGCGTGGCGACGCCCGTTGCCGCCTCGCGCAGCTGCGCCTCGGCCGCGTCCGCGCGCGCCCCTGCGGCGCCCGCTTCTTGACGCGCATGTGTGGCATTCCGCACCGCGTCCGCGGCGCGCGCGTCGGCTGCAGCCACCTCGGCCGCGGCGCGGGTCTCGGCCGCCGCGGCGCCGGCAGCCGCGCCCGCCGCCGCCGCGGTCTCCAGGCGCGCGGCATCAACGCTCCCATCGGCGGTGGCCGCGTCGGCCGCGTCGCGCGCCTCTGCCAGTTGGCGGCGCAGCGACCGCACCTCCCGCGCGAGGGCCTTCATGTCCTCCCGCGCCTTGGCGGCGGCGGCGGTGGCTGATTCACGCACAGTGGCTGCTTCGGCTTCGGCGGCGGCCGCGGCCGACGCCGCGTCGGCGCGCGCGGCGTCGGCGTCGCCGCGCGCAGCTGCGGCTTCAGAGCGCGCGGCTTGCGCTTGCGCCCGGGCCTCGCCCGCCTGCGCCCTTGCGTCGTCCGCTTGCGCGCGCGCCTCCCGAATGGCAGCCTCGGCCGCGTCGGCCTCGGCCGCGCGCGCCGCGACAGCGGCGGCCTTGGCCGCGCGCGCCGCGACAGCGTCAGCCCCCGGCCCCGCCCCCGCCCGCGCCTCCTTCTCCTCCAGCTCCAGCACGCGCGCTTCCAACGCCGCCCGCGTCTCGCGCGACGCGGCCAGCTCGGCCGCCGCGTCAGCCAGGTCGGCGCCCGCGGTCGCGAGGCGCGCGTCGAGCTCGCGGGCGGCGCGGTTGAGGCCGGCCCGCGCGTCCACGTGCAATGCGGGGCGCAAGGAGGAGGAGGAGGAAGGTGGCGGGCGCGGCGCCGTGTCGCCAGCCGTCGACGGCGGCCCCCCCGCGGCCGACGCCGGCGCGCCTGGCGACGACCCGCCGTCGGACGCGCGCCCCGGGCTCACGCCGGCAGCCGGCCCCACCACCGTGCGCGCGGCGTCGCCCAACTCCAAAAACGTTTGCAACGCCCGCGCGCGCGCCGGCCCCGGCGCCGCGACGACGCGCCAGAGCCAGGCTTCAAGGTCACGGCGGCGCCGGTCGACCGCGTCGGGGCGGCGCGGGCGCCCGGTCATGTGTAGGCGCGGCGGGGGGTCGAGGCCGGCGAGGGCGGCGGGGCCGACCTCGTCCTTGAGCTGGAGCGAGGTGGGGAAAAGGGCGGCGTCGGTCCCCCGTCCTTGCCCACCCCGCCACGCACGCCCCCTCCCGCCCCCATCCATGCGCCCACACCTTGTCGTGGAGTCTGAGAAAGTGGCTGTAGCGCCGCAGGACGCCGCGCGTGCGCGGCGGCGCGTCGGGCGGGACGACGCGCACCTCGACCCGGTAAAACTGGGGAAGGAGGTGGGTGCAGGCGTCGTGTCGGCGTCGCGTGGCAGAGTGGGCGCGGGCGACTGTGGCCGCAACTCCCCGGCGCCCGCCCGCGCGCCATCCCCGCCCGCGCAGCCCGCCGGCCCGCCGCCCCCCCCACGCTCACCACCACGGGCTCGTCCCCCATCTGCGTCGTGCTCCACGCCGGCACCGTCACGCTGAACTTCCAGCCGGCCGACATGGAAGGCGCGGGGGGGGAAGGGACTCCCGGCCGCGGCTTCTCGACCGCCGGCGTCAGGCCGGGAGGGAGAGGGAGGCGGGCGCCATGCGCCGGCGCGGGGCGCGGGGGTGGGGTGGCGGTCGCGTGTGTGGGCGGGCGCTGTCGTCGCGGTTGTTTTTTTCGTTCCACCCCCTCCCCACAAACCAAACGTGGCGGCGCGGGCCGGCGCTCGCCGCGCGCGCGAGCGCGCGCCACGACCCCCCATCACTCGGCCACGCGCCGCAGCACGCCCGCGAGCGCGGCGTCGCCCACGAGCGCGGCTGCCCGCGCGGCCCCCGCCGCCCGCCGCCGAAACCCGCGCAGCGCGCGCACGTGGGCGGCCGACCGCGGGTAGGGCTTGGCGGTCAACAGGACGTCGGCGAGGTAGGCCAGCCACAGCGCGTTGGTCGCGGGCGCGTGCGCGCGCCAGTCCCCCCCCGTTGCCCCGCGCATGCGACGGTACGTGTCGGCCTGAGGGTCGCCCTTGGGGCCCCGAAAGATGGCGGGGTCGGCGGCCAGGTCGGCGTAGGCGACGGGGGGGGACCCCGCGCCCCCCCCCGCGGCCGCCATCCTGGACAGCGTGAAATCGATGAGCGACGCGCGCACGCCCCCCGCGGGCGCGACCGCATACGTGGCCCCACTCACGCGGGCGGTGATGGGGGCGTCGCCGGCGGCGTCGTGGGGCGCGATGAGGATGTTGCCCCAGTGCAGGTCGCGGTGTTCAAAGGACGCCGCCCCCTCCGCCGCCGCCAGCGTGAGCGTGACCTGGGCCAGCAGGGAGAGCGCGGCGGCTTCGTGGGGCACGTCCGCGGCCTCCAGGTCGGCGCCGCCGTCGTCGCAGATGAAGAGCGCGAAGAGTTGCGACGCGGGCGCCCCGCGCGGGTCGGCGTTGCCAGACCCGCGCTCCGCCTTCCACGACGCCCACGCGTCGGCCAGCGTGGGCGAGTAGGCGCCCTTGCACACGGCCACCGCGCGCGTGGCGCAAAAGCCGGCCGTCGCGTCCGGGGGGGCGCCAGGGCCGCCGTGCGCGCCGGCCGCGAGCCCCGTGAGCGCCAGCCCGATCTCGGCCTCGGCCAGGACGTCGGCCGCGGTTTTGGCGTCGGGGGACGCGTCGGCGTCGGCGGCAAAGGGCACCACCTTGACGACCGCGTCGCCGCAGCGGAACGCCTCCCCGAACGACCCTTCCCCCACTTTCACCGCCCCCGCCAGGCACGCATGCATCGCCAGGGCGACATCCATGGTCGGCAGCGCCTTGGCGGGGTGCAGACCGGCGAGGCGGAGCAGGCGCGCGAGCGCGGGCTCTTCGGAAGGAGGGGAGGCGGCGGGCTCGGTGGGAGTAGGGGCCGACGCGGCCGCTTTGCGCGCCGACGTCAGGCCCAGCCGGGACAGGGCGTCGGCGACGCGGCGCTTGCCGGGCGTCGGCACGGGGGGGGCAGGCGCCACACCCCCGCGCGGCGCGCGCCCGCCCGCGGCAGGCAGGCGCACCGCGGACTGGGGCGTGGGCGGTTCCGCGGGCAGGCGAGCGGCGGCGGGCGGCGCCGGCTGGGGGAAGCGCGGCAGGCGCGACGTGTCCGGGGGCGGCGCCGGCGCCGCCACAGCCCGAACCGCCCGCCCCAGGGGCGGCGCAAGCGGCGACATAGCCAGCCGGGCGCGCGGCGTGGGCGACGGGCCGGACGCGGCCATCCCGGTGAGGGTCGGCGTCGACCCGGCCGCGCCGGCCGACCCGGGCGGCGTGCGCGAGGCGGCGACACGGGCGGCCGCCCGGAAAAATGCCGAGACAGGGGAGGCAGGAGGGGAGGCACGGGTGCGGGCGGGCGAGGCGGGCGGGGTAGAAGCGGTGGGGGGCGCGGCGGCGGAGGCGCCGGCCGCCGCCTCGCCAGCAGCTGCCGACCCGCCCGACCCCGGCGTGCTCCCGGCGCGCTTGGACGCCGCCCACGGGCGCGAGTCGTGCACCGGCGTCGCGGCTGGCGGGAGCGCGGCGGCCAACGCCGCGGCCGACCGTGTCGCCGCCGACGCGACCGCCTCGCTCGCCGCCCACGGGGGGGACACAGGTTTCTTGGGGCCCTTGCAGCCGCCGCGCGAGGGCGTCGCCTCCGCGAGGACAAAGGCGTCGACTTCAGCGTAATACGCGCGCTGCGCGGCGATGAAGTCGGCCGCCTTGGCCCCCGCCGTGTCGGCGGGCGCCTTGCGGCCGGGTACAGGTTTGGGCGCCGCGGCGGCGGCCTTGAGCGGGGCAAAGCCAGCGGCGGGCGGTGCGGGCGCCGGGGCGGGCGGCGCCGCGGGCTGCTGCTGGGGTGGGCGTGGCGTTGGAATGATGCAGCGTGCTATCCTTTGCCGCTCGCGGCGGCGTCCCGCCGCAACCGACGCCGCCCGGGCCCCCGGCGCGCGCCGCGAGTTCGACGCGATTCGCGACAGCCCGCCCCCGACAGCGCTCCCACGGCTCCCCTCCTCCTCTCTCAAGCCACGCACCGCAATCTCCTTCACCGCTTTGGGCTTGCGCGCAAACGTGCGCAGCACGGCGGGCAGCGCCGGCCGCGCGAGGCACAGCGGCGCGAGCTTGCCCCCGAGAAAGGCCGGGGGGGGGGGGTCACCATTGGTGATGTCGCCCAGCGGCTGGGGGCGCGGTGGCGGCATGGCGGGTGCAGCGGGAGTGGAGAGAGTTTGGAATCGGCGTGCGCTTCAGTCTCGCACGCGGTCGCGCACGCCGCCGCCATGCCGACCGACGGCCGGGTGCGACGGCGTGCGACAGAGGCGCGCGCGAGGCCGCCGCGCGCGCGCGGGCGCCCCGAACCCCATCCCTCTGCGTCCCCCAGTCGCGCCTCCGCCTCGCCCTCACCGCCGGCCCCGCCGCCGGCACGTCTTTCGACACCGCGCGACTCGGCGACCGCCTCACCGTGGGCCGCACCGCGGCGTCCGACGTGCACGTCGCGGACGCGGCGGTGTCGGAAGCGCACGCGGTCCTCGCCTGGGCCGCCGCCGAGGCCGAGTGGACGCTCACCGACGTCGGGTCGAGCAACGGCACCGCGGTCAACGGGCGCGGCATTCGCGAGCGTGAGAAAAGGGAGGGGTGGGGTGGTCGCCCGAGCCGGCGCTTCTGCCACCCCCTCACGCCCCGCCTCTCTTTCACTCAGACGCCCCAGTCGCTCTCAAGGACGGCGACATCGTCACGTTCGGCCCGGAGTCGCACGCGGCCGCCACCGTGGAGCGCGCGGCCGACCGCGACGCGACAACGGTCGAAGCATTTCTCTTGGTCGAAGCCGAGCGCGCCGCGGAGCGGGTGCAGGCGCGCGCGGAGCAGCTGGCGTCCGGGCTGCGGGACGAGTGGCGGGCGGCGCGCGGGGCGCTGCTCGCGGCGCGGCGCGCGGGGGGCGCCGAGTGAAGGCTGCTGCCGCCGCGGGGTTTGGGTCCGAGTGAAGGCTGTTGCCGCCCCGGGGTTTGGGTCCGAGTGTCTGTGTGTGCCGCGCGCGATTGCAGTCGCTCCAGGCGCGTGCAAGCGCCCGGGCTCGCACTCTGCCCTCTCTCAGTCTCTGCCGCCACCCCCTTCCCGCCTCTTCCTGGCCTCCTCCTCGGCCTCCAGCCGCACGTACTCGTCCGCGAGCGAAGGAACGAGCTGCAGCCCCCCCCCTCTCGCATTGGCTTTCGCGCGCGCCGCGCGCAGCGACCGCGCAAACTCGCCGACGAGAAACCCGTGCGACGCGTCCCTGTCGGACGCCGCGTGCCGCAGGCAGGCGGCGGCCTCGGTGCCGTACGCGCGGTCTTGGATGCTGATGGAGGCGGCGCGGCCGAGCGAGGAACGCTGGCGGGTCGAGGCGCGCGAGAGGGGGGCGTGCGCGGGCGCCGCGGGCGCCGGCCACGTCGCGCGCGGTTCGACGACGGCGCGGGGGGCGCCCGAGGAGAGAGGGCTCGCGCCACTCTCGGCGGCCGCGGCGTCGTCGCCAAAGCGCTCCGCGTCGGCCGCCGCGAGCACCGCCGACCGCGCCTCGCTCGACTCTGGCAACCCCGCCGACGGCCGCTCAAACGGCGACGCCGCCACCGCCCGCGGCAGCAGCGGCGACGGCGCCCGCCGTGGGGCCGGCGACGAGGGCGACCGCGCGTGCCGCCGCGCCGGCGACCGCTCGCGCCGCGCGGCCGCGTGCGCGAGCTCCGCCTGCCGGTCTGACGCCGCCGCCTCCACCTGCGCCAGCATGTCGGCAAAACCCGCCGACCCGTCGAGGGCGTCGGACCGGCGCGCGCGGGCGGCGTAGCGCGCGACATGCGCCTTGAACTCGGCGACGACAGCGTCCTCGATGTGCGGGCACCGGTCCATGAGCAGGCGCAGGCGCGGCAGGGGGAGCAGCCACAGCGTGCACAGTTCGACCGCGCGCATCGTCACCGGGCGGCGCGACGCTTCGGGGACGCGGCCCGCGAGGACGACCGACTCGCCGATGATAGCCGGCGCGCGCACCGCGTCGACGGGGACGCCGTCCCGCATCAGCAGCAGCTCACCCTCGTGCATGATCCTGGGGGGCGGGAGAGGGGTGGGCGGGTGCGCGGCCATCCCAGTCTGGGATGGCTCTCCCTCTCTCTCCCCCTTCTCCCCTCTTCCTACCACAGCCCGTCAGCCGCCTCGCCCTGCTCGCACAGGTCGTGCCCCGGAAACACAGTGACGGGCGTCATGGCGGAGGCGAGGTCCTGGAGCAGGGGCTCGGGCGCGGACCGGAAGATTTCGGACGAGCGAAACAACGACAGCGCGAGTGTGCGCGTCACGTCGGCGCGCAGCCCCGGCGGCAGCTCGGCGTACAAGTCGGTCTCCCGCCATTCCGCCTTGCGCACCCAGACGCCGGAATAGTATTCCAGGATGCGGCGGCGCAGCGTCGCGGGCAGCCGCCGCGCGCGCGCCCACGCTTCCACCTCTTCGAATTTTGCGCGCAGCACGGACGCGCGCCGGGAGGCGGCGGAAGAGGAGGCCAGGGTGGCGCCCATGGAGGAGATGACAAAGGAGAAGAAGAGGATGCCTGGACGAGGACGAGAGCTTGGGCGGTGAGCGTGCGCACCGCGCTCGCGCTCCGCGCCCCACGCACCCCGCGCACCCCCCTCGCCTTTCTCTCACCGACAAACATGATCCCAATGGCGATGCCGTGCTCCACCGTCGTCTTGGGCGTGATGTCGCCGTAGCCGACGGTCGTCAGCGTCGTCACAGAAAAGTAGGCCGCCGCCACGTATATTTGCGCCCGCGGCAGCTGCACCAGCGGCACGCCGTCGCGCAGGATGGAGTCGAGCCAGGTGTCGCGGGGAGGGGCGTCGAACGCGCCCTCGGACCGGGCGACGAGAAACCAGAGGCACGCCAGGAGGTTGACCAGGACCGCCGCCGTGTACACCAGCGCCGCCAAATAGACCGCCGCCGTGGACAGGACGCCCGACATGGCGCGCTGGACGTCGCCGGTGGAGGTGGCGTCAAAGAGGCGGGCCAGGGCAGGGACGATGCGGAGGAGGCGCAGGGCCCGCAGTCCAAGCAAGATGTTGACCGAGGCGGGGGTGCGGGTCGAGGCGGCGAGGAGGACGATGAGTTGCGCCCAAAAGGGGAAGACTGGAGAGGAGAAGGGAGAGGTGGAGGGGCCAAGTTCGCGCGCGCGCCGTCGCCAACCTTCATCGTCTCTGCCTCTCCCGCCCACCTGTCACGACGTCCATCAGAAAGCTCCCCCGCAGCGCGTACGCGCGCGCCACCAGCCTGCCGTCGGTGAGCATGCGCCGCCGAAAGTTGTGCCGCACGACGGCCGCGCGGTGGAACGACGCGGCAATGTCGGCGGTGAACACGGCGCCCGCGCAGATGTCGACCCCCGAGAGCGCGCCCCACTTGGTCCATTCCTCGGAGCCGATGAACGCAATCGCGATGGGCACGAAAAAGGCCGAGTAGGTGCAGTCGAGGAGGACGACGAGCATGCGCTCAGCGCGCGACGCGAGGCCGAACGGGGACAGGAGCGGCAAACACAGAACGCTGCGCCCGCGGAACGCGCGCGTTGCGCCGGCTTCGACGGCGGGGTCAAACAGGGCGTGGTGCTCCCCGTAGGCGGGCGTCGTGCCAAACGGGGCGAGGCGGTCAAGCAGCGAGCGCGCGCGCGGTGCGTTGGCGGGCGCGGGCTTGGGCAGCGCGCCCGTGGCCAGCCATTCAAACTCGTCCGACGTGATCTCCACCTCCAGGGCGGCTTGCAAAGGGTCGACGGCGTCGTCTGGGGACGGGGGCAGAGGGGTGAGCACAGGGCCGGCCTCGGCCCGGACCCCGCCGGCTCGCGCCGAGTCCCCACCCTCACCGCCTCTCCACCACCCACTCACTGCGCCCCGCGTGCAGCTTGAAGCTCCACTCGCTGCCTTCGTCCTCGCTCTCCTCCGACGCGTAGAGCGGCGCCGCGTGCCGCGGCAGGCCGGGCGCGACGTCGACCGCGACGGGCGGCGAGTCGCGGGCCGCGGGCGGCGCCGGCCCGGGCGAGGCGACCGGCATGGGCGTCGGCGGGGGGTCGGGGCGCGGTGGATTGGGCACGGAGTGACGCCGAGCCGGGACCACCGGCGACGCTGCTCCCACACCCTCGGCTCGCCCTCGCCAGGCGCTCGCCCTGACGTCACACACCGCGCCAGCGCCCCTCTGCGGGCCAGGCGCCGGCGCGCGCCGCGCGCCGCGCGCCAATGCCGTCGCCCGCGCTCTCGGAGCGCCAGCCCGAGGCGCCGCCGCCGCCCCCGACGGCGTGGACGTTTAGTGCGGGCAAGATGGAGGGCGACCTGAATGGGGAGGGGGCGGCGGGAGCTCGCGGTGCGCGCGCGCGCGGCGCCGCGCCGCCGCCCGTCGCGTCGCCCGCGCCGAGCGCGGCCGCCTTTCGGGCGGCTATCAGCACACCATTGCCTAGGGATGACGGCGACCGGGATGAGGTTTCCACGCCCGCTCCGCGCTTTGCCGCTTCGGCCGGCAAGGCGACCGCGGCGCGCGCCCGCCCATCCTCGGCCCGCAGGCGGCGGCCGCCCGTCGGCACGCCCGCCGCGACGCCGGGGGGGGCGGCGCCGATGGACTTTTCGCCCTTTGTCCCAGCGGCGACGACGCGCGCGCCGCCGCGCGCGCCGCCCGGCGCGTCCCGCTTTGGAGGAGGTCACGGCGTCGCGACCATGCCGCCACCCACGCCGGGCGCGGCCGCTGCGGCCGAGCTGCGGGACAAGCTGCGCGTGCGCGACGGTGCGCCGCCGCGGGGTGGGGCCGCGCTGCGCGGCGGCCCGTTCCCCGCGCCGCCCGCGGCCGCTGCCGCGGCGGCTCCATCGCCGCCTCCCCAATCCCCGCCCGTCCTCTTCCGCGCTCGCACGCCGGGCGCCCCCGCCTCCGCCCCCTTTGTCTTTTCCTCGCCCGGCTCCGCCGGCCGCCGCGGCGCGGGCGGGCGGGCGCCGGGCCTGTTCGGGTCGCCGTTCAAGGCGGGAGCGGGGAGGGCTGAAAGGGCGGCGGCGGCGAGCGCGGCGAGCGCGGCCACTGCCGAGCCGGCGCCGCAAGCCCCCGCGCCTGCGGCCGCCGCCGCCGACCCTGGAGAGGCGTCCGCACGGCCTGCATCTGCGTCCCAGCGCACGCCTACCGGCGCCACCGCCCCCCTCCCTCGCCGCCCGCGCCCCGCCGCGCGCGGCGCGCGTGCCGCGCCCAAGGGCGCCGGCCTTTGGGCGCCCACCGCGCCGCCGTCACCCGCGGACGCGGGCGCCGACTGGAGAGACGCGGCGGCCGAACTGGAAGCGCAAGCTGCCGCGCCGCCGCCGCAGGCCTTTTCCTTTGGCGGCGCCGCTGCCGCGCCCCCTGGCGCTCCCGCGGCGCGCGCCTCCCGGCGCACGCCCGCGCGCCGGGTGGCGGGCAGGCCGGCGACCGCGCCATCACCGGCGCCGCCCTCCTGGCTGTCCCCCGCGCGCGACGCGCCCGCGCGCGCGCGCGCGGCGACGCCTGCGGAAGAGGAGATGGCCGACGCCGAGCCCAGCCCCCAAGTGGCGACCACGCCGGCCATGCCGACGTCCGGCGCGGTCGCGGCCGAGCTGCTGCGGGGGCGGGGGAACGCGGCCTTCTCGCGCGGCGCGTACGCGCGCGCCGGCGAGCTCTACAGGCGCGCCCTGGACGCCCTTACCGCCGCCTCGGGCCCCAACGCCCCTGGCACCGGCAAGCTACATTCCAACGTGGCCGCCGTCTGCCTGCAGCTCGGCCGCCCGCGCGCCGCGCTCGCCGCGTGTGCGGCGGCCCTCGCCGCCGAGCCCGGCTTTGCCCGCGGCGCCGTGCGCGCCGCCACGTGCCACGTGCGGCTGGGCGATTGGGGCGCGGCGGCGGCCGCGCTCGACGCGGCCGACGCGGCGGCGGGCTCGTTGCCGCACGCCGACGCGGCGCGCGCGCGGGCTGATGCTGGCGCCAAGCGGGCTGAACTGGAGGCCATGGCGGCGGCCGCCGACGCCGGTTTGGCCGCCGCGGCCGCAGCCGACACGCGCGAGGCGGCCGACGCCGCGCTCGCGTCGCTCACGCAGCTCCTCGCGCCCGGCGCCGCGCCGCACGCGGCGGAGCTGAGGGCCGCCCGGGCGCAGCTCTTGCTCGCCCTCGGCCGCCCGGACGACGCCACGGCCGCCGCCGCCCCCTCGTGCGACGAGGAGCGGGCCGCGGGCGCCCCCCCCTGGGCCGCGTGGGCCGCGGTGCAGGCCGCCTTTTTCGCGGGGCGCCTCGCCGACGTCGCCGCCGCGCTCGAGGCGCGGGCAGCCGCCGGAGACAGTGGAGCGGCCGCCGGCCCGCACCCCGCGGGCCTCGCTCCGCCGAGCGCGGCCGCCGCAGCTTGCGCGGCCGCTGCCGCGCGCGCCGCGCTCGCAGCGCGCGCCGACGGCAACGCCGCCCACGCCGCCGGCCGCTACGCCGACGCGGACGCGGCCTACACGCGCGGCCTGGGCGTCGACCCGCCGCCGCCGCCCGCGTTTGCGGCGGTGCTGCTCGCCAACAGGGGGGCCGCGCGGCGCGCGCGCGGGGCGAGGTGTGCCGCGCTGGCCGACTGCCTCGCCGCCGCCGCCCTCGCCCCCTCGTACGCAAAGGCAGCTGCCCGCGCCGCCGACCTCCTGACCGAGGTCGGCCTGGCGGGCGACGCGGTGGCCACGCTGGAAAGCGCGGCGGCGGCGGGCGCCGACCCGGCGGTCGTCGCGCCGGCGCTCGCGGCGGCGCGGGCGGCCGCAGCGGCGGCCGGGGCTGTGGCCGCCGTCGACCACTATGCGATGCTGGACCTTGCGCGCGGCGCCGCCACCGACGCCGCGGTGCGCGCCGCCTACAAGAAGGCCGCGCTCGCGCACCACCCCGACAAGGCCGCCACCCGCGCCCGCGCCGCCCCCGCGCTCACTCCCGCGGGCGTGGCGCTGCTGGCGGCGCCCGCCCTGCAGGCGCGGGTGCGGGAGAGCGCGGACTTTGTGTTTAAAGCGGTCGGCGCGGCAAAGGCGGCGCTGGCGGACGCGCGGGCGCGCGCCGCGGTCGACGCCTCGCTCGACGCCGCCAGAGCGCGGGCGGCCGCGGCGGCTGCTGGACCCTGGGGGCACGCAGCGGCCTCTCGGGGCGGGCACGGGTGGCGGCGGTCGGCGGCGGGGTTCGGCGGCGGTTATGGCGCCGGCGCCGCTTGGTGATTCAGAGAGTTTTGGGGGCCTTCCGACTGTCGCACTGCAAACGAAACGCGGGATCCTTGGTACAAGAGGCGGGGCGCGGCCCCGCCGCGCTCGCTCACGCACCCCGCCCTCTCTGTTCCTCCTCCTCGCGGCCGAAGCGCCACACGCGCACCCCTGCTGAATCGTCAAACGCGGCCGCAACCCAGCGCCCTTGGATGTCGACAGACCGCGCGCACGCCGGGCGGCCGGCGAGCCCCGCGCCGAGGCGGCGGGGGGCGCGCCGCGGCGCGCGCGCGTCGAGCAACGTCACGCCCCCCGAACCCGTCGCCAGCGCGAGCCAGGGGTCGTCGTGGGCCAGGGAGGACGGGGGCGGGCCGCCGGGGCGGGCGAGGGCGAGGGAGGACGGGGACGGGCTACGCAAGTCCACCGCGTCGACGCCGCCGTCGGCGCCCGCCACGAAGAGCGTGCGCCCGTCGCGCGTGCCGTCCACACGCGCGCCGTGGCCGAGGCAGGCGCCGGGGGGGGCAGGGCGGGGCGGGAGGCGGCGGAGGAGGGCCCCGGTCGCCGCGTCGAACGCCGCCGCGCCGCGCCCTTCCGCCACGAGCGCGCGCCCCCCGCGCACGACCGCGCCCCACCCCCAATCCACCAACGGCAACACGGCAACGCAGGCCAGAGAGGGGCGGGACCAGAGGCGGGCGGTGCAGTCCCAGGAGGCAGACGCGATCGTCGCCGCGTCGACAGAGACGCCCGCCACGGGGCCGCCGTGCCCCGTGAGCAGGGCGGGGCGGGAGGTTGGGTCGAGGGCGCCCGACGCCGCTGTCCACACAGCGATCGAGCCGTCGCCGGTGCCGGCGGCGGCGAGCGCGCCGCAGACCGCGCCCGCGTCGCCCGCGACGCAGCGCGCGCCGCCGGGCAGAGGCGCGCTCGCGCCCGCCTGCGCCCCGGACGACAGGCACCACAGCCGCACCGTGCGGTCGGCGCTCGCGGTGAGCGCGGCGTCGGCCGCGGGCAGCAGCGCGACAGACCGCGCCGCGCCGCGGTGGCCGACCAGGGCGTCGACGGCAGGGCGCGGCTGACCGGGGGTCAAAGTGGCGGCATGTGCGAGACGCCGGGCGTACGCGACGCGCCAGCGGGGGGCGGTGGGCGTGTCGAGCGCGCGCCAGCGCCGCAAGTAGAACGCCTGCGAGCGAGAAAGGGGTCGATGTAGTTGTTCTTCCTTGACCCTCCGCCCTCCGTCACTACCCCTCATCTCCCCTACCTCCCACGCGTGGTCGCTCGCGGCATCCGCGCCGAGCGCGGCCCATGCGCGGCACGTGGCCGTCGCGGCGATGAGGTCGCGCGGGCCGAGGCAATCCAGGATACGGTGCAGGGGGCCATCGGGCAGGTGTGAGATGGAGGTATCGCGCGGCGAAGCGGGGACGGGGCGGAAAGGGGGGGGGGGCGACACAGGGCAATCGAGCGCGAGAAGCGGCGGGCGCGCCGTGGCCACCACCGGGCCGCCCGGGGCCGGTGCCGCCACCGCGGGCGCCATTGAGAGCGGCCGCCGCGCGGGCGAGGGGCAACCGCGGAGTGCGGCTGCGCTGGCTTCCCGTTCGCCACTCCCTCTCAGCCCGCTTCTCGCGCGCCGCCCCCCGGCCGCGACCCCGCCCAGCATGGTGCGCGCCCCGCCACGCGGCGGCGTGCCCGATTGGCGCGCTGAACGTGGTCCACCCTCCCACCCTACCATCCGCAGGCCGACGCCAAGGCGTCCCGCTTCTGGGGCGGCGACTCGTCCTCGTCCGACGACGACGACGACAAGAAGAGCAAGCCCGGGTCCGGCTCCGGCTCCGGCGGCTCGTCCTCGGCGTCCGGGTCGTCGTCGTCCGGCTCCTCGTCCTCGTCCGGCTCCTCCTCGGATTCCGACTCGTCCTCCAGCTCCAGCAGCGATGGCGGCAAAGGCGCCAACCGGTAAGAGATGGAGGGAGAGGGAGAGGGGGCGGGACGGGTGCGCGCCGCGCGGCGGCCGCCGTCCGATCGGCGGGCGCCGCCCGATCACGCGACCGCCCGCCCACCCCCACCCACCCATCCACCATCAGTTTCATGCTGGGCTCGTCCGACTCGGACGACGACGGCGCGCGCCGCGTCGTGCGCTCGGCGCGCGACCGCGCGGCCGACGGCCTCAAGGCGACGTGCGACGAGATCCGGGTGAGGAAGAGGGATGGAGAGGAGAGTGGATGGTGGACGCCGGCAGCGTCGGTCGCCGGGGGCGGCTTGGGCGCGGGCGCCGACCCCGCCCTCTCCACCTCTCGCTCCTTCAGAACAAGGTCGACATCTCGGACTGGGCCTCGGTGCAGACCCTATTTGACAAGCTGCACAAGGACTCGGACAAAGCGGCCAAGGCGGCGTCCCTGACGCCCGGCGCCCTGCCGCGCGCCTACACGCGCGCCCTGGCCGGCCTAGAGGACGCCCTCGCCGCCGCCCTCGCCGCGCGCGACGCCGGCAAGAAGCTGTCGGCGTCCAACGCCAAGGCGCTCAACGCGGTGCGGCAGCGCGTGCGCAAGCACAACGCGCAGCCGCGCGTCGCGGCCGCGCTGGTGGCCTGGCGCGCGGACCCGGCGCCCACGCCGGAAGCGGCGTCGGACGTGGAAGGCCCCGGCGGCGCCGACGACGACGCCGGCTCGGGCGGCGAGCGGTCGGCCGCCGCCGCCGCCGCCGCCGCGGGCGACGACGACGGTTTCCAAAAGGTCGGCCCCCGCGGCGGCGCCCCCAAGAAGGACAAGCTGCTCACCATGAACCCGGCCGAGATCACGTACGAGATGGTGGCGCGCAAACTGCGCGACCTGACCCAGGCGCGCGGGCGCAAGGGCGTCGACCGGCAGGAACAACTCGACATGCTCAAACACCTGGCCACCGTCGCCAAGGGGCCCACCCAGCGCGCGCAGGCGCTGCTGCAGACGGTGTCGGCCCTCTTTGACGTGAATCCGTCCATGTCGACCCACATGGCGTCGCCCCTGTGGCGCCGCTGCGTCGCCGTCCTCTTTGACGTCCTGGACCTGCTCGCGGCCAACCCCCAGATCACGCTCGACGAGCACGCCGACCCGGACGCGGAGCCCCTGACCGAGGAGCCCGCGCCCGGCTCAGGCGGCGCGCGTGTGTGGGGCGCGCTCGCGTCGTTCGTCGAGCGCCTGGACGACGAGCTGTTCAAGGGCCTGCAAGCCCTGGACGCGCACTCGGCCGCGTACGTGACGCGGCTGCGGGACGAGCCGCCGCTGCTCGCGCTCGCGGCGGCGGCGCAGGCGCACCTCGTTGCCGCGGGCGACCCCGCGGGCGCGGCGCGCGTCGCGTCGCGCGCGGTGGAGCGCCTCTACTACCGCACGCCGGCCGCGTGGGCGTCGCTGCGGTCGCTGGTGGCGCAGGCGATCGAGGAGGGCGCTGCGGCGCCGGCAGAAGGCGCCGCGACCGGGCGCCCCCGGTCGGCCGCCCCTCCTGCCCCGGCCGCCGACGACGGCGGCGACCTTGGCGCCGAGGACGAGGACGGGGATGATGGCGGCGTGGACGCGGGGGTCGTTGCTATCCGCATCCCCGCCCACTACGACGTCGGCCCGACCGCCCTCGACGCCATTCGCCCCCTCGTCGCCGCCGTGCACGCCGCCGGCGACGACCGCGCGCGCGCGCGGTCGGCGCTCTGCACGGTGTACGCGCGCGCGGCGGCGCGCGACTTTCACGGCGCGCGCGACGGCATCCTCGCCGCCCACCTTCAGGATTCCGTCTCCGCCATGGACGTCTCCACCCAGGTCCTGTACAACCGCACGCTGGCACAGCTGGGGTTGGCCGCGTTCCGGAGGGGTCTGTTTGCCGACGCGCACACCGCGCTCGGCGACCTCTGCGGTTCGGGGCGCGTCAAAGAGCTCCTCGCCCAGGGCATGGCCCTGTCGCGCTACCACCAGGACCGCACGCCGGAGCAGGAGAAGCTGGAGCGGCGGCGCCAGGTGGGGGGAGGGGGGGGAGGGGGGAGCGGGGGGGGGACGCGCCGCCCGCCCCTCGCCACCGCCGACCGCCCCCCTCCCCCCCCTCGCCCAGATGCCGTACCACATGCACATCAACCTGGAGCTGCTGGAATCCGCGCACCTCGTGTCCGCCATGCTCCTGGAGGTGCCCGCGCTCGCCGCGCCCGCCGGCGCAGACGCGCGCCGCCGCCCCGCGTCCAAGCCGTTTCGCCGCCTGCTCGAAAACTACGAGCGCGCCACGTTCACCGGCCCGCCAGAGTCGGTGCGTGACCGCGTGATGGCGGCAGCGCGCGCGCTCGGCGGCGGCGACTGGCGCGAAGCGGCCGACTGCCTGGATGCGTTGCCCTGCTGGGCGGCGCTCCCCGACAAGGACGAGGTGCTCACCCAGCTGCGCTCCCGCCTGCGCGTCGACGGCCTGCGCGCGTACCTGCTGCGCTCCGGCGGCGCGTATGCCTCCATCTCGCTCCCCGCCCTCGCCGCCATGTTCGACCTCCCCCCCCGTGACGCGCACGCCACCGTGTCGCGCATGATGATGGACGACGGGTTCGCGGGGTCGTGGGACCAGCCGGCGGCGTGCGTCGTTGTGCACGCGGCGCGGCCGACGCGCCTGCAAGCCGCTGTGGCGACCGCCGCCTCGCGCGCCGCGGGCCTCATCGACATGAACGAGCGCGCCCTCACCCTGCGCACGGGCGGCCTGCGCGACGACGACGGCGAGGGCCGGGGCGGCCCCGAGGCGCCGGGCGGGCGCCGCGCGCCGCGCGGCCGCGGCGGCCCCGCTTTCTCCCTCGGCCCCGAGGGCCGCGGCCGCGGCCGCGGCCGCGGCGGCGGCGGCGGCGGCGGTCGCGGCGGCGCGCGCGCGACGCCGGCGGGCCTGCTGGGCGGGCGGTACGGCGCGGGGCTCGGCGGCGTCTACGGCGACGGCCGCGACGCGCGCCGCTCCCAGGGCCGGTCCCAGCAGCAGCGCTTCGAGGCGATGACCGCGCTCGGCTCGCTGCCGGCGTCGGCCCGGGCGTGAGGGCGGGGCAGAGGGAGGAGGGGCGGGGGTGGATGCGGGGGGTGGGGTGGGCGGGAGGGTGCGCGCGTGTGAATGCCTGCGCACGGCAGCAGCACCCCGGAGAGAGTCGGCGAGTCGCCTCGTTTCACACGGGAGCCACGGTGGCGCGCGCCGTGCACGTGCGCCGTGCATCTCGGCACAAAACAAACATCCCCCCTTCACCCCCCCCCTTTTTTTAAAACTTCAGGCTGAGCGTGACCGACGCCACCACCACGTGAAACACGTCGCTCGTCCCGTACGTGCACGATGGGCGCCACGTGACGTGCCCCGGCGCCAGGCGGCCGCGCACGGTCGTCCCGTCGCGGAAGCCGAGGCGGCGGACGAGGAGCGCGGCGGCCAGGTCGGGGCGCTCCGACACCGCCAGGATGGCGTCCTTGAGCGCGGCGTCGCCCGGGTCGGGCAACGGGGTGGCGGCCAGGGCGGCAAACACGACGCGGTTGCGCGCCTCGAGCGAGTCGGGCCAGACGCCGCCGCCGGCGCGGTCGGGCGAGCCCCGGGTGGGCGACCGCGCGCCCCGCGGCGGCGACCGGGCGCCGGTGCCGCCCTTCTTGCCGGCGCGCGGCGCGGCGGCGCCGTACACGGCGCGGTCGTAGCCGCCGCCAAAGAGGAGCGGCGCGTCGAACGCGGGCTCGAGCTCCCGATGGAACGCGGCCGACCCCGCGGCGCCCGCCGCCGACCCTTGCTCGACAAACGCATCAAAGCAGCCGGGGCGGCGCTGGTGGCAGACGCCGTGGCCGGACAGGTCGCAGTGGACTTCTTGGGGGGCGCCCCCCCCTCCCCCAAACGAGTCGGCGCCCGGCGCAAAGGCCAGCCCCGCCAGCAGCTCCAGAGCGGCCAGCATGCGGCCGCCGTCGGCGGCGAGAGCGGCGTCGAGGACGCCGTCGGGGCCGGCGCGGCGCGCGCGCGCGCGGGCCGTGGCTGGGGAGAGAGAACCTTCTTCGGGCAGCCTTTCGTTCACCGCCTCCTTCAACCCATCCAGTTGGTAGTAGTCGGCGTCGACGGCGAGCGCGCGCAGGGTGTCGGCGTCGGCGGGCAGCGCGGCGCGCGGGCCGTCGCGCAGAAAGGCGAGCACGTGGCGAAACAGGTCGCCGTCCCTGTCGATGAAGATGGCGCCGGCGGAATCGTGCGCGACGGGGACGCAGCCGGAGAGGAGGCGGGCGAGCATCGAGCGCGGGTCCTGACGAGGGGTTTGGGGGACGGGTCGGGCGCCGCGGTCGCCGTTCCGTGCCGCCGACCCACACACGCCATCCCTATCTTACCGCGTCCACCAGCGTCTTGGCCGCGGCTTCAAACCGCACCCCGCCCACGTTGAGCCGCACGACAGGCGCGCCGCCGGCCGCGCGCCGGTGCGAGGGCGACGGCAGGTCGGCCACGAACTGGGTAACCTCGTCGACCGTCATGGCGCGGGAGGGGTGGCGGCGGGAAGGCGGACGCCGGGCAGCGAGGGAAGTCTGGCGCCGGCGCAGCGAATGCAGGGCGATGCGCCGCCCGCGAGACCGCGCGCGGCCGTGGAAAGGGTGCTGACCGGGTGCCGATCCGCGCCCGGGCGCGGGCCGCGTGGCGGGGGCGGCGGGCGTGGCGGTGTGTGCACCGGCGCCAGCGGCGTCGACGCCCCAGCAGCGCTCGCAGCTTGACCCCTATAAGCCCCGCCACACCCAAAAAACAACAACAGAAGCCGCCAGCCACCCCACACACTCCCACTAGGCCGCGTCCGCGACGAGGGCGACCGGGCGCGAGCCGCCGAGCGCGGTCCGCACCTCCTTGACCGCGCGAGAACGCGCGCGAGAGAGGCACGAGCGGCCGCATGCCACGACCAGAGCCACGAAGCCGACCACGGCCGCGCCGGCGAGCGCGGCCAGAGCTGCCACCTGGCTCGGCGAGTCGAGGTCGACCACCACCCCGAAAACCGTCGCCGTCCGCCGCCGCCGCCGGGGCTGCTGCCCCGACCCGACCGCCGGGAGTCGTTGGAGGGCGGGTGGGAGGGAGGCGAGGGCGGCAGCGTCTTCAGCATACCAGGCGGCGAGCGTGGAATGAACGCTTGCATCGATCTTGGTCGCCACATTCAGCGGCGGGGCCGACCCCGGCCCCCCGTCGTCGGTGTCGACTTGACCCGTGAGAATGCCGCGAATGGCGCCGGCCACCGTGAGCATGGGCGACCCGGACTGGCCGACGGCCGACGCGCAACCATGGGTGAGAATGTGGGCGCAGACGCCGTCGCCACAATCCGCCACTTCCGCAAATGCGGGCTCAGTGCCAATCAGGTTGACGGGGGTGGCGGGGCAAGAGGAAGACCACAGGGTGGCGGGCGGGCGCGCGTCGGTCGGGTAACCGGCGGTCGTCAAATTAAAAGTCTCTTCCCCATCAAACGCCGCGCCCAGGGGCGTGCCATCGTCCCCAACGTCGGGCGCGGGCACGCCGATCCAGCCGGCGGCGGCGTCGGCGGGGCGGGAGAGTGTCACGAGGGCAAGGTCGAGCCCCATGGCCGTCGGCGTGTACCCCGGCTGCGCGTAAAACGCGGGCGGGACGCGGGCGTGCGACCAGGGGATGGTGGCAAACGGGGAGAAGCTCCCGTCGCGGCCGGGCGTGAAATCGATCGACGAGGCCAGCGCGCGCACGCCCTTGACGTCAAACACGCAGTGCGCCGCCGTGAGCACGTGCAAGGGCGACACCAGCGCTCCTGTGCAAGCCAGGCCGGCGGCCCGGCCGGGGACGCGGGCGACGAGGGTGCCTATTGCAGAGTAGGGCCAGGCCTGGGTGTCGGCGACACGCGTGCGCGGGTCGCCGGGGGGGCACGCGGCGCAAGCGAGCGAGTTGGAGGCCGCGCCGCGCAGGCCAGCGAGCGGGGAGGCGGCGAGCAGGGAGCGGGTGCGGAGTGGGGCGTCGGAGACGGCGCGCAGACCCTGCACCTCGCGCCCAGGGCGAGCGAGCAGTGTTAATGCGCCGACGAGGTTGGTGGCGTCGTCGCCAGGCGGGCCGCCGGCGCGCGGCGCCGCACGGTCAATGGAGCGCGATGCGTCGGCGCCGGCGTTCTCCCCCGCCCGAACCAGCGTCAGCGCAGCCAGGGCGACGAGTGCGGCGCGCACGGTCGCGGCGCGCATGGCGCCGGGGTTTGGGGGGCGAAGAAGGGGGGAGGGCGGCGCGCGCACGCTCCCCGCGGGCGGCAGGCGACGGCCTGGGCGGACGCGCGCTTTAGGGCGCGGCCGCCATGCGCCGGCGCCACGGGCGGGTGGCGGCGGCGGGCGAGGGAGTGTGGGTGGGGTCGAGCCGCTCTGCCGGCCGCGCGCCGCACACCCGAGTGCCGGGCGCCGCCGCCTTCTGCAGCCAGCCGCCGCCCGCGCGTCGATCCCCGACACTGCAGGTGAGGCCTCAGCCCGTGCTCGCGCCGTTCGCCCCGCACCGCACGTCCCGGGCGCGCGGGGGGTCGGTGCCGTTGTTGCCCATCGCGCCCCCGATTGGCGCCGCGCCGAGTGATGGACGGGGTGGTGACATTGTGTGCGCCTGCTGGGACGGGGAGCCGGGTCGTCGCAGCCTCCAGGCCGCCGCTGGGACCGCGCGGCGCCAGGCTAGCGGATGCGGGCCGCCCCCCACCCCTCGCCCCCCACCCCTCGCCCACCCGCCCCCAGTCACTCTAGTCGGCGCTGGCATCAGATAAGAACGACGCATGCCGGCGATGGATTGCTGAACCGCTGGCTCTAGGTCTCCGACCCCCCCCTCTACGTATGCCCCCCGCCTGGGCTGCCGACTTGCGGCCGGTCTTCGCCACCGGCTGGACCCAGTCCAACCTGCCCTGCTGCCTGGACGCGGGCGGGCCGCCGCCAAGGGGCGCGCCGCCGCCGGAACCCGGGTGCGCGACTTTTTCCGACGTCCCCCCCGACGTCCAACTCCGCGTCCTCGCCCTCCTGCCGCCTACCCCGGCAAAGCGGGACCTCTCCCGTGTCTGCACCGCGTGGCGCGACCTGCTGCTCCAAGGGCGCGCCTGGCCCACCGTCGACGTCGCCCCGGTCACGGCCGCCGCGTGCGCGTGGCTCGCCCGGCGCGCCACCGGCCTCGCCGACGTCGTCGTGCGCCCCGGCACCGAGGCGGAAGCCATCCTGTTCAACGACGTCTTCCTCGCGCACGCGCCGACGCTGGGCCGCCTCACGCTCGACGCGCCGTGGCACACCTCCTTCTCCTTTGGCTACGTCTGGTGGGCGCTGCGCTTCCTGGACGTGGGGTCGTTGAGGCTGCGCGCGCAAGAGGTGGACGCGGGCGCGCTGCCTCCCAACCTGCGCTCCCTCGGCGTCGAGTGCGCGCGCGTCGCCGCGCCGGCGGCCCTCGCCGCGCTCACCCGCCTCACCTCGCTCGACCTCGCCGTCTGGTCGGCCAAAGGCGGGGCTGACGGCGACGCCCTGCTCGCCCTGACCAACCTGCAGACGCTCGCGGTCAACACGCACCCGTTCGACGGCGCGACGTTCGGCCGCCTCGCGTCGCTCGCGGCGCTCACCTCGGTCACCCTCTCCGCCGCGCCCGGCTTTGGCCGCCCCGTGCGCCTCCCCCCCGGTTGCGCCCTCCACTTTTTCACGCGGGCGGGGCTGCACCCCGCGGCGGGCGGGTACGCCAACCTGGTCTCGCTCGAACTGAAAGACGTCGCAGCGCCGCGGTTCGACGCCTCCATCCTCGCCCCCTGCAAGCGCCTGTCCGCGTTGGACGTCTCGTTTGCGTGCGACACGGGCGCGGTCGACGGCCTCGCGTGCCTGGCGGGCAGCCTCGCGTCGCTCAAGGCGGCGTGCCCCGCGCTGCGGCTCGCGCTGCCGCCCCTGCCCCGCCTCGCCGAGCTGGAGGCGGTCGCGTTTCACGATTTGGACGTCATCGTGGACCGGGCGGCGTGCGCCGTGCTGTGCAAATCGCTGCGGTCGGTGTATTTGGCGGCGCTCGACTTTGGCGTCGGCGTCACCGTCTTTGTGCACGAGGCGGGGCGCGTGGGGCTCGACCTCCGCTTCGCCACGCGCCCGCTGCGGGCCGTGTTCACGCCCAACCAGATGGCGGCGATGGACGACGGGTCGGCGCCGGTCGAGGTGGTCGGGTGACCGAGGGGGGCAAAGGCGCGAGCTCCGGGGCAGCTCGCGCCGTGCGCCCCCGCTATCTGGCGTTGAATTGTGACACGCGCGCACTGTGTGCACTCTCGAGTAAAGGAGGGAGCGCGCGGGGGAAACGCGCTCGCCTAGCCCGCCCGCGCGCCGGCCCCACCCTCGCCGCCTCCCCCCGCATCCCATCCACTCGCATTGTCCGCCGGGCAGTGCACGCTCGCGCCAGGCTCCAGCCGGCCGCAGCACGCCTTCAGCGCCGCGACGGCGTCGCCGCAGCGGGCCGCGTCGAAGCTGCGCCGCTTGAGGCAGGCTTGAATGGCGCAGGCCTCTTTTTTGCAGTCGGGCAGAAGGGGTGGCGGGGCGGCGCCGCCCATGCGGGGCGGCAAGAGTGACGCCGCTGCGCGCTCGTCGCTCTCCGCTCCGCCTTGCACGCCCGCCCGCCCCGCCACCCCCCCCGCACACCCATCACAGAGGGTCGGCCAGCGCAACCGTGTCGAGCGGCGGAAACGGGTCCGCCTTGGACAGGACGAGGACGCGGGACTTGTGTGCAATGTACCCTTTGACGTACCTCCGAAAGACCAGCCCCGCGACGAGGCACTCGACCGCGTCGTCGTCCGCAGGCGCGCCCTGCCATGCGAGGGCGGCCGCGAGGTGGGCGAGGGGGAGCTGGGCGGCGCGGGGGGGGTCGGCGGCGGCGTGGAGCGCGGCTGTCTTTTTGACGAGGCGGCGCGCGACGGCGGGGCGCAGCTTCTCGAGCAGGAGGTAGGTGCCGGCCGCCACGTAGCGCCACTGGCGGGCGGCGAGGACGGTGTCCAGTTGGGAGAGCGACCCCGACCGGACGGCTTCCACGATGGGTCCATAGTCGTCCTGCAGCCCGCACTCGGCCAGCAACGTGGGCGCGGGCAGGCGCCCGCGCAGCAGGCGGACGGGGACGAGGAAGAAAGCGACGCGGGCGCGGTTGGAGGTCGCCGAGCGCGGGCAGTGGGAGAAGGCGTAGCTCAAATCGGCGTCCGCCTCCTCGTACGCCTCGTCAAAGATGGCGAGGCGGCCAGTGAAATATTTGTAGGTGACTCGTTGGGACGCCGGAAACGCGTCGAACGGGGGAAACTGGCGCGACCCGACCGCGGCGATCAAGTTTTTGCACAGGCGCAGCGTGTTGAGCGCAAAGTAGGCGCGGAACAGGGTGACGACGATGTCCAGGGCGGCCAGCTTTTTGGCCTTGTTGCCTGGAGAGGGGAGGAGGGGGTGATGGGAGGGTTGGAAGGGCGGAGCAGCGACTCTCTGCCGCCCCGTCCCACACACCCTCATCCCCTCACCCGCGCCCTGCATGCTGGCGGCAAAGCATTTCTGGAGCTGTGTGCCGCAATTCTCGAGGCAGCGCGCGCCGGCGCCCGCGCCCGCCGCGTCGGCCGCGGCAGCCGCGCACCGCAGCCGGCGCGCGAGCGCGCGCAGCGGGTCGACCAGCCACGCGTCCATGTCGTCCCGAAACAGCTTCAAGAAGGGGGGGACCTCCTCGGCGGCGGCGTCGTACGCGGCACGCGCGTCGCCGCGGCGCGCCGCCGCGACGCTCGCGAGCCGCGCGCACACGACCTCTGCCCACTCGGGCGCGACCCCGCCCCGCAGTGCGTTCCGCACGTGTGGTACCGGGTCCCAGGACGGCGATGAACCGCCCGCGGCGGCGACGGCGGGCACAAGAGCGCGCTCGTCGAGCGCGCGGGCGAGGCCGTCGGCTGAAAAAGGGAGAGCGGGGGGCGTCGGCCGCGCTCCCATCACCGCCCCCCCACACACGCGCATCCCTCCCATCTCGCACCGTCCTGGCGCGCGACCGCGGCCGCGACCGCCTGGAGCGCACCCGCGAGCGCGCCGGCCATCGCGGGGGGCCGGATTCGGGGCGGCGAGGGGGTGCCGGTTGGCGTGCGCGGGCGCGTGTAGAAGCGCAAGGCGCTGCCGGGAGGCGGCCGACTGGTGTGTGCGGCGCGGCGCCGACCCGCCGCCACACTTCGGCGACCGAATGCGGGCCGTCCGCCCCCCGCTCCGGCCGCCGCCAGCGCGGCTGGCATCAGCGCCCACGCGGCCGCGTCCCCCACGCGCCAGCGACGACGGCCCCGACTTGGTGCCCCTGGGCGACGGCCTCGCCGCCGACGACGGCGCGCCGTTTGGCCCGCTCGCGCTTCTGCTGGTCGGCTTCGACGCCCGCGAGGCCGCCACGGTGCGCACCATGATGGACGGCATGGACGCGAGCATGGTGGCAGTCGTGCGGGCGACGCAAGGAATGCTCAGCGAGCCGCTCGCCGCCGCGCTCGGCGACGGAGCCCCGCCAGACCCCTCCCCTCCCCTCGACCCCGCCACCTCGCCCGTGCCGCGCGCCATCATCGTCTCGGGCATGTACGCCGGGGAGCTGGAGGACACGATGGCGGGGTACGGGGACGCCGGCCTCCCCCCCCCTCTGTGGTGCGCCGCGCTCCCCGCCAACTGGGGCGACCGCCCGCTGGGGCAGCTCGTTCTGGACATCGCGGGCGACGCGGCGGCCATGGCGGGGAGGGGGGGGGGCGCCGGGGGAAGAGGGGTGTGACACACGCCGCGCGCAGGCCACCCGCCCTCTCCCTCCCTCACGCGCCCCCCTTGGGCGCCGCCGCCCCGCCCACCGTGCCCGCCCGCAGCGCGGCCCACGCAGCCGCGTCCACCTGCTCCGGCGTCTGAAAGTCCGGGTCGCGGTACTCGCGCCGCGTGCACGCGCCGCACGCGACGCACAGCGATTCCGCCTCCCACGTCTTTTTCCCGCGGCACCACGTCTGCACAAAGTGGTGCTCGCGCGTGTGGGCGGCCAGGCCGCAGTTGCCGCAGTCGGGGAAGTCGGGGTTGGGCTTCCACCGGGCCGACCATTCCTCGATGGTCATGAGCTGAGGGGGGAGAGGGGGTGGGGATGGGTGGGGTGGGGGTTGTGGGGAGCGGGCGTGGCGCGGCAGGCGCGTGCGCGCGCGCCCCCCTCCCCTCTCCTCTCTCACTTTGAAGCCGTGGCCGAGCGCGGGGTTGATCTCCACCGCCTCGCCCGCCAGCACCATGTCCCACTCGCTGGGGGGGGAGTCGGGGCGCGTGGGCGGCGGCAGCGAGAAAAACGGTCGCCCAGCGCGGCCCGCCACCCCCTCCCTCGTACCGTGCGTGCGCCGGCGTCGTGGGGCGCGCCGACACCGTCATCTTGACCGGGGCCCGCAGGTCGGTGTTGTACGCGGGGGCGGGCGCGGTCGGCGCCATGGACGCGGCCGTTTCTGCAGGCGGGGGGAGAGTGGCGGCGGCGGCGGCGGCCGAGCGCTCGCCACACCACCAAACATGGGCCGCCAGCCCGGCGGACGAGGCCGCGGCGGGCCCGCCCCACGCGTCGTGCACGCCGCCCGCTCCGGCCGCGGCGGCGGCGGCCGGGGCGAGGGCGGCCGCGGCGGCGCGTCGCTCGCGCGCGGTTTCTCGAGGCTCGACCCCGCGTCCGCCGCCTACTATGACGAGGCAGCGACCGCCCTGAAGTCTTTGCTCGCCGATGGAGACACTGACCAGGCCACTCTCCTCGCTGGCGCGGCGCTGGCCGAGGCCGGCGGGCGCGAGGCGGCCGCGGCGTGCGACGCGGTCGGCTCCCGCGCGCTGGAAGCGGCGCTGGCGCACGCGCCAGCGGAGGCGGTGCTCGCATTTGCCAACGTGCTGCTCGCGACGGACGCGTTGGCGGACGTGGCGACGAGGTGCGGGCGGGAGGGGGGCGCATGCGGCGCCGGCCGCCGCGGGGGGGGCGCCTCCAACGCCCCCATCCTCCTCCCACCGTATAGTCAATTTGGGTCACACACCGTGGAGACGCTGTTGCAGCGCGTCGCGACCCTGGCGTCGTCGACCGACGCCGCCGCCGCCCCCGCCCGCGCCGCGCTCGCTGCCGCCACCGGCGCCGCGTCCTCGCTCTGGCACGAGCTGGCCATTCACCGGTGCGGGTCGCACGCGCTGCGCGGGCTGGCGTGCGCGCTGGCGGGGCGGGACGTCGCGCCGCGCGCGGGCGCGGCCGCCTCTGGGGCGGCCGACGGCGCGTCGTTCCTGCGCGACGCCAAGCGCGCGGCGCGGCCGGGGGCCGCTGTCGCGGGCCTGGCGGCGCGGGCGGGCGGCGGCGGCGGCGCCGCGGGCGCGGCCGCGTTTCCCGAGCTCGTCGCCGCTCTGGCCGCCCCGCTCCTAGCCCCCGCCTGGGCCGACGGCCTCGCCGACCTCACCCGGGACACGTATGGCGGGCTCGTGGTGCAGAGCCTGATCCGGGCGGCGGCGGGAGACGAGTGAGCGGTGTGAGAGAGCGGGGTTGGGAGGTCGGCGCGCGCGGCGGGCCGGCGCCAACCCTCTTCTTCCCCTCTCCCCTCCAGGCCCCTGCTCAACCGCCTCATCCCGCGCCTGCTGGGCGTGCCAGGCTCTGTCGCCGACGCCGCGGTCGACGGCGCGAGGCTGGCGGTGGTGGAGAAGGCGACGGCGGCTGCCGCCGCGCGCGACCGCGCCGGGTCGCACCTCCTCGAGGCCATCCTTGAGACTGCCCCGCGCGCGCTGCGCACCGAGCTCGACGCGCGATTCCTGCGGGGCGATCTGGCGGCCATGGCCGCCCACCCGGCCGCCAACTTTGTGGTCCAGGCGCTCCTGGCCGCGGCCGACGCGCCCGCCGCCGCGCGCGGCGCCGCCAAAGAGCTCGCCCCCGCCGCCCCCGCCCTCCTGGCGGGCAACCGGGGCGGCGTCCTCGTGGCTCTGGTTGCCGCGGCGGCCCGGGTCGGTGCGGGCGAGGGCGAGGCCGCGGCCGCCGCGCGGAGTGCGGCGGCCGCGCTGCCGGGCGGCGCGGTGAGCGGCCTGCTCACCCTGGGCTGTCCCTACCCCGACATCGTCGACTGCCACCGGCTGTCGGCGGTGGGGTGCGCCCTGCTGGCTGGGTTGCTGGGGCTGCCGCACGTAAGGGAAAGGATGGAGGCGGGGAGAGGGGTGCGAGGCCGGTCCCCGTCGCCCACACCCCCACCCCGCACGCACCACTCCAGGAGCACTCGTCCCCTATCGCCGACGAATTCGCGGCCCTGCCCACGCCCGCGCTCGCCGCCGCGCTGGCCGACGCGGCCGGTTCCCGCGCGGGCGAGGCCTTGCTGGCCGGCCCCGGCCTGGGCGCCAAATCCCGCAAGAAGCTTCTGCGCCGGCTCACGGGGCAGTGGGCGGCCGTCGGGGCGACGCCGGGGGGGGTGCACGTCGTGGAGCGGGCGTACGAGGGCGCGGCGGCTGGCGGGCGGGAAGCCATCGCGGCCGAGCTGGCGGCCGCGGAGGCCACTCTGGGGGGCGCGCCGCGCACGATCGCCATGCTGCGCAAGTGAGGCAGAGGGAGGCGACGAGAGGGAGGACGGGGAGGGGGCGAGGCTGGCGGCGCGCGCGCGCCGCCCTTCACCCACGCCTCCTCCCTCCCCCCTCCTCCCTCGCAGGTGCGGCGTCGCCGAGTACAAGCGGTCGTCCGACGCGTGGCGGGCGCGCGACGCGGCGGGCGCGCGCGCGCGCGCTGCGCTCGCGGGCGTCACCGGCGACGCGGTCGCGGACGACGAAGAAGACGAGGAGGAGGAGGCAAGGGATGCTGATGAGGCTGCCGACGCAGAGGAGGCGGCCGAAGAGGACGCCGGCGAGCCCAAGCGCAAGCGCGGCGGGCGCAAGCGCGCGGCGCGCGCGGAGCGCGCGGGCCGCAAGCGGGCCGCGCTCCGGTGAGAAGAGCGCACCGGTTGGAGGGCGCGTTGGTGTGAAACATCGAGGCGGTTACAAGGGGGGACCAGACGGGGGACGCAAACGAAACAAAGAGTGAGCTCAAACCGGAGACGGCCGCCAGGGGGCGACCAGCGCTTCCATAGCGGGACGCGCAAGAGAATTGGGGGTGTGGGGGGGGGGCGCAGCGCGCGGCGCCGGGCCATGCCTCGCGCCGCGCGGGCCGCGCCCGCGGCTCGGGGGCGCTCGCCCACCCGCCGCATGGTGCGCAATCACCAGCCGTCGCCACGCGTAAGGAAGCCGGTGGGGTCGAGCCCGTCAAAGGCCGGCGAGGGCGCGAGCGCGGCCGCCGCCGCTGCGCGCCGCCCCGCCGACGCCGGCCGCAGCGCGGCCGCGGCGGCGCCGCCGCCGCGCGCGGCGCGTCGCTCGGCTGCGTCAACGGGGCGGGCCAGGAGCTTGGTGAAGAGG
>Ga0315283_10000493_pt1 | contig 29290 bp, 30 predicted proteins | sample YL17G09_0_MG_FD_204541 | JGI IMG/M metagenome (GOLD analysis project Ga0315283, IMG submission 204541) | Sediment microbial communities from Yellowstone Lake, YNP, Wyoming, USA - YL17G09_0 | ecosystem: Environmental > Aquatic > Freshwater > Lake > Sediment | place: USA: Wyoming | collected...
GCTGGTCATCGGTGAGAGCTTTAACTTCAGGCATGGCTTCCTTTATCTTATTCAAGTTGGTTGTGGCGGTGTAAAAAAAGCCCCAATCCTCGGAGAACAACTTGGCAATGTATTTCGCATTGATAGCGTCCTTATCCGAATCACTGATCGGTGCAGCCAGAAGGAGAAGCATGGCATCCTTGAGGTCTTTGTCGTTGATCTGGACGATCTGGAGCTTTTGCAGCATCAGGTCTGCCAGCGAGACGCAGTACGGATGGAATTCAAGTCGGTTGCGATAGTCAATCGGATGGTTGTAATCCAGCTTGTCGAAGAAAACATCGATCATGGGGATGTTGCTGCTGAAGAAGATGAGACGCGTCCCGCCGCTGATCATGGCAGCGCGCTTCTCCAACTCATAACCATGGCTTTCAAAAAATGGCACTAATTTGCCACGGTGTTTGCCATAAGCAGCATAGTCAATGTCCGTAAAAACACGGTCACCCAGCCGCTCCATGCGGCGGTACAGATCAACGTAGTCCGGAAAGTAATAATGCAGGGCGATCGGACCCATCACACGCAGAACGAGGCCTTGCTTCTGGGCAGCTTCTGTCAGGCGGCGCCCTTCTTCAAGGTAGGCTTCCGGTTTAGGATATTCATCAAGCGGGATATCTTTGGGCAGTCTGAATTGTAATGGCATGATCACGCTCCTATCCGTTCGTAAATATGTAATCTTTTACTTTACCCTTTTCCAGGACAATAACTACACCTTTCAAGATTCCTTCGGAGTATTCGCTGCCGGGGTTGATAATGGTGGTCTTGCGGATCTTCTGAACGCCGCGCGACTCGTGGATGTGACCATGCAGGCCCAGCAATGGCTGATATTTCTCGATCATCTTTGCTACGGCCCGGCTGCCCACATGGATCTTACGATCGGCGGCCTGCGTCAGGTTTTCATCCAACTCAGGTGCCAGGTCCAACCCGAAACCGTAAGGGGGTGCATGAAAATTGAAAATGGCGTTACTCTTGTCTTTCACCGTGCCAACCAGTTCCTCCAGCATCGGCTCCAGTTCTTCATCTGGTTTTTCACGTGGGGTATTCCAGGGGGTCGGGTTGGCAAAGCAAAAGGTCACCATTTCGTGTTCGCCGACCATGACGTTTTTGTTGTTGCAATTGACAATAGCAGATGAATCTTCGATGATTTCATCTATTTCGAAATAGTCATCATTCCCTGGCGCCATGTAGACTTTATAGGGTGTGTCCTTCAGGCGTTCGTCAGCCAGAACCATCCATTCCTTCATGCGTTGAAGCACCAATTCCTTGAACAGACCATCGATCTTTTTGGGCTCAGCCTTAAAAGCCTGGTATTCATCCTTCGTCTGGTGGACCCAGTAATAGCCCATCAACTCGACGGTCTTCTTGAGTTTATCCAACTCGTCCCGTGTAGCGACCTCTGTATACTGACCCATCAAGGTCGTCTCCCAACCGCCGGCTTTTTCAATGAGCGGAACCAGCACTTTCCCAGTCAGATCACCCAGCAGGATGCCCACATCCACATTGTAAACTTTTAAGGCGTTCAAATACTTGCGGTAACAGGTGTTCGACCCATGGATATCGGTGACGAAGAAAATCTTGATTTGCTTACCCATCAAAGTCTCCTTTTGATAATAAGGAATAGATAATGACAAAAGGAGGGACGAGGCTATTTGGCCTCGTCCCTCATCAGGATTGAATCGGATTTAATCAGGCGGTAGTTGGCCGTAAGTCATGTTGCTGTCCAGACCGTCTTTCTTGTTTTTGGCCTTCCAATAGAAGAACCAGGCAATGCCCAGTCCCCAGATCACCACGTACATGACAGCCGACCAGAGAGTGAAATCCTCTTTCCCTGGCATGAAGTAGAAGAAGATGAACAGGATAACCAGGTATACCAGGTTGAAAACAGCACCGATGGTCACAATCGGGATTCCAAGGATCTTCCAGGTTTTATAGGGAGAGGACTCCCAGATGTGAGCAACTTTCTTGACATATGGGAAGACCAACGCCGCGATGGCAGTTACACCAAAAACAGATACGACCTCCATCCCAGTTATGGATAGCCCCGTCATTGGACTCTGCCAGAATGAATAGATGGCAATACCGATCTCGCCCAGAATGAAGCACACAATATGGTTCTTTACCGGTGTGGCCCAGCGATAGTCAATATCGGTCATCCACTTCGGACCCATCCGGTCCATGCCCCACGCGAACAGGATGCGCGGGAAAGCCAGGTAGGAGAGAGCTACGTACCAGATATTGAACAGGATGAAAGAACTCGCCATCAGGATCAACAGGATGGGATTCTTGGTCAGCATGGCTGCCAAGCCCAGGTAGTGGGGATCCCAAGGAATTGTGTAGCCTGCCAGGCCATTGTTTTCCACCCAGGCAGTCGCCGAAAGGAATTGGAATCCAACCGCTCGGTAAAGCACAATTGCCAGCCATACCATGAAGAAGGCCGGCACTATCACCGCGAACAGATTGCCCAGGATGATGGATTTGTCCGGGCGCTTTACTTCACCGGCAATAAAGGTAATGCAGTATGAGTAGGCAAACAACCAAGAACCAGCCACCATCACACCCAGCGTATCAAACCAATTCCAGGTCGTGGGTAGTGCGGTTCCCGCTGCTTCCATTGCTGTTTTTGCCTGAACCAGGAAGGAGTTGTAATCCAGTGAACCATATTGCATGGCTACATTGTTCCACGCCTGGACGAAGGCATCATGGGAGGTGAATGTCAGGAGAAGAAGGATCACCAGACCTCCGATCATGGCCAACCCCATTACCACCTTCTGCGCAATGGCATATACTTTCATACCAAAGATGAGGAATAGAAGGGCAATCAGGCTAACGAAGGATGAGATCAAGAACATTGCGATCGGTTGCCCACAGAAAGTTGCTGCAGCGGTCATATTGAGGAATTGGAACACCCATTGCAAGCCAGTCACTGTCCAGGGAGCTAGGACCCAGATCCACATCACCCACACAAAGGCATTCCCGAACGACTCAGCAATGCCGATCAAGGGACTGAGAATGCGAGAGTTATAGATGTATTCTCCACCAGAGCGGGGCATGGAACCGCCTAGAATGCCCCATACCAGGGGGAATCCGACGCCGCACAGGATGGCAGACAGGATGGTGGCGATGATCAGGTTGCCGCCGGTATATACCGACAGGCCCAGGCTGATCATCACCCACATTGAGACAGTCAGACCCTGGTTCATGAATCCGACGCCGAATGCATCAATCAATGATAGACCTCTTACCAGACCACTGGCCTTACGAGCAAAAGCCATTTGTTCAGGCATAGCACTATTCTCCTCTCTAGGATTGAAATTGGATAAGTCTTCTTAGGAAAAAGAGTGTTTCATGCTCATCGAAATCTTATTCTACATCCTCCTTCCGGCCTAGAATTTTCGTGTCCATTCTTTGGGCCAGCGTTCAATGACAATTTTGGTTTGCGTGAAAAACTCGATTGCGTGTTTCCCCTGGCCGTGCAGGTCTCCAAAGAAACTATTCTTCCAGCCGCTGAATGGGAAGAACGCCATCGGGGCAGCCACACCAATGTTGATGCCGATATTTCCCGCGTCTGCCTCGTTGCGGAACTTGCGCGCGGCTGATCCATCACGGGTAAATATAGAGCCCATGTTGCCATAAGTGCCATCGTTCAGAATCTTGATTCCCTCCTCCACAGTCTTGCAATGCATGATGCCCAACACCGGTCCAAAGACCTCTGTTGTGGCAATAATCCCATTTACCGGGGTGTCGGTTAAAATCGTCGGTTTGATGAAGTTGCCTTTCTCATAACCGGGGATAACCGAATTGCGGCCGTCCACCAGCATCTCGGCGCCTTCATTGAGGCCCTGCTGGATCAAATCCTCTATACGCTTCTTATCCTCAGGAGTGATGACAGGTCCCATCTGAACCTCAGGTGAGATACCGTAACCCGTGATTCTCTTTGAAGCTGCTTCGGCAAAAGCCGGGATAAAGATTTTATCCGCCTCGCCGATCATGATCGCCGTTGACGCTGCAAGGCAGCGCTGACCGGAACACCCGAAGGCGCTGTCCATCATGATGGCAGTAGTGGTTTCCACATCTGCATCCGGAAGGATCAATACCGGGTTCTTGGCACCGCCCGCTGCCGAGACACGCTTGCCGTGTGCCGTTCCGCGGCTGTAGACATGCATAGCCACCTCGGTCGAACCGACGAAACTTATCGACTTGACCAGCGGGTGGTCGAGGATTCCGTTAACGATCTCCGAACCGCCGTTCACCATATTGACCACACCGGCGGGGAACCCGGCTTCTTCCATGAGGCGGAAAAGCTTGACCATCGTAATCGGTACCCGACTGGAGGGTTTAATCACCACAGTGTTGCCTGTGGCAACTGCATATGGGATAAACCAGAAGGCAATCATAGCCGGAAAATTGAAAGGCGATATGATGCCAGCCACACCCAGAGGTTGGCGAATCATCATTTCGTCAATACCGGGAGCCACATCTTCCACCACGTCACCCATCATCAGGGTCGGGGTCCCGCAGGCCACTTCCACGTTTTCTATCGCCCGGCGCATTTCACCGCGCGATTCGTCAAGAATCTTGCCGTGTTCGAGCGTGATACAACGAGCCAGATCCTCAAAATTGGCTTCCAGTAGCTCCTTGAGTTTAAAAAGGTATTGGATACGCTTGGTGACCGGGACTCTACGCCAATCTTGAAAAGCCTTGTGCGCTAGTTTGACAGCTTCATCCAGTTCGATTCCAGAGGATACGGGTACTTTCGCCAGAATTTCCGCCGTAGCTGGGTTTGAAACGTCACGGAATTTCCCGTTCGCGGATTGCACCCATTTCCCATTAATATAATTCTTCAAGATCTCTTCGCTCATATTCATCTCCGTTAAGCCAGACTGTTGTCTTAAGAAATCGCCTTGTCCGCAACTTCCAATCCTTTTTCGATGATCGCTAATCCTTCGTCCAATTGTTTCTTGGTGATGCACAACGGTGGGACAACGAAGACTATGCTGCCCATGTTGTTCGCCATTATGAAGGTGAACAGCCCATTCTCCCGCAGCACCTTGCCAATTTCAGCCATCACTGACGGACCAAAGATCTCCTTTGTGTCACGGTTGGCGACCAGTTCTATCGCTGAGAATAGGCCGATGTAGCGCACATCTCCAACTGATGGATGTTGGATTTTGATTCCTTCGAGCGCCTCACCAAGACGCTTGCCTACTGTAACCGCATTTTCGATTAGGTGATCTTCTTCGTAAACCGCAATCGTTGCCACTGCTGCGGCACAGGCCAAGGCATGGCCATTGTAGGTCAGGCCGGCATATAGGTATTTGTCGTCGAAGAATTTGGCAATCGGCTCCGAGACGATCACAGCACCCAACGGAACATACCCGCTGGTGATGCCCTTGGCGGTGGTAATGATGTCGGGGGTTACTCCCCAGTTATCCACTGCGAACCACTTACCGGTCCGACCCCAGCCGCTCATCACTTCGTCAGAAATAAGCAGGATGCCATACTTGTCGCAAATTTCTCGAACGCGCGGCCAGTAGTCATCCGGCGGGATGATCAACCCGTTTGAACCGACCACGCCCTCCATAATGACAGCAGCGATCTTATCTGCACCCTCGTACCGTATTACTTCTTCAAGATGGGAGATACACTCTCGCTTGCAGGATTCTTTCTTCTGCCCAAAAGGGCAACGGTAACAGAACGGGTCAAGAAAATGCACACCTCCCGGCATGGCTGGTTCGACGGCGAGGCGGCGATAATCGCCAGTTAACGCAATTGAGCCATGTGTCGCGCCGTGATAGGAACGATAACGCGCCAGGATTTTATGCCTCCCGGTGTAGAAACGGGCTATCTTGATTGCGTTTTCATTCGCTTCCGCGCCTCCCAAAGTGAAAAATGTTTTCTTAAGGTTGCCGGGGGTGACCTCGGCTAGTTTTTTCCCCAGCAGACCGCGTGGTTCAGTGGCGTTTCCCGGATGGACAAAACATAGTTTTGCAGCTTGGTCCTGGATGGCCTTTACTACTCTCGGGTGTTGATGACCAATGTTTGCATTCATCAATTGCGACGAAAAGTCAATATATCGTTTGCCGTCCGTATCCCAGAAATAAATCCCCTCGGCTTTTTCAACCGGGATCGGGTTGGTCTGCCCCTGAACCGACCAGGAGAAAAAGGTATAATCCCGGTTCATTTTAACAATTTCTTGCGCTGTATATTTTGACAAAAGAACCTCCTCGTAGGTTGCAAGTCGCATTAATATTTGAGCTATTGAGATATAAGAATTATCGTTTAACTACCTTGACCGTCTCGCGCACCACTTCCAGTGTGGTATCAATGTCATCTTCGCTATGCGAATAGCACAGGAACCAGGGTTCGCGCGGGTCGTAATCGGGCATCACTCCTCTTTCGATCATCGCCTCAATTAAACCCAGGTAATATTCCTTCTCGCTCGCGTTCCAGGTACGTTGGTCATTGACTTGTTCCACTCCAACCGCGTACGAGAACATGGCAGGGTATCCATTCATGCAGATCGGTATACTTGCTTCTGTGAATATGGATTTGATCCCGTTCATGAGACGTTTGCCGCGTTTCTCAATGGTTTTAATTACAGGTTCACGCTCGAGCACTGTCAGAGTAGCCCAGGCTGCAGCGACTCCTGGCTTGTTGTTCGTGAATGTTCCTCCCTGGGCGACACCTTGCCCGATGATGGACATAATTTCTTTCTTGCCGCCAAGAGCTGCCAATGGGTAGCCATTGGCAAAGGATTTGGCATACGTCGCCAGGTCCGGTCTAATGTGGTAGTACTCCTGCGCACCACCATTTGCAATACGAAAGCCAGTCTTGACCTCGTCGAGGATCATTACTATCCCATATTTATCGCATTGCTTGCGGATGATTTGAAGAAAGTTCTTCTGTGGCAAAATAGCACCGCAGTTACCCATGCAAGGCTCGACAATGATGGCTGCTATCTGCTCGCCAAAGGATTTCAATATTTTCTCCAACACCTCTGGGTTGTTGAACGGCAAGGTTGTGACCAGCTCGCTCAATGGACGCGGGATACCGGAGCTGGATGGAACAGAAATTGGGTTGCCGAAATATCCATAGGCCTCGGTCGGCGCATACGTGGACCACAGAGTGTAATCTTGGAAACCGTGATACATGCCCTCAAACTTGATAATGCGCTCGCGTCCGGTAAATGCACGGGCCACGCGGATGGCATGCATGGTCGCTTCGGTACCTGAACAGGCAAAACGAACCATTTCCACCCCGGGGCACATCTTGACGATTTTTTCGGCTGTCTCAATTTCGAGTTCGTATGTCATCGCTGACAACGTGCCCAGATCTATTTCCTGTTTGACTTTCTCGTTAACCTCTTCATAAGCATGGCCCAGGATAATGGGGCCAAATGCCATGCGATAGTCAATATATTTATTCCCATCAGCATCCCAGAGATAGGCCCCTTTTGCTTTCTGCATATATGGAGTGATTCCTAGACCCCAAAAACGAAAGTTAGAATTTACCCCCAACGGCATCACCTTAAAAGCCCTTTCTTGTAGTTCGTTGTTCTTTTGCCAGGGAAGGTTCAATTTATTATCCTCTTCACAATATTATCTTGAGTTCTTACTGCCTTCATTTTAGGCAGAGCCTCGAGGAATATGCCACTGATACACGTCTTTCAGAACAATTGGTACGATGGATGTTGTCGTTCTTCGAACCCCTGGCATTTTTCCGATCACTTCAGTAACAAACCGGTAAATCTCTGCAGTATCCTTTGCCAACACTTGGATAGAAACGTCCATCTCCCCAATGGAACAGGCTACATAAGAAACACAATCATATGCCATTGCCTTATGGGCCACATCCATGATTGCATCCGATTCCACTTCCAGCACTACATCGGCACGTGTTGTCAATCCAAATGCCTGGGGATTTACGACCGGAAAAATCTGAATCACCCTGTCGTTAATCATGCGCTCTAACCGGTACCGTACAACGCGCTCTGATATCCCCCCACCAATCCGGCGCGCAATTTCCGCCGCTGCCATGCGGCCGTCTTCCATGAGCAGTTCGACAATTTGAAGGTCTATTTGGTCGGTTTCAGACATTGTTTCAGGTTATTGTGTTATTTTCCGACTTACATTAACACTTTACTGGTTTATCCAACATGGTTCAAGTGACTTATGTCACTTCCACTCATGATTTTAAGGTTGTGGGGATTCCCGTGAGTGATGGAGAGTGTATAATTCAACCATGAACAATCGCAGCCCACTTGTCATTGGAATCGCTGGTGGATCAGGATCCGGAAAGACGACAGTCGCTCAGACCATTCTCCAGCGCGTCGGTCCGGACCGGATATCATTTCTCCAGCACGATGCCTATTACAAGGATTTGAGCGGTCTGCCCCCAACCCAGCGCACAGATGTCAACTTCGACCATCCCAACTCACTCGAGACCAAATTGCTTACACAACACATCCTGCAACTCAAGAGTGGACAACCTGTTGAAGTTCCGATCTATGACTTCTCCACCCACAGCCGCACAGAGCGGACTTTCACCGTCCAACCGCGTGGGGTCATCCTGGTGGAGGGCATCTTGATTTTCGCCGAAGCCGCTTTGCGGGAATTGTTCGACGTCAAGATTTTTGTAGACACCGACGCCGACCTACGCTTCATCCGACGCCTGGAACGCGACATCTCGGAGCGCGGCCGGACCACCGAATCAGTTGTCAAACAATACCTGTCCACTGTGCGCCCAATGCACCTGGAATTTGCAGAACCATCCAAGCGATATGCAGACGTGGTCATCCCTGAAGGCGGATTCAACGCTGCTGCCCTCGATATGGTCGTGGCACGGATTGAGACAATGCTATCGAAGTTGTAGGGACGGATGCCATCCGCGCTAAATGCGATCATCCAACCCGGTCGTACGGAGTCCACCCACCAATTTAATTGAAAGGAATAATATGAAACAATGGAATAAACCCCCGAAATTTGTTATTGACCTGAAGAAGAAATACTCGGCTACTCTGAGCACAGATAAGGGAGTTATCGTTCTTGAACTCTTTGCTGACCAGACGCCGGTCACGGTCAACAACTTTGTCTTTCTGGCTCGCGAAGGATTTTATGATGGCACCATCTTTCACCGCGTCATTCCCGACTTTATGGCCCAGGGCGGCGACCCGACCGGTACTGGCCGCGGAGGCCCCGGCTACCGCTTCGCGGATGAATTCCTCCCGTCGCTGAAGCATACAAAACCCGGTGTTCTTTCGATGGCGAATTCGGGGCCAGGCTCGAATGGCTCGCAGTTCTTCATCACCCACGTTCCTACACCTCACCTTAACAATAAGCACACCGTGTTCGGACAGGTTGTCTCCGGCATGGATGTGCTGCTCTCCATTCCGGAACGAGACCCCAATAAGGTCAATTCACCGGCAATAAAATTGAATAAAGTCACCATCCAGGAAGCATGAAAGGCAGGCACCGCCTCACCATCTTGCGGGTGCTTGCTCTGATGAGTGTTGTCGCGCTCATCGTGACTTTATTTATTTTCCGCGACCAGGTCAAAAAATTGGAAGAGTACGGCTATGTGGGGATATTCCTGCTTTCAATCGCCGCCAACGCTACTATCATCATCCCGTTGCCAGGTGTGGCCTTCACAACCGCCATGGGTGCCATATTCAACCCTCTAGGAGTGGCAGTCGCGGCCGGCCTTGGGGCAGCCATCGGTGAACTTTCCGGCTACCTTGCCGGCTTCAGCGGGCGGGGTGTGGCCGAACGTGCAGCAATCTACAACCGCCTGATAACCTGGATGAAAGTACACCAGAACCTGACTTATGTCATGATCTCATTGCTGGCCTTTATCCCCAATCCGCTTTTCGATCTGGCTGGTATGGCCGCCGGTGCACTTAAACTTCCCCTTTGGAAGTTCCTATTCGCCTGTACCATCGGTAAGATTCTCAAAATGCTGATGTTCGCCTATGCCGGTTACTATTCTGTTTCCTGGTTCACCGGACTACTTGGCAAGTAGAGGAGATGAACATGACCGATTACAGCAAATTCGACTCCTATCTCGAAACCCACATGGACGAAAGCATCACCGAACTTTCCAGGCTGGTGGCCCAGCCGTCCGTCGGTGCCCAGAACCTGGGGATGCAAGAATGCGCCGCGTTGGTGGCAGGTATGCTTCGGAAACGCGGCTTTGCCACCGAAGTGATGCCCACCGGCGGCGCGCCGGTTGTCTTCGGGGAACGCAAGGGCAAGAGCAATAAAACACTGCTCTTCTACTGCCATTACGACGTCCAACCTCCCGAACCGTTGGAACTATGGGAGACGCCACCCTTCGAACCATCCCTGCGGAATGGCAAGCTCTTCGGGCGCGGGGTTGGCGACGATAAAGGTCACCTGGTTGCCCGTTTGTTCGCTGTGGATGCCCTGCTTTCCACACTTGGCGATCTGCCTTGCACGGTCAAATTCATTATCGAGGGTGAGGAAGAGACCTCCAGCGTCAACTTGCACGAATATGTACGCGACCATTTGGAGCAGCTCAAAGCCAACGGCTGTATCTGGGAATTCGGCGGCGTGGACCATACCGAAACACCGGTGCAATACCTGGGTCTGCGCGGGATCTGTTACGTGGAGCTTTCGGTCGAAACCGCTGTCACAGACGTTCACTCCGGTCTGGGTGGTTCGATATTCCCAAACGCCGCCTGGCGACTGGTCTGGGCACTCAACAGCCTCAAGGGTTCCGACGAACTTATCCGCCTGCCAGGGTTTTACGATAAGGTGCGCAAGCCGTCTGCACGGGATATCGAACTGATGGCCGCCCTGCCTGAGACATCCAATTTTTTCAAAGAGCAATACGGTATTAAGTCGTTCATTAAGGGCCTGACCGGCGGAGTGGACCTACGTGTGGAAGAAGTTTTCACCCCCACCTGCACCATCTGTGGGCTAACTTCGGGTTACCAGGGTCCCGGCGGGAAGACCGTCCAACCAGCAAAGGCATCGGCCAAGGTGGACTTCCGACTTGTCCCGGACCAGGAGCCTGCGGAGGTGTTCGAACAACTGCGCCGCCACCTGGACGCGAACGGCTTCTCCGACGTGAAAGTGGAACAACTGGGCAGCGAGGCCCCGGCCCGCACCGACCCGGATGACCCATTCGTGAAATTGGTCTGCGACACCGCTTTGGAAATTTACGGAGTGCCAATGCGCCTCTTGCCCATGAGCGGTGGCTCCGGGCCAAACGCGCACTTCATCCACGACCTGGGTCTGCCGGTAGCGACTGCCGGTCTCGGCCACCCGGACGGACGCAGTCACGCCCCTAACGAAAACATCCGCCTGGATTTATATCTGAAACATGCGAAACACATGACGAGAGTGATGACGGAGTTTGGGAAGTAAGCAAGAGTAGACCTCCGGGTTCTTTGACTTCGTCCCCGGTTTGGAATACTCGGAGGTCTAATTTCTGGTGACTGCCATATCAAAAAGAGACCCGGCTTCGATAAGAAACTGGGTCCCTTTGATGGTTTGGATTCTGCTTACTTCTCCGTGATCGTGATGCTCTCGATCGCATCTCCGAGGTAATTGGGATTCGTGTCTGGGTCACGCAAAGTGATGGCGGTGACTATGTCCATACCTTTTGTGACCTGTCCGAAGATGGTATAGTCGTTCTCAGAGAGACCGTACGGTCCAAACATGATGAAGAACTGACTGCCGTTGGAATTGGGCTGCCCGGTATTCGCCATTGCCACAACGCCGGCCTTGTCGAATTTCATGTCGTTGGCTTCGTTGGCAAATGTGTAACCTGGTCCACCCCCGCCAGTGCCGGTCGGGTCGCCGCCCTGGGCCATGAAACCCTCCAACACACGGTGGAAGGTCACACCATCATAATATCCCTGGCGCGCTAAGAAGATGAAACTATTTACCGATGCGGGGGCTTTGTCGGGATAGAGTTGGATCACGAACTCTCCTCCCTTCGCCATATTGACTGTGGCGAAATATTGTTTGGTCACATCAATTAACATGGATGGTGCGGAAGAATACTGCTTTGTACCGACCAGTTCAGGAGCTGCACCAGGTTTTGCTTTTTGAGTCGTCATCACCAGCCAAAATGCTGCCGCGAGTACGGCGAGAATGATACCAGCAGCGATAATTCGGGTATAGAGTTTCTGCCTGTCACGAGTTGCGCGCCTGGCATCCCGTTTGGTCATGTGTGTCTTTGACATCGTTATCTCCTTTTCAATTCCGATCCCTGCGCCCTGCCCTGGGTTTTCTCAATGTCGTTCTTATCTTTTGATAGCTGGTGGTCTTCGAATTCTCCGATACAGATTTTAGTTTTGGCAGCCCGGCAGGCTTCTTCAGTGCAGCCACTTCCTGAGGCGATAGATAACGCCATTCCTTTGGCTTCAGATTACCCAGACGTAATTCCCCAATTCGCACACGGACGATACGTACCACCGGCAGGCCGGTTACTTTACCCATTTCGCGAATCTGTCGCTTGTACCCCTCTTTCAGGGTGACATTCAGCCAGGCGCCTTTTCCGTATTTGGAGACTACATACACCTCCGCGGGGGCAGTCTTGAAACCATCCTCCAGTACCAGACCGCACCTCCATTTGGTTAATTGATCACCGTCGGGATGGGTTGCCACCAAAACGCGGTATTCTTTTTCATGCTCGTAACGCGGGTGGGTAAGTTTATTGGCCAGGTCACCATCGTTGGTCATCAGGATCAGGCCCTCGGAGTCGAAGTCCAGTCGGCCGACCGGGTAAAGCGTCCCCTCCACTGGGACCAAGTCTCTAACGGCCATCCGCAGGTCCGGATCGGTGACAGTGGAAATCACACCGCGGGGTTTATAAAGTGCAACATAGACAAGATCCTCCGCCCCCTTGACTGGTCTCCCATCCACCGTGATCTGGTCTTGAGCCGCGTCAGCCTTATCACCCAATCCAGCCACTTGACCATAGACCCGCACCCGTCCTGCGGAAATCAGTTCTTCGCAACTCCGCCGCGAGCCATATCCGGCGCGTGCTAATATTTTTTGCAGTCGTTCTTTCATATTAGCCTTTCAATATCTCGTCTTGATTTTCGCCACTTATGTCCTCCGTCAGGTTAAGCGGAGGCAGCTCCATCAACGAGTTCAGACCAAAGTGCTGGAGGAAATCGGGAGCAGTGCTGTACAGGATCGGACGGCCTGGACCTTCAGCCCGTCCCGCCTCCTGGACCAGCCCCTTGCCAAGCAGGGATTTCATAACGCCATCACTGCTAACGCCGCGTACCGCTTCTATCTGAGGACGGGTAACCGGCTGCTGGTAAGCTACGATTGCCAGGGTTTCCAGGGCAGCCCGGCTCAGGCGACTGGTGACTTCCAGCCCAAGGAAATGCTCAATTGTATCGGCCATCTCCGGCGCAGTCGTCAACTGAACCCGCCCGCTATGGAGCTGGAGACGCAGTCCGCGGGTCTGTAATTCTCCGTCGAGCTGTTTGAGTCCCTGCTCCACAGCCGAAGCGGAGAGCTTCAACACTGTGGCGAGTTGGATCGGAGCGATCGGTTCAGCAGAGACAAACAGCAGAGCTTCCAACGCGGCGGGGATATCCAGCGGGGTCGGGTTTTCAGATTCGCTCATGCTATAATAACTCCCATAAGTTTGGAGTGCGATGGTCGGATGTTCCACAGGAGTTCGTCATCGCAAGTTGCGGATGTGATTTTCATCAATCCATTGTAATCAATCAGAGGCAACATGAATCCTCGCAAAATTTCGCTTTTCGTTGGTTGTTTCACCCTGGCACTGGCTGTTCTTGCTTGCACAATGAACATCGGCGGACCAGACTACCCGACTTCCGCCATCCCGGTCTCGACAGAAGCAGTGGGCGAACTTCAGTCATCCCTGGGTACGGCAGTCGCAGCCGGAGCGGTATCCGGACAAATTACACTGACCTTCACTGAACCGCAATTGACCTCGTACTTGTACTACAAGCTCCAAACTCAGTCCAAGCCGCTGATCACAAACCCGCAGGTTTATCTCCGGGACGGCCAAATACAAGTCTACGGAACCGCCAGCAAAAGCTACTTTGAAGCCACTGCCAGGATTATTCTGACCGCCGGTGTTAACGAGCAGGGACAATTAAAGATCGAGTTGACTTCCGCCGATTTCGGTCCGCTGCCTGTCCCGGATGGATTGAAGGAGATCATCACGACCACCATCCAGGAAACCTACACCGGTGCGCTCGGTCCGGTTGCAACCGGTTTTCGGTTGCAGAGTGTCATCATTGCCGACAGCATGATGACCATAGTTGGTCAAACGAAATAGCGTTTGGATTATACCAGTAACCCTTAATGACTAAAAAACTCCTCGCCATCTTTGCTATCTGCTTTCTGATGGCAGCCTGTACGCCACAGGTCCAGCAAGCAGATGTGACCGTCAGCGTGATTGCCGATGGGTCCAGCCGGAATATTACACTCCCGGCCGGCAGCACCGTACAACAGGCTCTTACTACAGCGGGTGTCGGTCTACTGGCCCAAGCCGACCGCGTGAACCCGTCTGCCTATACTCCCATCACGGAAGGCCTTAATATTACGGTCACGCGTGTGCGCGAAGAATTCGAAACCCAGCAAGTCATTATCCCTTTCGAGCGACAGGAACTGCATAACGAGTCTCTGCCGTCCGGAGAAACCCGTCTGGTTCAGGCGGGACAAAATGGTCTGCGCGAAATTACTATCCGGCATATCTTCGAGGATGGAATTGAGGCAGGCAATTCGGTAGTCTCCGAAAACATCCTGCTTACCTCCACACCGGAGATAGTCATGATTGGCGTTCAGTCGCCGTTCGCGCCCCTGCCCATCCCTGGCAAACTGGTCTATCTGACCGGTCGAAACGCCTGGATCATGGATGGTTCCACCTCCAACCGCCGTCCACTCGTGACTACGGGTGACCTCGATAGTAAAATTTTCTCCCTTTCTCCAGACGGAAATTTGCTGCTCTTCACTCGTAAGTCAGCGCTGCCTCTCGACCAGGAAATCAATACGCTATGGGTTGTCGACACCTCCGCCCAGCCGCCTGCACCTGTCAGCCTGGGTATCTCCAACGTGGTTCACTTCGCTGCCTGGCAGCCCGGCGAAAAATATCTGATTGCTTATTCCACCGTCGAGCCGCGCACCACCGCCCCGGGTTGGCAAGCCAACAACGACCTCCATTTCCTCACCTTCAAGAACGGTTCACCCGGTAGGACTATTGACGTTCTTGAAACCAACTCAGGAGGCATTTATGGCTGGTGGGGGATGACATTCGCCTGGTCGCCAGATGGTCTCAGCCTGGCCTATTCTCGACCAGATGGAGTCGGGTTGGTGGATATCAGCGGCGCACGGCTAACTACCCTGTTAAACATCACTCCGCTGAACACCCATGGTGATTGGGCCTGGACTCCCGACTTGGTCTGGGGCAGCGATAGCCTCTCCCTTTACCTGGTCACACATGGGGCGCCCACTGGGCTGGTCAGTCCCGAAGAGTCACCCAACTTCGACCTGGCCACTGTCTCTCTGACCGATAACCTTGGTACAACTCTCGTCCAGCAGACTGGCATGTTCGCAAACCCTGCGGTTTCTTCTCTGCGGCAGAGTGAATCCGGGATTACTTATCTGGTTGCATTCTTGCAGGCCATTTTCCCGACCCAATCCAAAACCAGCCGCTATCAGTTGGAGGTAATGGATAACGCTGGGACGACCCTTGGTCTGTTCTTTCCCGCTGAAGGACAATCTGGCCTCCAGCCACAGAAACCTGTCTGGGCCCCGCGTCCGCTCGAAGCCGGCGGTGACTTTATCGGCTTCATCTACGAAGGCAATCTCTGGATTGTAGACGCCGCTTCCGGTCAATCCCAGCAAATCACCGGCGATGGGTTGACCAGTCAGATTGATTGGAAGTAAACTCTGCTTCGTCAGAGGCTTGGGCCCCAAAAATAATATTAGGAGTATTACATGCGAATTCTTCTCACCGGCGCCGCGGGCTTTCTCGGTTCCCACCTTTGTGACCGCTTTCTGGCCGAAGGACACACTGTCGTCGGGATGGACAACTTCGTCACAGGAAATCGTGAAAACCTCGTTCACCTTGTCAGGAACAAGGATTTCACCTTTATAAGGCACGATGTATCCGAAACCATCACTGTGCGCGGCAAGCTGGATGCGGTGCTTCACTTTGCCTCCCCAGCCAGCCCAAATCCCAGCTCCCCTTACGGATACCCAAACCTGCCGGTTGAGACCCTGAAAGCCGGTTCGCTCGGCACTTTCAACACACTTGACCTTGCCAGGGGTAACCAGGCTCGCTTCCTTTTCGCCTCTACTTCCGAAGTCTATGGCGACCCTCTCGAGCACCCACAGACAGAGACCTACTGGGGTCACGTGGATCCGGTTGGCTTGCGTTCGATGTACGATGAGGCCAAACGTTTTTCCGAGGCCCTAATAATGGCTTATTTCCGTTCAAAAGGTGCGGATACGCGCATAGTCCGTATTTTCAACACTTACGGGCCACGCATGCGGTTGGACGATGGCCGTGTCGTACCGAGTTTCATCCAACAAGCCCTGCACAACGAACCGTTGACCATCTATGGTGACGGGTTACAGACTCGCTCCTTTTGCTTTGTGGACGATCTGGTGGACGGTATATATCGCCTGCTGCTATCTGATGAACACCTGCCGGTCAACATAGGGAATCCCACCGAAACCTCCATCCTGGATTTCGCAGAGATAATTAACCGTCTCACCGGAAATACCGCCGGGTTGGACCATCATCCCGATAACCGCCTGGGTAACGACCCCCAACGTCGCCGCCCAGATATCAGCCGCGCCCGCTCACTGCTCGGCTGGGAGCCAAAGGTGGATCTTGAAGAGGGACTAATACGCACCATCGCGTCCTTCAAAGAAAAACTGGGAATGAAATGAGCCTAGGTACCAACCCACCTGAACGGACGCGTTTCATTAAGTTTATCTCAGTCGGCGCCATCGGCGCAATCGTGGACTTTGGGATCATGAACTTGTTCTCGAAGCTGTTCAGAATGCCTCTCACTATGGCCGGGACAATTTCCTTTATCTGCGCCATTATTAGTAATTTCCTATGGAACCGTTTCTGGACATATCCCGACTCACGTTCGCGTCCAGTCGCCAGGCAATTGACTATGTTCTTCATCGTTAACGTGGCTGGGCTTGCTATCCGGCTCCCCATTCTTCACTTCCTTGAACCTCCCTTGCAAAGCCTGTTCGCCCACCTGGCTTTGAATCCTCCTTTCACACCCGAATTTCTGGGAAAAAACTTCACCCTGGCGATGGCAGTCAGTGTGGTGATGTTATGGAACTTCTTTGTCAACCGCTATTGGACGTATAATGATATAGATAAGGTAAAATCATGAATACACAAACTCAGCGTTCCATCATTCCTATTTACACGTCGCGTGGCGACGCAGAAGCATTCCTTGTCTACCCTTACCTGTATAACCGGTTGGGTGAATGGATTGGTTGGGTCACTGCTGACCGCCAGGTCTATTCGGTGCTCGGTTTCTACGTCGGTGACCTGACTGCTGAACCGCGCATCATCCGCAAACGCCTTACAGCCACACTGAAACCCCGTAAGACTCCACCGGCGCCCCCACCGAAGCTGGCTGTCCCGGCCACGATCCCACTCGCCCCTCTGATGGGTGATCTCCGCTTCGGTGTGCTGGACGTTTTGCTCGAAGAACCGGAACGCCTGCATACATTGGACGCTGGTGAACAGCGGCAAGACGTGAATTAGAAAACCATGAAACACTCCCATAACCCGAAGCCAATGCGCGCTTCGCGCATTCAACTGGCACAAATGATGATGCCGGAACATGCTAACACGCACGGAAACGTACATGGCGGCTGGATTATGAAACTGGTTGACGAGGCCGGGGCACTGGCTTCCACCCGTCACGCAGCACACCGGACAGTGACTGTGGCGATTGACCAGATGGTTTTTCGACACCCCATCCATATCGGTGACTTGGTGCTATTCAACGCTGAAGTAACTTATGCTGGGCGGACTTCAATGGAAGTCGAGGTGGATGTCATTGCCGAAAATCCCATTTCTAGCGAGCAAATTCATACTAATGCCGCCTTTCTGGTCTACGTGGCGATTGACGATGATGGCAGACCCACTCAGATCCCTCCATTGGTGGCAGAGACATCCGAAGAACAAGCCCGCATGGACTTGGCAGTAGAACGTCAGCACAGAAGGTTGGCACAAAAAGCAGGCCACAAATAGCCACGGATACAGGTTGTTTTACAAGATAGTTCATGAATCGCCGAATTAATGCCCTTTTAATTACCGGGAAAAACGCTAATGATTGTCTACCTATTAATACGATTAGCAGGAGTAACTGTCTCATCTCCTTCGAATGTGGTTGATGGATAAATGTCATGACAACACCCGAATTTCATGATGAAGAGATCGAACCGAAAGAGCGCGTTGCTCATCCATTCCATACTTTGCGGGAACTGGTGGACTTCGTCTCCGGCAAGAGCCTGCCCCCGGCAGATGCCGAAGATGGGCTGCGCAGCGAAGCCCTGCCCTTTCCATTTCTCGCCATCGTTGGACAGAAGGAGATGAAGCTGGCGCTTTTACTCGGGCTGATTAACCCATCTGTGGGAGGGATCCTGCTCGTTGGTCCACGCGGTACCGCCAAGACCACCGCGGTCCGCTCTCTGCTGGATATTCTTCCCAAGAGTGAACGCAGCCTGTGTTATTACGGTTGTTTACCCGAAGATATTGAAACGGGTGGTATAGATGCCATCTGCCCCGATTGTGCGAAAAAGTATGCCGAAGGTCAATCACTGACCGCTCCTGACCGTGTCCGATTGATCGAATTGCCGCTCAACGCCCGGCTGGAGGATGTGGTCGGCGGAATTGACGAGCGCCTCGTCGTTACCCACGAACGGTTGCGCGTCCACCGCGGTATCCTGGCCCAGGCTGATCGCAACCTGCTTTACATTGACGAGATCAACCTGCTCGCTGATGATATTGTGGATGCCATCCTTGACGCGGCTGCGCAAGGATTCTACACAGTCCGGCGCGGACTAATCTCCGCCACCTATCATGCCCGTTTCGTACTGGTCGGCTCGATGAATCCCGAGGAAGGCCGACTGCGCCCACAAATCCTGGATCGATTTGGACTGCGTGTCATCGTGCGCGGGCTGGAAGACCTTACCGAGCGCCTGGAAGCCTACCGCCGTGTGCAGGCGTATCTGGTCAACCCGCGTGGCATGGCCATTACTTATGGTGAGGAGACATTGGCCGCGGCCGAGGAAATCCAGTCCGCCCGAGCGCAGTTACCAAAAGTGGTTTTACAGGATAAGGTTGCCAAGCCGGCTATAAAATTGGTTCAGAAGATGGGCATCGACAGCCTAAGGGCTGAAATCTCCTGGTTCGAAGCCGCGCGTGCCTATGCTGCCGCTGACGCCCGCGAACGGGTCACTCCGGAAGACCTTCAGGCTGTAGCACCCCTGGCCTTGCGGTTAAGACGGTCGCAATTCATGACAGAGTATTTCAACAACCAAGAGGGTGAAGAGGCAGAAATGCAGGGATTATTAATTGGTTGGGGGAAGAAAGAGCGCACAAGTAAGAAGTGATCCAGGGATTTACTTCGTCAGCGCGCACAGATTTACTGACCCATTGCTCTTGAAAAAACAGGCAATCGTCTCACCACTATCGAAGTAGGCAAGAACTACTTGCAAAGATTCACTGCTTGAATTTCCCTCCCCGACAAATGAATACGGGAACCGTCGCAGGTCGTCGGTCCATTCCAGGCTATATTTATCGCCTGCATGGCTGATGGTTTCAGCGACCATCTGGAAAGCCCTAGGCGTATCATCGGTGCCGGAATCCCGCACCCGCTGTATCAATTCATCCATCTTGCGGAGGGATGTGCGCGCTTCTGATGTAAATAGAGGCATACTTCCCATAATCACCGCGATGATCGTTAATAACAAGTACAACCGCAGCGAGCGCCAAATCCACTAAGGCTTGTCTGCAATCTGCTGGAAATATCCCGCCGGCCAGCGCAACAATCCTGTCAGTGGTAAGAATAATACCGTTGTCGGCAGGATCAAATATGCTAAACCGACAATCACTATGCCATAAGCGCCATAGGATTGTGCGGCATTCAGTAGGGTTCCAGAGAAAATAGTTACAACGCCCAGGAACGAGGCTAACATTACACCCAGAAAACCGTTCTCGGACCAGTTGATGAAAAATCCCATTACACCGCCAGCTATTGAAGTCCAAATTACCTGATTCAATATTAGCAAGGGATTACTGTGTAGGGGTACATCACGTACGAATATTAGGTTTATGGCCGCTGCGATCAAGCTTTAAAGGAATCCAAGTTCCACCCCAACCCAGAGACCGTGCATCCGCTGGATTGGATAATTACGAGATTCAATCATTGAAAATATCCTTAATTCCTGCAAGTTGTACTAGAAGAAAGAAGAATTATACCCGAATGTTTTTTCACTTTAGATCAGCCGTAATCTATCTTATTCTCACAGTCGCAATCCTGTCTAAATTATAATTACTATTCTGGTATAATACAAACCGCATTGACTGGTCCCACCCGCGGCCAACCCTGCCGGTGAGGAGACCTGCTCAAAATCAACTGAAAGGAACAGCAAACGTCATGCCACTAAATAAGGAAATTAAAACCAAGGTCATTACGGATTACCACCGCCACGAGACTGACACCGGTTCACCGGAAGTCCAGGTAGCTATCCTGACCAGCCGCATCCTGCAACTGACTGAGCATTTGCGCACTCACAAGCACGATGAGGCCAGCCGCCGAGGTCTGCTCCAGATGGTCGGTCAACGCCGCCGATTGCTGGCTTACCTGCGCAAAAGTGACTATCAGCGCTACCTAGTGCTTACCGAGCAATTGAAATTGCGCCGTAAATAGAAAATGGTTCGCCCGAGTAGATGGGCCGCTGCCCATCTACTCTTTTTTTGACCTCACCAGCCGCCATCCCTGGTTACGACCTTCTTTCCCTGTGGGGATGAAAAATGGAAGGTGAGGTCCACACCCTGCCCGTCAGGAATTGAAACATGCTGGTAACATCCCCGCAAAAGGGAACACGGTTGCCGCCATCTTTCAGTCCCTGACCAGGCGGGAAAAGGAGATTCAGTATGAAACCCGAAGTAAAACGCTACACCACAACTGTGGGTAGCCGGCCGATTTCCATTGAAACCGGAAGACTGGCTGCACAGGCAGGCGGGGCCGTCACAGTCCACCTGAACGATTCAATCATCTTTGCCGCTGCGACAATGGGTGGCATACGCGCCGGGATTGATTTCTTTCCGCTCACCGTCGAATACGAAGAGCGAATGTACGCGGGTGGCAAAATCCCTGGCTCGTTCTTCCGTCGCGAGGGTCGTCCCTCCACCGACGCCATCCTGACTGCCCGTCTCACAGACCGGCCGTTACGCCCGCTATTCCCTGAAGGTATGCGCAATGAAGTCCAGATCATCATGTACTCGCTTTCAGCAGACGACGAAAATCCCCTGGATGTGCTTGCCATCAACGCTGCCTCTGCAGCCGTCATGATTTCCGATATCCCCTGGGATGGCCCGGTTGCTGCCGTGCGCGTCGGTCGCGTAAATGGTGAATTTGTGATCAACCCCACCTTCGCCGAAATGGACAAGTCGGACCTCGACCTGCGTATCGCTGGGACTCGCGACGCCATCTTGATGGTTGAAGCCGGTTCAGACGAAGTTCCCGAAGATGTCATGGTCGCCGCGCTGGAATTCGGCCATAAGTCCATCCAGCCACTGATTGACCTGCAACTCCAGATGCGCCTTGAAATTGGCAAGCCCAAGCGTGAAGTCACCTTCGCCCTTCCCGACCAGACCCTGAGAGAAAAAGTGTTCACCCTTGTCAGTGCTTCAATGACTGCACTACTCGACAAACCATTGATGAAAGCTGAATTCTACGCCGGGATGGACGCCCTTTTACAGGACTTGGTCACTAAACTCATCCCCTCTGAAGGCGCAAAGGTAAAAGTTGCAGATGAGACGGACGTGGAAACACTCCCCGAGTTCGCTATGCCAGTGGCCCCGAGCCTGGAGGCCATTAAAGAGGCCTTCGCCGAGGCTGAAAAGAAGATCGTCCGTGAGCGCATCCTTAACCAGGGTAAACGACCTGATGGTCGTACACCGGCGGAGATCCGCCCCATCTGGTGCGAGGTTGGGTTTAGCCCCCGGGCGCATGGCTCCGGTCTGTTCACCCGCGGCGAAACCCAGGTCCTGACTTTGGTTACCCTCGGTACCCTTTCCGAAGCACAGGAACTCGACACCCTCTCCCCGATTCATTCCAAGCGTTATATGCACCACTACAACTTCCCACCCTTCTCCACCGGGGAGGCAAAAATGCTTCGCGGACAGTCCCGTCGCGAGATCGGCCACGGCGCTCTGGCTGAACGAGCTCTCCTGCCGGTCCTCCCCGCCGAAGAAACATTCCCCTACGCCCTGCGACTGGTATCTGAGGTCATGGCCTCGAATGGGTCGTCCTCAATGGCATCTGTCTGCGGCTCATCGCTGGCATTGATGGATTCTGGTGTTCCCATCAAGTCTCCGGTCGCTGGAGTTGCAATGGGATTGGTCATGGAAGGCGACAAATACGTTATCCTGACCGACATCCAAGGCACCGAAGATCATCTCGGCGACATGGACTTTAAAGTGGCCGGTACCGCTGATGGTATCACCGCCCTGCAGATGGATATCAAAATTTCCGGCTTGAGTGCTGAAATTATGAAACAGGCTCTCGAACAAGCTCGTCAGGCACGCCTCTACATCCTTGGCAAAATCCTTGAAGCTATTCCTGCTCCCCGCAGCGAATTGAAGCCGCACGCCCCCCGGATAATCACCGTCAAGATTCCTTCAGACAAGATCGGTGCCATCATCGGTCCCGGAGGCAAGAACATCCGCGCACTGCAAGAAGAGACCGGTACCAAGATAGATATCCAGGAAGACGGTACAGTTTATATTGCATCCACCAACAGCGAGGGTGCAGAAATTGCACGTCAGCGCATCGAGGCTATAACCGAGACCCCTCAACTGGGCCGCATCTACACCGGCAAGGTTGTCCGCATCGCCGATTTCGGCGCTTTCGTGGAGATCCTGCCCGGCACAGACGGCATGGTGCACATCTCTCAGTTGGATAGCGAGCGCGTCGAAAAGGTCGAAGATGTGGTTAAGATGGGCGACGAGATCACTGTCATGGTAACCGGCATTGACCCGATGGGTAAGATCCGCCTATCCCGCCAGGCCGTCCTGGAAGGCTGGACGGTTGAGGAAGCCCAGGAACGCGACTCCCGCAAAAGCGGCGGAGGACGCCCCGGCGGTGGCCGCCCAACCGGTGACCGGCGACCCGGCGGCCACAGCGATGATCGCCGCGGTCCAAGACGCTAAGCCCGATAAGGGCGACACTCAGATGTCGCCCTTATTTTATTAGACTATGTATATTCGCCTCCGCAGCACAATCGCTGAATACCCTTCCCAGTTCTGGCTAATGGGTATTGGGCTGTTCATTAGCTCGGCTGGAGCGTCTATGATCTGGCCGTTCTTGATGATCTATGTTAGCGAGGAGCTCAGCTTGTCGCTGAGCACCGTATCGACTCTGATCACTATCAATGCGATCATGGGGCTGTTTGCCTCCTTCATCGCCGGAGCAGTATCCGATAAGCTTGGACGCAAATTGGTGATGGTAATCAGCCTGACCGTCAATGGTTTTGGCTATCTGTTCATGAGCCAGGCCCATTCATATCTGGGATTTGCTTTCGTAATGGTACTGATGGGTGCCTCAAATCCACTCTACCAAGTCGGTTCGGACGCCATGCTGGCAGACATGATCGTCCCAGAAAAGCGGACGAACGCATACGCCATTATCCGCATGATTAACAACGCCGGAATTGCTGTCGGTCCGGTCGTTGGCGGTTTTGTAGCGGCCAGGTCGTATACCTTTGCCTTTCTGGGTGCGGCAATTGGCATGCTCACCTATAGCCTGTTACTATTCTTCCGCGCCCGTGAAACATTGAACAATGCTTATCAATCTAAAAGCGAACCAAGGCTTGAAAGTTTGGGCGGCTACGGCCAGGTATTCAGTGATCACCCTTACGTTGTGTTTTCACTTCTGGTCGGCGTCGGTTTGATCGCCCCATCCATGTTATGGTCACTGTTAGCGGTTTACACCAAGCAAAATTTCGGCCTTCCCGAAAATCTTTTCGGCTGGCTGCCGACGACAAATGCGCTGATGTGCGTATTCATTCAATTTCCATTGACACAAGTCTCACGACGGTTCCGACCGCTGCCTGTTATCGGTGTTGGAATGCTGATTTACGCACTGGGTGTAGGCAGTGTCGCGCTGATGAACAGCTTCTGGGGATTCTGGACGAGTATGGTTTTGATGACCTACGGGGAACTCACCCTCGTCCCAACCGCCAGCAAATACATAGCCGACCTGGCACCCGCCGATATGCGCGGCCGTTATATGAGTTTTTACTGGTTTGCTTGGGGCATCGCCCGCGGTGCCGCGCCATTGATTGGTGGTATGTTGAACGATAATGTCAGTCCGCGCTCTATCTGGATTGGCGGACTAACCATTGGGCTGGCCAGCGCTTTCGGGTTATTCATCTTTTCTGCCCGCAAGAGGGTCCCGCCCCCTGCATAATAAAATCAGACCGTTTCTTCCACACTGCGGAATTTTCTTATCATTTGAGCCGCTCTTCCAACAATATTTTGGTAGCCGGCCATTCCCGGTCCAGAATACTGAAATAGATTGAATCACGAAATGTCCCATCTTGCAATATATAATGATTGCGAAGGACTCCTTCACGCACCGCACCCAGGCGCTCAATGGCACGGATGGATTGTTCATTGCGCACATCCGCTTTGAACTGGACACGGCTGCATTTCATTTCTTCAAAAGCATATTTCAGCATCAAGTATTTACATTCAGTATTCACAGCTGTTCGCTGGAATTCAGGCGCATACCACGTCCCGCCGATTTCCAAAGAACGATGCGGCGGGCGCATTTCCAGATAACGAGTCGCCCCAGCTACGCGCCCCGATGCCATGTGGATCACGGCGAATGGTAGATCCGTCCCGGTCTGCTGGCGCCCCAACATATCTCGTACCCAGGCCATCATGCTCTCTTCGCTGGTCAGGTCGGCATAAAGCATGTATTTCCAAATGCTCTCGTCCTGCCCGGCAAGAGCCAGCGACCGAATGTGCGCTTCGCTCAGCGGTTCCAGGCGAACAACCTTGCCTGTCAGAGTAACGGGTATTTTCCACAAATCTTCTGAGTTCATTTCTCTTCCTTAGTCGGCAGATATGGCATCTGAGGACCGGTGACACCCATAAACTCGGATAATGCCGCTCGCATAGCTGTCCGGTCATCCCAGGGGAACTCAGTCGTTCCAAAGCACATCGATTGTTCATGCCCTTTTCCACAGGCCATGACAATATCACCGGACTGCGCCAACTGGATCCCAAACCGGATCGCCTCGCCCCGGTCAGGGATGCGCCAGAAGGTTTTTCCTTCTCTCCCGCCTTTCGCGATGGCACCCGCGGCCATCTCCCCGAGAATCCCATCCAGCGACTCTGTGCGCGGGTCTTCAGCGGTCAGGATGGTGACCTCCGCGAGTTCCGCCGCGACTTGAGCCATCATGCGGCGTTTCTCCTTATCGCGCAGTCCCGCCGAGCCAAAGATGAGAATTATTTGTTTGTCGGTCATTTTTCTGACCGTCTCAATGGCTACCCGCAACGCATTTGGCGTATGGGCAAAATCAACGATGGCGGAAAAAGATTGACCCAAACCTATCCTTTCCATGCGACCCGGAATACCGGTCAATGCGGCGATGCCGCGTGCCGCGATTTCGGGGATAATACCCAAACCACGGACTGCAGCTGTCAGCGCAGCGAGGCAGTTCGAGACATTGTACTCCCCCACCAGCGGGCTGTTCACAGGGACGCAGAAGTCCTGGCCAACTGCGTCGAAGTGGATGCCCTGCGGAGAATATTTAACAGAGTCCGCCTGAATATCTGCTTCCCCGTCAAAACCATAGCAGACCTGAGGTCCGAGGGCAATTCTAGAAAGGTATTCGTATGATGAATCGTCGCGGTTCAACACAGACAGGCGGGGGTTGCCCTGTGGCTTGGACAATGTTCTTTCCAGAGAATGGAACAAGCGTCCTTTGGCAGCGCAATAATTCTCGAAAGAACCGTGCTGATCAAGATGTTCATGGGTGATATTGGTAATAGCCCCGATATCAAACTCGCAGGCGTCGACACGGTACTGCGCCAAGCCATGCGAGGTGGTTTCAAGCACTACGTGGGTAAGATCGGCAGCCACCATGCGAGCAAGGTAGCGTTGGACATCGTGGGCGTCGGGAGTGGTAACGTGGAATCCAGTATCAAGGATTTCGTCGCCGATGACTGCATTGACGGTGGAAATCAGCCCAGCCTTGAATCCGGCAGCCGATATTATCTGGTAAAGCAAGTTGCAGGTAGTGGTTTTACCATCCGTGCCGGTAATGCCGATAACAGTCAATTTGCGACCTGGGTTGCCGTAGAAGGCCGCTGCCAGCCATGTAAGTGCCTGACGGGAATTTTCAACCTGCATGTAAGGCACGGATAATCTTTTTATTGCCTTATCGCCGACAACTGCCGCAGCGCCGTGTTGGATTGCATCCGGGATGAAATCGTGCCCGTCCGCAGAGCCACCTTTAATGGCAACAAACAGGTCCCCCGGCTGGACAAGACGGCTATCCAACGCGATACCGGTAATCCGGGTATCGGTAGGGTCCCCCGCCAGTACTTTAAGAGGAAATTGTGCAAAGATGGTGACCATGGTCACAGAATTGGTTGATTCGGTGTTCATCTGCTTTCTCGTTTGTAATTCCTTGCACGACTCCCAAGGATATGAATGCAGCGGGTGAAGCTTTTGATATTAAAGATAAAGAGGGTTCTGACGCATTATTTTACGCCAAAACCCTCCAATAGTCAGGGGGTATTCTACTTCAACGACTTGCGCAAACCTTCAAGTTGACCCGACACCGAGCCGTCGAGGACCCTGTCCCCTACGCGGATGACCAGCCCGCCCAGAATCTGCGGATCGACGCGGAACTCGATGTTTCCCTTCGATCCGATCTTGTCCAGCACGTTATGCTTGATGGATGCCTGTTCCTCTTTGCTCAACGGTAGAGCAGAGGTCACTTCAGCCGAGTCGCCAGTTAAGTCAGCACCTTCCAGCAAAACAAGCTTACCGGATTTAACGCCGGAAAAGAACTCATCCAACAGGGCATGCTGACGCTTGGCGTCCATTGCCTCACCTATGAGTTTCTGCGCTGCCGCAATGGAAAGGGCAGCTACCTGCCCACGCAAGTCGGCTAACATCCGATTGCGCTCTTCTTCAACTTCGCTCATGACCGATTCGCGTTCTTTCGCGATCTCTTTTTCCGCCTCAGTTTTCACTTCTACCATGGCGGTATCGGCCCGTTCGGTGGCCTCATTGAGAATATGAGCTGCCTTGGACTGCGCAGCTGTAATAATTTTTGTAGCATCTCGTTCGGCATTTGCGCGCGCCTCAGCCGCAATGCGGGCATCGTCGAGCCCTTGTTCAAGTTTCGTGCGTCGTTTTTCTAACATTCCCAGAAGGGGTTTTACGATCCAAGCTCTTACGACGACCAGAATAATGAAAAAACAGATGATCTGTACCAGCAAATAGCCTAAGTTTAGACCCAGTTGTGCCAAGGAATTCCTCCTTCTTTATGCTTCAGCAATTTGCTGTTCTAGACGTTACCAACGACGAACAGGATGAGCAATGCCACCACCAGGCAATAGATCGCCACGGCTTCCGCAAAGGCGATGCCGAGAATCATGTTGGTCTGGATAGTACCGGTCGCGTCCGGGTTGCGACCCATCGCCTGCACGGCTCCACTGGTCACAATCCCGATGCCCGCTCCTGCGCCAATGGCTCCAATCATTGCCAAGCCTGCGCCAATCAATTTAGCTGCAATTACGATGTTTCCTTCCATGAGACAATTTCCTCCAAATGTAGTTTCAGGCGGGAGAACCGCCATTGAGGTGATGTTTATCCTGGGCTGTAAACAACCCGAATACTAAGCGTGAGCTTTTTCCTGATGCTCGCTATGACCCTGCGTAGACTGAGCCATAAACGTCATCGTGAGCAGACCAAACACAATCGCCTGGATTGCGCCTACCAGGAATTCTAGAAGGTAAAACGCCGAAGGGAAGATTGCAATCGCCCCAAGCAAAGAACCCATGACGAACAACAATACCGAACCGGCGAAGATATTTCCGAAAAGACGGAAAGAAAACGAGAGCACTTTCGAGAATTCGGAAACCAGTTCAAGGATACCGACACCCCAGTCGATCACTCCGAAGATGGGCTTGCTGAAGAACGTTTTCACATTCCAGAATTTGGTGAAGTAATTCAATCCCTGGGCGCGGATCCCGACCACCTGCACAGCGATCACCGCAATGATAGCCAGCGCCACAGTGAAGTTCAAGTCGGTCGAAACGACGCGCACAAAGGGGATAAGCTGGTATCCATTCGTTGTCACAGCCGGGTTGACCAGGGTGGCAAGACCGAGGGGCAGATGTTGAATGCCATAACCCGCAGTTTCAGCATGTTCAATCATGCCGATGCTGTCAACACCAGGGATGAGTTCCATCCAGTTCGCAAGGAGAACCAGGATGGTAATCGAGGCAAACCAGGGAAAGATCGTCTTCGCCCATTTTTTACCGGCGGTGCCCTCGGTCATATTGTAAAGAGCTTCGAGTAAGGCTTCCAGCGCTCCCGGAATACCCTTTAAAACAAGGTTCCCCTTACTTACTGCCCGGTTGAAGAAGAAAGCCAGGAGGATGACAAGCACGTCGACGATCAATAATGCAAACAGAGTGTTTGTAAAATAAAAATCGCCTATTATGGGCAAGGTGAACAATGGATGCTCCATCCAGTGTTCAGCAGGCAGTTGTACAAACGGACGCACTGGGGAAAAATACTTCGTCCCAATGAAACCCAGGATAATCAACGCTAATACAATCCAACGATTGACACCCCAGCGCCACCATGTTTTCTTGGTAGTGCTAGCCTTAACTATCTTCTCCACTAGGTGGTTCCTCCTCGGGAACTTCTTTTTTTTATTGCTGGTCGAATATGGGTGGTGGCTGTTCTTACGACGCGTAACGTCAGAAATATCGT
>Ga0315283_10000494_pt1 | contig 29174 bp, 25 predicted proteins | sample YL17G09_0_MG_FD_204541 | JGI IMG/M metagenome (GOLD analysis project Ga0315283, IMG submission 204541) | Sediment microbial communities from Yellowstone Lake, YNP, Wyoming, USA - YL17G09_0 | ecosystem: Environmental > Aquatic > Freshwater > Lake > Sediment | place: USA: Wyoming | collected...
CGCCAGGACGCGCGCGAGATCCGCGGGGTCGAGCCCGGCGGGCTCCAGCAGGAGTCGCCGGGCCTCGGCCAGCAGGACGGCGTCGACGGGGGGAAGCGAAAGGTCGGTCACGGGTTTCCCTGGTCGGACGGGCGCGGGCAACCGGTCGGGTCACTCCTGCGCCAAGGGCGCTATTGTCGCACCGGATTTGGTTCCCTGCGCCGCGATGCCCTTGCCGAGGTAGGTTGCGGCGACCTGCGGGTTCGCCGCCAGGCTGCGGCTGTCGCCCTCGACGGCCAGTTCCCCGGTCTCCAGCACGTAGCCATAGTCGGCGACCTGCAGTGCCGCCCGCGCATTCTGCTCCACCAGCAGGATCGATACGCCGGTCTCGCGCAATGCGGCGATGATCCTGAAGATCTCGCGCACGATCAGCGGCGCCAGCCCGAGGGACGGCTCGTCCAGCATCAACAGCGTCGGCTTCGCCATCAGCGCCCGGCCCATCGCCAGCATCTGCCGCTCGCCGCCGGAGAGGGTGCCCGCGAGCTGATCGCGGCGCTCGAGGAGCCGCGGAAAGCGGGCGTAGACCTCGTCGAACGTGGCGCGCCAGGCGCGGTCTCCCTGTCGCGCCCGGCTGAAGGCGCCGAGCTCGAGATTGTCGGCGACGCTCATCGCCGCGAACAGTTCGCGCCGTTCCGGCACCAGAACGAGCCCGCGCGCCACCCGCTGCTCGACGGACAGGGCGGTCGCCGGCAGGCCGCGGTAACGAACCTCTCCCCGCGCCGGGAGCAACCCCATGATCGCGCCGAGCAGCGTCGTCTTGCCGGCACCGTTGGGCCCGATCACGGTGACGATCTTGCCCGGTTCCACGGTGAGCGAGATGTCATGCACCGCCTCGACCTTGCCGTACGCGACGCGCAGGTTGCGCACCTCGAGCAGCGGGCTCATGCGACACCCCCGAGATAGGCCTCGAGCACCACGGGATTGCGCTGGATCTCGGCGGGCAAGCCCTCGGCCAGCTTTTCGCCGAAGTCCATCACGACCAGCCGGTCGGTAACGCCCATCACGAAATCCATGTCGTGCTCGACCAGCAGAATGGTCATGCCCTCCGCTCGCAACTGGCGCAGCAATGCAGCCAGTTCCTGCTTCTCGAGAAAGCGCAGGCCGGCCGCGGGTTCGTCCAGCAGCAGCAGCACCGGGTCGGCGGCGAGCGCGCGGGCAATCTCAACGATGCGCTGCTTGCCCAGCGGCAGGCTGCCGGCGCTGTCATGCGTCTGCGCCGCGAGTCCGACGCGCGCGATCGCGCGCGCAGCCTCGGCCCGGGTCCGGGCTTCCTCGGCCCGATCGAACTTCAACGCCGCGCGGACCACGCCGGACGTCCCGCGCAGGTACGCGCCCAATGCGACGTTGTTCAGCACCGTCATCTGCGGGATCAGCCTCACATGCTGGAACGTGCGGCCGATGCCGCGCCGCGCGATCTCGAACGGCTTGCGCCCGCCGATCGACTCGCCGCGAAAGGTCACGGCGCCCGCGGTGAGCGGCAGCGCGCCCGAGATCAGGTTGAACATCGTGCTCTTGCCGGCGCCGTTCGGTCCGATCAGGCCGAGGATTTCGCCCGGGTGGATCACGAACGACAGGTCGTTCACCGCCACCAGCCCGCCAAACTGCTTGCGCGCCCTGGCGACCTCCAGCAGCACGCCGGCGGGCGCGGTCCTCGCGCGCACCGGCAGCGGCGGCGCCGCCTGCACCGGCGGCGGCGCCCGCGCCGGCAGCAGGCGGGCGAGCCACGGCCACACGCCCTCGCGGGCGCGCTGCAGGACCAGCACCATCAGCACGCCGAACACGACGATCTCGAAATTGCCGCTCTTGCCTAGCAGCGTGGGCAGGACGTCCTGCAGCACCTGCTTCGCCAGCGTGATCAGCGTGGCGCCGATCACCGCGCCCCACACGCTGCCGGCGCCGCCGACGACCGCCATGAACAGGTACTCGATGCCCTGATTGATGCCGAACGGCGTCGGATTGACGAAGCGCTGCAGATGCGCGTAGAGCCAGCCGGAAATGCAGGCGAGCAGCGCCGCGTACACGAACACCACGATGTTGAGCCGCGCCGTGTCCACGCCGAATGCCTCCGCCATCTCGGCCTGACCCCTGAGGGCGCGGATCGCCCGGCCCGGGCGCGAGTCGAGCAGGTTGTTCGTGCTCCAAAGCGCGACCAGCGTGATGCCCCAGATGAGGAAGTAGAAATGGCGCTCGTTGCGCAACTCGGCGCCGAGCAGCGTGAGCGCAGGGATGCCGGTGAGGCCGGTGTGGCCGCCGAGGAAGTCGAGATTGCCGAACAGGAAATAGAGGCTGATGCCCCAGGCGATCGTCGCCAGCGGCAGATAGTGCCCTTTCATCCGCAGCGTGATGAACCCGAGGAACAGCGCCAGCGCCAGCGTCAGCGCGAGCCCGACGGCCAGGTTGATCCACGGCGACACCGCGTACTGCGTGCTGAGGACCGCCGTCGTGTACGCGCCGATCCCGACGAACGCCGCCTGCCCGAACGACGTCTGCCCCGCGACGCCGGTCAGCAGCACGAGGCCCAGCGCGACGATGCTGTAGAGCCCGACGTAGTTGCCGAGGGTGACCCAGAACTGCGGCGCGACCAGCGGCACGCCGGCCAGGACCGCGATGAAAGCCAGGTAGCCCCAGGCGCCGAACGGCGGCCGGTAGCCGGCGCTCACGACGCGGCCTTCCCGGACGCTGCCGCGCGACTTGCGCCGGGCGACGCGGCGTTCACCGCGTCACTCCTCTTCATGGTGCTGCGTCGTGAGGCTGCGCCACAAGAGAACGGGAATGATCAGCGTGAACACGATCACTTCCTTGAAGCCGCTCGCCCAGAACGACGCGAACGCCTCGACCAGGCCGACGAACAGCGCCCCCGCCGCCGCCAGCGGGTAGCTCACCAGGCCGCCGATGATCGCGCCGACAAAGCCCTTGAGACTCACGAGGAAGCCCGAATCGTAATAGACGGTGGTGATCGGTCCGATCAGCACGCCAGAGAACGCGCACAGCAGGGCGGCGAGGACGAAGGTGAGCGCGCCGGCGAGATCGGGGGAAACGCCCACCAGCCGCGCGCCGACGCGGTTCAGCGCGGTGGCCCGCAACGCCTTGCCGGTGAGCGTCCGGCCGAAGAACAGATAGAGCACCGCGATCAGCCCGACGCTGGCCGCGACCACCAGCATGCTCTGTACGCTGATGCGGATGCCGCCGAACTCGAAGGACTCCGACGAGAACGGCGGCGTGCGCGAGCCCTCGGCGCCGAAGAACCAGAGGCCAAGTCCGGTCAGCGCGAAATGCACGGCGACCGAGACGATCAGCAGCACCAGCACGCTCGCCTCGGCCAGCGGCTGATAAGCGATCCGGTAAAGCAACGGGCCCAGCGCCGTGACCAGCGCGAGCGTCACCAGAATCTGCGCCCAGAACGGAAGCGTCGGCGACGCCAGCCACCAGGCGACCGCGGCCACCGCAACCGGAACGCCGGTCCACGTCAGCAGCTGCCGCGGAATGCGGCGCGCCTCGCCGCGGCTGATGCAGGCGTAGATTTCCATCACGCCGGCGACGGCTGCCATGCCGGCGAGCAGACCCACGGTCCCGGGCGGCGTGCCCAGCTGGAGCCCGGCCAGCGTCAGCGTCCCGTAGGCGACGAACTCGCCCGACGGTATCCAGATCACGCGCGTGACGGCGAAAACGAGCACCAGCGCGAGCGCGAGCAGCGCATAGATGGCGCCGTTGGTGATGCCGTCCTGCACCAGCAGGGCGAAGATTTGGAGGTCCATGTCGGCGGTGGAGATGGAGCGGCGGCTTCGACGCACCCATGAAAAAGGCCGGCTGCGGACGATGCCGCACCCGGCCTCGTCAGGGGCGCAAGGTCACTTCGCCAGCACCCACTTGCCGTTGTCGATCCTGATCATCGTCCGCGCGCGGTTGTCGAGACCGTTGTGCTCCGTCGGCGACATCGTGTACACGCCGTGGGTCGCCACCAGTTCCTTGGTGTTCTCGAGCGCTTCGCGCAACGCCAGGCGAAACTCCTTGGTGCCGGGTTTCGCCTTTTTCAGCGCCTCGGGAATCGCTCTGGCGAGCAGCAGATAGGCATCCCAGGCATGGCCGCCGAAGGTCGTCCGCGAATCCTTGCCGTATTTCGCTTCGTACTTGCCGATGTACTCGGCGGCCGATTTCTTGAGCGGGTTCGAGTCGGGTAACTGTTCGTAGACCAGCATCGGACCGATCGGCAGGATCGTCCCGTTGCCATCCGTGCCGACCACGCGCAGGAAATCCGGATTGGCGACCCCATGCGTCTGGTAGATCTTGCCCTTGTAATTGCGCGCGACCAATTCCTTCTGCGGCGTCGCGCCCGGGGTGCCGGCGGCGCCGATCAGCACGGCGTCAGGATTGGCAGAGACAATTTTCAGGACTTGACCGGTGACCGACGTGTCACTCCGGTTGTACTTTTCCGCGGCGACGATTCTGATCCCGGCCGTTTGTGCGGAGTGGTTCATTTCCGCCAGCCAGCCGTCACCGTAGGCATCGGCAAACCCGATGTAGGCCATCGTCTTGACGCCGTTCGCTTTCATGTGGACGGCGATCGCATCGGCCATCAGCGCGTCGTTCTGCGGCGTCTTGAACACCCACCTGGTCTTGGGGTTGGCCGGATCGACGATCCGCGCCGACGCCGCCATCGAGATCATCGGCGTTTCGGCGTCGGCGACAACGTCGATCATCGCCAGTGAATTCGGCGTGATCGTCGAGCCGACGACGACGTCGACCTTGCTCTCGGAAATGAGCTTGCGGGTATTGGTGACCGCCTTGGTCGTATCCGAACCGTCGTCGAGAATGATCCAGTTGACCTTTTCGCCGCCGATCGTCGTCGGCACCAGCTCGAACGTGTTCTTTTCGGGGATGCCGAGGGACGCGGCGGGGCCCGTCGCCGACAGCGAGACGCCGACATTGATGTCGGCCCGGACCGGGTTGGCGATGACGACGAGCGCGGCGGCGAGCGCCGGCAGCAGTTTGCGGACGTGCATGAAATCCTCCAGAGCCTCTTGGGAAAAACGGAGATCGCGCGGCCTTCGCGTTTCAGCGCGGCCGTCTGTTGCCGCATCGGTCGCTGAACAGGCCGATGCGTACTGCGCCCACCGGATTCTGGCAAACCCGGTGTCCCGGGTCAACGCCCGGAACTTGATTCACCTGAAGAAAGTCGGCTATTTCTTCAGCGAATCGCGGATTTCGCGCAGCAGCGCCACATCCTCGGGCGTGGCGGGCGCCGCCGCCGGAGCCGGCGGCGCTTCCCGTTGCAACCGGTTGATCTGCTTCACCATCATGAAGATCACGAACGCCAGGATGACGAAGTTGATCGCAACAGTGATGAAGTTGCCGTAGGCGAACAGCGGGACCCCGGCTTTGGTCAGCGCCTCGTAGGTCATCGGGCCACCGTAACCGGTCGGCGGGCTGCCGAGGGCGATGAACAAGTTCGAAAAATCGAGTCCGCCAATCAACCGACCGATGATCGGCATGATCAGGTCCTTGACCAGCGAATCGACGATCTTGCCGAAGGCGGCGCCAATGATGACACCGACCGCGAGATCCACGACGTTGCCCTTGAGGGCGAATTCCCTGAACTCCGAGCTCATCGACATGGGCTTGCCTCCCCCTTGGTGCCGATGCCGGTGCGCGCACGCGGCTCGGGTGAACGGTTAAACGGCGGCTTCGCCCGATTCGCCGGTGCGTATCCGGATCACCTGCTCGACCGCGGTGACGAAAATCTTGCCATCGCCGATCTTGCCGGTGCGGGCCGCCTTGACGATCGACTCGATCGCGGATTCGACCTGCGCTTCCTGCAGGATCACTTCGACTTTCACCTTCGGCAGAAAATCGACGACATATTCGGCGCCGCGGTAGAGCTCGGTGTGCCCTTTCTGCCGGCCGAATCCCTTGACCTCGGTGACAGTGAGGCCGGTGACGCCGATCTCGGACAGCGCCTCGCGGACTTCGTCGAGCTTGAACGGCTTGATGATCGCTTCGATTTTTTTCATGGGCTGCAATCGCGGCTGGGGTTGGAATGAAGGGCGGCTCGATGGGCGTCGCCATCGCGACTGGTTAGCTTACACGATTAGCCGGGCGCTGGTGGCTGCGGATCGGCCGCGATGCCTTCCCAATCGGCCCACGCCGAGGTGACCGGATAGCGCCAGTCCTTGCCGAACCCGCGCGGCGTGATCCGGATGCCGATCGCGGCCTGGCGGCGCTTGTATTCGCTGATCTTGATCAGCCGGACGACCTTGCGCACGTGCTCGGGCAGGTAGCCCATGGCCACGATGTCGGCCGGGCTCCGGTCCTGCTCGACATAGGCCTCGAGCACCGCGTCCAGGACGTCGTACGGAGGCAGCGCGTCCTGGTCGGTCTGATTGGCGCGCAGTTCCGCCGATGGCGCGCGGGTGATGATCCGCTCCGGAATCACCCGGCCCAGCCGGTTCCGGTAGCGGGAGAGCCGGTAAACCAGCGTCTTGCTGATGTCCCGCAGCACCGAAAAACCGCCGGCCATGTCCCCGTACAGCGTCGCATAACCGACCGCCATCTCCGATTTGTTGCCGGTCGTGAGCACGATGGACCCGAATTTGTTCGACAGCGCCATGAGCAGCGTGCCGCGGATGCGCGCCTGGATGTTCTCCTCGGTGGCATCGGCCGGCAGCCCGGCGAATTCGCCGGCGAGCGAGGCGCCGAACGCGCCCATCATCGGCTCGATCGGGATCTCGTCGTAGCGGACGCCGAGTATGCCCGCCATGCTTCGCGCGTCCTCCAGGCTGATCGGCGCGTTGAACGGCGAAGGCATCATCACGGCGCGAACGCGGTCGCGCCCGAGCGCATCGACGGCGACTGCCAGCGTCAGCGCCGAATCGACGCCACCGGAAAGACCCAGCAGGACACCCGGAAAGCGGTTCTTGCCGACATAGTCGCGGACCCCCATGACCAGCGCCGCGTAGACGTGCGGCTCCAGTTCCGCATCCAGCGAGCTGCGCACCGGCTTGGGAGTGCCGTTCTCGAAGGTCGCCAGCGCCAGCGTTTCGTGCCAGGCGGGCAATTGCTGCGCGACGTTGCCGGAGGCATCGGCCACGAACGATGCGCCGTCGAAAACCAGCTCGTCCTGCCCGCCGACGCGGTTGACGTAGACGACGGGCAGCCCCGTTTCGCGCGCCCGGGCGCCGACCTGCTCGCGGCGCAGCGCCTGCTGCCGCGTGTGGTAGGGCGAGCCGTTGGCGACGACGAGCATCCGCGCCCCGGCCTCCTGCGCCTGCCGCGACGGTCCCGGGAACCAGCAGTCCTCGCAAATGATGAGACCGATCGGCACGCCGTCAACATCGACGATGCACGGATCGCGACCCGCCACGAAGTAGCGCTCCTCGTCGAACACCGTGTAATTCGGGAGCTGCTGTTTGCGATACGTGGCCGCCACGCGGCCGCCACGCAGCACCGCCAGCGCGTTGTAGCACGTGCCCGCGTCAACTTCGGGAAAACCCACCAGCACCACGCTGTGCCGCACCTCGGCGGCGAGCGCCGCCAGCTCGCGCGCGCATGCATCGAGGAACGCCGGGCGCAGCAGCAGATCCTCGGGCGGGTAGCCGCACAGCGACAGCTCCGGCGTGACGACCAGCCGTGCACCGGCGCGCTCGGCCTCCCGGGCCGCCGCCAGGATCGACCGGGCATTGCCGCGGAGGTCGCCGACGACCTGGTTCAACTGGGCGATCGCAATCTGCACGGCAAAAATGGTAGCACGCGGGCGCCGCTCCGCCGGAGTCGCGGCGGCAACTCGCCGCGGCCCCGGCGGTCTCGGGACGCTGCGGCATGCTAACGTTCACGCCAGAACCGCATTCATCCGATGGTCATTCCCTCTCCGCTCTCGCGCGCGCTGTCCCCACGCCCGCGCACGGTTGCCCTGCGCGACGACATTCCACTGGCGGCGCTTCCACCCGCCCGGTGGGATGCGCTCGCCGCTTGCCAGCCGCTGCTGTCGCACGCCTTCCTGACGGCGCTGCACGACAGCGGTTGCGCGTCGCCGCGCACGGGCTGGCGCGCACGCTATGTCACCGCGTGGGCCGACGACACGCTGGTGGGCGCGTTGCCGCTGTACGAAAAAATGCACTCGTACGGCGAGTACGTCTTCGACTGGGCATGGGCGGATGCCTATCGCCGCCACCAGCGCCGCTACTATCCGAAGCTGGTCGCCGCCATCCCCTTCACGCCGACGTCCGGGCAACGCCTGCTCGCCGGCGACGAAGCGACGCGGGTGGCCCTGCTCGGGCATGCACGCGGGTTGCTGGCGAGCAGCGCCTTCTCGTCGCTGCACGTGCTGTTTCCGACCGAAACCGAAGCGGCGCTCTGCGCGGCCGGTGGCATGGTGGTCCGGCACGGCGTGCAGTTCCATTGGGACAACCCGGGCTACCGCGATTTCGCGGACTTCCTCGCGGTGTTCAATCACGACAAGCGCAAGAAGGTCAAGCAGGAGCGGCGCAAGCTCGCCGAGGCGGGCGTCACGTTCACGCGCAAGGTGGGTAGCGAGATCTCCGCCGCGGATTGGGCGTTCTTTCATGCGTGCTACGAAGGGACCTACCATGCGCACGGTTCGACTCCCTACCTGTCGCTCGATTTCTTCGAGCGGATCGGACAGTCGATGCCCGCGCACCTGCTGCTCGTCGTCGGGAGGCGCGACGGCCGGCCGATCTGCGCAGCACTCGACGTGTTCGACGGCGGCACGCTGTGGGGCCGCTACTGGGGCGCGCCCGAGTACGTGCCGGGCATGCATTTCGAGGCGTGCTACTACCAAGCGATCGAGTTCTGCATCGAGCGCGGTGTCGCCCGCTTCGAGGGCGGCGCGCAAGGCATCCACAAGCTGGCCCGCGGGCTGCTGCCGGTGACGACCTGTTCGGCACACGCCATCGCCGATCCGGCGTTCGCCAAGGCGATCGCGGACTTCTGTGCCCGCGAGCGGGTCGATGTTGCGCATGCGTTGCAGGAACTCGAGACGGCGAGCCCGTTCCGGAATGAGGCATAATTTCGCCGCCCCCTTGGGCATGCACCGGCACCTGCCCCGATGAACGACACCGTACTGCTCGCGCGCGACGGACCCGTTGCGACGCTGACGCTCAACCGGCCCGACGTCCTCAACGTGCTCGATCTCGCGATGGTCGACGCGCTGGTGGCGCACACCACCGCGGTCGCCGCCGACGACTCGCTGCGGGTGGTGGTGCTGCGTGGTGCGGGAAAGCATTTCATGGCCGGCGGCGACATCCGAATGTTCGGTGCGGCGTTGGCCAACCCGCCCGCGGAACGCCGGCGCGACACCCAGCGGATGATCGACCGGTTGCACGTCGTCATCGAACTGTTCCACCGGATGCCGCATCCGGTAGTGGGCCGCATGCATGGCGCGGTGGCCGGCTTCGGTTTGTCGCTGATGAATGCCTGCGATCTCGTCGTCGCGGCCGACGACGCATATTTTGCCGGGGCCTACCGGCACATCGCGGTCACGCCGGACGGCGGCGGCACGTGGTCGCTGCCGCGGATCGTCGGCGCGCGCAAGGCGATGGAGATCTTTCTGCTGGGCGAGCGTTTCGACGCCGCCGAAGCACTGCGCCTTGGCCTCGTCAACCGGATCGCGCCGGCCGCGGATCTCGATCGCGAGCTGGCCGCCATCGTGCGCTCGCTCGCCGACGGACCTGCTCTCGCGCTGCGCAACACCAAGCGCCTCGTTCGCCAGTCGCTCGCGCAAAGCCTGTCGGAGCAACTGACGGCCGAGGCCGTGAGCTTTGGTCAATGCACCGCCGACGCGGATTTCACCGAAGGCATCACGGCCTTTCTCGCCAAGCGCCCGCCGCAGTTCCGGCGCGGGTGACGCGCCGCTGCGCACAGTTGCTAGCGGTTGAAGTCCTCGTCGGCGGGGACCGTTTCGGCGGTGCGCGGGGCTTCATTCCCCGGCGAGCTTTCCGGCTTCGGCGCGTGGCGATTGCGGCTTCCGTGCGGCCTGTTCTTGCCCGGCCCGGGCCCTGGTCCCTTGTTCTTCGGGCGCTCCGTGCCGGGCAGTCCTTCCGGCACCGCGCCGGGCACAGTCAGCGTCGTCATCACGTAGGGCGACGGAGGCCGGTGCTGCGGCCCGGGCTTGGGCCCATGACGCGCCTTGCCATGCGCCGCCGGACGCCCCCCGGCCGTAGGCTTGCCGCCGGAATGACCTTGGCCGAATTTGCCGCTGCCCGGGCCCTGCCCATGGCTGGGGCCGCCGGGGCCCTGCCCATGGCGGGGGCTGCCCGGGCCCTGTCCATGGCGGGGGCCGCCGGGTGCCTGCCCTTGGCGGGGGCCGCCGGGTGCCTGCCCTTGGCGGGGGCTGCCGGGTCCCTTGCCCTGCCGCCGCGCGCCGTTCCCGGGGCCGGGCCGTGGTCCGCCCTGACCCTGCGGCGGGCGCCAGCCACCTTGATCGGGCATCCGCCGCGACGGGTCGCCACCCGGCTGCTTGCCGTGCTGCCGCTCGAACACCTGAACCGTATTGCCGTCGACGTCGTCTTCGTCCGACGCCTCGGGCGGCAGTTCGCCCGGGGGGAATTCAAGGTCCCGGTGCTCCGGCTGCGCGCGCGGCGGCCCGCCGGCCATGTCGCGCCCGGGGCCGCGCTGGCGTCCGTCACGCGGCTTGCCCTTCGCGCCTTGCGGGCCGCGCGGCGCGTCTCCCGCATCGGGTTTCACCCCCGCCGCGGCCATCACGGCGGCGACTTCCTCCGGCGTGAGTTCGAGCGTCTGTCCGCGCTTGACGCGGGACGGCATCGCGACCGTGCCGTAACGGGTGCGGATCAGGCGGCTCACCGTGAGACCCAGCGCCTCGAACAGCCGGCGCACCTCGCGGTTGCGCCCTTCCTTGATCACGACGTGATACCAGTGATTGGCGCCGTCACCACCGCCATCGTCGAGCTTCTCGACGTTCGCCTGCCCGTCCTCGAGTTCGATCCCCTGCAGCAGCGATTGCTGCTGCTCCGGCGTCAGGGTGCCGAGCACGCGCACCGCATATTGGCGCTCGACTTCGTAGCGCGGATGCATCAGGTTGTTGGCGAGCGTTCCGGAATTGGTGAAGAGCAGCAGGCCCTCGGTGTTGAAATCGAGGCGCCCGACGGCGATCCACTTGCCGTTGCCGATTTTCGGCAGCTGCTCGAACACGGTCGGCCGGCCCTCCGGATCGTCACGGGTGACGATTTCGCCGGCGGGCTTGTGATACATGAGAACGCGCGCGCGCGGCTCGGCGAAGCGGACCCTGACCAGCTCGCCGTTGATGCGCACCTCGTCGCCGGGACCGACTTTCTGCCCGACGTCCGCCGGCTCGCGGTTGACGGTGATCCGGCCGGCGATGATGAGCTCCTCCATCGCCCGGCGCGAGCCGAAGCCGCAGGACGCCAGCACCTTGTGCAGGCGCTGCGGCTCGGTGAATATTTCGTCAGTGGACGACTTGTGACGCGGGGGGCCCAGGCTCTCCGCGATCTGCTGCAGCGCCACGCTCTGTGGCGGCGGCGTCGGCGGGCCCGTCCGGGGGCGGCGCCATGATGATTGGGCTCGCGAGCGCGAATTGCGCTTCGGCGGCTTGGGTGGGTGCATCGGGCATCTCCAGCGGGGGGGAAGCGTCGAGCTCGGCCAACGGGGGCAGCTCGGAAAGCGAGCGCAGGCCGAGATCGTCGAGGAAGGTCTTGGTGGTCGCGTAGAGCGCCGGTCGACCCGGCGTCTCCTTGTGGCCGACCACTTCGACCCATTGGCGGTCCTCCAGCGCCTTGACGACGTTGGTGGACACGGCGACGCCGCGGATGGCTTCGACGTCGCCGCGGGTCACGGGTTGCTGATAGGCGATGATCGCCAGCGTTTCCATCACCGCGCGCGAGTACCGCGGTGGCTTTTCCGGCGAGAGCCGGTCGAGATAGGGCTGGATTGCGGGGCTGCCCTGAAAGCGCCAGCCCGACGCGACCTGCACCAGCGCGACGGCCTTGTTAGCCCACTCGCTGGAGAGCTCGTCGAGCAGCTTGCGCACGAGCTCCGCGTCGAGCGGCGGCTCGAACATGCGCGCGAGCTCCCGCACGGCGACCGCCTCGCCGGCGACGAGGAGCGCCGCTTCCAGAATACCCTTGATCCGTTTGAGATCGTCCATCAGGCCATGACAGGAATAATCGGTGGCAGAAATGAGCGCCGGGTCAACCTGACCCGACATCCGCGGACAGCGCGAAACTCGGCTCGCCCCGCCGCTGCACGTAGATCGGCGTGTAGGGCTCCGCCTGCGCGACTTCGATCAACTCCTCGCGCGCGAGTTCCAGCAGCGCAAGGAACGTGACGACAAGGTGCGGCACGTCGGCATGGGGCGCAAACAGCGTGGTGAACTCGGCGAAGCGGGCCGGGTCGAGCACTTTCAGCAGCCTGCTCATCTCGCCACGCACCGACAGTTGCTCCCGCGTAACGAGATGATGCCGGTTCACCTTCGCTCGCGCAACCAGTCCCGCCCACGCCGTGCGCAAGTCTTCCGGCGTCACGTTCGGCAGCCGTGCCGCCGACTCCTGTTCCAGCCAGACGCGCGCCATTGCAAAATCACGCTCGGCGAGCGGCAGCGCATCGAGCTTGCGGGCGGCGAGTTTCATCCGCTCGTACTCCAGCAGCCGGCGCACCAGCTCGACCCGCGGGTCGTCGCCGCCCTCGCCCGCCGCTGCCGGCGGCTTCGGCAGCAGCAGCCGGGACTTGATCTCGATCAGCACCGCCGCCATCAACAGGTATTCGGCCGCGAGCTCGAGCTGGGTGCGCCGCATCATCTCGACATAGCCCAGGTACTGGCGCGTCAGCTCGGCCATCGGAATGTCGAGAACGTTGATGTTCTCCTTCCGGATGAGGTAGAGCAGCAGGTCGAGCGGCCCTTCGAACGTCTCGAGGAAGATCTCGAGCGCCTCGGGCGGGATGTACAGGTCCCGCGGCATCTCCAGCAGCGGCTCGCCGTAGATCCGCGCGACCGGCGCGCCGGCCAGCGTGGCGAGATCGGCGATGGCTTCGCCCGCCGCGCTCATGCGGCGGCCTCCGTGGGTGCGGTCTTCAAGTGTAGTCGAGCCCCATGGCCTCGCGGACGTCGCGCATGGTTTCCTCGGCCAACTTGCGGGCGCGCTCGCAGCCGTCGGCGACGATGCTGCGCACCAGCGCGGGGTCGTCGAGGAACGGCTGCGCGCGCTCGCGCATCGGTTCCTGCTCCTTGACGATCGCGTCGATCACCGGCTGCTTGCAGTCGAGACAGCCGAAGCCGGCCGTGGTGCAGCCTTTGACCACCCATTCGCGGGTCGCGGCATCGGAATAGATCTGGTGCAGCGGCCAGACCGGGCAAAGATTGGGGTCGCCCTTGTCGGTGCGCCGCACGCGTGCGGGATCCGTCTGCATCGTGCGAATCTTCTTCGCGACGGAGGCGGGATCCTCGCGCAGCAGGATCGCGTTGCCGTAGGATTTCGACATCTTCTGGCCGTCGAGCCCGGGCACCCGCGGCGTATCGGTCAGCAATGGCTGCGGCTCCGGCAGGATGACGCGATGCGCCCCCTCGAGGTAGCCGAACAGGCGCTCGCGGTCGCCGAGCGCCAGATTCTGCGTTTCGTTCAGCAGCTCCTTCGCCGCCTCCAGCGCCTCGGCGTCGCCCCGCTCCTGAAACGCCGTGCGCAAGTCGACGTACCGGCGCGCCTTCTTGCTGCCAAGTTTCTTGACCGCCGCCTTCGCCTTGTCCTCGAACCCGGGCTCCCGCCCGTAGATATGGTTGAAGCGGCGCGCGAGCTCGCGCACCAGCTCGATGTGCGACACCTGGTCCTCGCCGACGGGCACCATGTTCGCGCGGTAGATCAGTATGTCTGCGCCCTGCATCACGGGATAGCCGAGAAAACCGTAGTTCGACAGGTCGCGGTCGCCAAGCTTCTGCTGCTGGTCCTTGTAGGTCGGCACGCGCTCCAGCCAGCCGACCGGCGCAATCATCCCCAGCAGCAGCGTGAGCTCGGCATGTTCCGGCACCCGCGACTGGATGAACAGCGTCGCCCGATTCGGGTTGATGCCGGCGGCGAGCCAGTCGACCATCATTTCCCACACGCTGTCCGCGATCGATTCGGAGGCGTCGAAATGCGTCGTCAGCGCGTGCCAGTCGGCGGCGAAGTACAGGCACTCGTACTCCTCCTGCAGCCGCAGCCAGTTCTTCAGCGCGCCATGGTAGTGGCCGATGTGCATGCGGCCGGTTGGGCGCATGCCGGATAGGACGCGGTCAGCGAACATGGCAAAACCCTAGTAGCCGCCGGGCAGATTGACGCCGGTCAGCAGTTCGATCAACGTCGTCACCCCATTGACGAGCGGACGCATGGCGACACCGAGAATGCCGGTCGCGAGCAGCGCGATGACGATGAAGAAGCCGAAGCGCTCGGTGCGGGCGAATGGCAGCGCGAGCGAATGCGGCAGCAGACTGACCGCGATGCGACCACCGTCCAGCGGGAGGATGGGCAGCAGGTTGAGGACCATCAGCGAAACGTTGATGCCGACTCCGATCAGACTCATGTACTTCACGCCGTCGCTCGCGAGCACGCCCGCGCCCAGTCCGAAGACCAGAGCCCAGACCAGCGCCATCATGAAATTGACGCCCGGGCCGGCGGCCGCCACCCAAAGCATGTCCCGCTTCGGGTGGCGCAGATTGCCGAAATTTACCGGTACCGGTTTCGCCCAGCCAAACAGGAAGCCGCCGCCGGACAACAGCAGAATGCCAAGCGGCACCAGCACCGTCCCGATCGGGTCGATGTGCTTCAGCGGGTTCAGCGTGACGCGGCCCAGCATCCAGGCGGTCGAGTCGCCAAACTGGCGGGCGACATAGCCGTGAGCCGCTTCGTGCAACGTGATCGCGAGAACCACCGGGATCGCAGCAAGCGCGATGGTGTCGAGCAGCGAAAAATCCATGGGTCGCGTATTTTACCCGAGTCTGGCCAAGTCCGCCGCGCGCCGGCTGCGGTCGGGGCCAAAAGGCTGCGGCGGGCGCCTTGAATCTACATGCCGAGCACCGCGGCGGGCCCCCCGCCCTGGCGAACGATCACGCCGGGCAAGATCGACAGATCGACCACCGTCGTCGGCTCCGCGGCGCAGGCGCCGGCGTCGATGACGAGATCGACCCGCTCTCCGATCTCGCTCCGTATCTCGCCCGCCTCGTTGAGGGGCGTATCCGCTCCGGGAAGAATCAGCGTCGACGACAGGATCGGCTCGCCCAGTTCCACGAGCAATGCCTGCACCACCGGGTGACCCGGCACCCGGACGCCCACCGTGCTGCGCTTTGGATGCTGCAGTCGTCGCGGGACTTCCCGCGTCGCCGGAACCAGAAAGGTGTAGCTGCCCGGCGTGCCTCGCCGGATGATCCGGAACTGCCAGTTGTCGAGCTTCGCATAGCGCCCGATGTCGGCGAGGTCCCGCAGCACCAGCGTCAGGAAGTGCCCGTCGTCGACGCCCCGTATCTGCCGAATGCGCCGGGCCGCCGCAGCGTCACCGATGTGACACCCCAACGCATAGCTCGAATCGGTGGGATACGCGATCACGCCTCCGGCACGAACGATCTCGGCCGCCTGACGGATCAGGCGCGGCTGCGGGTGGGTCGGATGAACGGCGAAATATCGGGTCATCGGCCGCGTTCGAGTTCGGCGTCGCGCACGCCCGGGGGGAGGATGCTCCGCCCGTGGCGATATAATCGCACCCGATTCTAACCGACGGTCAACGGCGCTCCGTGAATCTCCAGCAACTGCGGTACCTCTGCGCGATCGTCGACCACGGGCTCAATGTGTCCGACGCCGCCGAAGCGCTGTTCACTTCGCAGCCGGGCATCAGCAAGCAGGTGCGCCTGCTGGAAGACGAGCTCGGCATCCAGGTCTTCGTGCGCCGCGGCAAGCGGCTTTCCGCCTTGACGCCCGCCGGTCATTCGGTCGTGGCCACGGCGCGCCGCGCACTGCGCGAGATCGAGAACCTGAAGCGCGTCGGTGCGGAGTACCGGAGCGAGGACACGGGGACGCTCGCGATTGCGACGACGCACACGCAGGCGCGGTATGTGCTGCCGCGCGTGATCCGCGACTTCGCCGCCCGCTACCCCAGGGTCAAGGTCCTGCTGCACCAGGGCAATCCCCTCCAGGTGGCCGAGCAAACGTCGTCTGGTGAAGCGGACGTCGGCATCGCGACGGAGGCGCTCGCCACCTTTCCCGACCTGGTGACCCTGCCGTGCTACGAATGGAATCGCTGCGTGCTGGCGCCGCGCGGACATCCTTTGACCAAGGTCACGCCGCTCACGCTCGCGGCGCTCGCCCGCTACCCGATCATCACCTATGATTTCGCTTTCACCGGCCGCTCGCAGATCAACGCCGCGTTCGATGCTGAAGGGCTCGCCCCGAACGTTGTGCTGACCGCGCTCGATGCCGACGTGATCAAGACCTATGTCGAACTGGGGATGGGCGTGGGCATCGTCGCGCAGATGGCCTTTGACGCGGACCGCGACACCGCGCTCGAGCGGCTGGATGCCTCTCATCTGTTTGCGCCGAGCACGACCCGTCTTGCTGTGCGTCGCGACGTGTTCCTGCGCGGCTATGTCTACGACTTCATCGCCGGATTCGCGCCGGCGCTGGATCGGGAGACCATCGACGCAGCGCTCGCCGGGCATCCACCGCCGGCGAAACAGTGACAGGAACCCGCCGGCGAGGAGCGCCTGCGGGGCACGTGCTGCGCCGGTCGTGGTCGCTGGCGGCGCTACTTGCCGCGCTGTCGATGCTGGGACCGTTCTCGGTAGACATGTACCTGCCGGCATTTCCGGCCATCGGCAGCGAGCTCCGCGCGTCGCCGATCGCTCTGCAGCAGACGCTCTCCGCGTACTTGTTCGCCTTTGCGTTCATGATGCTGTGGCACGGTGCGTTGTCCGATGCGCTCGGCCGGCGGCCGGTCGTTCTTGGCTCCCTGGCGATCTTTGCGCTCGCGACGCTGGGCTGTGCAATCGCCGGCAACATCGAGTCGCTCTGGTTGTTCCGTGCGCTGCAGGGCATGTCGTCCGGCGCAGGGGTCGTGGTGGGCCGCGCGATAATTCGCGACCGCTTCGATGGTGCCGAGGCGCAGCGGCTGATGTCGCAGATCACGCTGGTGTTCGGAATCGCCCCCGCGGTTGCCCCGGTGCTGGGCGGGCTTCTTCTCAACGCCTTCGGCTGGCGCTCGGTGTTCTGGGTGCTGCTGGCGCTCGCCCTTGGCGTGCTGGTCTGGACCGCGAAAGCCCTTCCGGAGACCTTGCCGCCGGAGGCGCGCCATACGTTGCATCCGCGGGCGCTCTGGCGCAACTACCGGGCCGTTCTGCTGCGGATCGACTTCCTGCTGCTGGCGCCGATTCCGGCGCTCAATTTCTGCGCATTCTTCCTCTACATCGCGAGCGCGCCCGCGTTTCTGATCGACCTCCTGGGGGTGTCGAGCCGCGGCTTCGCCTGGCTGTTCATTCCGATGATTCTCGGGATCATGCTGGGCGCCTCGATGTCCGGCCGCCTCGCCGGCCGCACGTCGCCGAAGCGCACGGTCCGGCTCGGCTATGCGATGATGTTCACGGGGGTCGCCGTCAACCTGGCGACGTGTTGGCTCGTTGAGCCCGGCGTGCCGTGGAACGTACTGCCAATCATGGTTTTCACGCTCGGCAGCAGCCTCGCGGCGCCTTCGATCACGCTGCTCATGCTCGACCTGTTTCCTGCCGTTCGCGGGATGGCGTCTTCACTGCAGGGCTTCGTGCAGTTCGCGCTTGCCGGTGTCGTCGCCGGCACCGTCGCGCCGTTCCTTGCTCATTCGGTCGGCGCCCTGGCCCTCGGCATGACCGGGTTCACGCTGGCGGGATTTGCGCTGTGGCTCGTGTATCAGCGGCGGGCACAGATTCACTTGAAAGGCTGGCATCCATGATTCTGTCGACGCGCCGTCACCGCATTCTGCACGCTGTTCTGGCCTGGGTGGTCGCAGCGCTTTCCGTTGCGCCGGCCGGCGAAGCTTTGGCGGCGGCGGGACTGCCAACCGCCGCGCTGTCGATCAACGGCCACCGGATCACCGCCGAAGTCGCGAGCAGCCCCGAAACGCGGGCGACGGGCCTGATGAACCGCTTCAGCCTCAAGCCCGACACCGGGATGCTGTTCGTGTTCGAGCGACCCGAACCGCTCGCGTTCTGGATGAAGAACACCTATGTCCCGCTGTCGATCGCCTTCCTCGATGCCGACGGGCGGATTCTGAACATCGAGGACATGGCGCCGCAGACCGAGAATTCGCATTGGTCAAAGGGATCCGGCCTGTATGCGCTGGAAATGCGCAAGGGCTGGTTCGCCGAGCGCGGGATCAAGCCGGGCGATCGCGTGGAAGGGGTGGGCCGGGGGGGGAAGTTATGACGCGTCCGCAGCAACTTGGCACGGCGGATCGCCGGTTGTAGGATAGGAGCTGGGGTCGAAGCGCTTGGGTCCGGATCAGTTATGACATGGACATGTGCTCAGTTCGGCCATCGCGTGTTGACGATGTGCGACTGGAGGGGCAGCCATGTTGCAGAACATCACTCCCGGCATACCGAACATCGACCTGACCAGCGGCTTGGGTATGCCGCTGCAGCCGCTCATCGCAGCGGCGGCGGCCGGCGAGCCGCTCGAACCCGTGATGAATTCGATTGTACGAGGGTTCGGTTTCGACAATTTTACCTATACCGTCTCGACGGACTCTCACCCCAATCACGAGACGCGCGCCTACGTCTGGTCAACGCTGCCCCGCGAGTGGGTCGCGCTCTATGACAAGAACGCGTACGTCGAGGTTGACCCGCGGATCACGATGACGTGGGGTCGAACGACGCCGTTTATCTGGGACGCGGCCACCGTTGGCGGCGACGCGAAGGTACGGGCTTACCTCGATCACGCGGCGCAGTATGGCGTCCGCAGCGGGGTGACGATCTCGTTCAGTGACTTGCGATACCCGCGCTGTGGCGCATCATTCAGTTCCACCATCAGTCCGGTCAGCGAATCGCGTTACCGGGCCATTGTCGATCGCCTCGGAGAGCTCATGATGCTGAGCGCGAGCTTCCATGATCTCTTCATGACCAATGTCGTAACACGAGGAATCCCACCTGCGCAGACGGGGGCCCCGCTCTCGCAACGCGAGCGCCAATGCCTGCAGATGGCCGCCCACGGCATGACCAGCGCCGACATCGGGATCAAGCTGGGTATCGTCGAGCGAACCGCAAATTTCCATTTCAGCAATATCCTCAGCAAGCTCGACGCACTGAACCGGCACGAAGCTATTGCGATAGGCATGAAGCTCGGGCTCATCCGGATGGACCTCTGACGCTGGTTGCGGGAACGGACGGACCACGTTTTCCTGGTGTCACCCAGGCACGCGGGAAGTCAATGATGGAAACCGTGGTCTGTCCCCGGTTTCCCGCGCGTCAGCGCAGCGGCCCCCAGGACTCGCGCAATGCCATCCTTATCTGCCCCCCCAGCGTGGCGCCGAACCGGCGAGCCACCCGCTCGGCGAGGTTGTCTTCGGGCATGAAGTCGACGATTTCCTCTGCCTTCACGACCTCGCGCGCGACATAGTCGAGACTGCCCAGCGCGTCGGCAAGGCCGAGGTCGATCGCCCGCTTGCCGTTCCACACCAGTCCCGAGAACATCCCGGGCTGTTCCTTCAACCGCTCTCCCCGGCCGTCCTTCACCGCAGCAATGAACTGCTGGTGGATGTCGTCGAGCATGCCTTGCACGTAGGTCCGCTGTCGGGGGTCGACAGGCTCGAACGGGTCCAGAAATGCCTTGTTCTCTCCCGCCGCGATCACGCGCCTTTCGACGCCGACCTTCTCCATCGCGCCGGTGAAGCCGAAGCCTTCCATGATGACGCCGATCGAGCCGATGACGCTCGCCTTGTCGACGTAGATCCTGTCCGCTGCAGCAGCGACGTAATAGCCTCCGGACGCCGCGATTTCCTCGACGACCGCGTACAGCGGGATGTCCGGGTGCGCGGCCCGCAACCGGCGCATCTCGTCGTAGATCTGCCCCGCCTGCACGGGACTGCCGCCGGGACTGTTGACGCGGACCACGACGCCTTTGGTGCCCGAGTTCTTGAACGCCGCCTGCAGGCCCGCGATCACGCGCTCCGCGCTCGCTCTCCCGGCGGCATCGAGCTCACCCCGGACCTCGACGAGCGCCGTACATTTCTCGAGGCAGACGCGCTCGCGGGCACCGATCAGCACCACCCCGGCCAGCAGCACCGCCAGAAGGAACCCGAACGTGAGGCTCCGGAACAGGATGCCCCAGCGCCGCGCACGGCGCCTCTCGTCGAGTGCATCGCGTGCCAATTGTTCGAGCACGGTGCGCTCCCAGTTTTCGTCTGCCATGTCGTTACCGCCCGGATTCAGGTTCGATTGCAGGCGCCGTCCCGGCCCACCGAGAAGCGCGGGCGATGCCGCTCGCGATCAGGTGTTCGACTGCAGCCAATGGCGCAGTTCCTCGATCGAGTGCAGCAGCGCCAGCGGGCCGCATCGCGCGAGTCCCGCGGAAGCATGCGCCCCATAGGATACGGCAACGGCTGCCGCGCCGGCGTTGCGGGCGAGTTCGAGATCATGGGTCGTGTCGCCGATCATCAGTGTCTCGCTCGGCTCGGCGCCGACGCGATCCATGAGGTAGAGCAGCATGTCGGGATTCGGCTTCGGAAACCCCTCGTCGGCGCAGCGCGTCGCGACGAACCGGTTGCCGATCCCCTGCTGCTCGAGCGCCCGGTTCAAACCGACGCGCGTCTTGCCGGTCGCGACGCCGAGCAGAAGCCCCGCGTCGTTCAACTCGTCCAGCATCCCGCGGGCGCCCGCGAACAGCGGGATCTGCGGGTCGCCGGCCAGGTAGTGATGCCGATACCGGATCGCGAGATCGCGGTGCCTCTCGGGGGCGAGCCCCGGCGCGACGTGGCGCAAGGCGTCGGCAAGCCCGAGGCCGATCACGTAGCGCGCGGCCGTGTCGTCGGGCACCGGCTCGCCGATGTCGCGGCACGCCTGCTGGATGGCTGCTGCAATGAGCGCCGTCGAATCGGCGAGCGTGCCGTCCCAGTCGAACACCACGAAACGAAACCGGCGCGAGGCGAGCTCAGGCATGGCCGGCGTCCGTTGCCGCCGCGTCGAGGTGCGCGACAAACCGCTCCAGATCGGGCGGCAGCGGCGATTCGACGACCACTTCGTCGCCCGTCAGCGGGTGCGCAAAGCGTATTCGGTGCGCGTGCAGAAACATCCGCTTCAGGCCCTGTTTGGCAAGCACCCGGTTCCAGGCGAAATCACCGTACTTGTCGTCGCCCGCCAGCGGAAAGCCGAGGTGCGTCAGGTGAACGCGAATCTGATGGGTGCGGCCGGTATCGAGCTCCGCCTCCAGCAGCGCGACGGGAGGCTCGTTCCGCGGCCACTTGCGCAGCAGCCGAAAGACGGTTCGGGCGGTCCGCCCGTCGCGCTCGACCCGCACGCGCCGTTCGCCTTCCCCGGTGACGAAGCTCTCCAGCGACAACTCGACCGTCCGCAGCGCATCGCGCCACTTCCCGCGCACGAGGACGTAATACCTCTTGTCGGTTCGTCCTTCGCGCAACTGCGCGTGCAGCCCGGTCAACGCCAGCCGCTTCTTCGCGACCAGCAGCACGCCGGAGGTGTCGCGATCGAGCCGATGGACCAGTTCCAGGAACTTTGCGTCCGGCCGGGCCTGCCGCAACCGCTCGATCAGCCCGTAGCTGATCCCGCTGCCGCCGTGCACGGCAAGGCCCGATGGCTTGTCCAGCGCAATCAACGCGTCGTCCTCGAACAGGACCGGCGGAATGGAGCCGACCCCCGCCGGGGCCGTCCCGGCACGGTGCGCCGGGGCAGCAGCACGAATCGGCGGCACCCGCAGCTGGTCGCCCGCGGCCAGCCGCGCATCCGGCCCGACCTTGCGGCGGTTCACGCGCACCTCGCCGCTGCGCAGGATCCGGTAGATGTGACTCTTCGGCACGCCCTTGAGGATCCTGACCAGGAAATTGTCGATCCGCTGCCCCTCCGCCTCTTCGCCGACCACAAGCCAATTCACAGCATCCTTGCTTAAATCATTCATCTGCTTATAATTGTCCGCTGCAAGACGTCCCGGTTTCGGGCCAACCCGCGATTTGTTGTTCGGGTCGGCGCCGCGGGCGGCCTCCATGATCAGTCAGCGATCGGGCGGCCGCGTGAACCGGGCGATTCGCCCCGCGCTGCAGGGCAAAGCCGGCCAGAGTGAAGAACCTGGCCGCCGGTTATATCCGCTCACCGTCCGGGCGTTGCGCCCCGGAAAAGTAAGGATGTTAAATGAAGAGCGCAGTCTCCGCACCCGGCTTGCGGCCGGTTCGAAGCGGCGCATTGCGCGGCGCACGTAGCGACGATTTCTGTTTCAGGCCGGTTGTTGACCATCGCAACCGTGTCGCGGCCGATAGGGCCTCGAGTTCCACCGCTTGAATACGACAACGAAACCCTCCGCCACCACGAGATTGAACCGCCCCGACGCTGTCGGGGCCGACGCGATGCCGATCCACCCCAGCGTCGATTCTGCTCTCGTCCGCCCGCAGCCGTCGCTGCCGGCGGGACGGCCTTCGTCCGCGTCCGCCGCCCAATAGCGTCTCGCCGCGCATTGCGCGGCCTTGGCTTCACCCCCGCCAGCCCGGTGCAGGTCAGCGCCGGGAAGAATCTATGAAACGCATGCTGTTTAACGCCACCCAGGCGGAAGAGCTCCGGGTGGCCATCGTCGACGGCCAGAAACTGGTCGATCTCGACATCGAGTCCGCAAGCAAGGAGCAACGCAAGGGCAACATCTACAAAGCCGTCGTCACCCGCGTCGAACAGAGCCTCGAGGCCTGTTTCGTCGAGTACGGGACCGAACGGCACGGTTTCCTGCCGTTCAAGGAAATCTCGCGCCAGTTCCTCAAAGGCGGCGACGGCGACGGCGAAGGCAGCCGCGGTCGCATCCAGGATCAGCTGAAGGAAGGCATGGAGCTGATCGTCCAGGTCGACAAGGACGAGCGCGGCAACAAGGGCGCCGCGCTGACGACCTACCTCTCGCTGGCCGGACGGTATCTGGTGCTGATGCCGAACAACCCTCGGGGCGGCGGCGTGTCGCGCCGCATCGAAGGCGAAGACCGCAACGAGCTGCGCGACGCGATCGCGACCCTCGAGGTGCCGCAGGGGATGAGCGTCATCGCGCGCACCGCCGGCATCGGCCGCAACGCGGAAGAATTGCAGTGGGACCTGAACTACCTGCTGCAGCTGTGGCGCGCGATCGAGGACGCGTCGAAGCTGCAATCGGGTGCGTTCCTGATCTACCAGGAATCGAGCCTCGTCATCCGCGCGATCCGTGACTATTTCCATCCGGACATCGGCGAGCTCCTGATCGACACCGAAGCGATCTTCGAGCAGGCGCAGCAGTTCATGAGCCACGTGATGCCGGCCAACGTGCATCGGGTGAAGCTCTACAAGGACGACGTCCCGCTGTTCTCCCGCTTCCAGATCGAGCACCAGATCGAGACCGCGTACGCGCGGCAGGTGCCGCTGCCGGCCGGCGGCGCCATCGTGATCGATCACACCGAGGCACTGGTCTCCGTCGACGTCAATTCGGCGCGCGCGACCAAGGGCGCCGACATCGAGGCAACGGCCTTCAACACCAACCTCGAGGCCGCAGATGAAATCGCCCGCCAGCTCCGGCTGCGCGACCTGGGCGGCCTGATCGTGATCGACTTCATCGACATGGAGAGCGCCAAGAACCAGCGCGAGGTCGAGACCCGCCTCAAGGACGCGCTGCGCTACGACCGCGCGCGCGTGCAGCTCGGCAAGATCTCGCGTTTCGGCCTGATGGAGCTTTCGCGCCAGCGGTTGCGCCCTGCTCTCGCTGAATCGGCCTACATCCCCTGCCCGCGCTGCCACGGCATCGGCCACATCCGCGGCACCGAATCGTCGGCACTGCACATCCTGCGCATCCTGCAGGAAGAGGCGATGAAGGAGAACACGGCGCAGATCGTGGCGCAGATGCCCGTGGACGTCGCGACGTTCCTGCTCAATGAAAAGCGCACCGAAGTGCTGTCGATCGAGACCCGGTTCAAGGTGAACGTGCTGCTGGTCCCCAACCGCCACCTCGAAACGCCGAACTACACGGTCCAGCGCCTGAAACACGACGACCTCAACCAGGGCGAGCCCATGCCGCCGTCGTTCGACCTCGTCGTGCGCCCGGAAGAGCCCGACGTGGCGCAACAGATGAAGGAGGAGGCGAAGGAGCCGCGCCAGGAAGCTGTCGTCAAGGGCATCACCCCAGCGCAGCCGGCGCCAATCCCCGTGGAACCTCCGCCGCCGGCGCCGGCAACTGCGGCCGCTCAGCCGGCCTCCGGCCGCTGGTTCGCCAAGGTGCTGGGCTGGTTCCAGGCCAAACCCGCGATACCCGCTCCGGTGCCGCGCGACGACAAGCCGCGCGAGGGGCGCGACCAGCGCCGCGACGGGCGCGACCAGCGCGACGGGCGGGCCCGCGGGCAGGATCGCCGTGAAGGTCGCGACCAGCGCGACTCCCGGCGTGACGACAATCGCGGGCGGCAGGATCGCGACCGCCGGCCGGAGACCCGCGGCGAAGGGCGCGACGGACCGCGGCCGCAAGGTCAGCGCGACGCGCAGGCCCCGCGAGCAGGTGCGCCAGCAGCCGGAGGCGGCCAGCGCCGCGAAGGCCCGCGGAATGAGTCGCGTGACGCCCAACACGGCGAAGGGCGTCCGCAAACGGAACGTCCGCCGCGCGAGCCGCGGGAACCGCGCGAAGCACGTGAACCGCGTGACGGGCAACGTGAACCGCGCCCGCCACGCGAGCCGCGTCCGCCACGCGAGCCGCGTCCGCAAGCGCCGGCATCCGCTCTCGAAGGGAATGAACCCGGCGCCACCGCCGGACTCGAAGCAAGCGCCCCGCGCAACGGTGCACCGATCGCCGGAAACGATGAAACGGACAACGGCAATCGCGGTCGCCGCGACCGTCGCCGGCGTGGCAATCGCGGCGATCGCCCGGAATCCGGCCCCCGCGAAGAGACGGCATTGGCAGACGACGCCGTCACACCGATGGCAAGTCCGGTGGGGACTGCCGCGGAGATTCCCGTGGAACACGCGATAGCATCGGTCGCGGAGAATGCGTCGCGCGCAACATCGGTGCCGCAACCGCACATCGAAGCCGCCGAGGTCTCGGTTCCCGTTCCGGTTGCGGTCGCGGCTGTTGCGCAAGCCGCGGAGGCGCCGCCACCGGCGGTACCGGAACCTGCCCCAGTCGCGACCGCAACGCCGCCTCGCGTGGAACCCAGACCGGAGCCGAAGCTTGCGCCGGTTGCCGTCGTGGCACCGAGGGTGATCGTCGATTTGCAGCCGGTCACGTTGAGCGTGCCGTCGGACTCGGGGCTCGTCCTCGTGGAAACGAGCAGCACGGCGGCAGCGGCGCCGGAACCCGAAACGGAAGTCCCGGCCGGCCCGCGCCGCGCGCGCAGGCCGCGGACGCAACTGCCCGACGAGCCGCTGCAGATCGTAGAGACGCGGAAGGATCAACCTCCCGCGAACTGATCGGCGTCGATTCGGGGCACCAGCAAAGGCGGGCACGTGCCCGCCTTTGTCATTGGCGGGCCACCGGCCGCATTTCCGGCAACGCCCGCATCGCCGGATGACGGCCCGAATGGTACGATCCGCGGCGATGAAGCGCTTGCTGATCGTCTACCACACGCAGTTCGGCGCAACGGCACAGATGGCCGAAGCGGCCTGCGGCGGAGCGCGCGAGATCGGCGACGTCGAAGCAGTTCTGAAGCGCGCGCCCGACGCCGGCATTGATGACGTGCTGCAGTGCGACGCGCTGCTCATCGCCACGTCGGAAAACTTCGGTTCCCTGTCGGGCATGGTCAAGGACTTCCTCGAGCGCGTCTACTACCCGTGCGAAGGCAGGGTCGAGGGCAAGCCCTACAGCGTTCTGGTGTGCGCGAGCAATGACGGCGCCGGCGCGATGCTGCAAACCGACCGCATCGCCACGGGCCTGCGTTTGCGCAAGGTGCATCCCGGGACCATCTACAAGAGCGGTCTCGTCGCCCAGGCGCACGCGGTGCCGGAGGCCACGCTGCGCCTCTGCGCCGAGATCGGCGCCACGCTCGCCGCGGGCCTCGCGAGCGGGATCTACTGACGGCAACGCCGCGTGGATCAGGTCTCGATCGGCAACGCCACGCCGAACACCGCCTGCTTCAGCTGGTAGAGCCGGTCGCGCAATTCGGCGGCCTTCTCGAACTCGAGATTGCGCGCCGCATCGAGCATCTCCTTCTCCAGGCGCTTCAGCTCCCGCTCGATGTCCTTCTCGGGCATCGCGTCGTATTTGCGCTGCGCCTGCGCCGCCTTCAGCTGTTTCTTGCCCTCGTCGGCGTCGTACATGCCGTCGATCAGGTCCTTGATCCGCTTCTGGACGCCCAGCGGGGTGATGCCCATCTTCTCGTTCCAGAGCAGCTGCTTGTTCCGCCGGCGCTCGGTCTCGCTGATCGCCTTCTTCATCGAGTCGGTGATCCTGTCGCCATAGAGTATGGCCATGCCATTGATGTGCCGCGCCGCGCGACCGATGGTCTGAATCAGCGACCGCTCGGAGCGCAGGAAGCCTTCCTTGTCCGCATCGAGAATCGCGACCATCGACACCTCGGGAATGTCGAGGCCCTCGCGCAGCAGGTTGATGCCCACCAGGACGTCGAACTCGCCGAGGCGAAGGTCGCGGATGATCTCGACCCGTTCCACGGTGTCGATGTCGGAATGCAGGTAGCGCACCTTCACCCCATGCTCGTTCAGATAGTCGGTGAGGTCCTCGGCCATCCGTTTGGTCAGCGTCGTGACCAGCACCCGTTCGTGCTTGCCGACGCGCAGCCGGATCTCCGAGAGCAGATCGTCGACCTGCGTCTGCGCCGGCCGCACTTCCAGCATCGGGTCGACGAGTCCGGTCGGCCGCACCAGCTGCTCGACCACCTGGCCGGCGTGCGTATTTTCGTAGACCGCGGGCGTGGCCGAGACGAACACCGTCTGCGGCAGCATCTTCTCGAACTCGTCGAAGCGCAGCGGGCGGTTGTCGAGCGCGGACGGCAGCCGGAAGCCGTAGTTGACAAGGTTCTCCTTGCGCGCGCGATCGCCCTTGTACATGCCGCCGACCTGCGGGACCGTCACGTGGCTCTCGTCGATGAACATCAGCGATCGCGGCGGCAGGTAGTCGATCAGCGTCGGCGGCGGCTCGCCGGCCGCGCGTCCCGACAGGTGCCGCGAGTAGTTCTCGATCCCCTTGCAGAAGCCGATCTCGCTCATCATCTCGAGGTCGAAGCGGGTGCGTTGCTCGATCCGCTGCGCCTCGATCAGCTTCATCTGACCGGCGAAGAACTCCTTCTGCTGGTGCAGCTCGACCTTGATCTTCTCGATGGCATCGAGGACCTTCTGCCGTCCGGTCACGTAATGGCTCGACGGAAACACCGTGAAGCGCCCGATCCGCTGCCTGATATGGCCGGTCAGCGGATCGAACAGCTGCAGCGACTCGACCTCGTCGTCGAACAGCGAAATGCGCACCGCGTTCTCGGCGTGCTCGGCCGGAAAGACGTCGAGAACGTCGCCGCGGACGCGGAACGTGCCGCGATTGAAGTCCACCTCGTTGCGCGTGTACTGCATCTCGGTCAGGCGCTTGATCGCCTCGCGCTGGGTGAGCTTGGCGCCCTCCTTCAGGTGCAGGATCATGCTGTGGTACTCGGACGGGTCGCCGATGCCGTAGATCGCCGACACCGTCGCGACGATGATGCAGTCGGGCCGCTCGAGGATCGCCTTGGTCGCCGACAGCCGCATCTGCTCGATGTGCTCGTTGATCGACGAATCCTTTTCTATGTAGAGGTCCCGTGACGGGACGTAGGCCTCGGGCTGGTAGTAGTCGTAGTACGAGACGAAATACTCGATCGCGTTGTTCGGGAAAAACTCGCGAAACTCCGAGTAGAGCTGCGCCGCGAGCGTCTTGTTCGGCGCCAGCACCAGCGCGGGCCGGCCGGTGCGGGCGATGACGTTGGCCATCGTGTATGTCTTGCCCGAGCCGGTGACGCCCAGCAATGTCTGGAAAGCGAGACCGTCGGTCAGCCCTTCGACGAGCTTGGCGATCGCCTCGGGCTGGTCACCGGCAGGTTGGAACGGTTGATGCAGTTCGTACGGGCTGTCGGGGTAGGTGACGGACATGGGTACCGAGGGTGCGGGAAGCGAAGCCGCGGGCGCGGCCGAACCCGTCATTTTATCGCGATCGGCCCCTCCGCCGTAAGCGCCACCTCCGCCCGGTCCCCGTCCGGCGCATCCGCGGCCGCGAACTGGAGCGCCGCCAGCCGCGCGTAAAGCGGGCTCTCGCGCAGCAGTTGCTCGTGCGGGCCCGCCGCCACGACGCGCCCCCGATCCATCACCGCGATCCGGTCGGCGTGGCGCACGGTGGCGAGCCGGTGGGCGATGATCAGCACGGTGCGCCCGGTCATCAACCGCTCGAGGGCAAGCTGCACCACCTGCTCGCTCTCGGCGTCCAGTGCGCTGGTCGCTTCGTCGAGCAGCAGGATCGGCCGATCGGCAAGGATCGCGCGGGCGATGGCCAGCCGCTGCCGCTGCCCGCCCGACAGGCGCACGCCGCGCTCGCCGAGGAAACTGTCGTAGCGTTCGGGCAACCGCTCGATGAATTCCACCGCGTACGCGGCCGCGCAGGCCGCGCGGACCTCGTCCTCCGTCGCGTCCGGACGCCCGTAACGGACGTTCTCGGAAACGCTGGCGGCGAAGAGCACCGGCTCCTGCGGCACCAGCGCAAGCCGCCGCCGCACATCCTGCGGGTCGGCCGCGCGCAGATCGACGCCATCGATGCGCACGGCGCCGGATTGCGGATCGTAGAAGCGCAACAGCACCTGGAACACTGTCGTCTTGCCCGCACCCGACGGCCCGACCAGCGCCACCTTCTCCCCTGCCCGGACATCGAGCACAAAGCCATCGAGCGCTGGGTTGGCGGGGCGCGACGGGTAGTGGAACGTTACGGCCTCGAACGACACCGTACCCTCCGCCGGGAGCGGCAACGCCACGGGCGACTCCGGCGCGCGAATCCCCGGCT
>Ga0315283_10000500_pt1 | contig 28991 bp, 20 predicted proteins | sample YL17G09_0_MG_FD_204541 | JGI IMG/M metagenome (GOLD analysis project Ga0315283, IMG submission 204541) | Sediment microbial communities from Yellowstone Lake, YNP, Wyoming, USA - YL17G09_0 | ecosystem: Environmental > Aquatic > Freshwater > Lake > Sediment | place: USA: Wyoming | collected...
TCTTATTAGCCCTGCTCTTCCTGCTTGTAGCTCTTATCTCATCAAATACCAGATTCACGGCGTCTGCAAGGTTCTCCTTTGCTTCTTCAAGGGTTTCTCCCTGAGTGTTTATCCCTGATATCTCCTGTACGTATGCAATAAACCCCCCTTCATCGCAGGGTTCGAAAACAGCCGTCATCTCAATGCTTTTCATAGTTTATTTTTTCCAAAGTTAGGTTATATTTCTCCCTTTTGTCCAAATTTTCAAATATTCAGACTAAAACTCAATCTTATAACTGATATTTGGAATCATCGTTACTTCTTCCTGCCGGTCGATCGTATGGTTTAGCTGGTTGTAGCGGTAACCATAAAATTCCTTTGTACCGGTGATATTCATGAGTTGAGCCGACCAGGTGCCTGCATATTTACGGTGATTTATGGTGTAAGATATGGTGAGATCAGCATAGAATACATTAGGTTTTTTATCCTCAAAGGCCCGTGATTCATCATAAACAACTTCTTCACTCAAATGTGTTGCCGGTTCGTCCACCGGGCTTATCCTGTTGCCACCCATCATGGTGATTCGGGCATTTACACTTAGAATATTTTTATTACCACTTAGGCGCGTGATATTCCACTCTTTCCCTGCTAGCAGGTTGGTCACATAATGACCGTTGTACCTGGTATTTCGCCATATTGCATCTCCGCCGGAATATTTTGAATTGAAGAGTGAACCCGTGACAAGGATATAATAGCCATCGGACAGGAACCGTTCGAATGTCAGGTCAATGCCAAAATTTTTTCCTTTGCCGGTGTTCATTAGCGAATCGTTCAGGAACCATTCATTTTCAAGATTAAGCATTGAAAACGATGAACGCGGAATTACCGGAACCTTATACAGGTATTGGTAATAGGCTTCGGCCTTAAATCGTATGTGTTTGCCTATTGCCTGGTCGTAAGCCGCCACGAAATGATTTGCCCGCGAAAAATCAAGGTCTTTATTGGGTTGAATTATACCATTTTCTGTTTGATGTTCTACAAGGTAAAAATTAAGCATCTCAAGCTGGCTATGGTTGCCATAACCAAGACTGATTGCCTTCCCGGGCATCAATTCCCAGCGCATTCCGGCACGTGGCTCCAAGGTTCCACGGCTGTTCAGTGCGAAATACTGAGAGTGCAATCCTAAGTTAAAACTAAGAACATCGGAAAGATTAATTTTCGATTGTACATAAGATTGCAACAAGTAACTCTGTCCTTTATCATCAACAACCGTTGTCATCAGATTGCCTGATATTTCGGCATTGCTTATGCCAATATCATAATTTAGCCTGTCTATATTTATACCAGCTTTCATAGTGTGCCTGGAACCAAATTTATGGCTAAGATTGCTGGATAGGGAATACTTCCAGTTTGTAAAGTCGATATCCTGCTGGGGCTGCATTATAGCCTCTGAATCAAAACGGTCGATTTTCCAGATCATGCCGTAACCGGTTGCTGATAATGTCGAACTGAGGAACGATTTCTTACTCAGAATAATTTTATGTGATACCCCGACGGCACCTATCTTTGAGCTATTATTCTGATCTTCCCGATCCTGATCATATTCCCAAAGGGTTGAATCTTTTTCTGCTTTTGCACCTGAAATATCTGTGGATGCAAGTCCCCAGAAGGAAAGAGTTCCTGCCTGTTTTAAGGAGAAGAAGGTCTTGAAACTAAAATCCTGGTAGCTGATTCCAGCGGCATCTTCGGGTAATAAAGGAGCAACAAGGGCGAATGTTGAATAGCGGTAATTGAACAGGTAGGATGCACTCTTTCCTTTTTTGAATGGGCCTTCGGATGAAATGTCAATGCCAATAGTCGATAGTTTAAGTGTATGTTCCCTTTTGTCGTTGTTTCCATTCCGCAATTTGATGTCGAATACGCCAGATAAAGCATTCCCATATTCTGCCGGGAAAGCGCCCGTGTAAAAATCAGAATTAGCAAGCATCTGCGAACTTAATGATGTAATTCCGCCACCTCCTAGCGTAGTAACGTTCGAGAAATGACTTGGCGTGGCAATTTCCACACCTTCCAGTTTCCAAAGTAAGCCTTTCGGGGCATTACCGCGGACAACAATTCCGTTGGATGCCATGCTGCTGGCTACACCTGCAAATGCCGAAGCAAGCCGCGCAGGATCATCAAAACCGCCGGCATAACGGCTGGCCTCCTCAACGCGCAGTTGCCGCGCACTTACTGTGGCCATTAGATTAATAGCTCTTTGCTTATTATCGGATGCTTTTATTTCAACAGCACCCAATTGTCTTGCCGATTCCTGCAATTCATAGCTAATAATCACTTCTTTTCCGCTACCTACAAGCAATTCCCGGATAATTCCGGGCTCGTATCCCATATAACTTGCTTTAACATCGTACCTCCCGACAGGAACTTTTTCTATTCTGAACTTCCCATTGATGTCAGTTGTTGTACCAATGAGCGGGGAAGTATTAAGGAGGATAACCGCTGCACCGGGCAAGGGAGTTTGGGTGCTTTTGTCCACCACAGTTCCCTTGATTGTCTGAAAAGGTACTTGCGCATTTGCTATAGAACACATTAATATTATAACTGTCAAAATCAGAAAGACTTTCACGCTGTTCTTCATTACACTATTTTTGTTAGAAATTCGTTTGCAAAGGTGATGCAATCGCATTCCCTATACAATAGTAATAAATCAGTATTTTTGGTATGAATCCGGAGATCGGTAATTTATACAAGCAATATTTTGAGCTTTACAACCAGATAGATTTTGATGTCCGGGACGAGGATTATAAGGTGCTTGATTACCATATTTAAAAGGTTAATTTGTCTCTTTTTTCTCTTCTCTTTTCTACCTTGATCTTTATCCAAACAGTCCCGGGTACAACCCACACAAATCAAAAGTTATAAACTAAGGCAAATTTCCAAGGTATTAGAATTATACCTTTAAAAATATCTGCTTCCGGTAGAGGAAAAATAAAAATAACCACTTCACAGCAATAATACATAATTCTGTGAAAACAGGCTCAAAATTGCCGAATTGATTGCTGAAACCATGTATGAAGATGCTGGCAATAATCCCGAAATCAAATATACCCTGAACTACATATATGGTAATTGGATTCAACCCTATAACCACGAAAGGGAATGCCCATTTCTGATAGCCTTTTACGTCGATGATCCAGAAAAACAGAAATAAGAGAAGAAAAGAGATGCCGCTTGTTAAGAGTGTGAATGAGCCGGTCCATAAGTATTTATTGATAGGCAGGAAGTAACTCCATATAAGAGCAACTGCTATAAATACCCCCCCTGTAACAGTCAGATTTTTTATCTTAACCCGATCGCTCAAGGAACTCAGTAACCAGGTGCCGGCCAGTGCGCCAAATAAAACATTGGCTGTGGCAGGGAACATAGTCAGGAAACCTTCATTATCGCCATAGGTATAGCAACAAAATGAACCGGGGAGAAACATGCGGTCGATATAACCGCAGATATTGCCCTGAGGCGTCAGGTCATATGCATGAAAACCGGGTGCCGGAACCAACAGCAATATTAGCCAGTAGCCCAGTGTAATACATGCTGCCCAGATCATCTGGCCTTTTAGTTTAAAGTTCATAATGATTAAGGAAGCAAAGAAATAGCATACTGCAAAACGTTGTAATACACCGCTATAGCGTTGATGTGCAAAATTAAAATCAAAAATTCCGTTATATATTAACCCCAGCAATAATAGTAAAATCGTACGCCTTACGATATGCTTATAAAGCTGCGACCGGGAGTCGCCCTTTTCAATGCGGCGGGCGGTAGATAAAGGCATTACGACCCCCATTATAAAAAGGAATAGCGCGAATATTATATCATAGAAACGAAACCCACTCCAGGCAGGATGATTTAACTGCTCAGTCAACCTTAGAAAAAATGGTGTACCCAAGAAAGTAAACAAAGCTATAAAAAAGGAGTCGCCACTTGATATCCAGAACATATCAAAACCCCTTAATGCATCTATCGATACCAATCGCTTAGAAATGCGTTTTTCTTCCATAGTTATTATATGAATTTGAATTAAAGCATAATTGTGTTTTATACAACTGTTTTTCTAACAAAAAGGATTTTACCGGATTAAGAAAAACTCAACTACTGGATTCTAGCTGCAAGTTCAGAATTATATCGGAAATTACAAAATAAAAAAATATTTTATTTCGGAAGATTTTCATGATTACCTGCTTATCGTTTTAAAATATGATGCTTTATTCCCTTTTTCATCTGTAACTATTAACCGGAAACTATTTTTACCAGGTTTCAGCAGTTCATCATAGGTATAGGTAAGAAGGTCATTTTTTGCATCATATTCCATGAGCGCCCATTTGCCGTTGATGGTAGCTTTATAGGAATCAATTCCCGAAAAATTATCTGTAATTATAAAACTCAGTTTAGTCCGCTTGGGTTGTGGCTTATGATGTTTTCGCGAATGCGGCCTGTAAGGCGGGGAAACAGGTTTGATCTTTGGAGGAATAGTATCTACTCCAATGGTATAATATCCAAAGTACCAGGTTTTGCCGGTAACATAGCCGTTCTTCCAGTTTCCTCCCGATGGATTGCGTTTCCCATCAGCTATCCTCACCAATAAAGCTTTATCTTGCAGCCTTAACGGTAGTGAATCAGCTTTAATTGAAACTGTAATCCTTTGCTGAAGCGGAATAAGCGGATTGTCTACCAGATGTAAGGCTGAATATGTCTTTTTCAACCTGGGCATACGGCTATACCCGAAAATAATGGAATCATATAAAGCACCTCCCGGTATTTCAACCATTATCTGAGGTGATTGGAAGGTATTCGAATGGTTGTAGCTGTAATTGATAGTGGTGTCATATGTCAGTGAGTCAGTGCTAACCGGGAAACGGGCAGGCATGTATCCCTTTACCATTACCACAAGTTTGGCCTCGTTACCTGCAACATCAGCTATTACCATAGCAATCTGGTGCAGTTTGCCTTTTGTGAAATCAATCGTACCAGGCATGGCATTTCTGTTGTAGAGGCTAAACCGGTTATTCGGCAGCAAATTGGATTGTAAAATGCGGTTGCCGGTCAGGTAGTAGGACTTGTAATCGATACAAGCATTAATATAGCGCGATTCGTCAAAAGCGAAACTATCGGCAGCAAAGCGAAATTTCAGGTTAGCATCATCATAAAGTGACAAACTGTAATAACCATTCTGGTCGCGACGGTTATAGAAATAATCAAAGCCTTGCAAGCCAAAGGCGGCCTTCCCAAAAATTCTCAGGGTATCATTCGATTCAAGGTGATAGATGCCCATGCTATCTTTGGCTATTGCAAAACGAACCGGAACATTGGTGTCGTTTATCATACTGGATGCACCAATAGGATAAGCCTGGAACATATTAATAAATGGAGGCAATGAATCCTTAACGGGGAAATTAAAAAAGAGTGGGTTGATCGGACGTTCGCTATTTGTGCTTCTGATTTCAAAGTGAAGGTGCGGGCCATACGAGGAGCCCGAATTCCCTGAAAAGGCAATAACATCGCCTTGTTTAACCGGTATTGTTCCGGAAGGAAATACATCTACATCGAATGATTGTTGTTTGTATTGTTCTTTTCGGATATAGTTCTCCAACTCAGGACTGAACTTTTGCAGATGGCCGTAGACTGTGGTAAATCCGTTAGGGTGGTCTATATACAATGCCCTTCCAAAACCAACCGGCGAGACTTTAATCCTCACAATTCTTCCATCTGCAGCAGCATAAACAGCCCTGCCTTCTTTTTCCTGTGTGCGGAAATCCACACCGGAATGAAAATGGTTCAATCGCAGTTCGCCGAATGTACCGGTAACCAATAGCACTGAATCGAGCGGTGACCGGAAATAGTCGGAAGGCAGAGTCTTTTGCGCAAACAAAACCGGAGTTATGGCAAAAAATCCAGGAATGATTAAGATCAACCGCACGATTCGTATCATAATTATTGTTTAAAAATGAATTAAAGACTCACCACCGAGACACGGAGATCACGGAGTTATCACCTCTGTGAGTCTCTGTGTTCTCCGCACCTCCGTGGTTTATTAAATTATTTCTTTCACTACTTATTAATATTGTTCTGAAATTGAGAATTTCTTTTTTAGATAACGCTCTTTCCCACGTTGTGCTTTGAAAAAGCAAAGTAAAGAACAACACAACCAACACCTCCCCCTGATACCAGGAACATTGCCTGTGGCCCGAAATTATACCACATTAATCCCGCCAGGCTGCTGGCAAGCAATGTAAATATGCTTGCAAAGCTTGTAAAGAATCCAATAGCTGTTGCTGTATCAGCTTTGGTAGCAATATTCGAGATCAGTGCTTTCGAAACTCCTTCTGTAGCAGCTGCATAAAGTGCATAGAACGAGAAAATGATTCCAAATTGCCAGAGACTGTGAGCAAATCCCATTGAAGCATAAACACCTGCAAAAATAAGCAATCCGGCGACGAGAATTCTTTTTAACCCAAGCCGGTCGGCAACCGTTCCAACAGGGTAAGAGAGCAAGGCATAAATAAGGTTATAAAAGATATATACACCGATCATCATCGTATCCGCCAGGCCCTGAAACTTCAGCGCTAACAGAAGAAAGGCATCCGAACTGTTGAAGAGTGTGAATGCCAGGAGACCTGACACAAGCCGCTTGTATGCAGGTGACGACTTTTTCCAGTAACCAAAATAACTCAGAAATCCTACTTGTCGGGCTTTTGCTGTTGACTCACGCCGTTTTTCCTTTATGAGAAAAGTGAATGCAATTGCTGCAACACCGGGTGAAAAAGCAATGATGAAAAGCCATTTGTATTGCCCCGGGAAAAATGCCAGGTAAAGCAAAGCTATCATTGGTCCAATTGCAGCACCGGCTGTATCGAGGGCCCGGTGAAAGCCGAATACCTTTCCTTTGTTCCCGGGGCTCGATTCGTCGCTGAGCATAGCATCACGGGCGCCGGTACGTATACCTTTACCCAGCCGGTCGGTAGTACGGGCGAAAAATATCCACAGCGGATAAGTGAACGCTGCCAGCATTGGTTTTGAAATCGCGCTCAACAGATATCCCCATTTAACAAACGGAAGCCGGTACCCCATGCGGTCGGATAAATTGCCAAAATATCCTTTGCTTAAGCCGGCGGTCGCTTCAGCAAATCCTTCCAGAACACCTATCAATACCACCGAAAAACCAATGGTCCTCAAATAAACCGGCATCACCGGATACAACATCTCGCTTGCGATATCGGTGAAAAAGCTTACCAGTGATACCAGGAAAATGGTACGTGTGATGATGCGCTGTTTGGCCGTTTTTATCATCATGCTGCATTCTGTTTCTATGTCATTATAAGCAGACACTAATTAGTGCCACTAAGAAAACGATGTTTTTTTGATTTAAGATGCCGCAAAATTAACTGATTTTCATCAACGGACTTCGTGAAGGTTCAGTTTGCGGAGTTTTGGCGAAAATCGTCCGGTGAAGGCAGCAATGAGTAGGGTCATGGTTCCACCAAAGATGACGGAAGGGACAAGCCCGAGTAACTTTGCAGCAAGGCCCGATTCGAATGAGCCAATCTCGTTTGAAGATCCTACAAAAATGCTGTTAACGGAAGCCACGCGTCCGCGCATATTATCCGGTGTGTAAAGTTGTATAATGGTAGACCGGATGATGACACTCACATTATCGAACATGCCACTGAGGGCAAGCATTGCCAGCGAGAAATAGAAATTACGCGAGATTGCAAATAAAATAATGCTCAGGCCAAAACCAGCCACAGCAATGAGCATGTTTACGCCGGCATGCCGGAGTGGTGGCCGATAAGCCAGCACAAGGGCCATGAGCACAGCACCAACAGCCGGTGCAGCACGCAAAAAGCCAAGCCCTTGTGGGCCTGCATTCAGCACTTCCGCAGCAAATACGGGCAACATGGCCACGGCCCCACCAAAAAGAACTGCAAACATATCCAGGGCTAATGCACCCAACAATATTTGATTCCTGAAAACGAACCGGATACCTGTCGTTAAGCTTTCCAGCAAACCTTCTTTTACGTCCCGCAGAGGAAGAGGAAGATTTCGCATCTGCAGGAAAAACAGGAAACTCATAATTACAAAGCCTATCACTGTGGCATATGCAACTTCAATACCAACAAAACCATATATAAGACCACCGAAAGCCGGTCCGGTGACTGCTGCAATATGCCAGATAGTACTGTTCCAGGTGGACGAATTAGGATATAGTTCGCGCGGAACAATCTGTGCCATAAAGGCCGACTGTGCCGGGGTGAAGAAACCGCGTGCAAAGCCCGTTGCAAAGATTACCGCATAAATGGCAAAGACTCCGCTGCTTATTGTCGTGTCGTATACCCGAAAACTCAGTAAAAGCAACGCGATTGTGCCTATAAGATAGGCTATTACAGTAACCAGGATAATACGCCGCCTGTTCATGCTATCGGCCACATGACCGGCGAATAAGGCAATGCTAAGAAATGGGATGGCTTCAGCAAGACCAATGAGCCCGAGCGAAAAAGGGTCGTGTGTAATTTTGTATACCTGCCATCCTACAATCACCGATTGCATTTGGACGCCAAACGTAAGCAGAAATCTTGCCAGGATAAACATCCGGAAATCCTTTATGCGCAATACGGCATAAGCATCATGTTCTCCTTTTCCTCTCCTTTCAAACATTATTCAGATTTTGGTGATGCAAAACCGATAATAGCTTCGCCATTCCAAATCGGAATACATTGTGAAGTATTAAGCTCGAAGCAGAAAGGCAACTGATCTCCAATGCCAAGTTTTTCGAGCCGTTGGTAATGTGAGGCTTTTTGCATGTATCCCAAAAGGTCAATCTTTGCGGCATTCCACAAATCGTAAGCAGCATAGGAAGAATCGCAGTTCATCCGGTAATCACCCGATTTCATTAGTTCTAAGGTAAGTGCTCCTGCACAAACGGCATCTTCCATACTGAAAGTGTTTTTCCATCCCGAACACAGAATAACAACATTTTTATGCTGTTCATTCAGCCAACCGGCAATGGCTCCCAGGTTGGAAAATGACGCCAATACAATTGATTTGCTGCTTTTTGCCAGTTCAATTGCCTGTGTTCCATTCGTGGTGGTGTATGCAATAGCGCGACCCCTGACAAGAGGCGTTATAAATCCGGTCGGGGAATTACCAAAATCGGCAAAATCTATTTTTGAACCATCGCGTTCACCAGCCACCAGGAATCCTTTTTCCTTGTAGCTGCGTGCTTCATCCACACTGGCAAGTGGTATGATGCATTCTGCACCATTATCCAAAGCAGCGCAAAATGAAGTAGTAGCCCTCAGAACATCGATTATCACTACGATAAATTCCTGCCTGGTTAATTTATAAGCAAACAAAGCTGGCGAAAAGCAGACTTCTATCATTTTGGCGGATTTTTCTGTCATGATTATGAAATGAATTTATTAGTAGAAGAGCCTTACCAGAATGTTTGAGAGTTTGAGAGTTTGACTGTTCGATAGTCCGACAGTTCGATTTAAAAGAGTTTCTTAGCTTTAAATCCCTCTGTATGGTAAATATGGTCCCTGAAAGAATGATTATAAAGGAAGTTACATATGAGCTGTACCTCTCAAATGCCATCAAACGCCTAATCTTTTCAAACTCTCAAACTCTCACACATTCAAACTATTACATATAACACAGGCAGGAGTAAATTCATCATGCTCTCAGTCCTGTCTGTAGAATGGCAACTTCACTACTTTGGCTTTGAGAACTTTATCCCGGATGCTGATGTATATTTCGCTTCCTTCCTTACTTAAGCCTGCTGGAACATATCCCATTCCGACTGCTTTTTTTATGGATGGGCCCATGGTTCCGGAAGTAACAATACCAATTTTATTTCCCGCAGCATCAACAATGTCGTAGCCATGGCGGGGAATGCCTTTATCTGTTAGTTCGAAACCGACCAGTTTGCGCTGAACGCCTTCCTTTTTCTGGAGCAGCAATTCGGCTTTGTTGATAAAATCTTTTTCGTCGGTAAATTTGGTAATCCAGCCAAGACCTGCTTCGATGGGCGATGTTGTATCATCGATATCGTTGCCATAAAGGCAGAATCCCATCTCGAGCCTCAGGGTATCGCGTGCGCCTAATCCTATTGGTTTAATGCCAAATTCGGCGCCGGCTTCAAAAACGGCTTTCCAGATATGTTCATCTTTACTTGTAAAATAAATTTCGCATCCACCTGCACCGGTATATCCGGTGGTCGAAAGGATCACATCTTTCACACCGGCGAAGGTTACCTTCTTAAAGGTATAATACTCCATACCGAGGATCGGTGTATCCGTAAGTTTTTGCATAGCCTTGAGTGCCAGTGGGCCTTGTATGGCCAATTGCGATGTCTCTTCGGAAGCATTATATAAGGTAGCAGCGAATTTATTCTGGCGGTTGACCCATTCCCAGTCCTTGTCGATGTTGGCAGCGTTTACAACCAGCATATAAGTGTAGTCATCAATCTTATATACCAGCAGATCGTCCACAATACCGCCTTTGTCGTTTGGGAAGCAAGTGTATTGCACTTTTCCATCCTCAAGTTTGGAGGCATCGTTGGATGTTACCCATTGCACAAAGTTGAGTGCCTCAGGGCCTTTTACCCAAAATTCGCCCATATGTGATACATCAAAAACGCCAACACCGGTTCGCACTGTTTCGTGCTCAGTACTTACGCCTTCGTATTGAACTGGCATATAGAATCCGGCAAACGGCACCATTTTGCCGCCTATCGATTCGTGGATTTTGGTAAAAGCTGTATGTTTCAAGAGCATTGGTGTGAATGTTATTTTGTCTTGGCAAAAGTAAAAAATTGACCCGGTTTTAGCTATATCATATGTTATTGTTTTTGGCTTTGTTGAAATTTCATGCTTTTGATTTTTTTTTTTGCATTAAGTGATCTTTTAATAAAAATTGATGTATATTTGCAGCTCATCCAATATTTCCTTTGTTTTCACAGCTCATTCTTTTTAAAATTTCTGTGCTATTTTGCCAGTGTTAATTTCATATTGCCGGTAAAACCGCGCTCTATATTTATATTATTCTCTTCCGACCCCTACTGTTTAACCGAAAAACCTCACATCATGTATGATTTGAATGGGCTCAATCAAAAATTACTCAATGAGCTTAAGGACATCGCCCGCCAATTAAATATTCAAAAATTTGATTCTTTAAAAAAGCAGGACCTGGTTTACCAGATTCTCGATCAGCAGGCTGCTAATCCACCTGTCGATATGCTTATTGAAGAAAAGAAGGTTGTACGCAAGCCTTTTAAAGAGAAGCGCAAACGTATTGAATTTGATAATCCGGAAAAAAATACAAATCCCTTGCCCAGGAAGCCCGGTCGTTGGGAAAAAGTGAAACTGGATGTGAAGCCAGATACTGACATACGCGAGAGTTTGCCGCTTAAGCCACTTGATCCAAGCCTACAGAAACAGGATCTATTCCGCAGGATCATCAATGAAGAAGCTATTCAGTTTAGCAATCTTCCTATTATTGAAGATGAAGTCGAGACGGAAGTAATTGTACCGGAAGTTGTTACAGAAGTTGCGGTTCCGGTTTCGGGGAATGCAGAGACTGAGCAAACTTCAGAGATTCCAAAACCTGCGAATGGGGAGGCATTTAACCGCGAAGGCGCGCAACGTCCGCGCGATTTTCGCCGCCGCGATGAATACTTGTTTGAATTCGATGGTATCGTATCGAGCGAAGGTGTGCTCGAGATTATGCCTGATGGTTATGGTTTCCTGCGTTCATCCGATTATAACTATTTGAATTCTCCTGATGATATTTATGTTTCCCAATCGCAGATCAAGCTTTTTGGTCTCAAAACCGGCGATACCATACGCGGAAGCATCCGCCCGCCTAAAGATGGTGAGAAATATTTTCCGCTTATAAAAGTAGAACTTATAAATGGCAAGCTGCCGGAGGATGTGCGCGACAGGATTCCATTCGATTATCTTACACCGCTATTCCCGGAGCAAAAGTTTAATATTACCGGACATCCTGGTGCCAGTATTTCTACGCGTATCATTGACCTGTTTACACCAATCGGAAAAGGACAACGTGGGCTTATCGTGGCTCAGCCAAAAACTGGTAAAACGGTTTTGCTTAAAGAAATTGCAAATGCTATCGCTTACAATCATCCTGAGGCTTACCTGATCGTTCTGCTTATTGATGAACGTCCGGAAGAAGTTACCGACATGCAACGCAGCGTAAATGCGGAAGTTATTTCTTCCACTTTCGACGAACCTGCCGAAAGACATGTCCGTATTGCCAATATCGTTCTTGAAAAAGCCAAACGACTGACAGAATGCGGCCACGATGTGGTTATTCTTCTCGATTCAATTACGCGCCTCGCACGCGCATATAACACGGTATCTCCCGCTTCCGGTAAAGTGCTTTCGGGAGGTGTGGAAGCCAATGCACTACATAAACCAAAACGTTTCTTCGGCGCTGCGCGCCAGATAGAAAACGGTGGCTCATTAACCATCATTTCTACAGCACTTACCGATACAGGTTCAAAAATGGACGAAGTTATCTTCGAAGAATTTAAAGGAACCGGGAATATGGAACTTCAACTGGATCGCAAACTGTCCAACAAGCGCATCTATCCTGCCATCGACATTGTAGCTTCGAGCACACGCCGTGAGGATCTGCTACTGGATAAGGAAACGCTGCAACGCATTTGGGTACTCCGCAATCACCTGGCTGATATGAATCCGCTGGAAGCGATGGAATTCCTGACCAGCCGAATGAAATACACCATGAACAACGAAGAATTCCTGGTTTCCATGAATGGATAATTGATATTCAGGAATTTGGTAATATCTTTTGCTGTAATTTCTTATCTTGTGCTTTCCTTTAGTCGGCATTCTGCAACTAACAGGAAAAATACAGCAGAAAACTTTATTTTTCAGGCGGACTTTGTTCCCGGTGCTGTCTTATCTGGCCGAGGAGCTCTTTTTGGAAGTCTCGTTCAGCCTCGTAAAGTTTAAGTACTTTTTTGATTGGTAACACTCCCTTGAACTGTGCATGATACTCCTTGCGCAGGTCGAGTAGTTTTTGAGCCTCAATTATTTGACCATCGGCAAGTTCGGTAGCTTCCTTATCGGTGAGTTTATCAATATCATGATCTTCGTGCCTGGCATTTTGGCCAAAACCTTGTCTCAACGCCTTGCGCCTGGCGTCGAACTGGTTGTATACCGGCCAAAAGGCCTGGGCTTCCTGGGGTGTAAGTTCTAGTTGCCTGGTTAAGTAAGCAATTTTCTGGGATTCAATTTGCTCCCGGTGATTCTGAGGTCCGTGACCGGACTGGGCAAAAGCGGCAGAAGTGAGCACGACAAGAAGCAAAGCGTACATCAAGAATATTTGGAGATACTTTTTCATGATATTTGGTATTTAAGATTAATGTAAAATCATAGTTCTGCTAACAGTCCGCTGTCGTAATTTTCGTCGAGCAGGTATTTAATAATTTCTTCAGTAGTAACTGAGGTGGTGTCCGAACTGCTTAATGCAATTCCAATGGTTTCAAAGTCGATGGCCGAAACATCCTTATCTGTAATCTCATTTTCTTCCAGCAACATCGCTTCATCAGCGTATGTCTGGTCGTAATCAGCGGAAAGGTTTGCTGCTTTATTTGAATTCAAAATAGGAGAATTAGCAGTAGGAACGATTTGTGTCATCATAAAGATAACAGCAATGGCTGCTACCGCTGCCGTTGCAATCCACACCCGCCTGAGTAAATGCGATGGCTGTGGGTTTTCCTGCTTTTTCTGCGCATCTGCCGATATCCGATCCATTATTCTTTGTGGTAATTCATCAAAATAGTTCCCGGGAACCAGGAAAGATTCAGCCCGGGACGCAATTTTATCCCGGAAATCAGACCGGCGCTTTTCAGCCGGGTTTGATTGCTTTGAGATATGTCGGATTCGTTTCATTGACACTTTAGTTCTTTGCAATGTATATTTATATGGATGGATGATTTTCGTTAAAGTTTAATGTGTAGTCACATATTTTTCCACTTTTTTTGCGGCGAAATGGTAAGAGGCTTTAAGTGCACCTGCTGAAGTGCCCAGAATAGCTGACATTTCATCATAACTTAGCTCATTGTAATAACGCATATTGAAAACCAATCGTTGTTTGGCAGGCAATTTCAGAATGGCTTGTTGTAATTTGATTTCTATTTCATCTCCCGAAAAGTAGTTGTCGTCGTGCAAGGCTTGCTCCATCTGCTTCTCCATCTCATTGAATGAAAGAAACATCTTAAGGCGCTTGCTTTTCAGGTGGCTGAGAGCTTCGTTGGTTGCGATGCGATATATCCAGGTATAAAGTTTAGCATCCTCACGAAAGGCAGAAAGATTGTTCCATACTTTAAGGAATACATTCTGAACAATATCATCAGTATCATCATGATGAATTACCATATGACGGACATGCCGATAGATGCGTTGCTGGTATTGGCGCACCAGCAGGTCAAAAGCATAACGTCTTGTTTCCTCTTTCCTTAGCAGATCGAGCAGATGCTGGTCCGACAATTCAGCCATATGGCGAATTTAATTTAGAATATAATCCACCATTCATCATGTGTTCTTCAGTCGTTATATATTTTAATCTCGGAGGTTATTCCCGGTGTTATCGTGAATCGGTTCTCAATGGTGTATAGCGATTGTTTTACGCTGCGCGAACGAAATACGATCCGGTAATTTCCGGGTTGAAGGATCAGGGTTTCCTGTTGGGCATTATCGCGCAGTTCATAAATCCAAACAAGTTTACCATTCTGTTCGGCATATAAGCTTCCAAATCCTGAAAACGATTTTCGGATAATGGCAATACCAGGTTGCGGAATCTCGATAGTTGTAGTATGGCTTTGGCTTACCTCAACATCATTAATGTATAGTCTGGGTAAGGAAAGAACTTCCAGATCGTATTTGCCCGTGAGGTAGCGGCGGGTTTCATTGAAATTCTGAACGTTTAGTGTCCTGCTGTCACCTTTAAGGCGAACAATACACTCCAGATTCCGGGTTGTTTTTTCGCTACCGGCTACCTTGAGACTGATTGAGCCCTGAGGAGTATGGGCAGCAATAACGGTATGTTTTCCAGGGATTAATTTTACATTGTCCAGATGCACGGGAGGTACGGTATTGATTACAAGGTCGTAAGCAGATAAAGGATCAATCGTTAAAGTATCTGGCAGACCTTTATTATTCAGCGTATGTATAAAATTGTATTTCACCATTCCGGAGAAATTATCGTAGAAGGTCATATTCACATTGGTTTCACTCGGATTTCCATATGTATCAAGTAGGTTTACCTGCACCGATGTGGAGTTAAGTGCTTGCGAAATAACAGCTGTAAGAGCCTGTCTAAATGCCTTTTCGCTGGCAGCATCAAAAAACGTTCCCACACATTTGAAAGCATCCTCAAAATTTCGGCCTATGCCTATTATAAAAGGTTTCAATACAATACCTTTCATCTGAAGCGCCTTAGAAACTGCACAAGGGTCTCCATTACATTCTTCTAAACCGTCAGTTATCAGGATTATGATGTTCCGGCAGTTATCGCAGGGTGGGAAATCGCCACCGGCCTGTTCCATAGCGTAAGCTATAGGTGTAGTGCCTTTTGGTGTAAGCGTTTTCAAAACATATTTAATTTCTTTAAAATTGCTTTTTCCGAAAGGAACTTCAAGGCGGGTATCATTACAATCCTGTGGCGGGAAAGGCTTCTGATGTCCGTAAACGCGCAGTGCAACTTCCAGATTCGGCACATTTGTAAGGCTATCGAGCAGGTTCGACATCAGTTTTTTTGCGATATTAAACTTTATATCGCTTTGCCAGCGGCCATACATACTTTGCGACGCATCAAAAATAAACAGAATGCGTGTTAAAGGTGGCGGTTTCGCTTTTGGATGTTCCTCCTGGGCGGTGGCTGTGATTATTCCCAGTATCAGACTGAAGAACAAACAAACTATGGCTGCTTTTCTGGGCAAACTTCGATATTATTAATACAGGTTCTTTTCTATCTGAGAAACATTATAACTAAAACGGGATAAAATTGTGCATTTCTAAAATCAATATTATTAAATCAAAATGTATAAATCTGTCCCTGCCAGGAATTAATCAGGTACATAAGTATTACGACAGGCTTGCCTTTTCCGGTATGGCTGTTTGCAAGTACCGGGGTGCTTATGTAGGCATAAATATTTAATTTTGTTCAAAATTAGACCATTTTGTCAATGGTAAAAATGAATTGTTAATATTTTTGCACAAGTTTCAGGATTCATACAATTTACGACCGGATTTTTGGTTCTTAAAGCAAATGTCTTGTCGGATGGATTCAACAGAAGACAGCTTAACGCATAAAATTTCAGATGACTAATATCCTACGCCGCATTATCATATTTATTCCTGTACTTATTCTTTTTACCCGCACTGCAACTGCACAATGGCCTGCAGGCGATACTACATTTTCCGAACGACGCTGGGTAGATTCGGTATATCTGAGTCTAACACCAGAACAGCGTATTGCCCAACTGTTTATTATGCGCAGTAAGGCAAATGGCGACACAATGCTGATAAGGCAGGTGGCTGATCTTGTGACAAAATATAATATAGGTGGGATTTGTTTTTTTAAAGGCGGGCCTGTCAAACAGGCTCAGATAACCAACAGATACCAGCAACTGGCGAAGACACCCTTGCTTGTATCCATTGATGGGGAGTGGGGCCTGGGCATGCGGCTGGATAGCACTATTTCTTTCGCGAGGCAAATGTCGCTTGGCGCAATGGCCGATAAGAACCAGATTTATGCAATGGCGACAGAAATAGCCCGACAATGCAAGCGGATGGGCATACACATAGATTTTGCGCCGGTGGCCGATATCAACAGTAATCCCCAAAATCCAATCATTAATATCCGTTCGTTTGGAGAAAGGAAGGATGATGTAGCCGATAACTGTTTGTTGTATGTCAATGGCTTGCAGGATAATGGTGTTATGGCTGTGGCCAAGCATTTTCCGGGCCATGGCGATGCTGCAGCCGATTCGCACATATCCTTGCCTGTAATAAGCCACAATGCTGCAGCACTCGATACATTGGATCTTTATCCTTTCAGGAAGTTAATTGATGCAGACCTTGGCGGAATAATGATCGGGCACCTCTTTGTCCCTTCGCTCGACTCTACTTCAGGACTTCCTTCTTCGCTCTCGGCAAAGGTTATCAAAGATCTCTTGCGGCAGAAAATGGGATTTCGGGGTATTGTATTTACGGATGCCATGGACATGCACGGTGTGGCTGATTATGCATTGCCGGGTATAAAGGAAGCAAAGGCATTGGCTGCCGGAAATGATATACTGGTTTTGCCTGAGGATGTGCCAGGTGCTATTGACGGGATTACAAGAGCAATTGATAGTAGCATACTTTCGCCGAGATTGATAGAAAGTAAATGCCGTAAGGTACTACATCTCAAATACAGGCTCGGGTTGTGGAGACCTCAAACTATTGACCTTCATAATCTTGTTGCTGATCTCAATCCACCGGAGGCTCTGCAGATGAACCTAAAGCTATACAACGCCTCAGTTACCTTGCTGCGCAACACGAACAACCTGCTGCCTTTGCAAAACCTTGATAAGCTGAAGATAGCTTCAGTAGTGATTGGCGATACTGCGCAAAATGCTTTCCAGGATCGGCTTGGTTTTTATGCACCTATTGATTGCTTTACGCTACCTCATGCCTCAACAGCACTTCAACAGGCAGAGGTCTTACAGAAATTGCAGCAGTACAACCTGGTAATAGTCGGTGTCGTGAACACACATCCATCTCCCGCGAGAAATTTCGGCATTTCAGGTGAAACAATCAGTTTTGTAGATTCCTTGCAGGCGCATCAGGAAATTGTACTGGATATTTTTAGTGTCCCATACGCGCTGAGCTTATTTCATTTTGGCGACAGAATTAAGGGCATATTGATTTCATACCAGGATAATCCTTTGATTCACGATGTTTCAGCCCAGATAATTATGGGCGGAATGCAAGCTACTGGCAGGTTGCCGGTATCAGTAGCCCCTGATTTTAAAGTGCTTGATGGTTTTTCTACCTTGCCGCATGTGCGCCTTGCTTTTGCCATGCCGGAAGCTGTTGGTATCCATTCTGCCGATATGGTTGCTATTGATAGTATAGCCAACGATGGTATTCAAAAGAAAGCTTACCCCGGTTGCCAGGTGTTAGTGGCAAAAAATGGTGTTGTCATTTATCAGAAAGCATTCGGTTATCATACCTATGATAAGGAAATTCCGGTTCGTTTGACTGACCTTTACGATCTGGCATCAATCACCAAAGTAGCTGCGACCACACTGGCAGTAATGCATCTGTTCGATGAAAAAAAAATTGAACCGAAGAAGCATTTATCCAAATATCTTGATTATTTGGATGGAACTGATAAAAGCCGGAAGACAGTGCGTGAAGTGATGACACATCAGGCCGGATTGCAGTCCTGGATACCATTTTATCAACGTACAATTAAGGGCGGAGAGCCGGATACTTCGATCTACAGTCATTTTTATTCCGAAAAATTCCCTGATAAGGTGGCCGACAGGCTTTATATACGGAGTGGATATAAAGACATAATTTTCGATTCCATCGCACATTCTCCTTTGCTGGGCAGTCTTACCTACAAATACAGCGATCTCGATTTCCTGTTGATGGGTGATGCCGTTGAACGAATATCGGGCATACCACTTAACGTATTCGTGAACGATGCTTATTACAAACCCTTAGGCCTTGCGGGCATGGGTTACCATCCACTTTGGTATTTTCGTCCCAATCAGATTCCGCCTACCGAGAATGATACTGTATTCAGAAAACAACTTATTGATGGTGATGTGCACGATCCGGCGGCTGCCATGCTTGGCGGGGTGGCCGGACACGCCGGGTTATTCTCCGATGCAAGTGATCTGGCAATCATTATGCAAATGCTATTGTGGCAAGGTGAGTATGGTGGAAGACGTTATATCAGTAAAGCCACGGTGGAGGAATTTACACGGGTACAATTTCCACTCAACAACAACCGCCGGGGATTGGGATTTGATAAACCTGCACTGAACAAAAGCCAGGAAGGGCCTTGCTGCAACGATGCTTCTCCTCAAAGTTTCGGGCATTCTGGCTTTACCGGAACATTTGTATGGGCTGATCCGGCAGAGCAATTGGTATATGTTTTTCTTTCCAATCGCATATATCCCAATGCAGAAAACACTAAACTTGCCAACCTCAACATACGCACCAATATTCAACAGATAATTTACTCAGCCATTCGAAAGGGCAAATAATTAGTGCGTTTAAGAAATTTCATAATTTTTCCAGTTGGCACTGATTATTTGAAGAATAAATCCTTTTCGCGTTTAAGCCGTTATTATGGCTGCCTATAGAGGCCTGCTTCAAAGAAAAACTACTATCTTTGCAGTCTGCTGCGGATGTGTCGTAATTGGTAGCCGAGCCAGACTTAGGATCTGGTGCCGCAAGGCGTGGGGGTTCGAGTCCCTTCATCCGCACAAATTCTATCTAATGCATGTAATAGGTATAATTACAGGCATTCGCATTTTCAGGTTATAATGGTTGTATTTCACAGGCGCCATATTGAAGACGTACTTACCTTATTGCACAATATAAGCTTTGAATGAAAGGACAAAAACAAACCTGTCATTTGTGGTTCTATATCGAAATACGGTAAGATATCTTTAGCAAAAATATGTTTTGAGGATAAATTCGAAACAATTGATTCATGTTCCTGGAAAAATCGAAGTTCCCGTTATCATCATCCCCAGTGCGATCTTGCGACCAAACCAGGTAAACAGAAGATCCCGGCCGGTATTCCCAGCGCAAAACAAGGTTTGATTTAAACTGGAAAAAATTAAAATCAGGATTATCGAAGCTGAATTCGGCCACGCCATCAGCGTTTTCATCTATAGAATAGGTTCTGTCTGGTTCGTTGTATTTTATCTCGGTGACATTATAAGTATGGAAACGATCAGTAAATTGATCGGCCCTGGGATTGGTGATATTCTTGAAATATGTGTATTTGCCCGAAAAGATAAATGGCTGGCCATAATACTGGAATGAAATGTCGGGGCTCAGACTAAGATTCAGCCTTATCGAAGCACCGAAGGATTCCTGCTTAATAGATGCCATGACATAGCGCGTTTGGTTGCCAAAATCCTCGTTTGTGACATGCTGAAGTTTCGTCTCTTCTTTGGTGTATTCCGGTTCGATGGAAATGGAAATTGCATTTGCAGGCTTGTAAGTAACTTCCAGACTAATATTTGAGGATGACTGGCTATGTAAATCACCCCGATATCTTGATGAACCAACAGAAAACTGCATCTTTTTCCGATAATCTGTACTGACTGACATGGAAGTGTTCCATCCTCCGGGAGTGATAAGTGCGGGACCTCCCCACAAATCGGTTACCTCAAGATTGGTTCCGAACCGGTTAACGCCTGTTCTGAACGACCAGAAATTCTTGAAATTCGTATGAATGCTTAAGTTACCGCCTTTATACAAATTTTCCCCGGAAAAATTCCATCCCGAAAACTGATTGGAGCCCAGATGCAAAGAACGGAAGATGCTGAAAGGCTCCCATATCTCATAACCTACCCAGAATACCTGTTGAATAATGTCCGCTTGCCGCATATAACCCATGTCGTTGAGCTCAAGGCCGGGCGAACGCCATGTAAGCCAGGCTATATAGCGTATGTGCCCTTTGCCGGTTTTGGCAAACTCGAGGGTTCCACCATGTCCGGCTAGCGATATGAGGGATGAATCAATTTTCGGGCCTTTCGTGTCGGGGCGCTGAAAATAGCGTACCGGCGACTCCTGCAGATTTGTAATCGATTCTTCAGACCCTCTTACCGTGCTGAAAATACCATTGAATCTGACATAATATGTCTTATGCTGAAAATTTCGTGTATAATTAATTCCACCCGTGTAGGCAGATGATGGCAGAAAATTCAGAACAGTATCAGTGATGAAGCGGTTTGATGCAGTAAACATCGTTCCAATTACTGAGTTTCCCTTGTCAATATCTTTTTGCAGGCTTGCAGCGCTGTAGTTTGTAAAGGGCTCCACTGTTTCTTTTCGCCGGTTACCTTCAAGGTCAATTTCTGCGGTTTCTTTTTGGGTGAACGATTCAAGCGCACCTAACGACCATCCATCCCTGGTTTTTCCTGATAACTTAAAAGCGCCGATAATATTTGTCTGATCAGGCACTTTGGCATATTCATTGTCGTTGAGATCGGGCGAGTGATGTGGGCTGCGTCCGATGCGCCTGGAATAAAACAGATTGTCGCTGGAATTGGGGCCATCGCCCACCGTAGGCTTAAAATCAAAAATATTCTTGCCTTCAATAAAAAAAGGCCGTTTTTCTTCAAAGAAAGTTTCGTAGGCGCTTAAGTTGACTTCCGAAGGGTCAGCTTCCACCTGCCCGAAATCGGGGTTGATGGAATAATTGATTGTAAAATCGTTCGTAATTCCTATTTTACCATCTACGCCAACCGACATGGTGTTGTCTTTGCCATCGGCAAACGGGTTTCCTTCTTCTTTCTGGAATCTGTCAGCCTTAGCTACAACATAAGGGATCACTTCTACTTCTCTTTTCGGAATTAAATTCCTGATTCCGTTCAATTCGCCAAACAGACTTACCCAGCCCGATGCATCTTTGGGTATATATTTCCAGATAGATTGTTCTTCGAGCCGGTAGATGTTTCGCCATACCTGCAAACCCCACGTTTGGTCAGCTTTTCTCGAAAACCTGAGTTGGTTCAGGGGTATTTTCATTTCGGCAGTCCAGCCCAGCGAATCAATTGCAGTTTTAGCATACCAGATAGGATCCCATGTTTTGTCTTCAGAATCATCATTTGTAATAATTACATCAGTTTTTACCCCGGCAGCGTTTAATGTAAATTGAAATCCGGTGAGTTTGTCGTTATAACTGTCGATGACCACTTCAACCATGTCTCCTTCACTCTCGTCCCTTCGGTTAAGCCGTTTCACAATTGAAGCAGGTTCCTTGTCAAATGCTCTTATTCCAATATAAATATTATTGTCGTCGTAAAGAATTTTAAATTCTGTCTGGAAAGTAGGTGGCTTGCCATCGTAAGGTTGCCGTTGGGTGAAATTGTTTCCCCATTCCACAAATGACCATGGAGTATCATCGAGTAATCCATCAATTACGGGGACTTTGTCAGCAACTCTTTGCGTTGTATAGGATGTGTTCTGGCTATATCCGGATGACAGGAGAAAGAGCCAGCCAAATAACATGATTATCTTCTTCAAGCTGTCAGTATTGCTGCGATTGAAAAAAGGAACAAAATAATTTTCCTGATAGACGCAATGCCTGAGGCAAAGTTACAGCGAACCTTCCAATGTCAGTTAGTTAAAATATGCTTGAATGAAAGAATTCCTCTTTTGAAAAGGCTCGTTTGATTATTCAAAACTGCCTGATCACTTAAGTATATGACCAAAAACCTTCCTGAATTTCTCAACTTTTGGAGCGATAACAATGGAACAATAAGGCGCATTTCCATTATTCGCGAAATAATCCTGGTGGTAATCTTCAGCTTTGAAAAAAACTTTGAGCCGGCTGATCTCCGTTACTACTGGCTTATCAAATGTTTGCTCCTTATTCAGTTTTCCCTTATAGCTTTCGGCCAATTCGCGCTGCATTTTGTTGGTGTAGAAGATGACAGAACGATACTGTGTGCCAACATCATTTCCCTGCCGGTTAAGCTGAGTTGGATCGTGTACTGTCCAGAATACCTCCAGCAGTTTGTCGAAACTGATAACTGCAGGATCGTATATTATCTGGCACACTTCGGCATGACCTGTTGTGCCTGAACAAACCTGCCTGTAGCTTGGTTTTTCAATACTTCCGCCCGCATAGCCGGAAGTAACTGAAATAACACCTTTAAGTTCAACATAAATGGCTTCCACACACCAAAAGCACCCGCCGCCAAAAACGGCTGTGTCAGTATTGAAATCCTTATTGGGTAAATTATCCATATATTCTGTTGTTTTTTTCTGTGGCCCGGCACAGGAAGTGAGGAAAGCAAACATAATCGCTGTAAGTGTCAGCAGTCTTATAGGGTTGGCGCGCATGATTTTGTTTATGAGATAAACAACTGGAGTTAAGTTAGGTTCAATTCCGTTTATACTTATTCAAGATTCATTTTGAAGCTATCCGGCGCATCAGTTTATACGAATTCTTTCCGGTGGATTACCTTTGTTTCGGTTGATTACAATAGCGTTCATGAGCTTTGCCAACTGAATAAAAAACGCTACCTTTGCCCCCTTATTCCAGAGGGCGTATAGTTCGCAATATCAGCCTGATAATGAACCATAATCAAAATTAAAGCTTCACGACAAATTATTCTGATCAATGAAAATTACGCAAGAAAGTACCGGCGAACTCACCGCCACCATTAAAATTGAAATTAGTCCTGCCGATTATAACGAACAGGTGAATAAAATATTGAAGAATTATCAGCGCAAAGCCAATATACCAGGATTCAGGCAAGGTAAAGTACCTTTTGGAATGGTTAAAAAGATGTATGGAATCGCTGTTGTTGCTGATGAGCTCAACAAACTCCTCTCCGATTCACTGAACAACTATCTTGCAGATAACAATATCGAAATTCTTGGTCAACCGTTGTCCAACGACGAGCTTACACCAGAATTTGATGGTGACGAAAATAAGGATCTCGAATTTTATTTCGATCTCGGCCTGATGCCCGGATTTAATTTCGAATTCTCTGATAAAACTGCCGTTGATTATTTTAAAATCAAGATAGATGAAACTATGTTGGATAACTATGTAGCTGATATTTGCCGCCGCAACGGGAAAATGATATATCCGGAGATTTCTGCCGCCGGTGATGCGCTGAAAGGCGAAATAGTTGAACTCGACGCAGATGGAAATATCCCGGATGGCGGGGATACCTGCACCAACTCACTTTTCACCGACCTGATTTTGGATGAAAATGAAAAGGCCAGGTTTGCCGGGCTTAAAGCAGGCGATTCAATTGACTTCAATCCCGCCAAAGTCATAGACAATGTTACCCATCTGGCCACATTTCTCGATCTTGATGAAAAAGCAGCAGCGCAAATGTACTCTGATTTCCGTTTTACGTTGTTGGAAATCAGTAGAATAGATCCAGCTCCTGTTGATCAGGAACTTTTTGATTTGGTTTATCCCGAATCAGGCATGACGACCACCGAAGAATTCCGTGAACGAATTCACCAGGAAGCTGTTGTAGCTTTTGAAGCCGATACTGACAAATTATTCGTGAACAACGCAGTGAAACAGCTGATAAAGAATGCCAATATCATTCTGCCCGATGCATTCATGAAACGATGGTTATTAAACAATAACCATGGCAAACTTACACCTGAAACTATAGAAGACGAATATGAGCGGTATGCGGAATCGATGAGGTGGCAACTGATCGAAAATAAAATCGTTCGCGAAAACGACCTTGTTGTGACTGATGCAGAAATAAAAAACTACATAAAAAAATATTTTAAACCAGGCACCCCGCGGATAGAGATTGATCCGGAAATGGAGAAAATATTCGACACAATTGCTGCTAATATTATGAAGAACAAGGAAGAAGTTCATAAAATTAACGGTAAACTTTACGAGCAGAAGCTGAACGCGCTCATGAAGTCAACCCTTAAGCTGGTGGAAAAAGAAATTAGCTACGAGGAATTTATTACTTTAGCTTCTGCAAACCATTAATAATAAGACGATATGACAAACGACGAATTTAGAAAATATGCCGTCCGCCACCGCGGGATCAGCAGCCTGACATTAGACCGATATACTTCGGTCTATGGAAATTATATTTCCCCGACCATTATCGAGGAACGCCAGTTGAACATTGCCACTATGGATGTTTTTTCGCGTCTTATGATGGACAGGATTATTTTCCTTGGTGTTCCAATCGACGATTATGTGGCGAATATTATCCAGGCACAGTTACTGTTTCTCGAATCCGTGGATTCGAAACGCGACATCCAGATTTACCTCAATACGCCGGGCGGATCAGTTTACGCTGGCCTCGGCATCTACGATACTATGCAGTATATCGGTCCCGATGTAGCCACCATTTGTACAGGTATGGCTGCTTCAATGGGCGCTGTGTTGTTATGTGCCGGCAAAGCAGGTAAACGAACTGCACTTAGGCATTCGCGAATCCTCATCCATCAGCCGATGGGCGGCGCCGAAGGGCAGGCATCAGATATCGAGATTACTACCCGCGAAATTCTGAAACTTAAAAAGGAACTTTACGAAATCATAGCAGAACATTCGACGCAGCCATTCAAGAAGATAGAAAAAGATTCTGACCGCGATTACTGGATGACCGCCGAAGAAGCAAAAGCCTATGGCATGATCGATGAAATTTTACAACGTACAAAACCTGAGGTTTTATAACTATAATTGTCGAAACAGGAAATTAATCTGCATCAATGGCCAAGAAAGAAGAACACTGTGCATTTTGTGGGAGACCCAAACACGATACCAATATGCTTATCGCCGGGCTGGAAGCTCATATTTGCGATTATTGCATCGATCAGGCCCGTGAAATCCTCACCGAAGAATTAGCCCAGCATAAGACCAAGGATCTTGGTCGATACGATATACCTAAACCAGTCGAAATAAAGCGTTATCTCGATCAATATGTAATAGGTCAGGAGGATGCCAAAAAAATCATTTCAGTAGCTGTTTATAATCATTATAAACGTATAAATCAGCCAGTTGGTAAAGATAAAGATGATGTGGAGATCGAAAAATCGAATATCATTCTGGTAGGAGAAACAGGTACGGGTAAAACATTACTGGCGCGCACTATTGCTAAGATGTTGCATGTACCATTCTGTATAGCTGATGCCACGGTGCTTACCGAAGCAGGGTATGTAGGCGAGGATGTTGAAAGCATACTTTCACGATTACTGCAGGTAGCTGATTTTAATGTTGCAGCTGCCGAAAAAGGCATCGTTTTTATCGACGAAATTGACAAAATTGCGCGTAAGAGCGATAATCCTTCCATTACCCGCGATGTTTCCGGCGAAGGCGTTCAGCAGGCTTTACTAAAACTTCTCGAAGGCGCGGATATTAATGTCCCACCCCAGGGCGGCCGCAAGCATCCGGAGCAGAAGATGATACAGGTGAATACCCAGAACATCCTGTTTATCACCGGAGGTGCATTCAATGGTATCGACAAGAAGATAGCGGCCCGCATGCAAACAAATCTTGTCGGTTATTCCACTAACCGCGACAAAGACGAAATTGATAAGGAGAACCTGTTGCAATATGTCGCACCTCAGGACCTGAAAAGTTTTGGCCTCATTCCGGAACTGGTAGGTCGTTTTCCGGTAGTTACATACCTGAGTCCGCTTAGTAGGGAAACGCTTATCAAAATCCTTACCGAACCTAAAAATGCCCTCGTAAAACAGTTCACCAAACTTTTCGCGATGGATAATATTGAGCTCTCATTTGCCGGTAATGTGCTTGAGTTTATTGTTGACAAAGCGATAGAGTATAAACTTGGAGCCCGTGGTTTACGTTCCATAATGGAATCTATTCTTACGGATGCTATGTTTGAACTTCCGGGCGAAGGAGACCATTATAAATTAGCGATTACGTCGGCTTATGCCGCGGATAAGCTTCAAAAAACGAATATTGCCAGGCTTAAAGTAGCCTGACACAAGTTTGTTCATAATGAGGAGGTGGCCCGAAAGCCACCTTTTTTTTAAAACTGTTCAATAATATTACCGATAATTCTGTTATAGCTTTGGCATAATTATTGAAAATCTCCACCGGAGATGATAAAGCCATCTCGTCATAAGGATGACGAGTCCAACCAAAGATGATATTAATTTAATCAGGGCGAAACTTTAACTCACGAACACGCGTAAAGATAAGCAAGGAATTAATAAATTAATAACAGATGAACAAGAAGTTAGTCATACTGATCTTTATACTTGTCACATGCTGGTATCAGGCAACTTGCCAGCAGGTAGGCGGGCAGGATGTAAAAGCATTGGTGATTGACGGTGATACTATCCCAATGATCGACTTGACAGAAGTGTATATATACAGGAAGGATATCAATAAGAATTCTGCGGAGGCCAGGAAATTCAACAGACTGGTGCAAAATGTCAAAAGAGTATATCCTTACGCAAAGCTTGCAGGCATAAAGTTCAACGAATACAGCATTCTGCTGGCCGATGTCAAGAGCGAAAAGGTAAAGAAGGCCTTGATGAAGAAGGAGCAGGACGAACTTGAGGCTCAGTTTGGCAACGACCTGAAATCAATGACATTTTCGCAGGGAAAAATTTTACTTAAATTGGTTGATCGTCAAACCGGCAATTCCTCCTATGAATTGCTACAGGAATTCCGAGGCAGGTTCGTAGCATTCTTCTGGCAATCATTTGCAAGGATATTTGGTTATAATCTTAAAATGGGCTATGATCCGCTGGGTGAGGACAAGGATATCGAACTTATTGTCCTGATGATCGAAAACGGTACTATTTAAACCTTCCCGTTCCGGAGAATAAGTTGGAAAATGCAAAATTGATTTTCTTATTCCCTTTTTGGTTCTGGCTTTTCCGGGTTAGGTTATAGAAGAAGTTGTTAGTTGCCGACAGCAGAAATGAATTATCTTCCCCTACCCTGCATTACGATCAAAACAGTATAAATCAGAATTTTAAAATCCATGGCAAGCGACATATTTTCGATGTAGAGTATGTCGAATTTAAGCCGTTCAATCATTTGGTTTACATTTTCCGCATATCCATATTTTACCTGTCCCCACGAAGTGATGCCTGGCTTTACTTTATGCAGCAACCTATAGTGGGGAGCACGCTGTACAATCTGTTCAATGAAGTAGCGCCGTTCAGGCCTTGGCCCAACCAGCGACATATCGCCTTTGAGTACTGTATAAAACTGTGGGATTTCATCGAGCCTGACTTTGCGCAGGAATTTCCCAAAACGCGTAATACGGCTGTCGTTCTTTGATGAAAGCAATGGCATATCTTGCTCTGCATCCTGATACATCGACCTAAACTTATGCATCTTAAATGATTTGCCATGAAGACCTATGCGCTCTTGTGAATAAAGGATAGGACCCTTTGAAGTTAACTTGATCCCAATTGCACAAATAATATAAGCTGGCAGCAATAAGATGAGGAAGAAAATAGACGCCACAATATCGATCATGCGCTTGATGGACTGTTGCCATGCTGGCAGAACGTCTGGAGAAATCTGGATGAGCGGAGCATGGAAAATGGAAGTAGTCTTAACCGTTCCGAGCAGAAAATCCTGCATATCAGGAATAATCTTTATTACAACGCTGGTATCTTCAAGTTCGGTAATAATGTTTTCGATGGTTTTATGCTCTGATCGTTCGGTGGCAATGATCACTTCTTCCACGTTATAATCCTTGATCACCTGCTGTAGATTACTGAAATGACCCAGGTGGGGGAGCAACTTACCGAGCTTATAACTGGGATATTCTACGGCATGCACAAACCCAACAAAAATGTTACCTGATGATTTCTCCTGATTTTCGATCTCGTTGTATATGGATGTTGCGTTTCCATTACTTCCGACAATAACCGTATTAAATCCTATGATCTTGTTGTGAACGCGATAAGCCGTGATGGATGTCAGAATAACACGAAATATATAGGTGATAAAAAACTGCAGGCTCAATAGCACCATAAACGACTGGTAATAGTTGCGATAGGTTGTAATTTCGTCATCGAGCAGGAGCGTAAAGAAAATGATGATAACACCAATAATAATAATGAGCATTGTTTGGCCCAGCTCGCGCATACGGGCTTTGCGAAATATCTTGCGGTAAGTGCCTATCATAAGATAGAGAAATAGCCAAAACAGCGGTATGAAGATTATTCTGTAAT
>Ga0315283_10000502_pt1 | contig 28873 bp, 32 predicted proteins | sample YL17G09_0_MG_FD_204541 | JGI IMG/M metagenome (GOLD analysis project Ga0315283, IMG submission 204541) | Sediment microbial communities from Yellowstone Lake, YNP, Wyoming, USA - YL17G09_0 | ecosystem: Environmental > Aquatic > Freshwater > Lake > Sediment | place: USA: Wyoming | collected...
TTTGAGGCTTGGGTTCTCGCGTGTCGGTCGAGGAGCCGTGGTGAGCCTGTCGTGGTTTGCCGTCCCGGTCTTGGGTTCCGTGGCGTGGTCTGGTCGTGCGGGTCTTCCCACGACGTGGACAACGCCTACCGTGCAGACGAGATGCGCGCCCAGGAACGGGCGGCGGGAGTCTACTGATGACTGTCGGACGCAAGGAACGTGTCGCCGGGGGCTCCTACAAGTCGTGGGGGCTCGTGAGCAAGGCCAAAAATCGCCGTCGCAACGACCGGGCGATTGAGCGTAAGACCCGTCAGGCGGGTCAGCGTGTGTGCCGGGAAGCACTCCGCCTCATCTAGGAGAGATCATGCGAGAGATCCGAGTCATCTGCCCAGACTGCGGGGACGTGGTTGAGCACCACTGCCATTCCAACATCCAGAAGGCGATCGTGGATCTCCTGACCTGGGTGCCTTCCCACGGCCCGGCAACCGAAGGACTGACCAAGGCGCTCGTGAAGGCGGGTCGCGAATGCGAGTGGATCGAGAAGGACGACAAGACGCCACCGGAAGAGCGATTCGACGCCCCAATCTTCGGCTCCCAGGCGTGGAGCTACCTGCTGCTCGGCAGCAAGGACGAGTCACGCACCTTCCACGCGCTCATTCACAATGTCTGCCGTGCAGCAGGCGTTGACCCCACCCAAGTCATGAGTGACTTCTACCAGGAGCGTGACGCCCGTCGAAAGGCCGAGGCCGACCGCAAGGCGGGCGTCCAGAAGCGCAAAGACGAGCGTGCTGGAGTGATCGCCTTCCTCAAGAGCAAGAAGGTGTCGCTCGACCAGCGGATCGCGAAGCTCGATGAACTGCTCACGAAGCAGGCGACTCTCCGCAAGCTCATCCCCTTCGGCGCGGCGACCGAAGACCGGAACTACCAGCCCTACCTCTCCGAGTGGCTCGACACTTGGTATGGCGGAGGCATCAACTCCGAGATCAACCGAGCCCGTATCACGAAGCTGGAACACGAGGCGTATGACCTCGCCCAAGAGCAGTCGCGGTGACTGATCTCCGCGTTGAGGTCAGACCCTGAAGACTTCTTCGTTGGGGAGTGTGTCAAGACCCTTGATTGCAGCCTCAAACTGAACAGCCAGGTCAGGCTTGAGGGTCCCCATCGTGTAGAACGCGAAACACTCTGCGAAGAACTCGTCAGGGTCGGTCGCTGAGTAGAGGGACGGGAAGACCGCCTTGGTGCGGAGCCACTTCTGCACGTCGTACATCTTGACCATCCCACCCGTGGAGAGGTTGTAGAACTGCCCCTCATGACCTGTGATGGTGATCGGCCCCTTCGTTCCACGGACCTTCACAGGGAGGGTGTCCCCCACGGCCAGAGGGGGCATGTTCGGACGGGTGTTGCTCAAGTCATAGTAGAGCTTGTGGACCCTCTGCTTCAGGTCTGCGGTGGTGAACTTGTACCAGTAGCGATGCCCGAGTTCGTGAATCAGGCTCTGAAGATCGTCCCGGCCCTTCTTGGCCAATGACCGGAGATACACGTCGTCGGCCTTGACCGCATACCAAGCAAGCGTCTCGGACTGCTTGAGTTGACCGACGACGAACACATCCCCGTAGAGCACCTTCTTGAAATCGAAGGTGGTGCCCAGCGACCTGGCAGCACTCTCAACGAGTCCCTTGATCTCGTTGAGTTGCTTGGCGTTCGCCCCGATCGTGTTGTGGACCTTGAACGGCCCAACCTGGACGACCTCCAGGTTCTCCCCCGCCTCACCAGAAGCGCGGTCTTCCCAGCGAGTGGCCTCCTGAAGAAGACTGAGCCTCTCGGAGTTCTTCTCGTACCAAGCAGGGATGTCCTTGGGGGCACGGCTCATCTGCATGAGCCTGGCTGCCAACTCGATCCCCTTGGCCTTGCCTGAGGGGATCGAGCGCGTCTGAATCACCCAATCTGCCAGTGGCCTCCCAGCGTTGATCACCGGGATCAACCTGCTCCTCAGTGCGTAGGGATTCAGCCCTGGGTGGTAGCTGTTCCTGAAGTTGCCCAGAGCTTCAATGTAGTCAGCAGCGAGTTTCGCTGGATTCTCCCAGACCTTTGCGGTCAGGAAGCGGGTCGCTACGAAGTACGCGCTGCTCACAGGTCACATCGGGGCGTAGAACGTGACCTCGTAGTGGACGCCTGCGGGGCAGTTGAACAGCCCGCTCCCGTCGTCATACGAGTAGGCGTAGGTCTGCGGGCAGTGCGTGTGAACGAGGTCCGTGTACGCCGTGCTCGCAACCGGTCCGGCCCTACACATGTCCGGAGAGATTGGAGGCGTCGGGCAGCAGTACATCTGCGCCTCTGGGTCCCCCGGCATGTATGTTCCCGTAGACTGCCATTGGGTCATCGTCAGCCTGGAGCAGTCCGCGTAACAGCCACCGGTCGTCCCATCCATCGGGTTGACCACCAGCATGTTCTCGGAAGCGAGTGCTGGGTACATGTTGCCCGTCGAGAGATCTTCAGCGGTCGGGCACAGGCTCGTCGCCAGAGTCGAGCAGTCGATCGTCCCTGCCGTCGGACCTCCGGGACAGGTACCGACGACCTCCACACGGAAGGGCATCGTGAAGCCATCCACGAGGCTTGTGTCCCACGAGTCGGTCTGGGGAAGGACAGCCATCGTCGGGCTCGACGGGTTGATCTGGCAGTCGGCCACGGGGACGCTGGGGAGGCAGCCGAAGGTACCCTCCCACTTGGTGTCCACAGGGGGCGCACAGTTGTACGCGGGGCAGGTGAAGCCGTCCGCCGGAGGACCACCGGATTGACCGACCTGGCAGTTGTTGCCGGTGGCATCACAGTTGAACCCAGGCCAGAAGCGGGTAGCCGCGAGCCCAATGTCGGGGATCGGGTAGTCGATGTGCGCCCCAGCCGCGAGCATGACCTGGTGGGCCACCGGGGAGGACAGAGCGCCCCCACCAGAACCAATCTGGTAGAAGATCCAGAGGTCTCCGGTCGAGCCGTTGATGATCCTCAATCTCGTCGGTGCAGCACCAGAATCAGGCACTTCGCCCGCATCCACAAGCTCCCCGGAATCCACGGGCTCCCCCGCGTCCACTCCAGCATCCGCAACGGGAGCAGGCCCAGGACCGCATGAGGAACATGCGGGAAGGAGAAGCCAGAGACCCCCCAGAGCGAGAAAACGAAGCGGATTGGTCATATCTCCCCTGCCCTATAGGGAAGTTGTGGGTTGGGTGACAGAGCCTGAGATCAAGGTACAGTCGAGAATGGACCCGACGAGCAAGATCCGCGAGGCGTTCGTAGGCTGGACCGTCGTGGGTGTAGAACCCTACGGACGTGAGGGTGGACTTCGGTTCACCCTGAAGAAAGACCCAGACCTCAACCGAGTCGTCGGTGTGTTCCCAGGGTCGCAAGGAGGAATCCACCTCCAAGAACTCAAGGAGTCGTCAGGGCTCTCACCCGTCTCCGAGGAGATGCCTTGGATGGAATTCAGAGCGATGATCTCCGACCTCTCGATGCACTCGTGCCCGGAAGAGGATCAGGAAATCAATCTCGTCCTATCTGACGAGCCGATGCTCCGGCAGATGGGGTTCGAGTGCAAGGGATGCGGGCACCTCTGGAGGATCAGCCTCTCGAAGCTCAAGGCATCAGACCACCCATGGGCGGAAGCGATGCGAGAGGTAGAGCATCGTGCAATCCTCGCGAAGCACCTGAGCCTGCACGAAGTCCCCGCCGAGTGGGGAGCCTTCTTCAGGGGAATGGGACCGTTTCCTGGCTAAAACCCAACCGCTACAGGAAGTTTCTCGGGCTCAGGACACCCCGACCGACCTGGGGTCCGAAGGCTGACCTGATGCCGATCCCGTACTTGGGCTGCTGCAAGCCGCGAATGAACTTCACGGTCCGGGCCTTGGCTTCGGTGGCCTTGTCGAACTGAGACTCGGCGTTCGACTTGAGCGACTCATACTTGGCGGACTTCTCAATCGAGAGTGATACGCCTCCGATTGAGTAGTCGAACTCGTCTGCCACCCAGTTGAGGGACATCGCGAAGCAAGCGTGGGCGATGGCCTCCCAGAGGATAGCCGTCCGCCAGCACGCCTTGTCCGTGCAGAGCTTGTCGAGGGTATCCAAGTCGCAGGTGTTCGGTGGGAACATGTTCCACCAGTCGAGCCCGCGCTCCAGGTACTCCTTGAGTTCGGCGTCCTCCCAGATCTGACCGAAGACCTGGTTGTACGCGCCGATGTTCCCCTCGGCCTCAGGCGGCCTGAAGTGGTAGAACTTGTCCGGATTCTGATCCCTCAGAAGCAGCCTGAGCTTCGCAATCATCCCTGTGACGCAGGCTGAGTAGATTGGGGAAGTCGTCGTCCCAGGGGACACCACGGCCCACTCCTGCACGACCTGTTGCAGCGGACTCCCGGCGAACTGCTTGAAGCTCCACCTGATGTGGTAGGTGCCGATGCTCGCGTTCGTCGGCACTTGGAGTGAGGCGTAGTACTCACCGACATTCGGATTCAGTGGGATCCGGTTCGGAGAGCCGATCAGGATCTCAGGGAACGGGAAGACCGGACTCAGGTAGTAGATTGCGTAGGTGATCTCGAAGGCGTTGGTCGCAATAGACGACGAGTTCGTCAGGAAGATGTCGAGATCTCCCTGCCCTAGAACTGTCCCTGGTAGAAATGCGACCGCCACAGGTAACTCCTATCACTTCTTCTTCGGCTTCAGGTGCTTTCCCACCTCATCTGCCAATTCGTCGAGAACTCCCTGCCATTCGTGGGTTTGCTCCGCCTTCGCCTTGTAGTCCTCCGTATCGAACTTTGGCTTGCTGATGTGGCTGAGGATGTCACTGTCTTCAGGCATCTCAGTGCCTTTGGTGAGGTGGTCAACCAGATCATCAATCTGGCTTCCAATAGACAAGCCGGGATTCTCCTCCTCCAACTCACCAACCTCCTTCTTGAGCTTCTCGTGGAGTTCACGCTTCATCTTGTCTGGCTCCCACAGCTTCTCGTCCATACGAGTTGCCAGCCGCTCAACCTCGTGGGGCGTCATCAACTTCACACTTTCCTTCAGCCCCTTCTTCAGTTCAGAAGGTGACTTCAGGCTGTAGTGACGGAAGTTGAGCATGAGAGAACTGTCGTTCTGTGCAGACTTCTTCTCCGGTCTATCGAACAGACTGACACCCATCGCATGGACATCATCAGGCTTACGATCTCCCCATCCATCCTTACCCTCAGGGGCACTGGGGTTCGTCATCTCTTTGAGTTTGGTCCCCTTGAGTGAGTCTGGCCGACCCTTGGGGGCCTTCCCCTTGGACTCCCCACCCTCCGGCTTCTTGTCCTCGGTCTTCTTGACCGTGTGGTCACTCGGATTCGCTCCGGGGTGGTCCTTGAGGTGCTGCTTGCGGGCTTCCTCAGTCGCCCATTCAGCCCCCTGCTTGAGAAGCGGAAGCAAGTGCGCCCTAAGCTCTGGCTTTGAGTGGGCCAGACGAATCACCTTGGAACGGAGATCACTAAACATTTTCAAATCCTCCTAGTTCAGAACATCATGCTCGGCAGCTTCATGCCAAGCGAGTGAGCAGCCTTGAAGATGTTGTTGCGGAGGAGATCCACAGGCCAGTTATCCGCCCTGAGGACCACGCCTCGAATCCGGTTCATGGCCTCACCCTCCCCACTGGAGAGCTTGAGCCGCGCCCGCAAGACGTTGTAGACCTCCATGAGGAGCTTGGCAGACTGTTCGTCGCCTTCCTTCTCCAGCTTGTGGTAGAGCTTGGCCATGTCGTCCATGGGGAGGACGTACTCGATGACATCGTTGGAGCCAGCCTTCTTGGAAGCCGACTCCTCGCCCTTCATGAGCTTCGTCCACCGCTCCTCGGTAAGAATCTCACCCTTGACGGTGACCGGATATTTCAACTTCTTCCAGTCACGGACGTACTCGCTGTAGGTCGTATGACCAGCAGCCTTCTTGGAAGCCGACTCCTTGCCCTCCTCGACCTTCTCCTCGCAGTTGTCCCTCATGCCGCCCTCAGGCAGCTTCTCGCAGCCTGCGTACTTGTTGACCGTCTGCCCCTGCTCCAGCTTCTTGATCTCCGCTGGCTTGAGCTTCCGGGTCGGGACGCCACCTGACTTCCGCTGAGCGGCGTGCTTCTCGCAGTAGATGTACCCATCCTTGTCGATGTGGGTCACCGGCTTCTCGCAGTCCTTCGCCATGTCGCAATGGGGCTTCCCATCTACGAACGAAGCCTCCTTCAGGAGGGGCAGGATCTGAGCGCGAAGCTCGGGGTTGGCGTGGGCGAGGCGGATCAGCTTGGCTCGAAGTGCTCGGTCAGACATTGCGCTAGACTCCCTCATTCCCAATCCCCGAAACCGTCGTCCTTGAACTCACCCGTGAGGGTGTCGATCTCGAACTGCTGCTGGAGGGACACGTCCTCGCCGTCTCGCTCACCCTTTGCGGTGACGAGAATCGACTGCTGCTTGTCCACAGCGTCCCCGCTCAATCCCCCGTAGAGTTCTACCGAGAAGGTCGGATCTTCGAGGTCAATCTCCAGGGGCATGTCCAGGCTCTTTCGCTCCCTGGTGAAGAAGTTCACCACGTCCACGAAGAGCATGTCACCGTCCGCTCGGGACTTCTTGATGTACCAGGCGGCCAGGCTCTTCGGCACGAAGAGTTTGGAACTCTTGTACTTCCCGGTAGGTGTGCCCTTGCTCCAGGTGGCCAGGAAGACCCCCGCTTCACGAGCATCATCCTCGGTCCAACCCTCACGCTTGGCTCGACCACTACCGGGGTACGACCACTCCTCATGGCAGAGTTCAGCAGCCTTCTTGACGAGTGGTGTGAGGGCTCGGAAGGCGTCGGCGTACTGGGGGACACCCTTGGAGACGACCAAGTCCCAGATGCCCATCGCGATGTAGTTGTTCTGCCACTCCTTCTGAGGTGAGAGCAGGCTCTTCATCTTCGCAACCGCAGCCGCGACGGGGAGTTCCTCAATCTCGTGGATGAGGTCGAGAGGGGAGTCTCCGCCGAGCGGATCGAGAGACCACCAACCAGCGGACTTCTCCTGCTTCGCCGCCTTGAGCAGCGGAAGGAGCACGCCGCGAAGCTCTGGCTTCTGGTGGGCCAGGCGGATCAGCTTCGAGCGGAGATTGGACATGGACGGGACTCCTAGCAGGGTCTGCTGATAGGCTCAGTAGTAGTCCACCCGGAAGTCGCCGGACAGAATGACCCGAGCAGCGTCGAGAGCGAACCCAACTCGGAGCATGACCGTCCCTGTAGATTGGGGCGTCGCCTGGGTCACATACCCTGGCGTGGTTGAGGACAGGTACACGTCCTTGTCCGGCACGAGCGGGATCGCCCCCTCGACAAGCGGGGTCGTGACGGCTCCCCTGCCTGCCGTGACGATCACAACTGGGAGGTCTTGCTTCAAGATCCCATAGAACGACTGCGGGCTGTCCGTGTTCTTCTGGGCCATGCACGGGTAGATTGTGGGCACCCCGAGCACGTCGATGAGCTTCACGGCCATGTTCAGGTACGAGCCAGGCACATACCCTGGCGGCATGAACGCCGGAAGGATCACGTCCCCGGAACTCTGAGGTCGGAAAAGTTGAACGACCGGCACGCTTGAAGCCCTCGTCTACCGGGGGCGATATTCAAGCCACCGGATCGCCGTGTCCACCGCGTAGCAGAACGCCGCCGAGGAGAGTCCCCAGGTCACGATGGCGAGCACCACCGAGAGGGCGATGGGTCCAGTCCCAACCCCGAGAGCGGGCCTCTCCACGGCCCAGTACAGGCACCAGGCCATCCATCCCGTGTGGAAGCCCAGACAGTAGGTACACTTGATGAGGGCGTCCAGGAACTCCAGCTTGCCTCTCAGGAACGGGAGCTTGTTCTGGATCCCGAAGGCGATGCCGTAGGCGAGCAGAAGGTAGTTGAGGGTCGGCATCACTTCACCACCTTTTTTGCGTCCGCTGGATTGAACATCCTAGAGAAGAACCCGGCCCCAGAGGCTGGAACCGCAGGCTCTGCCTCAAGGCGAGAGGAGGACACCTCCAGGGGGAGCTTCTTCACAGGCTGCGGTTTCGCTGGCTTCACGCCTGGTAGATCGATGATGCGACAGCACGAGGTCTCGGAAGTCTCTCTGAAGAGGTCCACTGTGTCTGGGAGCCCGTCGCTGTCGCAATCGAACCCGAGCTTGATCTCGACTCGGTTCAGGGCTTCGAGGAGCATGTCCCGCTCGATGATCACTTCGGGGGTGGTGATGCCGTTGCGGACACGGATCTCGATGTCGAGGAGCCGCCGCATGGCGTCCCCCAACCCCACCTGGAGCACTTTGGATTCTGCGCTCAAGCCTAGTTCCTCTCAGACACTACCGTAGAGTCCCACTTCATCATCCTCGCGTCCATGAACCCTCGCGTCATGTTGGTCACGATGTCGGTCGGGTTGAAGTCCAGGGCGTTGTCCATCAGGTCTTGATCCGGGCGGAGCACCTTCAAGGTGATGTGAGACTTTCCGATCGCCTTGGGGTGCTTCGCCTCGTAGAGGGCGTTGTACAACTCGACGGACTTCACATCCCACCGCTCAATCTCGGACTCCATCACACCGAGCACACGGCGTCCGAGCGAGAGGCCACCCTTGCGGTCGAACCTGCCGACCACCTCTGCTGGCCCTGTGGAGATCAGGTGGATCTCACGGGCTCCTGCCTTGATGGCGTCCTCGATTGGGCTGACCTCGCGCACCCCGGCGTCTGTGTAGAGGCGTCCGTTGATCTCAACAGGCTCGAAGAACATTGGGAACGACGAGCTTGCGAGCACCGCCTTCACAAGATGAGCAGGATCTCGTTCATCCCACACACGCCTGGCACCAGAGTCCAGGTCCACAGCCCCAATGCGGAGTAGCTTCCCGGACGCCTGGACTGCCTTTGGCTTGAGGTGCTTTCCCACCAGCTTGCGAAGAGGAGCCGTCGAATAGGCGGAGGGCTTTCCACCGAGCCACTTTGGCAGGACGGCTGGAAGGAGGCCGAGCAATCCCCAGTACCACTTCCCCCAGATCTTCGAGGAGTCGATGTCGAGCCACAGGTTTCGCAGTCCCTTGGCTGCGTCCAACTCGTTCCCGGCGGGGAACATCGACAGGTACGCCGCATTGATTGCACCAACGCTCGTTCCCGTGAAGATGTCGTAGTGCTCCCCACGCTCGCCCATGAGGTACTTGATGGCACCCACCTGGTACGCGCCCTTGGCACCACCTCCGCTGAGTACGAGGGCTCTCATGGCGTCTTCCAGATGCGAATGACCCCAGTCAGTTTGGGGGTCACGGTCTCGGAGAACGCGAAGTAGTCAAGACGCAGCTTGATGAATTGAGGAACCGTGAAGGAACTGTCTGCTACGAAGGAAGGTGTCACCCCAGTTGGTGGAACGTAGATCGAGATCCCAAACTGGAAGATGTCGATGTCCACGGGTGTCTCTGTCGCCCCACCGAATGGCCATGCTTGTCCAGTCACGGCCTCGAAGACAGCACGAGGAGTCCCAGCCTCCAAGACAGCGTACATCTCCATGTAGTCTCGTGGGTCAAAATCCACGACCCAGACACCATCGAGACCCTGGAAATCAATCGTATATGCCCAGTCGAGTTCGACGCTACTCTTACCTGGTACAGGAGGACTCCCCGAAGCGAGCGTCGTGCAGTCCAGCTTGAAGCCTTGAACGCACAGACGCTTCAACACGTCCGCTGGCTCCAGTTGTACTCGGAGAACACCGTCCGACCTGACCGACTGTAGGGGTAGGTTCCCCGTCGGCTTGTAGGCCGCCTCAAACTCTGCCTCATCTGCGTCGTTCTGTTCTTGGGTGTAGCCTTCCCCAAGCACAGCATCAGGGACTAGACCCCTCCAGATCGTACAGATGTGGACCTCGGGGCCGTCGTAGCCCCAGATCGTGTAGGTGTCATCGTCCCCCTCGTACTGAAGGACGAGGCCCTTCAACGCTCTCACCTCTAGCCACTGGGTCCAGAAGTAGCCTCGCTGAGTGAACTGAGGTGCAAGTACCGGCATCGTTAGACCTCAGAACTGGATGTAGTCGAACGACCCATACGCGGTCGATGCGGTTGCAGCCGTGGGCTTGTCCGTCAGATAGACAAGACTCTTCTCCTGAACAACCAGAGGCACCGTGTAGTAGTGGTCGAAGGAGTTATTCGCGGCGTGGGTCAGAGTCGTGCCCACCTGTAGACCTGGAAATCCGGTCGCAGACAGGTCTTGCCGAACAAGATTTGTCTGACCAGCCAAGCTCCCGGCTCCTGTTGTCGTGAGGACATAACAAGTCTTGCCAGCCGGGACGTAGTGGTGAGCCCAGAAGGTCATGCTGTCGCCAACGGCAATGGACCCCCAGATCGACCCCGTACCACCCGTCGCCGTCCAAACTTGGATCGTGCCTGCGTTTCCGCCTCCCGAACCTACCGTCACACCTACGATAGACTCGATGTAAGCGATGTCCGTGGCGACCGTATTGACAGCAGTCAGACCATTGAGGGTGATCGTCTCACTCTTCAACTCAAAGCTGGCCGTGAGGTAGTTGACCTGAACGGTCCGCATCCCAGTACCGGCCGAGGTATCGTTTGCACTCGTGGAAACAACACTCCGCCCAGCATCTGCCCCCTGAGGCGTGTAGGTGGTGGCTCGAATCACCTTCCCGGCGACAGAGCTTGACGCGACGTACCCATTCGCCCGAGACGCGATTGTCCCCGCAGGGAGGGACCCGAACGCGATGGCATACTCCAGAGGAGTCTGGATGGGATTCCCGAACGTATCCGTCCGCTGGGTACTGCGATTCGCAGTCGGCATGTAGTTGGCTTCAAAGTCCGCCTTGTCGGCGTCGTTCTGAGCCTGGGAGTAGCCCCCATCGATGACGGTCTGAGGGACCACTCCTTGCCAGATCGTGCATGTCACGACCTCGGGCTGGTCGTAGCCGTAGATCGTGTACGAGGACCCCTCGTCCTCGTACTGGACCTTGAGGGTCTTTGACGAGATCAATGGCTTGAACCAAGTCCAAATACCTGAACGCTGAGGGGCCTGACCAAAGGAGATCGTCATGTCAGGGTCTCCGACCAGTCAAAGGCTGCCGTCAGAGTCGAGTTGTTCGTCCCTGGGATGCCGTAGGTGGTGAACCGAACGAAGCCCGTCTCAGAGGGATTGAAGCTGAACGTCCTCTGGAAAGATCCCTGAACCAACAGGGTGTCTCCGATCAAAACCTCAGTCGCGTTTGCTACAAGAGGCTTGATGGAGGTCGTGTAGAACAGACCGTTCGTACCAGAACCGCCTGACTGAGCAGAGACCACGAGAACAGACAACTTGCAGGTATACAGGACCGGGCAGTAATGATGCGCCCATAGGGTCGTGTTGTCTCCCACCGCCGCGACGATGTTTCCGATTCCGATCGTACCTACTGTCCCACCGGCTCCTGCGGCAGCCCCGAACAGAGTGATCGTCCCCACGTTCACGAGCGTAGACCCAGCGGTGACTACCTCCATCTTCTCGATGAAGCGGATCGTGGTAGCCACGGTGTTGACCGGGGTCACTCCGTTCAACGTGACGATCTCAGTAAATGGACCTGCCCCTGTGTTGTCGAAGTAGGTGATCCTCACGGTCCGTGCGCCCACACCGGCTGCGGTGTCACTCGCGCTGGAAGACCCGAGGGACCTCTGTGCGGCTGCTGCGGGCTCCGTGTAAGCCGTGGCCCGCATCACGTTCTTCGTGCCTGCGGTAGCACCACCTAGGACGAGCCTTGCACTAGAGACACCAGCGCGCGCCCCTACTGTAGCGAAGGTGACTGAGAGGGGAGTCTGATTTGAGGCGAACGTGACGGGGATGGACGATGCCATCACCTTCTGGCCGACCGTCGGGGCGGTAGACCCGAACCAAGATGAAACATCCGATCTCAACGCCCCCGTCAAGAGCGTAGAGAGGACGACTTGATTCCCCTCAGTCCAACTCGGAGTTGCAGCGTTCGCTAGTGCCGGAAGGACTCCAAGATTCGTCGCTCCTGGAACGACTGCATTGTTCGACTTCGTACCCGCGAAGTTGATCGTCGTCTGGTCGCTAGCGAGCGTAACCGGAATCGAAGCGGCCATCGTCTTCTGGCCGACAGTAGGGGTCGTCGCCCCGAACCACGCCCCTACGTTCGCGTCGAGCCGACCACCTACGAGTGCTGCTGGAAGCTGGGGCGTATCGACGGTGAGAGACCCTGCGTTGTCGCTGACTGGGATCACCGTTTGATCCGAAGCGATAGCGACGGGGATGGACGCCGCCATCGCCTTCTGACCTACGGTCGGAGTCGTTGCTCCAAACCACGCCCCTACGTTTGAATCAAGCCGACCCCCTACGAGAGCCGCTGGAAGCTGAGGGGTATCGACGGTCAAAGAACCGGCGTTGTCCGTAACCGGTTGAGCCGTTGTGCCCGTTGGATCGATACGAACCGGGTCAGCCCCAGTCCCGAGTTCTACGGATCCTCCGGAAGCTGTCTTCCGTAGGGAGATGCCAAGGGCGTACTGAGTCCCGGCTCCCGAGTCTACGTCGAAGACACGGGCCGCCTGGAGATTGGTGCCGTCTGACCCACCGACCTGAGTTGAACTCGTCGGTATCGCGGCAGCGTTCGTACCAACGCTGGGGTTCACTGCCGTCAGAACGCTATTCGGGCTCACCGATACGACTAGAGCCTGATCCGTCGCTACTGGGGCCGTACTAGCGGCCTTCACAGAAGCGGTGCTCGTCCCATCCGTGATCTTGGCGCTACCCTGCTTCGCGACGAGTGTGGAGTAGACCTGGGTGAAGCTCGGACCTGCCCCACCGATGACCCAAGAAACCTTGATCGATCCGCCGAACGTGCTCTCCAGCGTGATCCTCTGGATGCCAATCGCACTGATGACCGTCGAGGTAGCGGTGTTCCCGATGACGGTCGTACCGTCCCCAGGGTCTACCTCTTGGATCGTGTACTGAAGCGTCGGAGCCGCCCCCGTCGGAGCCGCCTTCACGTTGATGAAGAGACTGACCTCGCTCGCTCCATACCCGGTGAGAACAGTCGAACCCGAGGCCACAACCGTAGCGTTCGAGTGAACCGAGTTCTGATTCGGGTCCTCGAATACAGGAAATGGTTGTAGCGGGAGTACGCCGGGCATCAGACATCTCTCGTGGCTACGATGCCACTCACTACGTTCCCTGTATAGGAGTAGGAGAGAGTGTTCTGGGCTACGACGGTAGTCCCGTCCTCCGCGAACACCTTGCGAACCTCAGTTGTCACCTTGTTCCCGGTGTATGTGTAGTCAATCGTCTTGAGGTTCGTGGCCCCTGCCGTGCGAACCCACTTCTCCTGAGTGACCTTCCCACCTGAGACGGTCGTGCTCCAGGTCGTCCCTGGAGTCGTGGGCTCGGAGTCGAGGAACAGGTCCCCTAGACGTGGGTCGAAGACCCCAATCCCATCCAACATCCGGAACTTTGATCCGGTGAAACGGAACGCCCCGACGACCGTGGGATCGGTCAGCAGGGTCGTGTCCATCTGGACTTCTTCTTGGTCGAAGAGGGGTCCAGGATGCCGGAAGGGAGTTGTCACTTAGGTCTTAGGTTTGGGCTTCGGCCCAGGCTTCTTGCGGGAGGGGACGAGAGCGGGGGAGAGGGCGGGGGAGAGGGAAGTCTTCGGCTTCGGTCCCGGCTTCTTACGAAACACAGGGGCAGGTTCGGCCTTCACAAGAAGACCGATCTGTTCGAGGGTCCATGAGGGTTTATCCTCTTGGGCAGCCTTCTCGGCTTCAAGTCTTGCGACTTCAGCAGCCTTCTCGGCTTCAAGTCTTGCGATCTCGGCAGCCCTCGCGACTTCAGCAGCCTTTGCGAGTTCGGCTCTCGCAGACTCTTGCAATGCCGCTTCAGCAGCCGCTTCAGCAGCCTTCACTTCGGCTTCGACTCGTGCCGCCTCTGCCTTCGCTTCAGCAGCTTCTTCAGCGAGTCTCTGCTGCTTGATGCTCGCAGGAGGGTGGACACCAGAAGGGCGAGAGCGGAGGTCTACACTCTCCTCCTCCCCCACGGACTTCCCGGCGGCCCTGGATTCTGCCTCTGCTGCTGCGATGGCCTCCGCCCTACGAAGCTCATCCTCGTGGAACTTCTTGACCACTTTCACGTTGGCTTCGCCCATCTGAATCTGACCCTGAGACATCGCTCGTTGGGTCGAAGATTGGACGGCCATGTTCGCGCAGACCTGCGCGCATCGGTTAATGTAGAGCTTGACCGCAGTTGCGGTCTGGAGGTCGTACTTCCCTTCCTCGATGTCCCGGTCCACATGAGGTAGAAGGCCCAAGATCGCCTTCTGCCCCATGAGCAGACCTTGATTTGAGCCTTCCCAACGGACGGTTTCGCCTCGTGCCGCCTCTAGGGCGTCATCAAGACGAACGCCGATTTCATGGGCTACCTGAGCCCGGATTTTCGCTGTCTCTAGGGTCATGCAAGGCTATACCGCTCAGGACCACGGGATAACGCAGATCACGTCAGCGACCTTGACCTTGAACTCGAACTTGAGTTGTCCGTTCGCGAGCGAGGTACCGGGACCGTAGTCGTTGGCTCCGGGGTACGCAGCCTCAGGACGAAGCAGAGCGCCGTTCAGGTACACGTCGTAGTCCGTGAGGAAGGCACCCAGGCTCATGTTGGGAAGCTGAGCGTCGAGATTGGCACCACCCGCGACACCACCCACGTTGGTACCGGCCACCGCAGCGGTGGTCACGTTCGCGTAGGTCTTGGTCCCACGAGCGCCTGTACCAACGGCAATCGTGAGGGCTCCCAGAAGCGAGACCTCGCTGCCGTAGGCCGCCTCGAAGGCTGACCACTCTCCAGAGTTGTAGGCGAGGGCTACACCGTCCACAGCACCCCAGGTTGAACCTGCTCGGTAGCTGTCGGTCAGGTTCAGTTCGAGGGCACCCGCGAGGCTCAGGTCGGCTGCTCCGCCCGAGGTGACCTTGAGGACGCCGCCTGCATCGATCTGGTTCGCCGTGACGCCTACGTTGATCGTCGTGCCAGCAGCACCAGTATCGAACGCTGCGCCGTTCAAGAAGTCGTTGAGGACCGCATTCACATCGAATGTGTCCACGTCCGTCCCGAGTTGAACCGTCGAGGTGCCACCAGTGCTGCCCTCAGTGACTCGGAAGAGGACCGCGTTCAGAAGATCTCGGATGTCCCAGTTGAGACCCGCCGAGTTGAGGTCGAGGATGGAGTTGGTGATGACCTCAACCGGAGTCGTGCCCTGATTGTCGTAGGCAACCTGACGGGTGACCGTGGTGCCAGCGGGGATGTCCAAGATCGCGCCACGGAGGAAATCCTGCTCGTTGAGGGATTCGAGTCCCTTGCGCTCGACCGAAGCGTAGTTGATCGTCTTCCCCTGGATGTCCGTCGCAGGGCAGGCTTCAAGAGCATCGCCCGTTGCGTTGATCCGAACGAAGGAAAGCTGGGCACGATTGGGTGTCGTACCCGTCATCGTGATGCCGTCGGTTGCAGTCTCGACCTGGAACAAGGCCCAGACTACTCGACCGGACGAGAGGATCTGGTCACGGGTCGAACCGTCTACGATCTCGCAAAGGTTCTTCGGGCTGATTGCCGTCGTACCTGCAACGAGCGCAAGGGAGTTGGCTCCAAACCCTGCGTTGAACGCTGCCACCGTGCCGAGTGTGGTGGACACCCCGACCGCCTGCGTCGTGTTCGACGGAAGCTCCCCCAGGGAGAGGATCTTGAAGTTGTCTGCTGCCCCGACCGTCACGTCGGTCAGATTGGAAACCTGTACGAGGACACGCTTCCGCTCCAGGTCGTGGAGGTCGGTGTTCAGGTCGTTGACGCCTCGCTGCGCCCCAAACTCGAACGTGATCGGCGTGTTCAGGTCGTCGTACCAGTTGCCGACGAACTTCTGGAGGAGGTTGTTCAGTTGCGACCGGACGTTGTTCAGGTCTTCCTGAATGTTCGTCGGGTTCGTCTGGTAGTTCGCCAGCGAAGGGGTGATGTTGCTCAGGTACTCCGCCGCCGGAGTGTTCCGAATCTGAGTCTCTTGCTGAATGAACGTGCGGGCCATGTTCTGAACTCCTCACCCTGAGGGTGTGTAACCTACAAGGGACATTGGAAAGACACCGAAACAGAGGTCATGAAGGGGAAAGATCGATCCACAATCTGTCGTTCGACCGAGGAGGGAACGACATAGTGATGGTATCAAATCCAGTACCCACGCCGCCCGACTCAGAAACGGTGTAGTCGTTCCCCGGACCTTGGAAGAGAAGCACCCCGTTGTAGTGGAGTGATTCCTTGGATGGTCCGGAAGCCACGAACTTCGTGGAGGTCGTGAAGACCAGATTGAACCCGTTCAGAGGGCCGATCAGAGCCTGCTGGAAGTACCTGAGAAGCGAGACCCCATTGACCGTGAAAGATCCAACGGTCAGGGTGATCGAGTCCGTAGGACCGGCTACAGAGGGGTTCCCCCCTCCAGTAGGGATGACGACTATCTTGTTGAAGTCGGCCATCCGGCTACTTCACGAACCTGGCGTTGAGGCCAGCACAAGCTACCGGGCTACCGGCTCTGGACTTGACATTGAGCGTCTCTGAAGAGACAGAGACGAAGAAGGTCACTGGGTCAGTGGCTCGTGTCTCCGCGTAGAGAACGTCCCCGTCGAGAAGCGTACTCGGGATCACATACGGGAAGACGAACCGGCCTAGCTCCGGTGGGAAGACCGGAGACATCGGACCAGCGACCACCATCGGGATTTCATCCCCTGTCAGAGGGTCCATCCGAAAGATTGTGATGTTCGGACTGAGGACGAGGATGGGTGTGCCCGCCGGATCCACGAAGAGGGTCTGGAAGATGAACGGCTCAGCGATGAAAGCGTCTACGGCCATCTATTGAAGTCGGCCTATAGCGGAGCTAGGCGAGCCGCCCCTACAGATGGATCATGGCCTTCATGCTGCGGACCTGGTCAGCGTAGTCGAGCGCACCCACCTTGGCCGTCCGATTGAAGTACTCCCGCTTCAAGTCCCGGATGCCTTCTGCGCTCTCGAAGACGAAGATTGTCCTTGGACCGTCACGGGTCGTCTCGATGAACTTGACCCCAGCTACGCGCAGAAACGCAGCGTAGTACAGGTCAGAGGTCTTGTAAGTCGTCTCGTCCAAAGCTTCGGCCCTCCGCAGTGAGCCGTGAGACTCTACCGGGGAGGGCCGATGTGGAGGCCGAAGCCGACGAGATCAGGTCAGAGAACCGCGCCAGCGTTGTCGTACACGACGAGCGCCGCGCCAGCCGTACCGAGGTACATGAACGAGGCCGACGAGAAGCCGTTGATCTGGCCCTGGGCGAGCGAGATGTAGAACGACGAGTCAGACACGAGGATGTCGTGGTAGGCGTTGAAGTCGAAGTTGTTCGCGTTCCACACCGCCGGGGTCGCCTGCGGATTGAACGTCGAGACCGGGATCTGGACGACGGTGCCAGCCGGGACCGTGTACGTCGCACCCGAGAGGATCCGGAGCACGTCCATGACTGCACCAGTCGAGCCACCCGCCGTCAGCGCCGAACCCGCAGCCGCAGCCGCGAGGATGACGTTGATCGCCGCGAGATTGAGGACCGAGCCCGCCGCCATCGCCGCGATGAGGGCCGTGGCCGCCGCGTTCGCCTGAGCGGGCGTGAACGCCGCTGCGGCACCCGTCGCGACGTTCGCGATGATGTACGCCGCGAGGCCCGACTGGGCCGTCGCGAGGTACCGCTGGGTCGCGCCCGTGCTGCTCAGGGTGACCGTGTTGCTCACGGGTGCGCTGACGTAGCGCGGACCCTGGGGCTGCGGGTCGATGGACTGGTTCCGCTGTGAGGCGTTGGGCCAGAGGTCCGTGACCTGGAGGATCCCATTCTGGATGTCACTACGGCGCTTGCAGATGAACGGCATGTCTTGTCTCCCTGAGAATTGGACCCGCCGCACGAGTAACGGGGGTGAGATGTGAGAACGAAGCTCTCTCCGTAAAGCGTCCTCGATAGACCCTCTACCGGGTCAATCTAGGTTAGGCGCTGTTTGCCACAGCAACCCTCACGGTGAACCAAGGGTTCCCGTTCGGGGAAGCGATGAAGAACTCGGGGGAACCGGCTCCGGTAAGCCCAATCTCCTCGCCAGGCATGACGACCGTAGGCGGCATCCCTGGGTGAAAAGCCACGAAAATAGGCTTACCGCCCACCGGGTCAAGATTCACAAGAGAGAGTGTCATGCTGTACGCCGGGAGCATGAAGTTCAGGACCGTCGGCGGCAGGGTATCCGGGATGTTCGGAGGGAACGCGCCGATTGCCAGATTGGGTGCCTTCCCGGTAAGCGTGAAGATTGGCTCCTTCGTTGAGAAGAAGTCATAGGGCGGGATGATGACGATCGGACCCTCTGGCAGGTAAGTCCCAGAAACATGGTCGAACGCTGCCACCCGGATGAACGATGCCACCTCATCACTTGGAAGGTACGAAGCCGCAGCCGCGATTGGGGTGGCGTAGTCGTCAGGATCGTAGATTGCCCGAGTCAGGCCACGGCTCGACTCCTCGATGGCCGGGAGCCGCCTCATCTGGATGGCCTTTGACCTGAAGTCCCCGCCGTTGGGGACAGTGAACATAGGCAGGGTTCCGAACCCTGCCACACCCGCGACCGGTCCGTAGGCGTCGTTCAGGCGAGCCGCCCCGCGAACCTCGTAGTGGGTGATGGAGTTGCCAGGGGACTTCGGCAGGGTCAGATTGACCTGACCCGTGCTGCGGTACTGATTTGAGGGGATGTCTCGCTGGCGGGTCATGGTTCTCCTACCGTGGATCTATTGCGTGCCTACCGCTTCGCCCGCTCTTCACGCACCTTGGGGGTGTAGGACTCGACGTTCTTGCCCTTCGAGGCAGCAAGCTTCTGAGCCTCTGACCAAGAACCGACACGCTCCCCGTTGACGTTGGGTACGAGGGTGACGCCGGGGTTCTCTTTCTTCCGCTCCGCCTGCTTGGCGTCCAATCTACGGTTCTTCTCCGCCATCTGACCGTTGATCCGGTTGGCCTTCGACGCCCAGTTGTCACCCTTGAGGATGAAGCTTGGAGCCGAGAGCACCCTCTTCGCAACAGTCCCACATGCCTCGCATGTCTGGGGGTCTTGGTACTGAGCCATCGGAAGTATCCGCTCGAAGCAGGCTTCGCACTTGGGACACTCGTAGTCGTAGGTGGGCATAGGGCACGTTACCTCGGAAGTTCCCAGCCCTTGACCGAACGCAGACAAGCTGCTGCATGTTTGCAGAGACGGTGATCCCCAGAAGGATCCTTCACGTCAGGCGTGGAGGCCGTCCCACGAGGCTTCCCGTAGAGATAGCTCTCGACTTTCGCCCAGTGTTCCGGTCCTTGCCATCGCCAAAAATCACACGAGCAGGACACCAGGAGGTCCATCTTCGAGAGCTTCGTGACGTTGCCCTTGCGGATCGCCTTGATCCTCACGACGTAGGTGTCGCCCCCGGAGCCGGGGACGTTGAACGTGTACATCGAGTTCTTCGGGTCGAACCGCTTGCCCTTTGGCTTGATTGAAGTGGACCGCTGGATGACCTCCTTCGAGGTGCCATCAAGCATCTCAGCGAGCCTCTTGGCGACCCTGATAGCTGAAGGCCCGTGCGCTTCCTTGTTGGCGAAGTCGTGCCCAGAAGGGATGACCTTGGCAGAGCCCCCGCCGCCGTCGAACTCCCGGATGTCGAGCTTGTGCCCTGGAGCCCGATCATCATGCTCCTCGTCTGGGAAGTCCAAGATTGGACTCTCTGGACCAGGCAGCCCGAGATTCTGGGCTCCCTGTCCCGGATCCATGTTCCAGCCGGGGGTGTAGACCTCCCGATAGAAGGTGGCCGCGACAGCCCTAGGATCAGGAATTCCGTACACCTCGTCCAGCGTCTCGAAGAAGGCATCCGTGGACTCTTCGGACTCGAACACAACCCCACGCAGGAACACAGAGAGAGGGATTGTGAGGCACTCCTCCTCTTCACCGTCGAGGTGGACCACCACACCCTTGTCAGAGAAGTCCGTGATGTCACCCCATCCGAAGATTGAGTGGAAGAAGCTGATCGGCTCTGCTGCGTGCTTGCGGCTGCGATCTGCCATCTCGGTCGTTGAGCGGACACCCCCAGCCGGAAGCCTGCGAAAGCGGTTCTTGTACTTGGGGTTGTTCCTGAACTTGCGCTGACGCTTGAAGCTCGGGCTGTTGCGGATCTTCTTGTACCGGCGCTTGGCCTTCGTCTTGATCCGACTTTTGTGCCGCCTGTAGTACTTCTGGTAGTACCTCTTGGCTTGGCCGCGCTGCTTGTGCTGCTTCTCGGAGTACGAGGGGAACATCCCGCCAGCCAGACGAGACTCTTCCTCGTTCAGATCCTCAGCAGTCCGAGACGGTTCAACAGTGTCATTCCCATCGGTGCGGCGAGGGTAGATGTTGTCCTTGTACGGGTGACCGTACTCCTCTCCAGGCACGCTGGGTGTGCGCTGCCTGATCTTGTCGCTCTGACCAGGCTCCCCAGGCGTCCGGGTGTCCCTATCACGCATGGGAACAGAGGGGCCGGGAGTGTTGAAGACCGGCGGACCGGGCGGGTCTTTGTCGAGGTTCTCTTTGGTGTCGGTACGCTGCGGCTTGGCCCGCTCTCGGTCCGACTTCGGGGACTCACCTGGGTCGTGATGGATTGAGTCCCCGAGAGGGAGAGCTATCCCCTTGGCAGGCTTCTCCTCAACGACAGTCCGGACCCCGAAGAGTTCACCCGCCGGGGCCGCGTGCCCAGCTTGCTTGACCTGGCACCCGTCTGCCGGAGCAGATGGGTCGTCCTTGTTCTTCCAGTAGGTCGTGATGAGGGAGAGAGTCCCTCCACCCCCGAAACCGAACACAAAGAACAGGCCACTCTTCGGGTCCAGCCACTCGAACTTAGAGCGTTCGGTCAACTGCTCGTAGCGGGGATCTCTCGTCCTCTGCCACTCCTTGGCTTGCTCCACGAACCGGACAAGGGAGTTCTTCAGAGCCTTCACCGTCACTCCCCTGAGGTCCATCCTGTACTGGGCATGGGGGGTGATGGTGAACTGGGTGAACGGGTGAGGACCACCGCGTTCCGATAGGGTGTCGTAGATCTCGTGGGCCTGTGGGTTTGAGAGGCTCTGATCGCTCTCAACGAGATCGATCAGTTCCTCCTTCTCGTCAGGGCCGATTCGCTCGTGGAGGATCCGATCTACGATCCTGCACGGACCCCCAGAGATCCCGAGAGGAGGGCTGAGATCAGCACGTCGGATGCTGTGAGTGCCCTTCCCCATGAGGGTTAGACACCCACATTGGTCTGCATGAATAGCCGACCATCCGTGATTGCGCTCGGGGGCACGGCACACAGGCCGAAGTACAGGAACGGCACGAGGATCGGTGAGCCATCCGGGAACAAGTGCCCTGGGTTCACCAGCAGATTGCTCTCGTCCTCGATGGTGGGGAAGCCATTCTCGCTGACGTACAGGAAGTCCTGCGGGGCGTACACGAGAGGGGTGGGCGGAGCCAGACCGTGACGCGCCTTGTAGGTCTGCGTCTCGAAGGTCGTGGTGGCAGCGAAGTTTCCCCCGAAGAACAGCGTGATGTACTTGTACTTCGGGTTCTGCTGGGTCATCGACGTGTACTGATCGGCAGGCTCGTTCGAGCCCCAGGGCGTGAACCCGCAGTAGCGACCATCAGCAATCGTGACGCAGGGATCCCCTGTGCCGTCGTCAATCCAACGGACGAAAGTGCCCCCAGGCCAGCCGTGTCGAGCCATAGCCGAGTCGATCTTCATGGGCATCGAGTCGCCCTTGTGGAAGACCGAAAGCTCGCGCTCGGTGATGTACCCGTTGAGGTTGGAGATGTTCCTAGGCCCAGGCATCAGAGGTGACCCTTCGGCTTGGGATGCTTCGGAACATCCTCGTGACTCTTGGGGACACCCCGAACACCAGGTTGCTCAGTCTGGACGAGGTAGCGATTGAGCGTGGAGAATGCCTTGCCTCCAGGCAAGTGCTCAATCTTCTCCAGAGTCGGAGGAGCCTTCTTGACCTCGCGGCGAGCTTCCGAGACCGTCCGGTCACCCTCTGAGTCCTTCACCGACTTGACAGCAACCGCCGGGATGTTCGAGGGGGCGTTGGACCTGTAGAACTCCCTGACCTCCCGCATCTCTGGGTTGTGGAAGAAGTAGGGCTCTGCACTTGGAGCCACCCCGTTCTCAACCTGAGCCTGAAGGAAGCGACGGGCCACCCGAGCTTCGATGGACTCCTTCTCCCGGTTGGATGAGAAGGGGGAGGTCTTCGTGGCCCGATCCACCCTGATGCGATCATCGAAGGTGAGCCTGCTGCGAAGGAAGTCCTCCCCCATGACCGCAAGCGCGTAGGAAGTCCTGTCGAGCGCCCTCTCCACAGAGGAGAGAGTGTCAGGAAGCCCCTCAATCATGTCGCCAGCCACCTGGTAGAGGTGGTCCCGGTGCGTTGACTCTTCCACGAGCACCTGGGCTCGGTCGAGCATGAGCCGCAGACGGTGGAGGTCCACACGAGCCTGTGTCACGCCTTCGGTAAGGAGGGACCAGGCGACCTGGCTAGAGGCTCTTTTGGTTTGGCTCATGGTGTACGCGGATAGGCAGCTTCGTACTACGCCGCCTATCCGCGAGAAACCGAACCAACCAGGTCAGGTGCCTGGATTGAGCGCCGTGAGGCGCTCCTTGATGAGCGCCACGACTGCTGGGGCTTCGACCGCTCGGATGGCCTCCAGGACCGCCTGATTGGTCCCGTACTGCTCGGCAGCGATCTTCGCTCGCGTCCGCCAGTGGAGGGTCTTGTCCCACTTGACCCCGTTGCCGAGGTCGATGTCGTCACCCTCGACAATGATCTGCTCGATCGTGACTGGGGTCTTCTTCTTGTGAGAGACGGGAGCCTTCACAGTGGCCTTTGCTGGCACCGCAGCCGCCTCCAGAGCCGCCGCGATGCGGGCGTCCTCCTCTGCCAAGATCTGACGCGCCAGCGCCACCTGCTGCTCCCTGGTCCCGGAATGAAGCATCAGGTCAGCGGTCGCCGGGATCTGCTTCACAGCGGGCTCTGCTGAGGGGGCAGCCTTGGCAGCCTTGGCTGCCGCCTCAGCCTGCGCCTTGCGCTGCTCACGGACGATACGAGCCTGATCCTCCGGATTGAGGACTTCGATGATTGACCCGACTTCCTCAGCCTCCGCCGCGTGGATCACGCCCGTCGGCGTGCTGAGGATGGCACGGGGCGGGGGAGCGTTGTCGAGCCTGGCGGCCTCACGGGCAGCCTGTCCACCGTCAGATACGACGGTCTTCATGACCGCTGGGGTGCGAACCTTGCCGACCTGCCTGGCGTCTTCGTTGCCGACGGAGTCGGTCTTCATCTCGCTTGCGGCCTTCCGGAGGGCTGGGCCAACCGGACGCTCCAGGTCGTCCTGGTTCTTCACCGACTTGCTGAAGGTTGCGACCTCCTTCGCCTCGTCAGGATCGTCCGCCTTGATGACGTGCCGACCACGAGCCGGACCCATGTCCTTCTCGTCGTCAGTCACAGTGGCCATCGCCTGCTTCCGCTCCTTGGTCTTGGATTCCACGGCAGAGCGGACGTTGGCTTCAGCAGGCTTGGGCCTGTAGTTCGAGATGTTGTCCTTCTCAGGGACGAACCAACCCACACGGATTCCAGCCCGAAGCTCTGGGTAGGGATGGTCCACACCTCCGAGCTTGATGGTCTGCCCGTCGAACTGGATGATGTCCCCCTCTCGGACATCGGTAGCGATCTTGCCAAGGTGAATCTTGGCGACCGCCCGGAACGATTGAAACGCCCCGGTGGCGAATTGGATCTCAGCAGCAGCCATACAAGTCCTCCAGAGGTTGATGCCTCCGGGGGACTCTACCGACGTGGCCAGACCTTACTTGACCTGAGAGAGAGGCTTTGGCCGGAAGGACAGGTCTCTCTCCACAAGAGGAAGGCCGTTACGGTTGGCCTCCTCCAACTCACTCAGGGAGATGTACCCGAGTTCTCCGCCACCCATGCCGAGGTCCGCCCACCCGAACATCTGGTCGCGCCCATCGAACTCGGTGACGTACCAGACCGCCTGCGAGTAGGGGGAGAAGAACTTGACCATCGCGAGCGGATCCGCCACGTCCTCCTGGGTGTAGAGCTTCGGGAGCTTCGACCGGATAGCCGCAGGCATGAGTTGGTGCTTGCGAGCCCGATCAAGACGCGACGCTGCCGACTTCAACAGAGGCAGGAGGTGCTCCCGTAGCTCCGGTTTCGCGTGAGCGAGCCGAATGATTGAGGAGCGGAGCTTCTGTTCAGGTGTGACGGTCTTGGAAGTCACGTCTTCACTTCAAGAGGGGAAGGAGATGAGCCCGGAGTTCAGGCTTCAGGTGAGCCAGTCGAATCACCTTGGAGCGGAGCGAGGCCGCATGGCCCATCCCCCCTGCCTGAGCCTCCTGCTCTTCCCACTGGTCCTTCCAGCCGGTCGGACGCTTGCCGAGCAGGCCCATGTAGAGCACTTGGCCCTTCGTGGGATTGAAGCTGCGGGGCAGGAAACCACTCTCTGAGGAGGGATCCACCTCGACACGCTGCTGCGGAAAGACCGAGAAGTAGACCTGGCCGCCCTGGTTCACGCTCGCCGTGAAGGCGTAGCCCGAGTAGTAGTTGCCAGAGCGAGTCTGCGTGCGCCCGTTCGAGAGGTACTTCTCTACGATGATCTTCTGCTCATCGCGGATTTCCTTCTCCTCCGCGAGATAGACCATCTCCAGCGCCGGAGAGCCCTGCATCACGAAAGGGGCTGTGTACTTGTAGATGCCGACCCCACGGAGCTTCTGAGCATCCGGGAACACACCCTCGCCGCCGGACTTGAACTTGGCTGTGACACCAGTCGAGTCAGCCTCGATGACTTCCCCAACCTTGCCGTGGAACTTCTCGTAGACCTCCATGGTCTCCGCGTTCTTGTGCTTGTCCTTCTTGATGACGACCTCATCACCAACCTGGAACCTGGGGCCACCACGGGGCTTGCGGGGCGGCTTGATGTCCAAACCGAGCTTGCTCGTGATGAACGCCCGCGCCTCAGACTCCTGGAGGGGCTCAGTGAAGTTCGAGAGCACCCAGCGCGAAAAGTCCCCGGAATCGACGGCGGCGAGCTTCTTGTCCATGCCCCAGCAAGTCTATCAAACAACCACCGCTCAAAAGGAAGGGGCGGGCAACCTGAGTTGCCCGCCCCACTTGGTTGGACTTGTCGGGAGTCGAACCCGAGTCCGCAACGTCCTCTTACTGTGCGTCTACGATGCGTATCCGAATTTTGCGCCTGTTTTGATACGAGGAAGACACGAGGCTCGACGGCCTCTCCCTTTCAGGACTCCCCGAGGGGCGCTACGGTTTCCCGTTTTGCCCTCCACCAGTTCCTCAGATCGCCTTTCGGCTCCCGCTGAAGTACGTCCGGGATTTTTGCCCAACTCGATGACGCCAACGAGGAGAGTGTTAGGCGGACTCTCCTCGTCAACGGCTTCAGGCCGCGATTGCGGCAGAAGCGTAGCTGTTATCGTTCGCAGCTATGTTTGGTCTGCTTTTTACCCGGCAAACAGACCAACCGGGGCACGCAGCACAGTCGTTGAACACCACGTCGAAACCGTATCAAGCCCGAGATTTGAAGCTACTCCCAATCTAAGAGAAAAGCAACTGCTACTCGTCGCGGGTCCAGATTGCCACAGGTCGAGCATGGGAGCCCGTAGATTCCCACCCAACCCGCTTCCAACCCTGACCCCTCCGAAAGACCAGAAAGCGACAGACCCGGCCCCCTTTCGGGAACCGGGTCTGGCGGGGGCTCGCTTTGAGTCCCGGCTTTTCAGCGATCAACCGCTATCAGCGGGTGATCGTGAGGCGGACCAACCCACGGGGGTTGTACGCGCCAATGCCGAGGTTTTCAAAGACGCTGAAGCCGATCGTGCGTGCCTTCGGGTCGTCAGCCGAGAGGACCGTCAGTTCGGTTCGCACGGGAATGCGGCCGAACATCTCGGGCTCGCAGCAGACGTACACGGTCCCGACGGGAACGAGGCGGCTCGTGATGACCTGAGCGCCCCAGAGGGTCGCCTGGAGGCCGGTCTTGAGCAGCGTCGCCTGGCTCTCGATGTCCAGGATGTCGCGACCGAACTTGCGGATGTCCGCGTAGTCCCGCGCGTTCATGTACACGCGAGCGACCCGGAGGTCGTGGCGCTCGATGAGCGAGAAGGCGTCCGCGAGGACAGCGCCCGTGATCGGGGCGATGACCGGCACATCCGGGTTCGTCCCGCCCGGAAGCGAGTCGAAGCCGTTGACCGCGATGGCGTCCAGAACCGCGAAGACGCGCTCGTCCTCGGCAGCCTGGATCTGCGCCCGTGCGAGATCCTGGGCGCGCTCGATCAGATCGAAGCGACGCTCCTTGATCTGCGTGAGCGGGATCTCCGGGTTCGAGGCGATCTCGAACAGCGGGAAGATCACACGACGGGGCTTGGTGATCGCGAGGATGTTCTCGCCTTCCTCACCGACCACGAACGCTGTCACGTCCGGGTCCTTGTCGTAGATCGGAAGCGCACCATCGGGAAGCTGCTCCACGAGGAAGGTCTTGCGACCGACGCTCATGTAGTCCCGGCGAGTGCGGAGCGGCTGCGTCATCGACGCTGCGAGCTTGTTACGGCCCGAAGCGGTCTTGAGGTAGTCGCTGATGATCTTCTGCTTGACGGCGTTGTTGACGTTGGTTGTCATGACTGTCTCCTTTCTCGGTTCAGACGCGCGCGTCGTAGACGCACTCGGTCATGACCGAGTCGGGGACCATCTTGAGAACGCCCAGTGTCTGAGAAGCCGCGTGGCCGTTCTCGACTTCGAGGGCGAGGCCCACGAGATCGAGAGAGAAGACAGCGCCTGCGTTGTCCACCCAGCGAGGCATCAGGTAGCCGTTCACGGACGAGATCAGATCCTGTCCGATGAGGTAGGCGAGCGAGTCGCCTGCGGCGAACGGACCCGCTGCGATGAGGAACTGCGTCTCGTAGAGACGGTTGCCGTAGGTGCCCATGGCAGCCACATACGGACCCTTGTTCGAGGCGCTCGCGGGGAGGTTCTCGTAGGGGTTCCCGGCTGCGTTGTTGATGAAACAGCCGAGCGGGCGCGTGTTGAACGCCTGCATTGCTGTGACACCAGACACCGCTGCGGTCACGGGACCGCCGATGTGGTTGCTGCCCGCGTCCGGGCGCGTGAACGCGACCGAGCCCGAGAGAACGCCGAAGACCTCGGTGAGGGCTCCGGGCGACGTGGTGACGGTTCCTGCTGTGTTCACGATCGGTGGGTTCTGCTGACGGAACGCATCGTCCGAGAGAACTCCGACGGTATTGCGAATACCGACGTGGAGAATTCTCAGCGCGCTGCTGCTTTCCGTCCACCCACCGCTCGCCTGTCCAAGCAAAGGCATGGCCTTGCTCCTGTCTCTGCTCCCTGTTCGGGAGAGTGGTGTTGGATCGAAACGAAACGTCCGCTCACCGAGGCGAGCGGGACAGACCAATCATTTGGCCCGTCGTAGTAAGAGATTGGTATTGAGACAAAAGCGAAGAGGCTGAGCGGATTTCCGCTCAGCCTCTTCGTCGGCCCTAGATTGGGCCTCAACCGTGGGTCGAGATCAGCCGAAGATCTTCGACACGTCGGGTGCCGACTCCCACAGCTTCGAGAGATCCGAGATCTCCGACGAAGCTGCCGTCTTGCTGACTGCGCCGAGCGTCTTCACGCCCGTCGAAGCGAGCCGGGGCTGGGGCTTGAGAGCGGCAGTGCGCTTGGCAGCGGCAGTCCGAGCGGCGGCGGACTTCGCCTCCTTGGGCTCTTCCTCAGCAGCCTCGTCACCGTCAGGCTCCTTGTCCTCTGACTTCTTCGCGAAGCGTCCGCCGTAGAGGAGCGACATCTCATCGTCGCTCATCCCCATGTCGTCGGTGCCGTCCATGAGGGCCATCGGGTCGTCCATGAAGGGATCCTCGTCAGCCGTGGGGTCGCCCAGGCCAGCGAGCATCTCCGAGAGCATCTCGCCATCGGCACACGCCTTCTTGTCGGCTCCCTCTTCGTCCTCAGCGGACTCCTTGGGCTCCTCTTCCTTGGCCTCGTCCTCTGACTTCTTGGCCTCCTTCTTGGGCTCCTCGTCCTCGGACTCCTTGGCCTCATCGCCGTCCGGCTCTTCGTCCGACTTCTTGGCGATCAGCTTCTGCTTCGCGGCGCGAGCAGCCTTGGCCGCCTTGAGGTTCTCTTCGGCCAGCATCTCGACCAGGAGTTCCTCCTCGTCGGATTCGTCGCCCGCCATGTAGGTGGCCGGGTCGTTCTGGCCCGCCTTGACGGACTTGCGAGCCTCCTTCTTGGGCTCCTCCTTGACGGGCTCCTCGTCCTCGGACTCCTTCTCGTCCTCGGCGGCCTTCTTGGCTGCCTTCGACCAGAAGGCAGCGAGGCGGCTGAAGTGAGCGGCCTTCTTGGCGGCTGCCTCGGCCTCGTCCTCCGGCTTGACGCCCTCCTCGATCTCTTCCTCAGCCGACTCATCGGCATCCTCTTCGGACTTCTTGGCGGCCTTGGAGGCAGGAACGATCACGTCCTCGTCCTCGACCAGCATGTCGTCCGCGAGAAGATCACCCGTGCGGGGCGGCGTCAGGGTGTAGTTGGCCTCCGGGCCTTCCTTCGCCTGCTCCGCGATCCGTCCGAGCATCGCCTGGATCTGACGATCCGAGAGATTCATCAGGTCGAGCGCCTGGTCCTCGATGGCCTCGACGCTCGCCTTGCGGCCGAACATCGCCTGAGCGATGCGGATGCACTTCGACGCCTTGAGTTCCATCGCCGCGCGAAGATTGCGCGAAGCTTCCTTGCCCACGCCTGCGGGGAAGTAGTGCTTGGGGTCCGTCGCCGGGTG